>Ga0326727_10010123_pt1 | contig 22656 bp, 12 predicted proteins | sample MB2enrmetagenome_FD_207643 | JGI IMG/M metagenome (GOLD analysis project Ga0326727, IMG submission 207643) | Lab enriched peat soil microbial communities from McLean, Ithaca, NY, United States - MB29MY | ecosystem: Environmental > Terrestrial > Soil > Wetlands > Peat | place: USA: New York...
GGTCGCCGCGTCAGCCTTCCATGGCGCGTGTATGAGTCGCTGCTCCTGGTGCCTGTGGCCCTGTCGTGGCTGGTTTGGGAGGGACGGCTGTCGAGCTCGGTCTATCTGATGATTGAAGCATGCATCGTGCTTCCGGCGGCCCTGTTGCTGCCCATCCTGCTCTTCCTATGGTACCGGCGCGGAAATCGCGAGGCGGGATGGCTAATTTTCCCCAGCCTCTTGCCCGCAACCATCGCCGCGCTCACCGACCTGGGGAGTATCTCCATCACTCTGGGCTGGCATCGCTTTGATTTCCTCGACGATTCCCTACCAATCGGCGCCGCCCAGCTGCAAGCGGCCGATCTCGGCGATCTTCTGTTCCTGCTCGCGATCGCCATCGTTATGTTCTTCCGCTTCACGCGCGTCAGCCGCCAACAGGCGCGCGCGGCGGCTGAATTCGAAGCCGCCCGCGAAATCCAGCAGCGCCTCGTGCCGGCGATGCTCCCTGAGCTTGCGGGCTTTCATCTGGAAGCAGCCTATCTGCCTGCGCAGGAGGTCGGCGGCGACTTCTACCAGGTGCTCGCGCAACAGGACGGCTCCGCTCTCATCGTGGTCGGCGATGTGAGCGGCAAGGGACTTAAGGCCGCGATGACCGGCGCGCTGGCCATCGGCGCGCTGCGCACGCTGGCTGCGGAAGACCTCGGCCCCGGCTTGCTGCTCGAGCGCCTGAATCGCCAGATGCTCGCCGCGCAGGAGAGCGGCTTCATTACCTGTCTCTGCGTGCGCATGTCGCCGCAGGGCGCACTGACGATGGCCAATGCCGGCCACCTGCCGCCCTATCGAGGCGGAGAAGAGATCGCGGTCGCGCCTAACCTGCCGCTGGGTCTCGCCGCCGATGCGGAGTACCTGGAAAGCACAGAGCAGCTCGATCCGGGGGATAAGCTCACGCTGCTATCCGACGGCGTCGTGGAAGCGATGAATGAAAAGAAAGAAATGTTCGGCTTCGAGCGCACGCGCGCGCACAGCACCCAATCGGCGCGGAGCATCGCCGAGGCCGCGCAGCGCTGGGGCCAGGAAGACGATATAACCGTGCTGACGGTGAGGAGCGTGGCTCAATGCGCATGAAGCTGTTGTACATGGCAATCGGGATACTCGCGCTGGCAGGTCCGGCAAAGGCGCAACTGGCGCCGCAGCCCGATGTCCTCTCCCTCGACACATGGCGCATCCACGCCGGGGATGACCCCAGCTGGGCAAGCCCTGCCTTCGACGACTCGCAATGGCAGACAGTTCCTTACCCTGTCCAGGAGTCGTCCGGCGAATACTTTCACGGCTTTCGCTGGTATCGGACCACCGTCACTTTGCCCCCTTCGCTCCGGAGCCGCGACCTGGCCATCGGCATGGGCCCCCTCGATGAGGTCTATGAAATTTACGTGGAGGGGGTGCTGGTGGGCCGCTTCGGCCATTTGACTCCCCGGCCTGAGTCCCACTTCAATCGCAATCTAACCTTCCCCATCCCATCCGGAACGGTCAGATCGCCCGTCGTCCACATAGCCATCCGCCGCTGGAACGCAGTCGGCACCACCGGACTTTTCCCCTTCTACACTTCCGGCATCGCGCGGTTCCCGCATCCGCCGGAACTGGGCGCGCCTGCCGCGATCGGCGCCCGCACCAGCTTCTACATCTCCTCCGGCATCGTGCGCAACATTCCCTGGAACCTGTGCCTGCTCGCCATGTTCGCGGCCGGATGCATCGCGCTGGCCCTTTACAGCGCCCAGCGCAGCCACATTGAATATCTGTTGCTGGCCCTCTATTGCATTGGCGGGTTCCTGTTCCCACTATTCGGCTCGCTGATCGCGGCCAGCGATTCCGTGATGCGCCGATCCTGGGGTCCGGCCCTCATCTACCTTGGCCTCGTCTTTTCAGGAATCTTCTCCATCGTCTTCCTGGCCGTGCTGTGCCGGCGCTTTGGGCGCATCCTGCTGGCAGGCGCCTTCATCGCTTTGCTAATGTCCCTCTGCGGAGTGTATGGCTTTTACGTTCAGTCCGCGGCCGCGCGAACATTCGCCAACGGTGTCTCGTTCTATCCGATTCTTGCGCTGGACCTGCTCGCTGCCTGGGGTCTCTTTCTGGAGCGGAAACCCGGCTCCGTCGCCATCGCCATCGCGCTGGTCCTGGTCGAGGCCGCCAATATATGGGTTAACAACTTATCCCATGCCTTCCATCTCTCCGATTTGCGCTTTATGCCGGTCGGACCGGTCATTGTCGATGTCCGCAGCATTGTTCAGGCGCTTTTTGTCTTTGTCACGCTCATTGTTCTCTATCTCCGCTACCGCGAAGATCAGTTTCGCCAGGTGGCGCTCGAGCAGGACATGGCCTCGGCCCGGCGCATGCAGGAGCAGTTGCTGGGCGTGAATGCGCCGAGCGTTCCCGGCTTTGACCTGGAGGCGGTGTATCTGCCCGCCAAGGAAGTAGGCGGCGACTTTTATCGCACCGTTCCTTCGAAGGACGGCTCGCTGTTGGTGGTAGTGGGCGACGTGAGCGGCAAGGGCCTGGATGCCGCCATGCTGGTGGCCGCCGTGCTGGGCACGCTGGCCAACGAGACGGAGAGAATTCCAGCTTCTCTGTTGACCTACCTCAACGAAGCGGTCTCGGGGCGCACCGGCGGCGGCTTCATCACGGCGTGCTGCGCGCGCTTCTATCCCGACGGCCGCGTGGTGATCGCGAATGCCGGACACATCTCGCCTTATCTTGAGGGCCGTGAGGTGCAGCTTGAAAGTGGATTCCCGTTGGGCATCACCGCGCAGGCCAGTTACACCGAGACGGAAATCCGGACCGCCGGCACGATCACCTTCACGTCGGACGGTGTTGTCGAGGCGCGCGATACAACGGGCGAGTTGTTAGGCTTCGAGCGCTTGGCCGCGTTGACTGTGAAGCCGGCCATGGAGATTGCCGAGGCCGCGCAGCTCTGGGGCCAGGAAGACGACATTACGGTGCTGACAGTGGCGCGGATGGCGACGGCGGCTGCTGTGTAGATGGCTGGGCGAGGTTTGTGGTCTCCCACCCATGCGCCCCCAAGCCGGCACATAAATGGGGCGCCAATAGTTCGGGCGATTTCAGCTTCGCCAGTGCAACTCCACAGGGCCTTCCAACGGATGCTTCGTAACCGAGCCCGCCTCCAGCCGCGCCTGCTTCAGCGCAAAATACCACTTGGCCGGCTTGTCTGCGTCGTCGATCAACATAAGACTGGGATTGTGCCGGAGCCCCTCGGCCTGCTGAATCATCGTGATCTGATCTTGACGGACAAACTTCGCTCCAAAGAACTTCGCGATCGGCAGCACGAACGGCACATGGTGGAAGACATTCCACGCCGCCACCACGTCGATGCGGCAGGTCGAGGCGGTCACCGGAGTCACCGTGGTTAAGCTCGAAAACCACTTATCGCCGCAGCGGATGGTCTCCGTGCGCCGGTTGGGCAGCATGAAGTCGATCGTAGTCTCCACCGGCTGGCCATAGACGCCCAGCAGCTTGTAGGGCGCGGAGTTGCCGCTGGGCGCGTGGGCGCTCATGCGAAAGCCTTCGGGGATCGGTTCGAAGCGCTTGGTCTTTTCGCGGATGCTGGCCCTCGACCGCCACCACCATGCCTGGTGCACAAAGGGCCCGTGCGCCGGATCCATCAGGCCGATGATGCCGTGGTCCACGTTGCAGGGCAGGTCGGCGGTCAGAAACGCCGTGCGATAGCGCGGGCCGAACTTCGCCAACTCCGGCACAGCCCTGAGTCCCTGTTCTGAAGGCTGCGCGCCCCGCGAACGCTTTCCGGACCCTGGGCTGGGAATGAACACCCAGGCATGCCCGTCGCGTTCCTCGCAGGGGAAGGCCGTGGCATAGATGCGCGTCGCATCGAGCCGGTCGTGGCTGGTGAGCGAGGGGATCAGCGTGCACTGTCCGCCGCACGGCTCAAACTCCCAGCCATGGTAACGGCAGGTCACGCGCTGGCCGTCAAACCAGCCCACGCTCAGCGGAATGCCGCGATGCGGGCAACTGTCGCGCAGGGCAAACACGCGCCCACCCTCAAGCCGCCCCAGCACCAGCGGAATATCCAGCAGCATCGCCTTGGCCAGCTTGCCGCGCCGCAGCTTGTCGGTCCGCAGCGCCGGGTACCAGTCGTCGTAAATCAGAGTGGCAGTCGGCCCCTGGATGGGCACGTCGGCTTCTGTGGTGGTAAGGAACGGCATTTGGCACCCACCATAGCACCACTGGCGCTGCCAATGTCAATCGCTTGCGGTTCGTCGCTGCCGGGCTTGGCTGCCGTCGCGCCCCTATCCATTCCGTAATCGTGAAATGATGGAACAGCGCTGGAGGAGTTACGGAATCGCTGCTGATCATCACGGGTTCGATGGGGGTTGGCAAGACAGCCGTCCTGGGCGAGGCATCGGACCTGCTTGCGCTGCGCCAGGTTGTCCATGCGGCCATCGACCTAGATGCGCTCGGTCTTGCCCATCTTCCTCCCGCGGTCAGCGCCGATGACGCGATGTACGCGAACCTCCGGTCTGTATGTGAGAACTATGCCGCTCTCGGTGTAAGGAAGATCCTGCTGGCGCGTGCTCTTGAAAACCGCGCACAGGTCGAACTCTGTCGCGACGCTGTTTCGGCCGAAGATATGGTTGTCTGTCGCATCTTTGCCAGCATCGATGCGATGAAGAAGCGCGTAAAGGCGCGCGAATCCGGCGTATTGCAGGGCCAATATGTCGATCGCGTTGCGACCTTGAACGCCATCCTCGACAGGGCGCGCCTGGAGGACTTCACGATCAGGAACGAGAATCGTTCGTTAACCGAGGTCGCGATGGAAATGCTGGTCAAAGCTGGATGGATTTCAAGTTGAACTAGGACCCGCTCGCCGCTTAACCTCGAGGCCCCGTCACAATCTGTACCAGCCGCTCCTCGTTCACGCCGGTCGGGATGCCCTTGGCACGCCAGTGCTTCTCGCAGCCCGGATAATCCAGCGGCACACATTGCGAGGCGATGCGGCGGGCGCGCATCTCGTACCCGCCGGGAAGAATATTCAACAGGCAGGCCACGGCGGCCACGCCCGTATCCGGCTCATGCTGCCAGCGTTCCAGCCAGCGGCTGAATCCGGTCGCATGCGGAACCAGGTAAACCCTGGCACCCAGAGTGCGCATGCGGCGCGTGATCCGGTTCACGGTGCATTCCGGATCGCAGGCCGTGCAGGTAATGTCGGCGCCAAACACGCGCGCCCGGCAGCTCTTGGCGTGCTCGCCGCGCATGCAGGCCGGCACCAGCACGGCCTTGTGCCGCTTGCTCTCAAACTCCGCGCGAAGGCCGCGATTCATCACCTCTGCGGCCACCATGCTCAGGTGGTATTCGACCTCCGGCTTGCCGCAGAAGAGCTGATCCTCGCGGCAGCCCCGCCGCGTGTGCTCGCCCGCCATGAACTGCGCAACGCCCTGCGTGTAGGGGCCCAGCACCCTGGCCGCCTCGCGCTCAAACCAGGCAAACAGCTCCGTGGCCGTCAACATCCAAAGCCGTGCCTCCGACGGCGGCAGCGTGCCCAGAAAACTCCGCCAGTTATTGAGCCGCATGGCTTCCTGCTCAAACTCGCCGGTGGAGTGGAGCCACTCGATCAGGCGTGGCATATCTGCCAGTGATCGTGCCTCGGCGCTGCCCGCGCAGCCGATTCTGGGCATCAGGTAAAGCCGCGTCAGCCAGGCGCGCGCCCGGTCGGCCAGCGGCTTCACCGGCCACGTCCGGTGGCGCAGCCAGTAAAGCTCACGCGCCGCTTCCACCACCCAGCCCGGCGTGCTCTCGGCCGCGCCCGCATACCGCTCCAGCGCGAGCCCCAGTGTCAGCAGCTCTATCGCATATTCACCGCGGCTGCGCTCGGGCTCCTTTAGCTCACCCTGCAGATGGCGGCTGTAGCCGTCCAGCGCATCTCCGGCGCGGAACTCGATCTCGTCAACCACCAGGTCCGCAAACCGCGCTGCTTCGGCATAGAACCGGTCCGAATCGCCGCCGTCCAGGCGCAAATCGTAAACCAGATGTTTTGCCGAGGGATTAGGTGTTCGCGTGAAGGGTTCGGCTTGACTGGGCTTTTGCATCGCATTGCACTTTCCGCGATTCCAAACACCGCCCGCGGCCCTTGCCAGGCCACATAGCATGATACGCTCGGCGTGTGAAACGGGTTCCCTAGGCTGCCGGTTCGCCCGCTTTGCGCAGCTTTCCGTCCTTGAGCACAAACCGCTCACCGCGCCACACGATCGAGTTTCCGGCAAAGCCGGCCACCCACGTGCCCATGGCCACCAGGTCGCGTAGCGGCAGCAGCCAAAGGCTGTCGAGCACCTTGTGATCGCCAAGCACTTGAGCGCCCACCACCATGGCCATCGCCAGGCGCAGGAAGAAGCTCAGTCCCAGCAGCCACAAGCTTACGGGGCTCACGCCGCTGGCCAGCACATTCAAGAGCGCCCAAGCCAGGCCATGCGTGAAGATCAATCCCGCATAACCCCAGGGCCGCGCGTCGCGCACGGTGCGAGCCCAGCGCAACTGGTGATCGAGGAACCCAGCCCATCCATAAGCCGGGATGGCGGTCTCCACGACTGTAGAGCTGAGAGCAATGCGGTACCCGGCCTCGGCCACGCGCACGCCTAGTTCGTAATCGTCGGCCAGATGGTCCTTCAGCGGCTCCAGGCCGCCGATAGCATTCAGCGCCTTGCGCCGCAACGCCAGGGTCGAGCCCAGGCCGTAACGCATCCCGCCCTCGATCATGCGCGAAAGCAACACGCCGGCTTGAAAGTCGGTGGCGATGCCCAGCGCCTCAAGCCGCGAGGGCAGCGTGCCGTGCGCGCGGCCGCGATAGAGCGCCGTCACCAGCCCCACAGGCGGCTGAACTGCATGATCCGCCTGCGCTTTTCCCGATGTCTCGGCGGACTGAGCAAAAAGCGCCATCACCCGCGCCAGGTAGCCGGGCGCAACGGTGATATCCGAGTCGTTAATGAGCAGGAAATCGTGCCGGGCGTAGGGGACAAGCTGCACCAGCGTGCTGACCTTGCCATTCGATCCCAGCCGCGCCGGGCACTCGATCAGGCGGATGTGCCGGCCTGGAAACTCCCGCTTGAGTTCAGTGACGGCCGCAGCGGCGGGATCGTCGGGGCCGGAAACCCCGAACAGCAGCTCATACTCACCTGCGTAATCCTGGCGGCAATGGCTGCGGAAGGCGTCCATCATGCCGGGGTCCAGGCCCTTGAGGGACTTGAGCACGCTGACACCCGGCGCAAAGGCCGCCAGCGGGGCGCGGCGGAGATTGAGAAAGGCCCGCGCTGCCAGCATCGCCGCCACAAAGTAGCCCATCCCGGCCACGGTCAGAGCCATGGTAAGCATCTCCACGGCTTGGGCCAAAGCATGCGGCATCGTTGGGGCTAGTTTATCGGAAAAGCAGGGAACAGGGATCAGGGAACAGGGAACAGGAAACGGGAAACAGGGAACAGGGAATAGGGAGAAGGCGGCATCGCTTTCAGTGTCCGCCGCTTGTCAATGACTAAGTTGAATTCTGTTTGCTTCCTCTCGGTTGATAAAACCGTTCACTGGCTGAAGGTGCGTGCCGTTTTCTGTTCCCCCGTCGCTAGTCCCTTAATCCCTTAGCCCTTGCTTTACTCATACCTTAGCGCCTCAATCGGGTCCAGCATCGACGCCTTCCACGCCGGGTAAATGCCAAACAGCAGCCCGATGGCGCAGGAAACGCCAAAGCCCACCAGCACCCACAAGGCCGACAAAGTGGCCGGCAATCCGATGGGCAGGAAGTAAATGATCCAGGTAAGGACGGCCCCCAGCGCGACGCCGATCGCTCCCCCCGCCGCGCACAGCGTGATCGCCTCGGTGGTGAACTGGGTCATGATGTTGCGCCGGGTGGCGCCGATTGCCTTGCGCACTCCGATCTCGCGGGTGCGTTCGGTCACACTCACCAGCATAATGTTCATCACTCCCACGCCGCCCACCATCAGGCCCACGCTGGAGACGGCGATCATGAAGGCCACCAGCCCGCCTGTCAGCTGGTCCCACAGCTTGCTCAGCGAGTCCGGCCCGAAGATCTCGAAGTTGTCGTCCGCCTCTACCTTGACTTTGCGGCGAACGCGCAGCAGCTCGCGAATCTCTTCTTCCACCAGCGCCTTGTTCTTGGGGTCGTCATACTTAACGCCGATATACATGTCTTTGTCTTCGGGATGGAGGTTATGGAATGTACCCAGCGGGAAGAAAACCATATTGTCGGCCGGGTTCTTTCCCGAGCCGAAGGGCTGTTTCTGCTTGTCCAGGACTCCGATGACTGTGTAGAGGCCGGTTTCGATATTGACCTCCTTGCCCACTGCTTGCTCACTGCCGAACAGCTCTTCCCAGGTGTCGTGGCCCAGCACGCAGACGCGCGCGCGGCGCTCGTCTTCGCCGTCGGTAAAGAGACGCCCCTCGAGGAAAGTAAGGTCGGAGGTCATACTGACCTGGGCGGTGTCGCCTTGCAGGATCGTTCCCGCCACCTTCTTTCCGTTGTACTTCACGCTGACGTCGCCCACCTGGAACATGAGGTTTACGTGCCGGAATGCGCCGTCGGCTGCGACCACATGCGGCAGGGTGCGCAGCGCCAGCACGTCCTCCAGGTTCAGCTTCTTGCGGGTCAGCATTTCGGTGGTGGGCCGCACACCGATCAGTGGCATGTGGAAGACCCAGAAGACGTTCGATCCCAGCGAGCTCACCCAGTCGGAGACCCGTGCGTTGAGCCCGTTGATGACCGAGGAGATGGTAATCACTGTGGTCACGCCGATGACGATTCCCAGGATAGTCAATCCTGAGCGCAGCTTATTCGCTCGCAGCGTTTCCAGCGCTAACTTTACCGACTCGCGGGTTTGCCCTCTTGCCACTTTCAGGGCCTTCCGGACCTTCTATTCTACTCGTAACGCAAAGCCTCGATCGGATCCAACGTTGACGCCTTCCACGCCGGGTAGATGCCAAAAAGCAGCCCGATCGCGCAGGATACTCCCAGGCCAATCAGCACCCACATGGCCGACAGCGAGGCCGGCAAGCCGAGAGGCAGGAAGTAAATGATCCATGTGATCACAGCGCCCAGCACAATGCCGATCACCCCGCCCGCCGCGCACAGCGTGATCGCCTCGGTGGTGAACTGGGTCAGGATGTTGCGCCGGCTGGCGCCGATCGCCTTGCGCACACCGATCTCGCGGGTGCGTTCCGTCACGCTCACCAGCATGATGTTCATCACTCCAACGCCACCCACCATCAGCCCCACGCTGGAGACGGCAATCATGAACGCCACCAGCCCGCCCGTCAGCTGATCCCACAGCTTGGTCAGCGAGTCCGGTCCAAAAATCTCGAAGTTGTCGTCCGCCTCCACCTTCACCTTGCGCCGCACCCGCAGCATCTCGCGAATCTCTTCCTCCACCAGCGACTTGTTCTTCTGATCGTCGTACTTCAAGGCGATGTACATGTCCTTAATCTCCGGGTAGAGGTTGTGGAAGGTTCCAAGGGGAAAGTAGACGCCATTGTCGGCCGGGTTCTTGCCCGAGCCGAACGGCTGCGTGCGCTTGTCCACGACCCCAATGACGGTGTAGAGGCTGGGGCCGACGGTCACGTCCTTGCCCAGGGGGCTTTCACTGCCAAACAGCTCTTCCGCGGTATCGTGGCCGATCATGCAGACGTGGGCATGGCGCGCATCCTCCGCGTCGTTCCAGATGCGTCCCTCCTTCATGGCAAGCTCCGAAACCGCCTGGAGCTGATCGGTGGAACCGAGCAGGAATGCGCCTGCCAGCTTTTTGCCGTTGTATTTGACGTCGACATCGCCTACATGAAACTGTTCGTTCACATGGCGGATTTCGCCGTCGACCGCAACCACGTGCGGCATGCCGCGCAGGGCCAGCGCGTCCTCCAGGTTGAGCTTCTTGCGGGCCAGCATCTCCGTGGTGGGGTTGATGTTGATGATGGGCAGGTGGAAGATCCAGAAGACATTCGATCCCATCGAGGTCACGTAGTTTGAAACGCGGGCGTTGAGCCCGTTGATGACCGAAGAGATGGTGATCACGGTGGCAACGCCGATAACGATGCCCAGGATGGTCAGCCCAGAACGCAGCTTATTGGTTCTGAGCGTGTCGAGCGCCAGTTTGACCGACTCGCGGGTTTGCCCTTTTGCCACTTGCCGGGCCTCCCAACACATCTATTCGTACCGCAAAGCCTCGATCGGGTCCAGCGTGGAAGCTTTCCATGCCGGATAAATGCCAAACAGCAGCCCGATGGCGCAGGAGACGCCAAAGCCGATCAGCACCCACATGGTCGACAACGTCGCCGGCAGGCCGATGGGCAGAAAATAGACAATCCAGGTAATGATGGCGCCCAGCGCAACGCCCAGAATTCCTCCCACCGCGCACAGCGTCACCGCCTCGGTGGTGAACTGGGTCAGAATGGTCCGCTTGGTGGCGCCGATCGCCTTGCGCACGCCGATTTCGCGCGTGCGTTCGGTTACGCTGACCAGCATGATGTTCATGACTCCTACACCGCCCACCAGGAGTCCCACGCTGGAGACGGCGATCATGAACAGCACCAGGCCGCCGGTGAGCTGGTTCCAGAGCTTCGAGAGCGAGTCCGGCCCGAAGATCTCGAAGTTATCGTCGGCCTCCACCTTCACCTTGCGCCGCACCCGCAGCAGTTCGCGAATCTCTTCTTCCACCAGCGCCTTGTTCTTGGGGTCGTCGTATTTCACGCTCACCCACAGGTCCTTGTCCTCGGGGTGCAGATTGTGGAAAGTGCCCATGGGAAAGTAGACCGCATTGTCATCCGGGTTCTTGCCGCTGCCGAAGGGCTGCTTGCGCTTGTCAAACACGCCGATCACGGTGTAAAGGCCAGATTCGATCGCAACCTCCTTGCCCACCGCCGGTTCGTTGCCGAAAAGCTCCTCCCAGGTGTCATGGCCCAGAACCACGACATGGGAGGCGCGCTCGTCTTCCTGGTCGGTAAACAGGCGTCCCTCCAGAAAGGTCAGTTCCAGCACGTCGGCCATCGAGGTCGTCGAGCCCCACAGGATCGTCCCGGCGATTTTCTTGCCGTTGTACCGCACGGCCACATCGCCTAGGCCGAAGACCTTCGAGTGCTGATATCCGCCGTCGGCCACCGTGACGTGGGGCAGCTTGCGCAGTGCCAGGACATCGTCTACAGTGAGCTTTTTGCGTGTAAGCATTTCTGTGGTGGGCCGCACGCCGATCACCGGCATGTGGAACACCCAGAAGACGTTGGACCCCATCGAGCTTACCCAGTCCGAGACCCGGTTGTTGAGCCCGTTGATCACCGAGGAAATGGTAATCACCGTGGTCACGCCAATCACGATGCCCAGGATGGTGAGCCCCGAACGCAGCTTATTCGACCTCAGCGTATCGAGGGCCATTTTGACGGATTCGCGTGTTTGTCCTTGTGCCATAAAGCTCCAGTGAGTCGGTCAAAGCTCAAAATCTGCAGTTCATAGTTCGCCGTTCATAGTTCAGAGTTCGCAATCGGCATGATTCAGTTTTTTTCGACTCCGACCGACTGCAGCATGCCAAAGAGCATCTTCCTTACTTCATTCGAAAGGGCATCCGCTTCGTCAATCAAAGTGGGATTCCCGAAATTGAGCGCTCGCGCAATCTCGAGCTGCGTTTGGACCTCGCAATTCGAGCCGCGTGCGATCCCAAGGAACTGCCGGAACTCTCCGGGGCGCAGCCTGCCTTGACTCTCAGCGATGTTGCTCGGAATTGAAACTGCAGGGCGCCGAATTTGACTCGTGATGCCATACTGTTCTTCGCGAGGGAAGTCCCTGGTCAAACGGTAGATTGCCACCGTTAGTTGCATCGCACGCTGCCACACAATCAAGTCTCTAAAAGACTGTCCCATGAAATTCACTCCATTCATCAGAAACAACGGGTGATTTCCGGGAATCGCCAACGAGAAAAACCGAGCTTCAAACCTTGAGCCACGAACTGAGGACTTTGAACTTAGAACTCACAGCTGCCCCCTGCCCTTTCCTACATCTCCGCCCTCAGCGCGGCCACCGGGTCCAGCTTGGCCGCCTTGCTGGCTGGATAAACGCCGAAGAAGATGCCCACCGCGCCGGCCAGGAACAGTCCCAGAAAGACCGCCCACAACGGCACGCTGGTAGGGAAGCCGACGATTGCCGTGATCAGTTTGCCCACGCCCACGCCTGCGAGCACGCCGATGGCTCCGCCGGTAAACGCCATGGTGGCGCTTTCAATAAGAAACTGCAGCAGCACGTCCTGTTGGCGGGCGCCCAGCGCCTTGCGCACACCGATCTCCCGTGTCCGCTCCGTCACGCTCACCAGCATGATGTTCATGATGACCACGCCGCCCACCACCAGCGAGATCGAAGCCAGGCCGAGCACCACGCTGGCAAACAACCCGCTGATCTGTTTCCAGATGTCGAGGAAGGTATCGTTGGTCATGACCTCGAAATCGTCGTCCGCGCCGGGAGCAACGTGGCGCCGCGCCCGCATCAGCACGCGCACCTCGTCCTTGGCCGCTTCCATCGAGTCCGCGTTGCCCTTGGCGCGCCCGTAGATAGTCACCGAGTCGTTGTAGCCGTAGGTCTGTTCATAGGTGGTAATGGGCACCGCCACCCAGTTATCCATCGACTGGCCCAGGGTCTTGCCCTGCCGGTCGCCCACACCCACGATGGTGTAGGGGATGCCGTCGACACGGATCTCCTTGCCGAGCGGATCGCCTTCACCCATCAGGTTGTCGATGATGTCGTAGCCCACAATCGCGGTGTGCGTCCCATGGTCTTCGTCGGCGGGCGTGAATCCCCGCCCCATCGCGATATCGATGTTGTTCAATCCAATCATCGTCCAGGTATAGCCGCGCACATTGGTGTTGTTGCTGGAGTGCCCGTTGTAGACCACGTTGGTTGAGCGGCTCAAACTGGCGCCCACATCGCTGCAGGCAGAACAGGCCTCCTGCACCGCCTTGTAATCCTCGATGCGGAGAATCTTGCGCTTGTTATAACGGAAATACGCCTCGGCGTTGAAGATCAGGCCCATCCGCTGGACTGTGAACACGTCCGCGCCATAGCCGGTGAGCTTGGTGCTCACGTACTTGTTCGCGCCCTGCACCAGCGTGATGACCATGATGACCGAGGCCACGCCCATCACCACGCCAATCAGCGTGAGAATGGTGCGCAGCTTGTTGGCCCACAGGGATTGCAACGCGAGTTTGAACGCCTCACCGAATAGCATGTTCCCGCTTTCCCTCTTGGTCTGAAGCCGTGGCCGCCGGACTGTCTTGGGCTGGCGTGGTCCTGCATCCGGAACGCAGGCGCAGTCTTCAAGAGCGAGTATTCCTATTGACGGATGAACTGCTTGCGGGGACCCCGGACAGCCTTTGGGCTGGTCCTGTTCCCCGGATCCCGCCATCTCCAGAATACGCGCGCGCCCCAGCGCCGGTTCCCGGCAAGCTGGCCTTTACGGCTGCGCCGCGCAAACATAGCTGGCCGCATCGCTCCGGTCGCCGGAGCCCGTGTACTTAGCCGCGGCGGGATAGGCGCATAAGGGCCGGGTGAGCACAACTTTGGACTTTCCACCCTCGTTCACGACTTTGGCGGCGATGATTCTCTCCGGGCCTGTGCCCTTTTCTACCCAGGATTCCAGAGCCCGGTAGATGCTGTGATCGGAATCGTCGGGTTGCAACTTGTCGTCCGTAAGCCCCTGTCCGAAGCTGGCCAGTCCCGGCCCTCCGCCGCAGTGCTGCATCCCCGGCGCCATGAAGAGTCGCACAAATCCGGCCGCCTGCTGGGTGCCAGCGGTCGCGACCACCTGGTTGTAGTAGTCCACCGTGCCCAGCGCGGAGATGGCTGGATCGTTCCACCCGTGATAGAGAATCAGCTTGCCGCCATGGGCGCGGAACCCTGTGAGGTCGGGATTCGCCGAATTCATGATGCTTCCGGTAGCTGCGTCCGCATCTTTCAGGGCGGCGTCGAGGTCCAGCTTTGAAACGTCGAGGTCGGGCTTGCTGTAAACCATGTCCGCGAAAAAGCCCTTCACAAAACCCGCGCCGATGCTCTTGCCCGGAGCGCTTCCGGTGATCCAGTCTGCCCAGCCGCCCTGGCCGTCTTCCGCGCCCGGCGGGTAGCCCGGCCACACCAGCGTGCCGTTCGCTGCGTGCGCCCCCGCATAGAGCGCATTCAGTGCCGTAACCTGCGGCGCGGTCAGGCACTTATCGGTGTCCTCGCCCTTGCACTCGAGAACAGCCGGATCGAAGTGGCAGGCGCGTGGATCGTCCAGAAAGCCTTGCGCGTTGCCAGGATTGCACTGCGCCAGCACGGCAGCGCTCAGCGCCGGAATCTTGCTTGCCGGGATATAACTTGCCGGGTCGCCATAGAGCGCGCGGTAGGCGTACAAGCCACCGGAGAGAAGATGCGTCCAGTTGTTGGCGGGAGCTCCGGCCAGGATGCCATCGTAATCTTCGGGAAAGCGCTGCGCCTCCATCAGCGCTTCGCGTCCGCCATTGGAGCAGCTCGAAAAGTACCGGTGATTTGGCGCGCGGCCATAAAACGCTTGCACGATTGCCTCGGCACTCAGCGTCATCTCATGGATGCCGCGGTAGCCGTAGTCAGCGACCTTCTCCGGATGGCCCAGGGCCCACTCCGCGCCCTGGGTCGAGTGGCCGGTATCGGTGGCCCCACTGGCATAGCCGCGCTTGACGGCGCGCGCCAGCCCCGCGTAGCCGATGGATCCCGCAAAGCCGCCGTTCCCCAGGCCCAGGAACCTGCCGTTCCAGCCGTTCAGCGGCAGCCAGACCTCGATCTTGATCTGTGAATCGGTGCTCGGATGCGACTCGGCCGTGACACGGCAGAAGTCCGGCAACGTGCCGTAAATGGGGTTCTTGTCGTCCGACGGCGGCGTGAGTTTCCCGGCCTTCACAGCCTCGGCCTTTAGGATCGTGGTATCGGGCAGGCTGAGCTGGACCAGGGCCTGGCAGGATTGCGGGCTCTTGTTCGCCTGCTGGCCCCTCGCCGCGGCCGCCAGCAAAACCCCAACACTCAAAATCATCGCAATCCTGCGCATCTTGCCTCCCCGGCCCGTCAATACCAGGCTGAAATTGCCACACAGCGATACTATCCGGGGAGGCGGGAGATCCAGCAACCCTGCGCACATGAAGAGTGCCGCTCCAGGCCGATTTTTGAACGACAGCGGGTCCTAAGCGTAGGATTACCACTGCGCTCCTTCATGCTACCGCCGGCGCGTCCACGCCGGCCCTCAACCCAACCATTCTCTCTTCGGAGGCTCAATGATTCGCGTCCGCGCCCTGCCCGTTCTCGCTCTCCTCGTCTTGGCTGTATTTTCGTTCGTCCCTGGTTCCGCGCAAACGTCTGCCCAGCCGCTGCTGCTGCTGCGCAACCCCTCCCTCAGCCAGGACAGGATCGCCTTCCTCTACGCCGACGACATTTGGACCGTCAGCCGCCAGGGGGGCGCCGCGGAGCGGCTCACCGCCGTGGGCGCCGTAGTCGGTGGCCCGTTTTACTCTCCGGATGGCACCCAGATCGCGTACACCGCCCATCTCCATGGGGGGTATAATGCGTATGTGATCGCGGCTTCCGGCGGCATTCCACGCCGCATCACCTGGCATCCCGCCGGAAGCGGGGTGGTGGGCTGGTCGCCGGACGGCAAGAACCTCCTGATTGCGAGCGGTCAGGTCAGCTATCGTCATTACAACAGGCTCTTTCTCGTGCATGCCGATGGCTCAGGGGTTCCCGAACCACTCCCCCTGCCCACCGCGGCCGAGGGGTCCTTCTCGCCTGACGGGGAATCGCTGGCCTACCAGCCGCACACCAAGTGGGAACCGGCCTGGAAGCGATACGTAGGCGGGCAGACCACCCCCATCTGGATCGTGAATCTCAAGACCCTTGAGCTCAACAAGGTCCCGCGCGACAACTCCAACGATTCAAACCCGGTGTGGGTCGGCGAGTCGATCTACTTTCTCTCCGACCGCTCCGGCCCCGTGACCCTCTTCCGCTACGACTCTTTCAAAAAGGAGGTGCGAGAGATTGTCCACAACACGGGCTACGACCTGAAGACCTTTCAGGCCGGCCCCGGCGGCATTGTCTACGAGCAGTTCGGATCGATCCATCTGCTGGATCCTGCCACCAACGCCGATCAGACCGTCTCGATCCAGATCCACGGCGAGTTGGCGAGCCTCGAGCCACACCGCGCGGTACTCACGCCGGACGAGATCCAGAGTGCCGCTCTCTCGCCTGCCGGCGCCCGCGCCGCGTTTGAGGCGCACGGCGAGATCTTCACCGTCCCGGCGGAAAAAGGCGACACCCGCAACCTGACCAACACCCCCGGCGTCGCCGAGCGCGACCCTTCCTGGTCACCGGATGGCAAGACCATCGCTTACTTCTCCGACGCGTCGGGTGAGTACCAGCTCTATCTGCACGACCAGACCGGGTTCAAAGCGCCCACGGTCATCGACCTAGGCCCCAACCCAAGTTACTTCTACAGTCCAGTCTGGTCGCCGGACTCCAAGCACATCGTTTACGCCGACAAGCACCGCAATCTGTTCTACATCGATGTGCCCGCGGGCACGACCGCGGCGGGCAAGCCAGTGTTCATCGATAAGGCTACTTATGGGGCATTCGGCCCCGACTTTGGCCAGGTCTGGTCGCCCGACTCCAAGTGGATCGCCTATCATCGCGACCTAGACAATCAGTTGCGCGCCGTCTTTGTGTACTCCCTCGAGACGCACAAGTCGACCCAGGTGACCGACGGCATGAGCGACGCCTTCAGCCCCGCCTTTGATCCCAATGGCAAGTTCCTCTACTTCCTGGCTTCGACCGACGACGGGCCCTCCCACGCCGGCATCGATCTCTCTTCCCTTGACCGCGCGCAGACCAGCGCCGCATACGTCGTGGTGCTGGCCAAGGACGGTGCTTCCCCGGTCCCGCCGGAGAGCGACGACGAAAAGGGGAAGGACGAAAAGAAGGACGAACCCAAGAAGGCCGACGACGACAAGAAGAAAGACACCAAGGACGAAACCAAACCCGCCGACAAGGATAAGGACGCGGCCAAGTCCGGCGCCAAGGACGACAAAGACAAAGACAAGGACAAGGATAAAGACAAGGATAAAGACAAGGACAAGCCCGTCACCGTCACCATCGATCTGGCCGGCATCGGCAACCGCATCCTTTCGCTGCCCATTCCGGCGCGCAACTATGCGGGCATTGAGGTTGGCAAGACCGGTGTCCTTTATCTTGCTGAGACATCCCCGTTCGGCCGCTCCACCAACGAGGACGGGGGCGCCAACATTCGCGCCATCTGGCGGTTCACCCTGGAAAAGCGCACCCCCGAGACGGTGCTCAGCGACGTGGACGGGTTTATCGTGTCCCATGACGGCGCCAAGGTGCTCTACGCCCGCAAGGGCGGCTGGACCATCGGCTCAGCCGACGACCTGAAACCCGGCGACGGCGGCCCCGGCAAGCCTCTGAACCTGGGCGGCCTTGAAACCGTCATCGACCCTCGGGCGGAGTGGCGGCAGATGTACCACGAAACCTGGCGCATCGAGCGCGATTTCCTCTACGACCCCAACACCCACGGCCTCAGCATTCCCAAGATCGAGGCCAAGTACAAACCGTATCTCGACGGCCTCGCCTCCCGTTCGGAGTTCACTTATCTCAACACCGAAATGCTGGGCGAGATCACCATAGGCCACATGTTCGTGGGCGGGCCTTACCACCCCGACACCGCTCCCAAGGCCGGCCTGCTTGGCGCAGACTACAAAGTCGAAAACGGCCGCTACCGCATCGCGAAAATCCTGGGCGGCCAAAACTGGACTCCCGGCCTTGCCTCGCCGCTCACCCTCCCTGGTGTCTACGTCAAGGAAGGCGACTACCTGCTGGCGGTCAACGGCCGCGACTTGCACGCGGGCGACAATCTCTACGAGTTCTTCGACGGCACGGCAGGCAAGCAAACTGTGCTGCATGTCGCCGATAACCCGGAAGGCAAAGATGGCCGCGACGTCACCGTCGTTCCCATCTCCGACGAGGACGGCTTGCGCAACCTGGACTGGATTGAATCCAACCGCCGCAAGGTGGATGAGCTCTCCGGCGGAAAGGTCGCTTATGTCTACATGCCCAACACCGGCGGCTCGGGCTACACCAACTTCAACCGCTACTTCTACTCGCAACTCAACAAGCAGGCGCTGGTGCTGGACGAGCGCTACAACGAGGGCGGCTTGATCGCCGACTATATCGTCGACGTCCTCAAGCGTTTCCCGTTATCTGGCGCCATCGAGCGCGACGGCAAGCCCATCATTGACCCGGTGGGCGCCATCTTCGGTCCGAAGGTCATGCTCATCAACCAGAACTCCGGCTCCGGCGGCGACGCCATGCCGTGGTACTTCAAAAAGGCCGGCATTGGCAAGCTGGTGGGCACACGGACCTGGGGCGGCCTTGTGGGCATCGGCGGGTATCCCTCGCTGCTGGATGGCGGTTTCGTGATGGCTCCGCGTTATGCTATCTTCGGCATCCACGGCGACTGGGAGGTGGAGAACCGTGGCATCGCACCCGACGTGCCCGTCGAGGAGCTGCCCAAGGACTTTATGGCCGGCCACGACATGCAACTGGAGACCGGCGTGAAGCTGGTGCTGGATGAGCTCAAGGCCAACCCCATTCCCGATATAGCGATCCCGCCGTTCCCGAATTACCACAAGAGCGACGGCCTGGGAAAGAACTAGAAATTCGAAACTCCTTCTGGGTGCTGCGTGCCCAGGTCTCGTCCGCCGTGGCGGAGAGACCTGGGATACCTCCAGTCACGAATTGCCCGTAGACGTTCACTGCGCCAGGTGTTTCTTCAGGAAGGCCAGCGAGCGCTCCCGCGCTTCCTTTGCGGCCTCTGCGTTGTAGCTGGCGCGCGCATCGCAATTGAAACCGTGCCCGGCGTCGTACCAATAAACCTCGACATCAGGATGCGCGGCCTGCACCTTCTCCACCTCCTCGGCCGGAATATGCGCGTCCTGCCTGCCAAAATGCAGCATTACCGGTGCCGCAGGCGTTTCGCCGGCATAGTTTCCGATGCGGCCGCCATAATAGCCAACTGCGACAGCAGGCTTGAGGCGGGTTGCGGCCAGCCAGGCCAGCGTTCCACCATAGCAGTAGCCAATCACGCCCGCGGCCCGGCCCGTCTCCTTGGCGGCAAATTCCAGGGCGGCGGCAACATCCTCGAGAGACTTCTCCACGTTGAGTTTGGGGATGAAGGTCATCGCCCGCTGCATGTCGGAGCCCTCGTAGCCCAGATCCACGCCGCGCTCGATGCGGTCAAACAGCGCCGGCGCCACAGCCAGGAACCCGTCGCGCGCATACCCGTCCGCAACCGAGCGGATGTGCGCGTTGACGCCGAAGATCTCTTGCACTACCACCAGCCCGCCGATCGGTGCGCCCACCGGCCGCGCCACATACGCGCTCAATTCAACGCCATCCGCCGCCTTCAGTGTCACCCACTCGCCCATGCCGCCTCCACTCCGACCTGAACTATCCGTTGAATCCGTCTCGCCGTCCGCTATAGGCGCAGACGCTGGGACCGGCTCCATCAGCCTGTCTACGCGATAACCGGTGGCCGCAGCCGAAGCCAGGGCCTCCGCCACCATCCTGCTCAGGGCATCCACAGCTGTGCGCCGGGGTGCAGCCTCGCCGGCCAGGCGAAGCAGCGACGGCATCAGCAGCCACCAGAGCAACTCCTCATACGGCTCGCGAACCAGGTACGCGTGACCCTCCGCCTGGTGAACGCGCGCCAGCCACCGGACGTCCGGATCGGGCCACAATACCGGCGGCAGCCCGGGCTTTCTTTTCGCGGGTTCAACCTTCGCCGCCTCAGCCTCGGTCAACAGCAGTACCTTGATGCGGGCGGCGGCGCGCCAGCTTCCTTCGCCTTCGAATCCCAGGTTGGCAAAGGCGTTGGCGAAGGGTTCGCGCAGGCGCAGGCGATCGAACAGCTCCAGAGCCGTGCGCTCCGGGTTTTCGGCGTCAATCGATTCGGCCAGCAGCTCCAGGAAGCACCACGCCAGCACCGGCCCCCACATGGCTGTCGCCGTGCGCCGCGGGCTAGGGCTGGGCAGCACCTGGCGCGCTGCTCCGCTCCACGGCGCGGGCGAAAGAGCTTCCAGCGCGGGAATGCGCATGGCGGCGCGCAGCCGCGCTCTGCAAGCGTCGGCCAGCAACGCGGGGCTGATTGGAGGCGCGGCATCGGCCGGTGGTCGCGCCCCTCCAACTCCGGAAAGATAGGCCTTCTGCGCCGCCTGCAAAAACGTCATCGTACGCAGCCATGGCAATTCAAAGAACTGGTTGCGCTGCGACTCGAGGGTTCTGTCTTTTCCCGGCACCACGGCGCTAGGATGTTCAGCCAGGTCGGCGAACAGACGCACCATGCTGGAATCGAGCAGCTGCAACAGCGCATCGTGGAGCGGCCGCAGCTCCAGGTTCACCAGCGCATCGTCCAGGCTGGGCACGCCCTGCCCTTTGAGCTGGTCGCACAGCCGGTCCCATGGCTTTTCCGCCGTCGCCTCCAGTTCCCGCCAATCCAGGAAGACATGGCACTGGTAGGCATGCAGGTCCAGCGTCAGGCCGCGCGAGGCCAGATCGCCGCCCCGACGCAAGTATTCGAGGTCCGTCAGCGAGTCGCGCCACGCCAAAATCCTGTCGGAGCCCAGGCCCAGCCCTTCGCGCAGCCGCTGCTGGCGAAGTCCGCCCGCGCTCTTGTCGGCGTAGGCCGCGGAGAAATCGATGGTCCCGTGCGCTGCGCCGTAGCGATTGTTGTACACCACCAGGGCGCGGTCGTTGCCATTGCGATTGGAATACGCAAAGATGTTTTCATCCACCGAACCGTTGGCCTGGAAGAAGTCATAGAGCAAAAAGTTGCTGCTCTCGGCAAACAGCGAGCGCCGCTTCAGCAGTGGAGCAATCTCGCGGTCGTGACGCGCAACGAGGCCGGAGTCGGCGTTCTCGTCATACCGCGGACGCTGGTATTCCATGCCGTACTTCTCAGTGAATCCTTCGATCTGGCCGTGGCCGAACATGGGTAGCCCGGGCAGCGTGGCCATCAGCGCGGCCACGCCGAAGCACTTGTCGCCGGTGCCGAACTGGTCGATGGCCGTGCGCTCGTCGGGATTGGACATGAAGTTGACATACCGCTTCATGATGTCGGGATCGAATTCCAGCGTATTCTTGATCACCGAACGGTATTTGGCGTTGTCCTCGTCGCGCATCATGTTCATGAAAGCGCTGTTGTAAACGCGATGCATGCCCAGCGTGCGGACGAAGTAGCCCTCCATCAGCCAGAAAGCCTCAGCCAGAAGCAGCGTGCCAGGCACCTCGGCGGCCACGCGGTCCACCACCTCGCGCCAGAACTCGTGCGGCATGTGCCGGTTGAATTCGGCGTCGCTCATTGAGTACTCGGCGCGCGAAGGGATGGCCCCGCTCGATCCTTCGCCTGGAAACCACAGCCGGTGGAAGTGCCGCTTGGCAAGGGTCATGGCCGCATCGAAGCGAATCACCGGAAACAGCCGCGCCACATGCAGGATGGTCTGAATCACCTGTTCGCGCACCGCGGGGTTCAGGTAGTCGAGCTGGGCGGTGTCGTTCCATGGAAAACTGGTGCCGTCGTTGCCGTGGTAGATGTAGCGCGTGTCGCCGGTGGCCAGATCGCGGCGGCGGAAGACCACCGCGGCATCGGTCTGCTCAAAGTAGTGGTCCTCGATCTTGATCTCAACGCGCGCGTCGTGAGAGAGATTCGGCCCCTCGAAGCGATAAACGGGATAGGGCGGCTCCTGCCGCGAGATGAACCACTCCGGGTGTTCGATCACCCAGGGCGAATCGATGCCCATGTGGTTGGGAACCATGTCGCTGGCCAGCCGGATGCCATGGTGATAACAGCGGTTGCGCAGGTTGATGTAGGCGCCCTCGCCGCCCAGGTCCTCTGAGATCTTGTAGTCGAAGAGCGAATAGGCCGAGGCCACGGCGTCTGTATTGCCGCACAGTTGCTTGATGGTCTTCGAAGCGCGGCTGCGCTCCCAGATACCAATCAGCCACAGCGAGTTGAGCCCCCGGCCCGCCAGCGTAGTCAACTCCTCATCGGGAATCTCGTCCAGCCGCGCGATGTGCCGGCCGTATTGCCGGCTCAACTGCGCCAGCCACACGTAAGTGCTCTTGGCGATCAGCACGGTGTTGGGCATCCAGGCCGTATCCGGTGAGAAGCGCTCATACTCATGTGCCGGATCGCCGAAGACGGGCACTTCGGACCGGCTGACGACCGAAGGCCATTGCTGCGTGCCGCTCTCCCGGCGGCGTCGCGCAGCCTCAAGGGCCGCGGCGTGCGCCTGGGCGGCCGGCGGATTGAATTGCATCCACACGGCCAGCTCTTCTTCGTGCAGGATCTCCCCGGCCATCAGCAGGAAGCGCTCCAGGGAATCCCCCAGCAGCGGCTTCCACATCTTGCGGATAATGGCAAGCTGATCGGCCAGCGACCGCGGCGAGCTCACCGCCGGCGCGCGCAGCAATTCAAGCAGCGTGACGGGCTTGGAGTCTTCCAGCGTCACCAGCGGCCGGGTGGCAAAGTAGGCCGGCAGTTCCTGCGTCACTTGACGGTAAAC
>Ga0326727_10010124_pt1 | contig 22655 bp, 14 predicted proteins | sample MB2enrmetagenome_FD_207643 | JGI IMG/M metagenome (GOLD analysis project Ga0326727, IMG submission 207643) | Lab enriched peat soil microbial communities from McLean, Ithaca, NY, United States - MB29MY | ecosystem: Environmental > Terrestrial > Soil > Wetlands > Peat | place: USA: New York...
CAAGCGCGAGCAGGAGAATCTGTGGACCACGTCAGGGACCTACCAGAGCTACAACAATTACTGCTTTGGCCCTGCATACCTCGGCAATTCGGTCACTATCACCGGCGCCAACGGCTATTCGGCCACCGGCCAAGCGGTGCTTGACTGCTCAACATACAGTTCGCAGCTGGTCAACAACCGCGATCAGCTCATTTATCGCGGCGACATCGCGATCACGCCGCACCTGGCGGGCCTGGTTGGATTCCAATACGAAGACGAGCGCGGCGCGAGCCCCCATGGCTACTATCCATCCCACGAGCGCATCAATTACGACTATCAGGCTTCGGTCCACGGGGATTTCAAGAATCGCCTTTACTACACGCTGGCAGGGAGCCTCGAGCATTATTCCCTCTTTGGCGTGCAGACTCTGCCGCGCACGGGCGTCTCTTTGTACGCGCTGCGGCCACGCAAAGGAGTCTTCAGCGGAACGCGTGTGCTGTTCAACTTTGGCGATTCCTTGCGCGAGCCAACCCTTGAAGATCAGGACGAGTCGCTCTACACCTTTCTGGCCAACAACCAAGCGCAGTCGACAATTCAGGCGCTTCACATCCACCAGCTCTCTGCGCCCGCCGTCCGAACTTATGAAGGCGGTGTGGAGCAGACTTTCCTGACCCAGCACATTCTTTTCCGCGCCAGCTACTTCCACAACCAGTTCGGACGCGAGATCGAGTATGTAGGCCTCGATCTGATTCCCGAGCTGCTGCCCAACCTGTCCGCGGCCCAGCAGCAGCAGCTCGAGCAGGTTCTGCAGGCGAACTATGCCTACGAGCTCACCGTCAACTCCGAGGCATTCCGCGCGCAGGGAGTAGAGGCGAACGTCGAGAGCGGGATCGGCAAGAGCATCTTCCTGCGGGGCGGCTACACCTATCTCGATGCCGTTGTGCAGCGCTCGTTCACCAACGACGACGAGGCGCTGCTGGGTCCGATTCCCACCTTTGACGGCATTCCTGTCGGTCCCTATTCGCCGCTCACCGGGGCGCGGCCCTTCCGCCGCGCTCCGCACACCGGATTCATCTCAGCCACCTATGCAAACAAAAAGATCACGGGAGTGCTTACCTCGGCATTTGCCAGCCGCAGCGACGACTCCACTTTTCTGGAGGGCGAAGATGCAAACGGCGGCAACAGCCTGCTGTTGCCGAACCGCAATCTGGACCACGGTTACTCCAGAATCGATCTCGGGGGCAGCTACCAGTTATTCAATGCGCTTGGGATCTATATTCAAGGCGACAATCTTCTCAGCCAACGACACATCGCGCCGATCGGGTATCCCAGCCTGCCCATGACGGTCAGGGCCGGCCTGCGGATTCAGTGGGGCATCGGAAGCGGACACTGAGACAGCAAGTGTTACAGAGGCCGGCGGGGGTTGGATTCCTTAATCCCCGCATGAGCCTTTAAAGACCACCCTCCCAGAAAGTGAGACGCCACCAGGGCTGGACCGCAAGATAGCCCTTGTCCGAAAGCTGCGGGCGGCTGTTTTCCACAGGAACAAGCGGCCTCGACAGGTGCGTGCGGCATTTTCCCTTTGCGAATTGGCCAAAACTGTCGGAAACTACCTTATCTGGTCCCCTAAGTCGTCTGTACCCCAGCGTTTTAATATTCCTTTGATCGCCGTCTCGCAAGCTAATTGTGAGTCTTCCCCGGGCGCATTTTCTGCCCTATTGAATCGCAAGTAAAAATCCAATCGCACTCAAGGAGTGATATGAAACAGTCTTCTGTTTGGAGGAGTGTCGCTTCGTTGGCCTTGACTTTGCTCGTGGTGTCATTTGGCGCCCTGTGTTGTCGAGGGCAGCAAATGCTCGGTTCAATCAACGGAACCGTATTCGACTCGTCGGGAGCCGCGGTTCCCGGTGCCCAAGTGACGGTAACGGATGAAAGCATCAACGTCGTGCATTCCACGACCAGTCAGAGCGATGGCTTCTTCCAGATTCTTAACCTTCCCATCGGCGTTTATAAGGTCCGCGCCTCGCACGACGGTTTCGATACAACGCAATTGGTGGGAATTACGGTGCAGGAAGCACACGCCGCCACGGTTCGGATCTCATTGAAGGTTGGTCAGGTTTCGACGTCGGTGGAAGTGACTGCCACGCCATTGCTGAACGCAACCGACACCACCAACGGCTATACCCTCGATAAGACGCAGATCGCCGCCACGCCTCTGGCCACAGGCAGTTTCACGCAGTTGGCCATTCTGGCCCCGGGCGTCAGTTCGCAATTGCTGTCGGGCGTCGGCACGGACGCCGGTCTGGGCAACCAGCCCATCTGGTCGAACGGCCAGCGTGACACCAGCAACACCTTCACCATCGATGGCGTCGATGTGACGAATCTGTTCAACGGCAAGAGTTCGAGCCAGGACGTGTCGCAGCGGTATCAGTTCAACATCGGCGAAGGTGCCTCGACCGGCGGCCAGAACCAGGACAACATCTCCGTGTATGGATCGAACGGCAACGGGCTGGCGTCCCCGCCGCCCGAGTTCATGCAGGAAATCAGCGTAACCACGTCGATGTACGACGCTGGCCAGGGACAGACGAGTGGCGCGCACGTGGGCGTCATCACGTCCAGTGGAAGCAACACATTCCACGGCGAACTTTACGGGCAATTCGGCAACAACATCATGAACGCGGACCCCTTCTTCTACAAGCAGGATGTGATGCTCGGAACGCTCCCCGCCTCCGAAGAGAATCCGCAACTGCACCGCTGGGTGGCGGGCGGCACAATGGGCGGTCCGATCAGGAAAAACAAGCTCTTCTTCTTCCTCGGCTACCAGCACCTGTACGACTCCGATCAGACAGGCGCGCTCTCGCAGTTCCAGGTGCCGTATGGTCTGACCGACGACCGCAGCACCGCGGGGATTGAGACGGCCTGCGCCAGCTATGTGGCCGCCTCGGGATACGGCAGTTGCCCCTCGTCGGCCAAATGGAGTTCGGCCGCCGTCGCGCTGCTGAACGCCAAGGTGAACGGCAGCTATCTGATTCCTTCCGCGGATGCAAATGCCCAGTCGCAGCTCGCGAACGGGCAACCTGACGTTAGCATCCAGGGCACTTCAGTCTTCAAAGGCGATCAGGCCAATGCGGCGCTCGATTTCAATGCATCGAGCAATGACCGTCTTTCCGCGAAGTACTTCTACCAGCACATGCCCACGGTCAGCCCTTTCGCCTCCAGCAACATTGAAGGATTTCCGGAACGCGAGGACACCGGAGCGCAGGTCGCCTCGCTGCAGAACTCCATCAATGTCGGCTCGCGCATTAACTGGGTACAGGAGATCGGACTCTCGCGGCAGAAAGTCTACAGCGGCTTTTCGAATGCGCTGTCGGCTTCGGACGTGGACATCACCGCGCCCGGAAACAACATCCCCGGCATCGATGCGGAGTACTTCGGGGTGGACAGCTATTCTCCCTTTGAGGGCGCGAAGATCGGCCCCACCAATCCCGATGGCTTTATCGATCAGGGATACTTTGAGAATCGGCTGTCGCCTTCGTCCACGGCGATTTTTTCATTCGGCAAACACACCATCAGCGTCGGGTTCAACTATAGCTACAATCAGCTGAATATCAAAAATGGCGCGGAGAATCACTCGCAGCTGGAAACACACTCGTTCACCAAATTCATGACCGGCAGCCTGTATGCGGGGACAGTGCTGGGTGGCAGTTCGAATCGGTATTACCGGTCGAATGATGCCGGCTCGTTCGTCATGGACAAATGGCAGGTATTGCCGAACGTGAGCATCACGGCGGGCCTGCGGTACGACTTCGACGGCCCCTTCAGCGAGAAGAATGGCGCTCTGTTCAACTTCGACCCGTCGCTCTACTCGTCGACTCCCAGCGCCATCACCAACACGGGCTTCATCGTCGCCGGCAACAACAAGCAGTTCGGTACATCGGGGGTCAGCAATTCCACTTTGAAAGGGCGTCAATGGGGCATTGCGCCGCGCATCGGCGTCGCCTGGTCGCCCAAGTTCAATCATGGTACGGTGGTGTGGCGCGCGGGAGCCGGTATCTATTATGACCGCGGCGAATACTTCCAGTACCTGTCTCCGCCGGCCGGGCACGGCATCAGCGGGCCATTCGGCGTCACCCAGGAAGCACCGTTTGCCGCCTACACAAGCGCGACGGGAAACCTCAGCAATCCTTTCCCCACTCTGGTCTCTCCCACCACGCCCAGCAATCTCGCCTCGTTCATGCCCACCATTGACTCAATGGAAGCGGCCTGCACCGCGGCGAATGTCTATAACGGCACTACCTTGGTGGGCTATAGCTGCGGTGACGGCGCTCCTGACGGTCCGCTGGTAATCGGGAATTACGGCGTCAACAACGTGCTGCCCTATACGGAAGACTGGACGCTCGATTTCCAGTGGCAGCCGCGCAGCGATATGTCCGTTGATATCGGGTACGTGGGCAACCGTGGCAAACACCAAGTGATTCCAGTGCCCTTCAACGAGCCGGCCCTTTGCACACCGGGCAATCAAATCGTGGCTTGCCACGGTGAGCAGTACTCCTACGGCGTTCAGGTCCTTAGCAACGCCACCGACGCCTCGGGCAATCCCTACGCCATGGCCAACGAGCCGTACGACACCTACAGCGGCGGTAACGTCGATCTGCGCGTGCCGTATATCGGTTACGATCCAAACTCGACAAGCTTCGAGACGCGCGGCATCTCGTCCTATGATGCGCTGCAGGCGCAGCTCACCAAGCGCATGTCGCACGGCATCCAGGTGGGCGCCTCCTACACGTGGTCGCACACGCTTGACGAGCAGAGCGACGTGGGGTTGTTCTTCACCGGCGACAACCCTGACAATCTGAGGGAATCGTACGCGGACGCGGATTTCGACCAGACCAACACGCTCACGTTCAACTACATTCTGAATCTGCCCAACGCGGTTAAGAACGAGCACAACTGGCTAAGCAAGGTAACGAACGGCTGGTCGCTGCTGGGCATCACGGTGCTGGAAAGCGGAGAGCCGTACAGTATCTACGATTACTCCGGTTCGGTGGGCAGCTTGTATTTCGGCGCGAACATCGAGGAAGCTAATCCGGTCCTCCCCATTGCGCCTGGACTGACTCGGGCGCAGGTGAAGACCGGACACTCCGGGGCTTACACCGGCCCGGGCCCCACCTACTCCCCCGCGCTGAATGCGAATGATTTCTATATTCCGCTTGTGGCTCCAGGCCAGAGCGGCGTTCCTCCCTGCGACACGTCGACGGCCGGAGGGAACGCCGGCCCCGGCGGCGGTCCCCTCTGCGACGTTTACGAAACCAACTTCGTGGGAGGCCAGCGGAATATCTTCCGGCAGTCCTCCCAGAAGCGCGCCGATATTACCCTGCAGAAGGACACTCATTTCACCGAGCGCTATAACCTTCGTTATCAGTTCGAAGTCTTCAACCTGACCAACACGCCGAGCTTCGATGTACCCACGAACGACATCGTTCTGAGTCCGAACTACGAGGAGTTAGCCAACCCTCCGGGCGGTTACGCCAACGGTACCCAGGCGCAGCCCTATTATTCCAACACCGTGGCCACGCCTTCGTCGCCTATGGGGTCAGCGACCTGCACCGGCGCCTCGACGAACTGCGCTTACGAGATGTATTCGCTGCCGCAGAACACCAGCAACGAGTTGGGAGTGGTGACCAACGCCATCGGCAGCCAGCGGCTGATCGAGATGTCGCTGCACCTCATTTTCTGAACCGCCTGCTAAGCCGGTCCCAACGGTAGTTCACGGCGCGGCGGCTGCGGCCGCCGCGTCAATTTTGCCTCTTGAATCTACACCCGCCTGCCTCCACCTCCAGGGGAACAAAGCAGTACCGCGCCGAATTCGGTTGACAGTCCCGGCTGACAGGCAGGGCGCTGGTCTTCCGCTCCATTCACGGCTCAATTAGAAGGCATGTTACTTTCGTACGTGAAAACCTGCCCAGGTTGTTGAAAATTTGGTGGAAATCTAGCTAGAGTGGGGTTTCTTCCAGTTTTGTATTGTTTTGGCTTTGGAATCACTTGGCTTGAGGTGTATCTCAGTGGCTTGCCCAAATTGTCAGTCAACAGAGGTCTCGATTATTCCGGCAGAGATCCGTCTTTATCGCAATCGTCAGCGCACACTCAGCCACCCCCCCATGATCCCCGCTCCCGATATCAGGGTTTGCATGGATTGCGGGTGGAGTGAGTTTTCCGTTCCCCGCTCCTGGCTGGCGGCGGGATGGCTGCGTTCCGCAAATCACGAGCTTGCGCCGGGTCCGCAGCTCGTGATGCGCACCGTCGTAGCGTCGGCTACAGGTTAGCTGCTCCAGTACAGAGCGCCGCTATTCACCCGGCATTTGCGCGGGCAGCAGCGTTTCTGGGCAAAAAGGCCCCCAGCCGAAGCCGGAGGCCTTTCGTATTCGAGAGAAATTTCGGAAGCTGTGTGAGAGCTGGGCTTCGCCTCGGATTTCATAGCGGGACTTTATCCAGCGGCGCTATGAAGCCAATTCCGGGAACGTTAAGGCTTTGGAGTTGGTCGTCGTTTGTGATGAAAAGATCGACCCCGACATGAGCCGCGCAGGCTAACTGGATCGCGTCCGCATTGCGGATCGTATGCGTGGCTCGCAGAGACGCGTATCGCCATGCAATGGAGGGGTCAAAACTGACAACTTGCGCAGTGGACCGGATCGCGCGGTCGTATTGCTCAATCAGTGTGGTCTGCCCGAGTTTTGTCGGCTTCACCAGAACCTCGCCGAGCGTCATCGCAGACGTAACGATTCTGTCTCCCCTCTCAATCATCCTTTTTCTTATCGCGATTACGCGACTGCGATTGGGCTCGAGTCCCTCGAACAGATAGATAAACAGGTTCGTGTCAAAAAAGATCTTGCTCAAATGTCTTCCCTCCGCAGATTCTCCACGTATTCATCCGCGTGCTCGTCTGCCCAGATATGCTTTCCAGAGCCAATTAGCTGCATTAATGGGTCCAGCTCCCAATCAGCAACGCTGCTCGCACCCTGCCTTCTAGACCATTCCTCATACCAGTCAAGAAGATGATGATACTGTGATGGAACCTCTTCTCGTCTCGGCATATATTTGGAACCTCGTCCTGACCGTCTTTGCGGATCGATCAAATCGCCTTGGCGGTACAGCCGCAGGAAACCTACTCTGGTCTCAAACAGCATTGTGTATTTGCCAGTTGATGGCGGCACATTAGCAACGAGGTGCTGCTTCAAGTGTGCATTGACAGATGCCGGGTTTGTTCCGATACCAAGCTCCGATTTATCGAGCTCTTGCCGAATTTCAGTTTTCGAGAATGCCGCTGCATTTGGATGCAGCTGATGGAGCAGAGCAACAGCAAGCCAGATACGGTCCGCTAAACGCAATTCCAATGTAGTAACGCCCATTTCTCCACCTTTCTGCGCATTACAATATAGGAATGATACCTATTATTCCTAGGAACATCAATTGAAACAGCAAAAAAAAGGCCCCCAGCCGAAGCCGGAGGCCTTTGGTTTCTTACTCTTCTGAATCTCGAAGCCAACGCCAGTGAGTCGCTCTTGCTGACCCCTGATCCCTGTCTTTAGTACATTCCGTCCATGCCGCCGTGGCCGCCGGCCGGAGCCGCAGACTTGGGCTCGGGCAGCTCCACAACCAGCGCCTCGGTGGTCAGCAGCAGAGCGGCGATTGAAGCCGCATTCTGCAGAGCCGTGCGGGTTACCTTGGTGGGGTCGATGACGCCGGCCTTCACCAGGTCCTCGAAAGTACCTGTCAGGGCGTTGTAGCCGAAGTGCGCTTCCTTCGACTCCAGCACCTTGGCCACTACGACTGCGCCCTCTTCGCCGGCATTCGCGACGATCTGGCGCAAAGGCTCCTCGAGCGAGCGAAGAACGATCTGCGCACCAGTCTTCTCGTCACCACTGAGTGTGGCGATAAGCGCCTGGACCGCGGGAGTGCAGCGCACCAAAGCCACGCCGCCGCCGGGGACGATGCCTTCCTCGACTGCCGCGCGGGTAGCGTGCAGAGCATCCTCTACGCGAGCTTTCTTCTCTTTCAGCTCGGTCTCGGTAGCCGCACCCACCTTGATGATGGCCACGCCGCCCACGAGCTTGGCGAGCCGCTCCTGCAGCTTCTCCTTGTCGTAGTCGCTGGTGGTCTTCTCAATCTGCGAACGGATCTCCTTCACGCGGCCTTCGATGTCGCTGGCCTTGCCGGCGCCGTCCACAATGGTGGTGTTGTCCTTGTCGATGGTGATGCGCTTGGCCTTGCCCAGGTCTTCGAGCTTCACGCCTTCCAGCTTGATGCCCAGGTCCTCGGTGATGGCCTTGCCGCCGGTCAGGATGGCGATGTCGCCCAGGATGGCCTTGCGGCGATCGCCGAAGCCGGGAGCCTTGACGGCAGCCACGTTCAGCGTTCCGCGCAGCTTGTTCACGACCAGGGTTGCCAGAGCCTCGCCCTCAACGTCCTCGGCGATGATCAACAGCGGCTTGCCGCCGCGGGCAACCTGCTCGAGCAGGGGCAGAAGGTCCTTCATCGCGCTGATCTTCTTCTCGTAGATCAGAACGTAGGGATCTTCAAGAACAACTTCAAGCCGCTCCGCGTCGGTAACAAAGTAGGGGCTCAGGTAGCCGCGATCGAACTGCATTCCGTCCACGGTCTCGAGGCCGGTGTGCATGGTCTTCGACTCTTCGATGGTGATCACGCCGTCCTTGCCCACAACCTTGACGGCCTCGGCGATGATGTCGCCAATTTCCTGGTCGCCGTTGGCCGAAATGGCTCCGACCTGGGCCACCGAGCCCTCGTTGACCGGCTTGGAGAGCTTGCCGAGCGCGCCGCCCTCGGTCCACTTTCCTTCCTTGTCGCGGGTGCCAATGACCACCGTCACGGCCTTCTCAATGCCGCGCTTCAAAGCGGTCGGATTCGCGCCGGCCGCGACCGTCTTCACGCCCTCGCGGAAGATGGCCTGCGCCAATACGGTCGCAGTTGTGGTGCCGTCGCCGGCCACGTCGCTGGTCTTCGAAGCAACTTCACGCACCAGCTGTGCGCCCACGTTCTCCATCGGGTCCTTCAGGTCGATCTCCTTGGCCACCGTCACGCCGTCCTTGGTGATGGTGGGCGAACCAAACTTCTTCTCGATTACGACGTTCCGGCCCTTCGGCCCGAGCGTCGCCTTCACCGCGTCGGCGAGAATGTTCACGCCGCGCAGAATCGCCTGACGGGAATCCTCACCGTGCAAAATCTGCTTTGCCATTTTCTTCAAATCTCCTCAGTACAGTTGTCGAATTTCTCTAGAGATCAGGGATCAGCTTGGGGCTGACTTGCTGACTCGCTGACTCGCTAAAACCACGCGCTTCGCCGAAACGCTAGAGCGCGGAGCGCCTACTTCTTAACGATTCCCAGAACTTCCTCTTCCCGCATGATCAGGAACTCTTCGCCGTCGATCTTGATCTCGGTGCCGGAATACTTGCCGAAGAGAACGCGGTCGCCCGCCTTCACGTCGAGGGGAAACACCTTGCCTTCGTCGTTCGACTTGCCCTTGCCCACGGAGATGACTTCGCCCTCCTGGGGCTTTTCTTTGGCGCTGTCGGGAATGATGATGCCTCCACGGATCGTCTCGCCCTCTTCCACACGACGGACGAGGATGCGATCATGGAGCGGAGTGAAAGTGGTTGCTACCGATGTTGCTGCCATTGCTTCGCTTCTCCTTCACGCGCAAACGGGTGTGCCCGTCTGCGGGGTTTTGATTGGTTTTGATAAAAGCCTGAAGGGCTTCGCAGTGCTTGCCCGCGGTTTGGAGCCGAAGGCGCTCTTTTAGCACTCTCGCCTTCCAATTGCTAACAATAGGCAAGCCCGCATTGGTTTGTCAAGAGGGGCGATGCCACAATATTAGTGCCCTGCACTCATATTTTCTTAGTTTAATGTAAATTTCACTCTAATCTGCATTCAACCCACGTGAATTGCAGTTAATTTCCTCCCTCCGCGCTACATTCAAAACGAGGACAGAAGAACTCATCGCAAGGCTGCATCAAAACCAGTGCAAAAAACGCCCGTAAGTCCTTATTTATGAAGTCTTCGAGTCGTAACCCTTTTGTTTTCAATGGGTTACAGGAGGGTCTGAAGATATATAAGTAACTGAAAACAAACCACTTAACCCCTCCACCTAGGGGGGAGGGGGATACCCTCCTTCAACTGAATTGGCCCAGCTCCGCGCCCATCGAGTGTTCCTGCCGCAGCCTCAGCTGCGAAAAATGCAGGTCAACCCGCGCCGCCAGCCCGCTTGAAGGGCCGGGATGGCGGGCTGATTCGCAGGATGCAACTGCCACTCCCACCGCGCTACAATTGAAGCCATGTTTCACCGTCCATTAACGCTCGTTTCCCTCTTTCTCGCGATGCTGGGGATTGCCGTTTTCCCCGCAAGCGCTCTGGCCCAGAACGACGCCGGCTGGAGCCGGAAGTACAAAGAACCGCCGCCGTCCGCCCGCATCGAAGTTACGGTTGTGAAAGCCTTCAATGGCAAGCCAATTGAGAATGCCTCGGTGATCTTTCACCCCATCGAGGGTGACAAAGACAAGGGTGTTCTCGAGCTCAAGACCAATGAGGACGGCAAGTGTCTCATCGACGTGATTCCGATCGGCGACACGGTTCGGCTGCAGGTGATTGCCAACGGCTATCAGACTTACGGGCAGGATTACAAGATCAATAAGGCCGAGATGACCATGGAGGTCAAGCTGAAGCGGCCGGCGCCGCAGTACTCGACCTACGGCAGCGGCGGATCTGCCAAGTCTGACTCCGGGTCGAGCACTGACAAGTCGTCGGGGAGCGGAACGCCGCCGGCATCTGGCAACGGCTCTTCTGGTTCCGGCAACAGTTCAGGTTCAGGCACGCAACAGACTCCGCCGGCCAGCCAGCCGAAGTAGGCCTTCCAGCAATCGACAAACGCCCGGCGCGCGCACGAATTCACCATGGCGACTCATCCACTGAGCGGCAAATCGGCCCTCGTCACCGGCGGAGCGCGCCGCATCGGCCGCGCCATCGCGCTCGCGCTGGCCAACGCCGGCGCCGATGTCGCCATTACCTGGCGCACCTCAGGCGCTGAAGCGGCAAGCACGGTGCGGGAGATCGCCGCGCTCGGGCGCAGCGCTCTGGCCGTGGAATGCGACGTGCGTTCCGAGGTCTCCGCTCGCCATGCCATCGTTGAAGTCATCGCGGAATTCGGACGGCTCGATCTGCTGGTGAACAACGCTGCCGTCTTCAGCACCGCAACCCTCGAGACGCTCAGCCTTGAGGAATGGGACACTGTCTTCGATACCAACACCCGCGGCCCGTTCCTGATGGCGCGCGAGGCCCTCCCGCATCTGCGAGCCGCCGAGGGACGAATCGTCAATATCGGATCGCTGGGAGGAATGAAAGCGTGGGCTACGCACGGTCATTACGCGAGCTCAAAGGCGGCACTGCACACGTTGACTCAGGCAATGGCCAGGGCATTCGCGCCGCAAGTGACGGCGAACTGCGTTGCGCCCGGCTGGATCGATCTTGGCGAAGAAAGCGAAGTGGCGCCGGCGAAGAAATTCGCCCTTCGCACTCCCATGCAGCGCAATGGGACGGCAGAAGATGTAACTCAGGCAGTCCTGTTCTTTGCCACAGGGCCTAGGTTCATCACCGGGCAGATTCTTGCCGTCGATGGCGGGTTGGGGTTGGTTTAACCCTTATTTCCTGCCGACCAGCGTATCCCAAAGGCCGCGGATTCCTGTTCGCGCCGCAGTGGACGAGCCCTCTGGCTGGGCGCCACCCGCAGCGATCCTGTCAGCCTTGTGGCGAAAGCGCGAACCATCGAACTTCAGTGGAACATTATCCTGAAGCCCGGCCGGCTCAGGCTGCTTAGGGAAGCGCGCTCCTTCCACCGCGGCTCTTGGGTTGGTAACACACAACCGCTGCGCCGTTTCCTCGCCCATCCGCTCCTTGACGTATTCGTAGCCCTTTTTCAAGTGCGGCGGACGCCAATTGAGGCGATGCCCGTCGGAGGCAATGAAATGGACCCAATTGCGCTCGAGAAGCTCGTTGGCCAGGGCTTCGGCAGCGGAGCCGAACCTCCCGTAAAGAGAGCTCGAAGTGACCTGAATGAGCATTCCGCGCCGCAGCCAGTCCGCCAGCAACTGGGGCTTGTTCTGGACGGCCGGATAGCGCTCCGGATGAGTGATGACGATCGTATATCCGACCGTCTGCAGTTTGAAGAGCGCCTCGTCGAAATGCGTGCCGATCAACTGGTTGGGAAACTCAACCAGCAGGTAGCCCTTGCCGTTGATCGAATACCTGAGCGGGTTGGCGAGCGCCGTGAAAACATTGTCGGCCGACAAGTGAAGATCGCAGCCCAGGCTGAGTTCGACGACGCCACGAAGCCGCTCGCGCAATTCATGGTAACGCGGCAGGATAACTTCCTCGTCATACGGATAATGCTCACTGGAGTGGGGCGTGCACACAATGTGGGCGATGCCTTCCGCGGCGGCTTCTTCAGCCATTGCCAGGGATGTTTCCAGATCCGGAGACCCATCATCGACCCCATAAATCAGGTGCTGATGAATATCAATCATGTCTCAGCCTTCAAAAAATCTGTGAGATCAATCAAGCGCCTCAGCAGCCCCAGCGCCCGGCATTCCGGGTCATAGCTCTAATGCGCAGCCAAAGCATAAACCATCGAAGCAAATATCTTCCAGCCGTCGGCCGAACCGAGCATCGCCTCGCTTGACCGGTCCGGATGCGGCATCATTCCAAGCACGTTGCGGCCCTCGTTCAGGATGCCGGCTATGTTGCCCAGCGAACCATTCGGATTCGCCTCCTGCGTTACTTCACCATTCGCCGCCGCGTACCTGAATGCGATGCGGTCTTCCGCTTCAAGCCGGGCCAGCGTCTCGGCGTCGCAAAAGTAGTTACCTTCCATATGACCGATCGGAATCTGCAGCACCTGGCCCTTCTCAAGTTGATTCGTAAAAGGACTATCGGCTGTTTCGGTGCGCAGATAAACCTGTTTGCAGATATATTTGAGACCGGCGTTGCGCATCAATGCGCCGGGCAGCAGGCCGCTCTCGGTCAGGATTTGAAACCCGTTGCAAATGCCCAGCACCAGCCCGCCGCCGTTCGCGAATTCCCTTACCGATTGCATTACCGGAGAAAAGCGCGCGATGGCGCCGGTGCGAAGGTAATCGCCATAGGCAAAGCCGCCCGGAACGATCACGGCATCGACGCCCTTCAGGTCCTCAGAATCGTGCCAGAGAAACGTGACCGGCTGGCGAGCCACCTCGGCGATCACGTTGTAGGTATCGTGGTCGCAATTCGAGCCAGGAAAGATGATGACGCCGAATTTCATGCATATAGGTTAGCAGCTTCGCAATGATTCCAAATCACGGTCACTATCCGTCGCCGAATTTGCTCCATCGCTTGGCTTGTAGGTTCGCCGGCTACACGCGACCGCTGAGATAACCAAATTCGCGACCGGATCAAGGAATCGATCCAGGCTTCCAGCGACGATTAGCGGGGAGTAGCTTCCGAATTGCCGACCGAGCATCCGTGATCCAAGAAGGCAGATCAACGACCACAGTATGAGGCCACAAAACCAGGAATTAATGGGAACCGGGGCAGCCAGGAGTGGTGACGGTATCGCCGACTTCAGGATGCCTACTCATGTACTGGAAACCTTTGGGGTTGAGGTCGCTGAGGCAGCGGCAGGGGATGAAGCCGGTAAGGCAACGTGCATTGATTTCTTGGGCAGCCTGAAACTGTTCAGGTGTAGCTGCGGGTGTCAGAGCGTGAATAGTGCCAGCGCCACCGCCAGTCCAAATCTCCAGAAATGTACCATCGACTGCATAGTTTCTGGGACGCCATTCAGGGGGCATATCTGCGTGAAGCGTCCAGGAATTACCCAGCCACGCCGGGCGGCCCTCCACATAGACTCCGCCATGGGTGGATTCGACACGCCCGGCACGAATGCGGATAATCACGTTGGCCATCCAGAAGCGCATGGAAAGTAAATCGCGCAAGAAGCCCGGAGTCCGCATCATCAAGAAGGCCTGGGCACGGCGGAGACGTCCGGGTTGATGGTCTGGCCCGGAATAGACGTTGAGCGTTGAGAAATCAAAGTCGTAAGAATAGTCGTAGATGTGTGCGTTGTTGTACTCGCAGTCCGCCTTATTGGCGCAATCCTCGATTCCTTCAGCGGGCGAGGGTGTATGCTTTCTACCGCCATATCGGGAGACGAGGGGCAGGATGGAATCCTCAGTAGCGCCAAGCCGGATACGGGTTGCTTCGTCGAGGAGGACTACTGCACGGTGTACTAGGTAGGTGGTGTAGACGCGGAGGCCGCAACCCAGGAGAGCGATGAGTATGAATACGAACATGGTGAAGCGGAGCGCAAGACGGAGCAGGCGATTATAGAGCGCGCTTGACAGAGCAGCTGGTGACATGGGGAACAGCTTAATCCCTAAGCCTCAAATAGCGGTAGGGCCCGGATGACCGGCTACCCGGACACAACTCAGTTTCAAATTGAATCCGTTTCAAACCGCAAGCGCGTCAGGCAGGGACTGAGAGATTGTGTCGTCCGCCACCCGCTCTTCCACTTCGCGTTCGCGCACCGCCCATCCGGCAAGCAGCAGGCTCGGGGCCTGCGCGACCGGGGCTGAATGCAGTTCGCCAAGGGTGGTCGAGAAGACGTTTTGGTCCGGCTGCGCGGCACGGGAGACGATCGCGCACGGCAAGTCAGCAGGCAATCCCTCCGCCAACCACTGGGCAGCGAGCAGAGTGAGGTCGCGGCCCGGCATGTAGACAACTCGCGTAGCATCTTCAATCGCCGGCAGGGCAGCCTTGTGGTGCGACTGGGCATGATGCCCTGCGGAGAAGATCACATTCGAGGCCCATTCGCGATCGGTGAGCGAGCAGCCGATGGCCGCGGCAGCGGCGAAAGCCGCCGAGACGCCGGGAACAATCTCATGCGCGACACCGGACTCGATGAGCGCTCGAATCTCTTCGGCGGCACGGCCAAACAGCAGCGGGTCTCCGCTCTTGAGCCGCACCACCGAGCGGCCGTCGCGGGCATGCGCGACCATTAGTGCGTTGATCTCGTCCTGGGTGATGGTCTTCGTGCCGCAGCGCTTGCCCACGTTCACCACCACTGCGTGGGGCGGCGCCATGCGGAGTATCTCCGGCGCAACCAGGTCGTCATGCAGGATGACATCGGCCGATTGAATCAGCCGCAAGGCCTTGACGGTTAGCAGATCGGGATCTCCCGGGCCGGCGCCCACAAGGAAGACGCAGCCGGTTGCCGAAGACTCATCGTTAGTTGGCTTTGATGGGAACTCTTCCCTTTCGAGTCGCGAATCAAGCACGGTGTCACGCGTAGGCGTCACCGGCCGGTTGGCAAGCCGGTGCAGCAGCGCCTTGCGCGACTCTCCGGGTGGCAGGGTTGCTAGAATCTCGCGTCGCAGACGGCCGAGATCGGCGAGCCACGGACCGACATCCGCAGGCAGCTGCATTTCGATCTCGCGGCGCAGGCGCTGCGCGAATGCCGGGCTTTCGCCGGCGGTCGAAATCGCGATCTGCAGCGCGCCGCGGCTCACTAGAGAGCCGAAGAAAAAATCGCAGTTGGGAATGTCGTCGACCGAGTTGGCGAGAATGCCTCGCTCGCGAGCCAGCCTGTAAACCTCGGCGTTCACCTCGGGCACATTCGTCGCCGCGATCGCGATGAACTGCCCATCGAGGTCCGAAGGTGCGAATTCACGCCGTACAAGTTCGATCTTTCCCTCGGCCGCAAGCGATAGGAACTCCGGCCGCGCCTCGGGAGCAACCACGCGAATACGAAGGCTGGTAGGCAGCAGCGTGCCCAGCTTGTCGAGCGCGACCTTGCCCGCGCCGACGAGCAGGCCGGGCCGTGACTCGAGTTTTAGAAAGATCGGCAGTAACGTCATGGAGTCCGTGGTTCGTGGTTCGTGATCGGTGTCCTGTGACCAGTAAACTGCGAGTGTCCGGGAGGCGTTCCCTAGTCCCTAGTCCCGGTCTCTATCCCTCCGCCACTCCGTGAGGCACCCGTCCAACTGGCAAATCGCGCTCGACCGGCTTAAGCACTTCGCCGGCGAGATGGGCGCGCAACTCGTCGTTCGAGTGCCGGGCGAACCACGCACGCAGATTCTCGCCCTGCGCACGATCGGCAAGATACTCTCGCAGCAGGCGCTCGATGGCCTCGGGCACCAGCGGCGCTGCGCAGCGGTAGCCAACCGGCCGCGCAACGCCGGCATCCCGGCCCACGGCTCCGCCCAGGCAGAAGTAGAAGGCGTCAGTCAGCTCGCCGTTGTATTTGATCTTTTTGCCTTCGAGACCGATGTCTGAGATCCAGTGCTGGCCGCAACTGTTCGGGCAACCGGTGACGTGGAGCTTCAACTGCTGATCGAATTGTGGCAGCCGATCCTCAAGCTCATCCACCAGCCAGCGCGTAAAGCCCTTGGTCTCGGCAATCGCCAGTTTGCAGAACTCCGTGCCCGTGCATGCCACCGCGCCCCGCCAGAAAGGCGAGCCATCGACGTGAAGGCCGATCTGACCCAGCTCGCGGGCCAACTCGCCTGCTTGGGCGCGAGGAACATTCACAATCACCAGGTTCTGCGAGACTGTCGCGCGCAACGAGCCCGAGCCGAATCGCTCGGCAAGCTCCGCTGCGGCTTCGAGCTGTTCGCCCGTCATGCGGCCGCGCAGTACCGATGCCCCAACATAATTCAGGCCCGGCTGGCGCTGCGGATGAATCCCCGCGTGATCGCGCAGCACGTCGTCCGGCACTTCCTCCGGCTCTGCGGGATCGAGCCTGAAACCGATGCGCCGATGCAGTTCTTCGAGAAAGCTTTCGGCGGTCCAGCCCTCGCGAATGAACAGGTACTTGAGCCGCGCGCGATCGCGGCTCTGGCGCAAGCCGATTTGGTCGCGGAAGATCTCGGTCACGCCGCGAACTACGTCGATGGCCTGGCCGGGCCGGACGAATGCATCGAGCCGGACGGCGAGATGCGGCTCGTTCGAAAGTCCACCGCCTACGCGCAGTGAATAGCCGACCTCATCGCCGCGGCGCACTGGCGTGAGGCCGATGTCGTTGATCTCGGGATAGGTGCACCAGTTAGGGCAGCCTGTGGCAGAGATCTTGAACTTGCGCGGCAGGTTATAGAACTCCGGATTGGCCGTAAGCAGCTGCGCGATGCCCTGCGCAATGGGCGAGGCGTCAATCATCTCGTCTGCCGCCACGCCCGCCAGCGGGCAGCCGGTCACATTGCGCACCACGTCACCGCAGGCCCCCTTGGGCGAGAGTCCGATGGCGTCGAGCACATCAACCACCTCAGGCAGCGACTCGATGGTGAGCCAGTGGAGTTGAATGTTCTGCCTCACGGTGATGTCGGCCAGGTTGCGGCCGTATTTCCGGGCCAGGCCGCCGATGGTTCGCAACTGGTGCGAGGTAACAATGCCGTTGGGGATGCCGATGCGCATCATAAAGAACTCTGAGGCAAGGCCCTCGCCGCCCTTGCCACCGGTCGCGCCCACGCCGTCACCCTGCGTGTAAATGCCCCACCACTTGAAGTACACGCCCGCCCACTCGGGCACAATGCTCCAGCGGCCGATGCGGGCAAAAGCACGAACTTCGTCGAATGCCTCCCAGGGATTTTTTTCACGCTTCAGACGCTCCAGGCGCTGGGCTTTGGTTTCTTTGGGTTGTACGGCGTCGGTCATTGCAGTCCTTCCTGAGTTTTGAACGCAGAAAACAGAAAACCCGCGGCAGCGATAGCATGCGCGGGCGGTGAAAATACTTGATTGGTTGGTCAGGTACGGACTTTTAGACCCACGTCAAGCTGCGCGCGCAAGCGGCGTACAGCAGCGACAACAGGTCAGGACATCCATGGAGAGATCATATATGTGAGTGAGCTGGAACACAAGGGCGCCGGAAAGATCTCTCAGAACAGCTTCTCGATCAGCGCACTCAACGCGTGGCCGCGGTGGCTGATTGACGCCTTGGTTTCAAGATCGATTTCGGCCATGGTGCGATTGAGCGTTGGCAGCAGGAAGAGCGGATCGTAGCCGAACCCTCCGGTGCCGCGCGGAGCTTCAAGAATCATGCCTTCCACCGAGCCCTCGGCAGTTTGCAGCAACTGGCCGTCGCGGGCGCAGGCCAGCACACAGCGATAACGCGCCGTGCGGCGGGCAAAAGGAATGTCGGCCAGCCGCTGCAGCAGCACCATGTTGTTCCAAACATCTGTGTTGTCATTGGCGTCGGGCGAGTCCACAAGGCCACAGTCGGCTGCAAAACGCGCCGAGCGCACGCCGGGCGCGCCGCCAAGGGCGTCCACCTCCAGACCGGAATCGTCGGCGAGAATCAGCGCGCTGTGGGCGAATCGGGAATAAAAGATCGCCTTGAGCGTTGCATTCTCCTCAAAGGATTCGCCGTTCTCCGCGGGCGGATCGACCTCGTCGAGGTTAGGCAGCGGCTCTATCTCCAGCGAATGGGTGTGCGCCGCCGCGCGAAAGTCGCGCAGCTTGCCCTGGCTGGAGGTAGCTGCATAAAGGCGGAATTCCATGGGTCGAGTGTAATGCCTCGCATGGTTCCCAGAAGCTTATTTAAGTTCAAATGGTTCGTAGAAACCCTTAAATTGAAGATGTTCTCTGATTTCTGGCGGTCGATAAGAGGACAGAGGTGGAAAATGCGGATATCCGTGAAGAGAGTTTACACAATCCTCGTGAGCGTAAGTATTGCCTTGTGCGGGTTGACGTCGAGTGGACAGTCCGGGCTCAAGATGGGACACAAAAAGCTCAAGACTGTACCTGAGATCGGTTCCAACGTAAAGCCTGCGCTCTCCATGTTTCAGACCCCCGCTTCCTGTGTGGTAGGTGCATCGCTCTATTCCTGTTTCGACGCAGAAGTGAGCGGAATCACTTATCAGGTGGCCTACAGTAAAACGAATGCGGGACAATTCCAGGTGGAAGATGTCCGGACTGTTGACCCGCACTTCAAGACACCTCAAGGCCTCTCCGTTGGCAGCGTGATTACCATTAGTTCTCCCAACGACCTGACGCTGACTCCAGATCTGGCCTTTGACAGTCGATCCGGGGGAAATTGGCTTTCGATTCTTGGTCAAATCCCCGGACCCGTGATCGTTGCGAGCGCGAATGGGAAAGACGTCTGGATGAGATTCGATGAGCTTCATCTAACCGGGGAACCGATCCAATTGCGAGTTGCTGGATTCGTGCTCAGGAAATAGTCAATCCCTGCCGCCATCTGTCGTAGGGCGAATCGTTCGATCAACCACCATCTCCGCATACCTCTTGCGCCGCCGCGCGAAAGTCGCGCGACTTGCCCTGACTGGGGTGGCTGCCTAAAGGCGGAGTTCCCTGGGGCGTGTGTAATGCCGCGCGCTGAACCCCGCTTCTCTATCAGGATGGTTGCGTCTATGCGCTGGTTGATTGGGAGCTTATTGAAAAGCCGAGCCTTCGCGGAAGATCACTCACGGATTCCAAAATCAATTATTGGTACCCTGTGACGCGCAGCACCAATTCGAACTTAGGCTTTGACAACCCTTACTCCGCCTGATTAGCTTATCCCGTACCGAAATTTTTTCAATAATGAAACCCACGTGCAACGTCGAGCCCCTTGAGGAGGATGCAAGTGAAAGAAACCGCAACATCCCGCACTTTTCTCAACCTTGGCCTAGCCCTCCTCTTTACTGCAGCTTCAACGCATCTGGCGGCGCAAAATTCAGCATCCGTTCTAGGCCCGGTCGAGCTCCGCGTCGACAATCTTTCCAGCCCGCTCGGCATCGATGACCCGGTGCCCCAGTTCAGTTGGCAACTGCACGATCCTGCGCACGGAGCGAAGCAGACGGCGTTTGAAGTTCAGGTCGCCTCAACGGCCAAATTGCTGGCTGCAGGCAATCCCGACGTGTGGACCAGCGGAAAAGTCGGCGGAGCGCAGTCGCTGAACGTGAAGTACGCGGGGCCGGAACTCAAGCCGAGCGCGCGGTATTTTTGGCGCGTAACAGTGTGGGGCGCGGACCGCAAGGCCTATGCGCCCAGCTCGGCCTCCTGGTGGGAGACCGGCCTGATGGCCGACTCACCGGGCGGCGAACCCTGGCGTAGTGATTGGATCGGCTATGAGGCCCCTGAAGAGTCCACCGTACGCAACGCAACGGCAGACTGGATCGCGAGCCCCGACGCGGCGACGCTCGCCGCGGAACGCGGCAAAGAGCAGCGATTCGCGTATCGCACGATCGTGAACCTGGCCAAGCCGGTCACGTTTGCAGCGCTCTACGCAACCGCGCAGGAGACGGCTGCGGCATGGGTAAACGGCGCGCAGGTGATGGAAGAAGAGCCGCTGCCTCCCTACAAGCACACGCCCTGGAAGAAGTTTGTGCGCGTGGATGTGACGGCGAAACTGACCGCGGGCGCGAACACTCTGGCCATCGAGTCTCTGCATTACCTCGAAAACTCTGACGGGGCGCCAGAGGCGGCCGCGCCGCCCATGATCGCAACGCTGGTGGTGGAATACGCCGACGGAAGCTGGGCAAGCTTCGGCAGTGACGCGACCTGGAAGACCGCGATTCATGCGGCCGCAGGCTGGAGTGGAACGTATTTCGACGACAGCGGCTGGAAACCGGCGGTGGTTGTGCCCGACGGCGCTGAAGCGAACGGCCACCCTTGGATTCCGGACTCGGTGAAGTCGCTGCGGCGCTCGTTCATGGTGAGCAAGCCCGTGAAGTCGGCGCGGCTATATGCAACGGCCCTCGGCGCGTACGAAATGTCCCTGAACGGCAAGAAGGTTGGCGACCAGGTGCTTGCGCCGGGATGGACCGACTATCGCGAGCGCGTCTACTACCAGACATATGATGTGACTGCACAAATTGCGACCGGCGACAACGCTATCAGCGCTCTGCTCGCGCCAGGGTGGTACGAGACTCCACTCGAATGGCTGCAACAGCCGAACAACTACGGCGTCACCCCGCCTGCGCTGAGAGCACAACTGCGCATCGAGTACACCAACGGCAGCTTGGAGTGGGTGGCAACGGACGCCGATTGGTCCGCGCGCCAATCTATGATTCGCGACTCCGAGTTATACGACGGAGAGAGACAGGACTTGAGGTGGCGTAAGGCCACAGGAAGTGGTCTGAAGCCGGTGTGGCGCGACGATTCAATCTGGCTGGATGATTGGACTCCTGTTACAAAGATCGAGCCCAATCCCATAGAAATCGCTGCTCAAGACTTCCCGCCAATCCGCGTTGAACGCGAACTCAGCGCGGTTTCTCTGGCCGAACCCAAGCCAGGGGTCTTCGTATACGACTTCGGCCAGAACTTTTCTGGCGTGGAGCGACTGCGTGCCAGCGGGCCGTTTAGAACCGATGTGCGTTTGCGGTTTGCCGAGGTTTTGAATACGGACGGTACCCTTTATACCGATAATTTGCGCACCGCAAGGGCAACAGATCACTTTATTTTGGGCAGCAATGGTGCCGATGAGTTGACCACCCAGTTTACCTTCCACGGTTTTCGCTACGCCGAGCTCACCGGCCTTCCCGGCAAGCCCGACATCGACTCGGTGAAAGCGCTCGTCATCCACACCGACGCGCCCTTCACCGCCCACCTCGAAACCGGCAGCGACCTCATCAACCATCTCTGGAGCAATATTCTCTGGGGTCAGCGTTCAAACTTCGTCGGCGTGCCCACCGACTGCCCGCAGCGCGACGAACGGCTGGGCTGGATGGGCGACGCCGAGGTCTTCTGGCGCGCCGCCAGTCTCAACATGGATCTGGCCGCCTTCTCCCGCAAGTTCGCCGGCGACATGCGCGGTACGCAGGTTGGGACGCCATATTACGGCATATACTCGCCGGGAACTTCGCGCCCGAACATGGGCCACGCCGCGGGCTGGAGCGACGCCGGCGTCATCATCCCCTGGACCTCCTGGCTGCAAACCGGCGACAACAGCATCATCGACCAGAACTGGGCGGCGATGACCGCGTATCTTAACGCGATCGAGGCCGGCAATTCCGACGGGCTCTTCAAGAACGATGCAGGGACTGCTTTTGGCGACTGGCTCTCGCCCGAGGGCAAGACAGATTACCTCCTGATCGCGACTGCTTACTGGGCCTGGGACGTGCAGCTCATGCGGCAGATGGCGCAGGGAACTGGCCGCGGCGAAGACGCGCAGAGATATGCTGCGCTCTTCGATAAAATCCGCGCAGCCTTCGACAAACAATTCGTCCGCGACGACGGATTTGTGGCCGGCGCCGACAACAACGCTCCGGCGTTCGGACAGATCAACAACCCCGATGCAAAGAGCAAAGGCGGCGATACACAAACCGGCTACGTGCTGGCGTTGCATATGAACCTGGTGCCAGAGAATCTGCGCGTGGCGGCGACGAAGAAGCTGGTCGATAAGGTCGAGGCCAATCACAATCTGCTCGGCACGGGCTTCCTCGGCACTCCCTATCTGCTCGAGGAACTGACCAAGGCCGGCTACTCCGATCTGGCCTACACGCTGCTCCTGAACACGCAATACCCCTCGTGGGGATACATGGTGACCCACGGCGCAACCACCATGTGGGAGCGCTGGAACGGCGACCAGATGCGCAACGACCCCAGCATGAACTCGTACAACCACTACGCCTACGGCGCCGTCGCCGACT
>Ga0326727_10010126_pt1 | contig 22648 bp, 18 predicted proteins | sample MB2enrmetagenome_FD_207643 | JGI IMG/M metagenome (GOLD analysis project Ga0326727, IMG submission 207643) | Lab enriched peat soil microbial communities from McLean, Ithaca, NY, United States - MB29MY | ecosystem: Environmental > Terrestrial > Soil > Wetlands > Peat | place: USA: New York...
GTGGGATTGACCGGCTTCTCGATGAAGTCGTAGGCACCCAGCTTCATGGCGGCGACGGCGGCATCGATGGAGCCCTGGGCGGTGACCAGGATGAATGAGAGCTCGCGCGGCGTCTGCGAGACGCGCTCCAGCAGCTCCATGCCATCCATGCGCGGCATCTTCAGGTCGCTGATGATGATCCCGGGATTCCAGGAGAGCGTCTTTTCCAGTCCCTCGATGCCGTCGCAGGCGCTCTCCGTCCGGTATCCCCAGGCCGAGATCAACTCGGCGAGCCCGTTACGCTCGTGCTCCTCGTCCTCGACGATCAGTACTTTCTCCAGTCCCATGCGGATCTGCCCCTTGATAGGATAAATGGAACCAGCGAATTTAGCCTGCAAGATCGGTGTGCCTGACGCTTAGATGCAGTGACTCGGTTGCGTGACTTTGCCGTGCGCAATGCCGAGGATAGCCCTGCGCCGCTTTGAGAGGTTAGAGCAAGTATGCGCTGGTAATCTGAAAAGTCACTGTTCAATTGCGGATAAGTCGTTGAAAGTTCTATATGTCACCACTCTCAGAACGTCGAAAACGATCCGCGAGGGGCCGGAGGAGTTCATGGTGTTGCGTCGACTTGGGTCGATCCTATTCGTATTGATGCTCGTGGGGGGTGCGTCTGCGGGACTGTTCGCGCAAGGTTCGGTGCCGAAGGAAGAGGCGTTCATCGGCTATTCGTATTACCACTCCGGCGCTACGATCCAGACGGGGGTTCCGAACTTCACCGATGGCTGGGCCGCGCAGTTTGCCTTCAACATGACGCACTGGGCCGGCATCGCCGTGGACGGCAACGGCCACTACAACGACTTCGGCCACATTCACACCATCACCGCCGGACCGCAGTTCAAGCTGCGCGGCGACCGCTTCACGCCCTTTGCCGAGGCGCTGATCGGATTCGCGCAGATCAGCCCCAAGAACTTTCCTTCGCAGAGCACGATGACGGCGATGGCTGGCGGCGGAGTGGATATTCGCGTCAACTCGCACTTCTCGATCCGCGCCGCCCAGGTGGACGTTGTCACCAGCTCCTACAACAAGCTGAGCCCGGTCGGCCAGCTCAACCAGTTCACGGGATACCGCGCGCAGGCCGGCCTGATTTTCAACTTCGGCGGCAGGATGAAGACCGCTCCGCCAGAGGCGCTCTGCGACGCCAATCCCAACACGGTTCTTGCCGGCTCGCCGGTGAAGATCGACGTAACCGCCTCAGGCTTCCTGACCAATCATCCGCCCAGCTATACCTACTCGACCTCCGGCGGCAGGGTGATCGGAAGCTCGCAGACGGTGCAGGTGGATACCACAGGCCTTGCGGCCGGAACCTATACGGTCTCCGCGATGGTGAGCGACAACGGACGTGGCGGCAATGTGCGCACCGCGCACTGCACCGCCGATTTCGCGGTGAAGGAGCTGCCGAAGCATCCGCCGGCCATTGCGCTGGCCATCGAGCCGAACCCGGTGCGCTCGGGCGAGAGCGCGAAGGTGACGGCGAGCGCCAGCAGCCCGGATCAGCGTCCGCTGACCTATAACTGCACGGCCAGCGCGGGGCGCATCAGCGGCAGCGGGCCTGAGTTCACACTGGATACCACGGGCGTCCCGGCGGGTGTGATCGACGTAAAGTGCGCGGTCAGCGACGATCGCCAGCTTTCGGCGACGGCCGAGGCCGAGCTCGACGTCACTCCGCCTCCGCCGCCTCCCGCCGCTCCGGCGGCCAAGGAGTTCGGTGTGGTCAAGTTTGAGCGCGATGCCATGCGTCCGGCGCGTGTCGACAACGAGGCCAAGGGCGAGCTGGATCGTTACGCCGACGCTCTGGCGCTTGCGCCGGAGAGCCGCGGCGTGGTGGTGGGAGATGCCACCCCGTTCGAGCAGCGTCCGAAGAAGGGCGGCAAGCCGGAGGCCGATCTTGCGGCCCAGCGCGCCGTCAACACCAAGCTCTACCTGACGGCGGATAAGGGAATCGATCCGCGGCGGATTCAGGTTCGCAGCGGCGTCGGCGGCCAGCAGGCCGAGCTGTGGATCGTCGGTCCGGAGGCAAGCTTCCCGAATCGCGATACCCTGCCGGTCGATGAGGCGAAGGTGAAGGCGGTTCCGCGCACGGCTCGGCAGCCGCACAGGGCGGCGCCGCGCAAGAAGGCGAAGGCGGCCGCTCCCGCGCAGCCGGCCGCAGCTCAACCGCAGGCGGCAAAGCCGGCGCAGAATCCGCAGGCGAAGCCTGCGCAAGGTCAACCGGCGAAGTAAAGAGGCAGAGTCCGGTTATATCCGGCTGGAGTCACCCTCCAGCCGGATTTTTGTGGACGCGCACTTTCCGGCACAACGCTGGTCGAATAGACTCATGGAAAAGAAGAGCGGTGCCCGAGGCGAAGGAGCCTGACTTGAAAGGAAGCTGCGCACAAATCTGCGCCGTGTTGCTGATGGCCGTGGCCTCTGCGCTGGGGCAGTGGCAGCCGATCGGACCCTTTGGCGGCAACGCCCGGGCGCTGGCCGCCGATCCGCTGGAGCCCGCGCACATCCTGCTGGGCAGCGGCGCCGGAGCGCTTTACGAGTCGCGCGACGGCGGACGCCACTGGAGCTATCGCGCACACCTCGGAGTCGGCGAGAACCTGATGCTCGAAAACCTCGCCTTCGATCCCGAGATTCCGGCGACGATCTACGCCGCGGGATGGAATGTCAGCGGCGAGGGCGGGGGATTCTTCATCAGCCACGACGGCGGAGCGAGCTGGAGCGAGCCCGAGGGACTGCGCGGCAAGAGCATCCAGGCGCTGGCGCAATCGGCCTCCGATCCGCACATCCTCATCGCCGGCGCGCTGGACGGACTCTACCGCAGTCCGGACCGCGGCGAGAGCTGGCAGCGCATCACTCCCGCGGACAACGCCGACCTGCGGAACTTCGAGTCGGTCGCCATCGATCCGCACGATCCCGCGGTCATCTACGCCGGCACCTGGCATCTGCCGTGGAAGACCACCAACGGCGGCACAAGCTGGGAGATCATCAAGCAGGGAATGATCGAGGACTCGGACGTCTTCTCCATCATTCTCGATCACTCGCGTCCGGAGACGGTGTACGCCAGCGCCTGCTCGGGAATCTACAAGAGCGACAACGGCGGCCATCTCTTCCGCAAGATCCAGGGAATTCCGCACACGGCGCAGAGGACGCGGGTGATGCAGCAGGATCCCGGCGATCCGCTCACCGTCTACGCCGGAACCACCGAGGGGCTCTACAAGACGACAAACGGCGGCGCGAGCTTTCGCCGCATCACTCCGGCCAACTACATCCTCAATGACGTACTGATTGATCCGCGCAATCCGAAGCGGTTGCTGATTGCCACTGATCGCGGCGGCGTCTTCGCCTCCGACGATGCCGGCGAGAGTTTCTATCCCTCCAACGATGGCTTCGCCCATCGCCAGGTCGCGACCCTGGCCGCCGCGGCCGAAGGCGTCTACGCCGGAGTGCTCAACGACAAGGAGTTCGGCGGCGTCTTCCTGCTTCGGGAGGCGCAGTGGTCGCAGGTGAATCGCGGGCTGGAGGGCGCAGACATCTTCGATCTTGAGCTCTCGGCGAAGGGCAAGCTGGCGGCGGCGAGCAATCGCGGAATCTTCGTCCTCAATCCCGAGACGCAGAGCTGGCAGGCCGGCGAGATCAAGCTGCCGCCTTCGAAGACGGCGCAGGCTATAGCGACGCGACGAAAGACGAATCACGCGCGGGCGGCGGCAGCATCGACTAAGCCGGCAGTGGTTAGAGCCTGGACACTGGCGCTCTCCGGCCCACGCTGGTACGCGGCCACCGATGCGGGCATTTTCTTCAGCGATGACGAGGGCGCAAGCTGGAGCCGAGCCATGAGCGATCTCCAAAGCAGCCTGGCGATGGTGGCCAGTGCGCCCGCCGGTGCACCTGCGGTCGGAGCAGCGCAGAGCGCTGCGTACCCGTCATCGCCAGCGCCTGCGGCCGGAGCGGCGTCCGTTGCCGCGTACCCGTCATCGCCAGCGCCTGCGGCCGGCTCTGCGCCCGCGGCTTCCTCCGGAGCTGCTTCTGCGGCGCCTGCTCCCGTAGCCTGCGCCTCGCGATGGCGGCTCTGGTACAGCGCGAACTCCGGCGCAAGCTGGGCGCGGGTGCCGATTCCGGAGCATACCGGAAGGATCAATGCGATTGCGATGAGCGATGCGGGCGAGTTGTGGATCGCCACCCATTCCGGGCTGCTGCACTGGCACGCCACGGGGGTATCGGCGACGGGCGAGGCCGAGGGCCAGTGGAGCGGCGCGGTCGAGGGCATCCCCGCCGGGACGGAGGCGAGTTCGATTCAGATCGAGGGCGGAACGCTGGTGGCGACCGTCAGCGGCTCCGGCCGCATCTACCAGAGCCGCGACCAGGGAAAGAGCTGGACGGCGGTGCCCGAGGCTCCCTTTCTGCGCGAGGGCGCAGTGCTGCTGGGGACGCGGCAGCACGGAGTTCTGAGGCTCGATCTCCCGCCCCAGCAAGCCAACGACGGGCTTGCCGGGGACCCCAAAGCTGCGGCTGGCGCTCGTTGAGTCACTCCGGGAAGTTGGTTCCCAAAATGGCAAGTCTAAGAAATTGCTAAAGTTACTCCGAATTCCGTGCCGATTTGGAATGCTGCGCCCCGCTCTGCGGCTGCAGCAGGAAGGCCGGTGGCAGGTAACTCATTATTATGCAATGATTTGCGATTTCTAACCCGATTTGGCACCCGAGCTGCATCCTGTCTTGACGTGCAAACGAATAGGAGCAGTTCGGAGAGCAGTGCAACCACCAAGGGTGTGAACGTCGAGGGCGAGCGCATGCGGGCGATTCGCGATTCACTGCACGAGCTGGCCAATGTTTTTACCGGAATGATGATTGCCACCGGCCTGCTGGCGCAGAACCTGAACGATGAATCGCTGCGCTCGTATGTGGTGGATATCGGCGAGAGTGGCGAGCGGGGCAGCACGCTGGTGCGAAAGGTGCGCAGCCATCTGCTGGCCGCCTGCGACGAGGCAGAGCAAGTGAGTCCTGCGAGGCAACCGTAATAGTCGAGGGAGTCTATGGGAACGCGAATGATAGAGGTGGTGAAGAGGGTGGCGGGCGGGGGCAGTGTTGGCGAACCATCCGGCGTGTCACAAGGCACACAGGCGGGTGATGCAAGTACTACGAATCCAGAACCCGCGATCAGTACAATACTCGGTGCGCTAGCCATGGAACCGAGACGTGACAAGGCGGAAGCGAATCTGTTGAACCTGCTGATCGTGGATGATGAACGGTCCATCCGCGAAGGCTGCCGTGACGTTGCCCAGAGCGTCGGATACTCCACCTACATCGCCGACAACGCCGAACACGCCTTCCGCGTGCTGGATACGACCAGCATCGACGTGGTGCTGCTCGATCTGCGGCTGCCGGGGCTGGGCGGGCTCGAAGTGCTGAAAGAGGTCAAGCGCCGCCGTCCGGAGACCGTGGTGATCGTGATGACCGGCTATGCCAGCGTGCAGTCGGCGGTGCAGGCGATGAAGCAGGGCGCCTACGATTACGTCACCAAGCCCTTCAACCTCGAAGAGCTGCGGCTGATTCTGGACCGCGTGCTTGGCCATCTTCAGCTCTCCAGCGAGAACCGCATCCTGCGCCAGCAGGTGAAGAACAGGGAGGGATTCGGAGCGATCATCGGGCGCTCGCCGGAGATGGAGAGGCTCTACCGGATCATCTCCAAGGCGGCGCACAGCTCGCATCCGGTGCTGATTCTGGGTGAGAGCGGAACCGGCAAGGAGCTGGTGGCGCGCTCGATTCACTTCTCCGGCCCGCATCGCGACAAGCCCTTCGTCGCCATCGACTGCGGCTCGCTGGTGCCATCGCTGATCGAGAGCGAGCTGTTCGGCTACGTCAAAGGCGCATTTACCGGAGCGGCGAAAAACAAGGATGGCCTGATGCAGGCCGCCGACGGCGGCACCATCTTCCTCGACGAGATCGGCGAGCTGCCCATCGATCTGCAGTCGAAGCTGCTGCGTGCGCTGCAGGAGAAGGAAGTTCGTCCGGTGGGCGGGACCAAGCCGGTGCCGATCGATGTGCGCGTGCTGGCGGCGACCAACCGCGACCTTGAGCAGGCGGTCGCGCAGGGCGCATTCCGCAAGGATCTTTACTTCCGCCTCAACGTGCTGAGCCTGCGCATTCCCTCGCTGCGCCAGCGCAAGCAGGATATTCCGCTGCTGGTCGGCCACTTCCTGGAGCGGCTGGGGCGCGCCAGCGGAGTGGAGCGCAACATCAGCGACGATGCGCTCAAGTTGATGCTCAGCTACGACTGGCCGGGCAACGTCCGCGAGCTGGAGAACTGCATCGAGCGCGCCTGTGCGCTGACCAGCGGCCCGACGATCCACATCGCCGACCTGCCGACGGCGATCCAGAACTGGCGCGAGCAGAGCGATCCGGGAGCCTCGCAGGCGCTGCCGCGGCGCGGGATCATGCCCATCGCCGAGATGGAGAAGCAAGCGATCCTCGGGGCCATCGAGCTGCTGCACGGAGACAAGCTGGAGGCGGCTCGTCTGCTCGGCATCGGCAAAACCACTCTCTACCGCAAACTCAAAGAATACGGCGCACTGCAGTAAGCAGCGCCCGAAGACCAGGCGCGGAGGAAAGCTCCGCGCAGGAGCCGGCAGGGTACGTGATCCCTGGAGGCTCAGGCTAGTCCTATCCCTGGACGAAGAGGAGAAGCCATGATTCTGCTATTGACATCGAGCCATCGGCGCGGCGAGTGCCGCCATGCTTTGGAGGCAGCGATCGGCGAGTCGGTGGAGGTCTGCGAGAGCGTGCGCAAGGCCGCCAGCCTGCTGCGCAACAACGAGTACTCGGCGGTGGTGATGGACGATCCCATGGTCGAGGTGGAGGCCGAGGCGCTGGAGTCGCTGATGGGCAACCTTGGGCTGGCGGTTCCGGTCTATGTGAACCTTGCCATCAGCAACGCCGAGCGCATCGCGCGCGAGCTGCGGGTGGCGATGCGGCGGCAGCGGGAGGCGCGGCTTATCGCGATCCGCGCCGCGGAGTCGCAACTGCGCAGCGAGATTCGCGACGCCGTCACCGGCATCCTGCTCTCCACCGAGCTGGCGATGCGCACGCCGGAGATGCCGATGGAGGCGGTGGAGAAACTGACCGCCGTCTGCGAGCTGGCCAGCTCGATCCGCGCACGGCTGGAGGCGGTGAATTAGAGGAAGCCAGGTTTCGCAGGCTTCAGAGGTTTCACAGGTTTCAAAGGTTGGAAAGGCGAGGTTTCGGTGGTTGAGAAGCCATGCTGGCGACCGGGTGCCCCGTCCGGCCGCGATTGCCTGATCTTGTTTTTGCTTTCGGGGTTAACCTCCGAAACCTCCGACACCTTCGAAACCTCGCTTCTGGCAACTTCCGTTAAGCAACGACACTCTTAGCTGCACGGGAGGTGTGCTCGTGCTGTGGACGATCTTTGCCATTCTGCTGGTGCTCTGGCTGTTGGGCTGGGGCTTTCATGTCGCCGGAGCGCTGATCCACCTGCTGCTGGTGGTTGCCGTGCTGATTCTGGCGGTCAATCTGCTTATGGGACGGCGCTCGGTGTAGGGTAGTTCTTCTCGGCGGAGCAGAGCCGTGAGCCGCAGGGATCTCCGCCTTTAACCTTGAAACCTCTCTGAAACCTTGAAACTCTGAAACCTTGTCTCTAAGGCATCCCGAGTAGAAGAAGCAGCCTCTAAAGCTCCGAAACGGCACGCGCTTCCCCCGCGCGTTCCGCAACGTGGCCCGATGACAGTATTGCAGAGCGTACCCACGGCAACGGTTTCCTCGCACGAGGCCCTGGCCCGGCAGATCTCCGAGCTAGGGGAGTGGTTCCACAACATCGATCTTCACGGCATTCCGACGGCGCCGAATCACTTTCTCGGCGATTTTCCCAACGTGAAGTGGCGGCATATCGCGCCTGCACTTCCTGCCGACCTGAGCGGAGCGACGGTGCTCGATATCGGCTGCAACGGCGGCTTTTACTCGCTGCAGATGAAACGGCGCGGCGCCAGGCGCGTGCTCGGCATCGACATCTGCGAGCGCTACCTCGAGCAGGCGCGCTTTGCCTCGCGCACCCTGGGAGTGGAGATCGAGCTGGAAAAACGCAGCGTCTATGAGGTGGACAAGATCGAAGGGCAGTTCGACTACGTGGTCTTCATGGGAGTGTTTTATCACCTGCGCTATCCGCTCTACGCGCTGGACAAGGTGGTGACCAAGGTCGGCGGCAAGCTGATCTTCCAGACCATGGTGCGCGGTTCGGAGGAGGTGAAGCCCTGGGAGCCGGACTACAACTTCTGGCGCAAGGAGATCTTCTCCGACCCGAGCTGGCCGCAGATGTACTTCGTCGAGCAGAGCTACTCCAACGATCAGACGAACTGGTGGATTCCCAACCGCGCCGGTGCCGAAGCGATGCTGCGTAGCTCGGGCTTGGAGATCGAGTCGCATCCCGAGAGCGAGACCTGGATCTGCCGGCCCGATGCGCGCTCACGTGAGGGGCGATTCGTACATCAGATGGAGTTGGATGGGAGCCTGTAGGCCTCCGGAAGAAGGAGCCAGAGCCGATGGTGGAAGCGGTGATGCTGTGGAATGAGCCCAACAATCTTTCGCACTGGGACTTTCACCTCGATCCGGAGTGGAAGAATTTTGCGGCGCTGGTTCACGCCGGCTCGCGGGCAATTCGCGAGATGAATCCGGAGCTGAAGATTGTGCTCGGCGGCATCTCGCCGATCGATCCGCGTTTTATCGAGCTGCTGGCGGGCTATGGCGTGCTGGACGCGGTGGATATCGTCGCGGTGCACGGCTTTCCGCTCGACTGGAATCACTGGATGATCGACGAGTGGCCGCGCAAGCTGGAGGAAATTCGCGCCGTCGCCCGTGGCAAGGCCGTGTGGGTGAGCGAGGCCGGAGCCTCGTCGTTCGGGGCCGAGGAGGTGCAGCTCTTTGGACTGCGTCGCACGGCCGAGCTGCTGCTGCCGCGCGTCGAGCGGGTGCACTGGTACAGCCTCTTCGATCTGCCGCCGACGTGGGCGGCGACGACGCGGCACAAGGAGGCCGAGGGCAGCGCCTACTACCGGCATTACTACATGGGATTGTTTCGCGAAGATGGCTCGCCGAAGCTGGCAGCCTCGCACTTTCCGGCCGGCATGGGCGTCTGCCAGTGGTTTCACTTCGAGGATCACCGGCTGGAGCTTGCGGTGGCGCGGCTGCGGCAGCTCGGCGTCCGTGCGGTGCGCACCGGCATCAGTTGGGCGGATTGGTTCCGTCCTGGCGCGGAGTCGTGGTTCGACCGGCAGATGTCGGCGCTCAGCGAGTTCGAGACTACGATCACGCTTTGCTTTACGCCGGAGCACCTGGGCATCGCTCCGCATTACAGCAGTCCGGCCAAGGCTCCGGCTGACTTTGCCGACTTTGCGCGCTGGGCGGTGGAGCGCTACGCGCGGCGCGGTGCCAGTGGCGAGCGCGAAGCGGCGGTGGGAGCGGAGGAGGCATGAGCACGAGGGTTCTGGTTACCGGCGGCGCCGGATTCGTGGGCTCGCACACGGTGGATGCACTGCTGCGCGCAGGCTACGAGGTTCGCATCTTCGACAGTCTGGATGAGCAGGTTCATCATGGCCATCGGCCGGCGTGGCTGGCCGCGGAGGCCGAGTTCGTGCAGGGCGATGTGCGCGACGTGGATGCGCTGCGGCAGGCGGTCGCGGGCGTCGATGTGGTCGTGCACCTGGCTGCCGCCGTTGGCGTGGGACAGTCGATGTACGAGATCGCTCGCTACATGGAGGTGAACACACAGGGGACGGCGAATCTGCTGCAGGCGCTGCTCGATCGCGGCGAGAAGGTGGCCAAGCTGGTGGTCGCCTCCTCGATGTCGATCTACGGCGAAGGGCAGTATCGCTGCGAGATCCATGGACCGATTGCGCCGCCGCCGCGCAGCATCGCGCAGTTGAAGGTGCGCGAGTGGCAGATGCATTGCTCGCGCTGCGGGACGCGGCTGGAGCCGGTGGCCACCGTCGAAACGAAGCCTCTGCAGTGCAGCTCGATCTACGCGCTCGGCAAGCGCGACCAGGAGGAGATGGCGCTGCTCTTCGGCAGAACCTACAACATCCCGGTGGTGGCGCTGCGCTACTTCAACATTTATGGCACGCGGCAATCGCTCTCGAATCCCTACACCGGAGTTGCAGCGATCTTTGCTTCGCGGCTGATGAACCGGCGCGCCCCGCTGATCTTCGAAGATGGACGCCAGCTTCGCGACTTTGTCAGCGTCCACGATGTGGCGCGGGCCAACCTGCTGGCCATCGAGAAGAGCAACGCCGACGGCTGCGCGCTGAACATCGGTACCGGCCATCCGGTGACGATTCAGCAGGTGGCGGACCTGCTGGCCTCGACGCTCGATGTGCGCACGCCGGCGGAGATCACGGGCCGGTATCGCGCCGGAGATATTCGCCACTGCTACGCGGATATCTCACTGGCCCGCGACCTGCTCGGCTATGTGCCGCAGTTCCGGTTGCAGGATGGCATCGGCGAGCTGGTGGAGTGGGTGCGCTCGCAGAGCGCGGTGGATGCTTTCGAAGAGGCCTCCAGCCGCCTGGCCAAGTTCGGGCTGACGGCCTGAGGGGGAGCAGATGCACGTTCTGGTGACAGCCGACACGGTTGGCGGAGTGTGGACGTACACTCGCGAGCTGGTCAGCGGTCTGGTCGCGCGCGGCGTCCGTGTGACGCTGGTCAGCTTCGGAGGCATTCCCGGTGCGGCGCAGGTGGCGTGGATCGAGCGGCTGCGCGGCGTGGCGTACTTTCCCACGGGCTTCCGGCTGGAGTGGATGCGGGAGGCAGAGGGCGAGATCGAAGAGTCGATGCGCTACCTGCGCGAGGTGGTCGCTGAGACCAGGCCCGATCTTCTGCACCTCAGCCAGTTCTGCTACGGCGCGCTGCCGGTGGCGCTGCCGAAGATCGTGGTGGCGCACAGTGACGTGATGAGCTGGTGCGAGGCCGTCGATGGCCGCCAGCCGCAGGACGGCTGGGCGCGGTGGTATCGGCAGACGGTGAGCCGGGGACTGGCCGGTGCGGACATGGTGATTGCGCCCTCGCGCTGGATGCTGCACGAGATCGAGCGCATCTATGGCGGGCACATCTGTGGCGCTCCGGCGCGCTCGCAGGTGATCTACAACGGACGCACTCCGCTGCTCTTCAACGCGCTGGTCAGCAAGCATGGCTACGCGGCCAGCGTCGGGCGGCTGTGGGACGAAGGCAAGCAGGCCCGTCTGCTCACCGGCTTGAGCTCGCCGGCGATGCCGATCATGCTGGCCGGCGCAACTTCGCAAGCGTGGGAAAAGAACGAGTCTTCGCGCAAGACGGAAACCGAAGGCGTGTCGGAGACGGCCGCGGCGGTAAAGCTGCTTGGCGAGCGCAGCGAGGGCGAGATGCGCGAGCTGCTGAGCCGGGCCAGCGTCTACATCGCGGCCTCGCGCTATGAGCCCTTCGGGCTTGCGCCGCTGGAGGCCGCGCTCTCGCGCTGCGCCATCCTCGCCAACGACATTCCTAGCCTGCGCGAGATCTGGGGCGACGCGGCTCTCTACTTCCGCACCAATGACGCAGCCTCGCTGGCGGAGTTGCTCGCGCGCCTGCACGGCGACCATGCGCTGCGCCTCGGCTACGCCAATCGCGCCTATCAGCGCGCTCTCTCGCGCTACACCGCCGCGCGGATGGTGGAGGAGTACATGAGCGCGTACGGGCGCTGCTCGGGCGCAGCGTCGAAGCGGCACGAGGCGGCATGAACCGGCAGCTCGGCATCGGCATCTTCGCGCACTCATGGATCAGCGACTGGAATCACGGCAACGCGCACTTTCTTCGCGGGCTGGCGCGCGAGCTGATCCGGATGGGTCATCGCGTCGGCTGCTACGAGGAGAGCGGCGGCTGGTCGCTCACCAACCTGATGCGGGAGGGGGCGATTGCGAGCACATCGATCGAGCGCTTCCGTGCGGCGTATCCCGAGCTCGATGTGCGCACGTACGGGCGGGATGGAGAGCTGGCGCAATTTCTCGACCGCGAGCTCGCCGGAAGCGATCTGATTCTGCTGCACGAGTGGAACGAGCCAAAGCTGATTGTCGAAGTTCTGTGGCGCAGGGCCAGGCTGGGCTTCCGCACGCTCTTTCTGGATACGCACCATCGCGCCTGCTCGGCGCCGAAGCAGATTCAGCGGCTTCCGCTCAATTGCTTTGACGGCGTGCTCGCATTTGGTGAGGCGATCAGCAAAATCTATCGCGAGCAGTTCGGAGTGAAGAACGTCTGGACCTTCCACGAGGCCGCAGACCCGAGCGTCTTTCATCCCATGGAGTTGCCCGCGGAGAACGATCTTGTCTGGATCGGAAACTGGGGCGACGAGGAGCGCACCGCGGAACTGATGGAGTTTCTCATCGAGCCGGCGCGCGAGCTGGTTGCCTGCGGTCGCCGCGTGCGCGTCTTCGGCGTGCGCTATCCGGAGGCTGCGCGGGAGATGCTGCGCGCCGCAGGAATCGAGTACTGCGGCTATCTGCCGAATCTCGCGGTTCCGGAGGTCTACGGGCGCAGCCGTGTGGCGCTGCACGTTCCGCGCCGGCAATACGCAGGCGAGCTGAGCGGCATCCCGACGATTCGCGTTTTTGAAGCGCTGGCCTGCGGCATTCCGCTGCTGTGCTCGCCGTGGGCCGATGTCGAAGGGCTGTTTCGCGAAGGAGAGGATTACCTCGTCGCTCGCGATGGGCGCGAGATGAAAGTAAAGCTATGTAAGCTGCTGGAAAACGAAGCGCTGCGGCGGCAGCTGGCGGCGAGCGGCCTTGAGCGCATCGGGCAGCATCATACGTGCAGGGACCGGGCCGTCCGGCTCATGGAGATTTACGGAGAGCTGACGCGATGAGGATATTCGTCTTTGGATCGAGCATCACCTCCAGCTACTGGAACGGAGCCGCGACGTACTATCGCGGAATCTACAAGAACCTTGCCGCGCTCGGCCATGAGATCGCCTTCGCTGAGCCCGATATTTTGCGGCGGCAGCAGAATCGCGATCTCAGCGAGGTGGAGTACGCGAAGGTGATCGTCTACCAGACGCCGCACGATATCGACGACCTGATCCGCCTGGCCGCGACTTCGGATCTCGTGATCAAACACAGCGGCGTTGGCAGCGACGACGAGCTCCTGGAGCAGCGCATTCTGGAGTGCCGTCCGCACGCGCAGACGGCATTCTGGGATGTGGATGCTCCGGCGACGCTGGCGCGAGTGGAGGGCAATCGTTTCGATCCCTTTCGTCGTCTGATTCCGCAATACGACTTCGTCTTCACCTACGGCGGAGGGTCGGAGGTGGTAAGCCGCTATCGAAAGCTGGGAGCGCGCAACTGCCACCCGATCTACAACGCGCTCGATCCGGAGACGCATTTTCCGGTTGCTCCCGACGATGGTATGCGCTGCGACCTGCTCTTCGTCGGCAACCGACTTCCGGATCGCGAGCGGCGCGTGGAACAGTTCTTCCTTGCCGCGGCCGCGCTGGCGCCGGAGATGAGCTTTCTTCTCGGCGGCGAAGGCTGGGGCGGCAAGGCGATGCCGCCGAATGTGCGCTGGTTGGGTCATGTTGGAACCGAGGCGCACAACCGGCTCAACTGTTCGGCGCGAATGGTGCTGAACATCAATCGCGACTCGATGGCCGATGTTGGCTTCTCGCCGCCGACGCGAGTTTTTGAAGCCGCCGGAGCTGCTGCCTGCCTGATTACCGATCGATGGCAGGGAATCGAGAGCTTCTTCGAGCCGGGGCGGGAGGTCCTGGTAGCCGGCAGCGCCGAGGAGGTAGTCGGCTATCTGCGCGGCAGCTCCGCGGAAGAGGCGCGCGCGATCGGCAGCGCGATGCGCGCGCGCGCGCTGACCGAGCACACCTACGCGAAGCGGGCCGCCGAGTTCGAGAGAATTTTGCAGGCGGCGCGTGGCGATCGCCATCCCAGCGCACTGGATTCCTCTACGCTGCAGCGCGCCGGCTAGAGCGGGAAAGGCAGGCAAGTGCGGATCGTAATCTTCGGACTCTCGATCAGCTCATCGTGGGGCAACGGCCACGCGACGACCTTTCGCGCGCTTGCCCGCGCGCTGCACGCCCGCGGTCACTCGATTGTCTTCTTCGAAAAAGACGTGGAGTGGTACGCCTCGAATCGCGATCTGCCCGAACCCGGCTTCTGCACGCTGAGGCTCTACGAAGAGTGGAAAGGCATAAGAGCAGCGGCCCGCCGCGAGCTCAACGCGGCCGACGTGGCCATGGTGGGCTCGTATTTTCCCGACGGCATCGCCGCCATGGAGGCGATGCTCGACTCGCGCGCCGCGGTTCGCACCTTCTATGACATCGACACGCCGATCACGGTGGCGGCGCTGCGCGAGCGCGGAAGCACCGGCTATCTCGAAGCTCGCCAGCTTGCGGCGCTCGATGTGTACTTCAGCTTCACCGGCGGTCCGATTCTTGCCGAGCTGGAAGAGAACTTCGGTGTGCGACGCGCCGTGCCCTTGTACTGCAGCTTCGATCCCGAGCGCTACTGCGCCTCTCCACGCCTGCAACGATTCGCCTGTGCGATGAGTTACATGGGAACCTATGCTCCCGACCGGCAGCCGAAGCTGGAGGAATTTCTCTTCAGCGCTGCGCGGGCGCTGCCGCAGGAGAAGTTCATCGTCGCCGGGCCGCAGTACCCTCGCGGCATCGCGTGGCCGGCGAATGTGCGCCGCATCGTGCATCTGAACCCGCGCTGGCACCGGAGCCTGTACTCCTCTTCGCGACTGACGCTGAATGTGACGCGGCGCGAGATGGTGCAGGCCGGATACTCGCCCTCGGTGCGGCTCTTCGAAGCCGCTGCCTGCGGCGCCGCTATCGCAAGCGACAACTGGCCGGGACTGGAGAGCTTCTTCCGGCCGGGACGCGAGATTCTTCTGCCCGCGACGGCAGAGGAGTTGGTGCGCTATCTGCGCGAACTCGACGAAGACGAACTGCGCGCTATCGGCGCAGCAGCGCAGCGCCGCGTGCTGCGCTCGCACACCAGCGAGCAGCGCGCCCGCGAATTCGAGGATGCGGCGCAGGCCGCGCTCACCGCTCCGCGATTCCGAAGCGAGGCGGTGCGCTGATTGCAAGGCACGCTGCGACGAATCTCCGCGTCCAACAATCGAGAGCTGCCGCGATAACCCGAAGCGCGCGGAGCCGCATCCGAACGGGGGGCGCGCGAACCAGCAGCCACGTTCATGAACTTCCATTCTTCCTGCTCACGGGGGGTGCCGATGCGCGTTGCTTTAATTGCTTCTCCATTCATCAGTGTTCCGCCAAAACGTTATGGGGGAACCGAATTGTTCATCGCACAACTGGCCGAGGGTTTGACCCGGCTCGGCATTGATGTCGTCGTCTACGCCAACGGAGGGAGCACGGTGCGCGCAGAGCTGCGCTGGCTCTACAAGAATGACGAGTGGCCGATCGACGGAGAGCTGTACTCCAGCCTCAAGGAGATGACCCACACCTCGTGGGCGATTCACGACTGCTGGAACTCCGCCGATGTGATTCACCTGAACAACGCTCCCGGGCTCGGCTTTTCACGCCGGCGCGGACCGCGATGGGTCTACACCGTGCATCATCCCCATCTTGCCGCGCTCTCGGAGTTCTACAGCAACTTTCCGATGGTGGAGTTTGTCTGCATCAGCAGATTTCAGCAGTCAAAGGAGCCGCTGAAGCGCGTTCGAACCATTCACCATGGAATCGATATGCGCTGCTACAAGCTGCAGAGGCGCAAGTCCGGTTACCTGAGCTTCCTCGGCAGAATCGCGCCGGTGAAGGGATTGCACAACGCGATCGAGATTGCCAAACGCGCGGGAGTTCCGCTTAAGATCGCCGGCGAGGTGCAGCCAATGTTCCGCTCGTACTTCGACGCAAAGATCAAGCCGCATCTGGACGGCAAGCAGATCGAGTTCCTGGGCGAGGCCGGGCTCGCGCTGAAGAATGAGCTGCTGGGCAACTCGATGGCGATGCTCTTTCCCATCGAGTGGGACGAACCCTTCGGGCTGGCGATGATCGAGTCGATGGCGACGGGAACGCCGGTGATTGCTTTCCCGGGCGGCTCGGTCGCCGAGGTGGTGAAGGAGGGCGTGAGCGGATGGATCTGCGGGGGCATCGACGCAGCCGTGCGGCGCGTGCAGCAGGCGGCATCGCTGGAGCCTGCCTCGGTACGTGCCTGGGCGGAAGAGAACTTCTCCATGCAGCGCATGGTGCAGGATTACCTCGCGCTCTATCGCGAACTCTGCGATGAGGTCCCGGTCGACGAAGAAGGCGCGGAAGGCAGCGGGGTAGAGGGACAGGCAGCGGCATGAGTGCATCGGGAATTCTGCGCCGCGAGCAGCTCGTCGAGGCTGAGACTCCGCACCAGGAGCCGCGCCTGGTTCATCAGGCGCAGGAGCCTCGCAAGGTCAACAACCTCACCCTGATCGACGGCAAGACCTTCCTCGCCACCAGCGTCGCCGGAGACATCGTCCCTCCCGGCGCCAGCGATGTCGGCTTCTTTCACGAGGACACTCGATTTCTCTCGCACCTGGAATTTCGCATCGACGGCCAGCGCTCGGTGGTGCTCTCCGGCAGCACGGAGAAAACCTTCGCATCGCAGATCGAGCTGACGACCGGAAACATCACCCTGCGCGACTCGTTCGATCTTCCTGAGAACACGGTACACATCCGGCGCGAGCAGTTGCTCGCCTCCGACATTTTCTTCGATCGCTATACCTTCGAAAACTTCAACCGCGTTCCGGTGGCGTTCACGGTGGAGATCGTCTTCGACGCCGATTTTGTCGATGTCTTCCAGGTGCGCGGGCTGGCGCGCGGCGAGCACGGTCAGTACTTCCAGCCGGTGGTGGAATCCGACGGACTGATCTTCAGCTATCGCGGTCGAGACAATGTGCTGCGGCAGACGGTGGTGCGAATGAATCCCGCGCCGATGGCGATACGCAACCGCACCGCGCACTGGGAGATGCGCCTGGAGCCGCTGCGCAAGTCCGCGCTTGAGCTGACGGTGACGCCGTGGGTCGAGCACAGAGAGAGCCGCGCCCGGCTCTACGAGTTCGATCTGCAACTGAAGGAGCGGCGCGCCGCCTTCGAGGAGTTCGGCAACGCATCGACGCGCTTTATCAGCTCCAACTCGCTCTTCGATCAGTTGCTCAACCACGCGACCGAGGACTTCCATGCGCTGCGAATTCCGTTCGGCGAAGAGCACGTAATTGCCGCCGGCATTCCGTGGTTCGCCACCATCTTCGGACGCGATTCGATCATCGCCGCCTATCAGACGCTCTCGCTCAATCCCGAGCTCGCCAAGGACACGCTGCGGGTGCTGGCTCGCCGGCAGGCCGACAAGATCGACGACTGGCGCGACGCGCAGCCGGGAAAGATTCTGCACGAGTGGCGCGAGGGCGAGATGACCAAGTGCAGAGAGGTTCCCTTCGGCCCATACTACGGCTCGGTGGATTCGACTCCGCTCTGGCTGATTCTGCTCAGCGAGACTTACAACTGGTGCGCCGACGAGGCGCTGGTGCGCGAGATGCTTCCACACGCCTATCGCGCCCTCGACTGGATTGACCGTTATGGCGACCTGGATGGCGACGGCTTCATCGAGTACGAGCGGCGCTCGCCGCGGGGGCTCACCAACCAGGGATGGAAGGATTCATGGGACGCCAACATGCATCGCGACGGCGAGCTTGCCTCTCCGCCGATTGCGCTCTGCGAGGTGCAGGGCTACGTCTACGACGCCAAGTACCGGATGGCTTCGCTGCTGCGATCCTTTGGCGACAACGAGCGCGCCGAGCGCTGCCGCCGCCAGGCCGTCGAGCTTGCGCGCCGCTTCGAGGCCAGCTTCTGGAACGCCGAGGGCGGCTTTTACGCGATGGCGCTGGATGGCAAGAAGCAGCCGCTGGAGGCCGTTGCATCCAACGCCGGCCATTTGCTGTGGAGCAGGATCGCCAGCCGCGAACGCGCGCGCATCGTAACGCAGCGCATGATGCGCGACGATATGTTCAGCGGCTGGGGATGGCGGACGATGTCGCGCGACGAGCAGATCTATAATCCGCTCAGCTACCATCGTGGCTCGGTGTGGCCGCATGACAATTCGCTGATCGCGCACGGCATGGCGCTCAATGAGCTTCGCGAGCCCGCGCTGCGCGTGCTCACCACGCTATTCCAGGCTGCGCTGAAGTTTCGCGACTACCGGCTGCCGGAGCTCTTCTGCGGCGTGCAGCGGCGCGCTTACGACGATCCCGTGCATTATCCCGTCTCGTGCTCTCCGCAGGCATGGGCCTCGGGAGCGATGTTCCTGATCCTCGCTTCGGTGCTCGGTCTGCGCCCCTCGGCGCAGCGCAAGGAGCTGAACATCATCAATCCACAACTGCCGGAGTGGCTCAGCCACCTGCACATTCGCAATCTGAGGATCGGAAACTCGCGCGTGGGACTCGACTTCAGCCGTCACGATCAGCGCACCTTCTGCAACGTGGTCGATATCTCCGGTGAGAAGCTGCTGGTGAATGTGGCGTTCAGGAACTGAAATAGCAAGGTTTCAAAGTTTCAAGGTTTCGAAGGTTTCAAAGTTAAGACGTGTGAGCTTCGGAACAGCTCTGTCTGTGAGAGAATGTTGCCCACGTGAGGAGGAGCGAATGGCAAAGGTGAAGATCACGGTGCGTCCGAATGGGCCGTTTCGACTGGAAGATCCCGAAGGACTGGTGGAACTGGTAGACGCTGAAGGCAACGCATACAAGCTGCCGACGGACAAGCCGTTCATCTCGCTCTGCCGCTGCGGCGGAAGCGTCAACAAACCCTTCTGCGACGGCACGCACTCGAAGATCGGCTTCCAGGCCGCAGAGGCTGCGGTGAAGGCGGAGGAGAAGAAGTAGGGTTTCAGTGCACCGTTCTGCTCTTCCGGCTCATGTAATCCATCAACAGGTACTGGCCCAGCGTGTAGGGAGTGGTGAAGTAGGCTTTTCCGCGGCACATCTCTGTGACCTTCTGGACGAACTGAACTAAGCCGCGGTCACTGGCGAGCATGAAGGTGTTGATGAGCACTCCGGCGCGCTTGCACTTGGCGACCTCTTCCAGCGTCTCGCTGACGACCATGGGATCGAGTCCGAAGGCGTTCTTGTAGATTCGGCCGTCGGGCAGGGTAACGGCCGAGGGCTTGCCGTCGGTGATCATGATGATCTGCTTCATGTCCTTGCGCTGGCGCTGCAGGATGCGCTGCGCCAGGCGCAGTCCCTCACGTGTGTTGGTGTAATACGGGCCCACGCGGACGCGGGCGAGCTGCGAGACGGGCAACTCCTCGGCGGAGTCGTGGAAGAGCACGAGCGAGAGAGTGTCTCCGGGATACTGCGTGCGGATGAGCTGCGAGAGCGCCATCGCGACTTTCTTCGCCGGGGTGAAGCGGTCTTCGCCGTAGAGGATCATCGAGTGCGAGCAGTCAAGCATGAGCACCGTCGCGCAGCTCGACTGATACTCGCACTGGTGGACGTGGAGATCGCTGTACTCGATGTTCAGCGGCAGCGTGAGTCCCTCGCGCTGGATGGCCGAGGCGAGGGTTGCGTTGATGTCGAGGTTGAGCGTGTCTCCGAACTCGTAGAGCTTGCTTGAGCCGCTGGTTTCGATGCCGGTGGCGGTGTCGCGGGTGTCGTGGCGTCCGAAGCTGGAGCGGCCCAGCGAGGCGAGCAGATCGCGCAGCGTGCGATAGCCGAGGAAGTCGAGTCCCTTGTCGGTGACCTGGAACTTCGGCGGGCGTTGCGACTGGTCGCGTCCCACGCTGCCGCCGGTGCTGGAGATGCGCGCGGGATCGTGCGGCGGCGCGATGGTGACGAAGCCCTCCTGCTGCATGCGATCGAGGATCTGGTCGATCAGCTCTTCCATCTGCCCCTGGTTCATCGCCTCGCGCAGTTGATCGCGCAGCTCATCGTTGAAGAGATCGGAGTTGAGCAGAGCCTGGCGGATTGCCTCGCGCAGAGCTTCGAGCGAGTCGTCGTCGCGCTGGTAGTAGTTGCCAAACTCGCTCTGGAAGCCGCTCTCCAGCAGGAAGTCGGAGAGCTCGTCCATCAGCTCTTCGAGGCTGACCTCGCCGGCCAGATCGGGGATGTACTTGCTGTACTTGACGCTCTTCATGAGACTCCCGAACTGCAACTGCCCCACTCAAGCCCAACTGCGGGGCTTGAATGGGCCACCAATCCCGCCTAGTTGAATGGAAGGCGATTTCTGCGGCGCTGCTCCCATTCGGCTTCCAGCTCCTCGCTGATCTCTTCGGGACCGCTCTTGCGCGGCTTTTCGCCGGAGGTGAAGACGCGCTCTTCTGTGCGTCCGATGCGCTTGTGCGCGTGCAGGCCTTCGAGGATGAACTCGGCGGCGGAGATGATCGACTCGGGCGGCTCGCCCTCGCCTGCTCCTGCCTTTTCGGTCTTCTCCAGCAGCCCCTGAATTTTTTCGAGAGCCTTCAATCCCTCGTGCGTGCGGGTGTTGTCGGTCAGCGTCACCTGGCCTCCGAGGTCGAACCACTGCACCACCTGCTTCATATCGGTTGTGCCGAAGTAGCGGTCGAAGCTCCGGGCGACGGCGGCCTGGATGATCTCTCGTGCGACGGTGTCCGCGCCCTTCAGCTCGCCCTCGTACTCCAGTTCCAGCTTGCCGGTGATCGCTGGCATGGCGGCGTAGATGTCCGATATGCGAGGCACGGCCAGCCGCGAGCCTTCCTGCACGGCGCGGCGCTCGGCGTTGGAGATGACGTTTTCCAGCACGGAGATCGGCAGCCGCTGGCTGACGCCGCTGCGCTTGTCGACGCGCTTATCCATGCGCGCCATGAATGCGATCTGCTCGGCGGTCTCGCGGATGTACTCGGGAACGAAGAGCTTCGGTCCTGTGCGCTCGCACCAGGCCTCCTGCGCGGTGATCGCTATGCCCTCCTCGATGGTCGCCGGATAGTGAGTGCGAATCTCGCTGCCGATGCGGTCCTTCAGCGGCGTGACGATCTTGCCGCGGGCGGTGTAGTCCTCGGGATTGGCGCTGAAGACGAGTGCGACATCGAGCGGCAGGCGAACAGGAAAGCCCTTAATCTGCACGTCGCCCTCCTGCATGATGTTGAACAATCCCACCTGAATTTTTCCCGCGAGATCGGGCAGTTCGTTGATGGCGAAGATGCCTCGATTCGAGCGCGGAAGCAGGCCGTAGTGAATCACCAGCTCGCTGGCCAGCTCGTGTCCGCCGCGCGCGGCGTTGATGGGGTCGATGTCTCCGATCAGGTCGGCGATGGTGACATCGGGCGTGGCGAGCTTTTCGACGTAGCGCTCGTCGCGGTGCATCCATGCGATGTGGGTGCGGTCGCCCTCGCGCGAGAGCAGCTCCTTGCAGCGGCGGCAGAGCGGTGCGTAGGGATTGTCCCGAATCTCACAGCCGGCGATGTAAGGCGAGAGCTCGTCGAGCAGCATGGTGAGCGAGCGCAGGATGCGGCTCTTGGCCTGTCCGCGCAGTCCGAGCAGGATGAAGTTGTGCCGCGAGAGGATGGCGTTGATCAACTGCGGGACGACGGTATCGTCATAGCCGACGATGCCGGGAAAGACGGCGCCGCCGGAGGCAAGACGCGCGAGCAGGTTTTCGCGCAGCTCGTCTTTGACGCCGCGCCGCAGCATCCGTTGCTCGCTGAAGGAGCTGTTGCGCAGCTCACCAAGGGTGTGAGGATGAGACATGAGCGCCTCCGGGCCCTTTGCCTGGCCCGCTTTCGGCTTGTCGGGGTGGGCGGCCCAGGGCGAACGTCTCAGCTCGCTCGGCAAGGGGATTCTCATTGGACGCCATTGGAGGCTCCAGCGTTGCGCGACTTTGCAGAGAAGCTACGCAGCCTTGACTTTGTTCCCGCGGCGCAATACAAAGTTGCTGCATGAGCATTGCCGGCAACGTGGTCGTGGTGACCGGCGCCTCGATGGGAATCGGCGAGGCGATTGTGCATCGTTTCCTGCGCGAGGGAGCCTCGGTTGTGTTGGCCTCGCGCGATCTTGCGCATCTGGAGGCGGCGCGCGAGCGCATGCGGGCCGCCGAGCGTACTCTGGCCGTGGCCTGCGACGTAGGCGTGCGCGCGCAGATCGACCATCTGCTGGCAGCGACGCTGGAGCGCTTCGGCCGCGTGGACATCTGGGTGAACAACGCCGGCTTTGGGCTGGTGGATTCGGTGGAGCGGATGGATATGGGAGCCTGCCGCCGGATGTTCGAGACAAACCTCTTCGGCGTCATCGAGTGCATGCAGGCCGTCACGCCGCTCTTCAAGCAGCAGCGCTCGGGATCGATCATCAACGTCAGCAGCATGGCCGCGCTGATCGCGGTTCCGTATATGTCCGCCTACGGAGCGACAAAGGCGGCGCTGAACAGCATCGGGCGCGGGGCGCGGCTGGAGCTGGCTCCCTATGGCGTGCATGTCAATACGGTCTGCCCGGGATACGTGAAGACGGACTTCAACCGGCACGCCGTGCGCGGAACCGAGAGCATGCGCGTCGCCGGCAGCAAGCAGTATGGAATCACCGCCGAGCGCGTCGCCGACGCGGTGTGGCACGCCTATCGGAGCAATCGCCGCGAGGTGGTTGTGCCCTGGAGCGGAAACCTGCTGGTCGGCTTCTCCCGGCTGGC
>Ga0326727_10010127_pt1 | contig 22646 bp, 16 predicted proteins | sample MB2enrmetagenome_FD_207643 | JGI IMG/M metagenome (GOLD analysis project Ga0326727, IMG submission 207643) | Lab enriched peat soil microbial communities from McLean, Ithaca, NY, United States - MB29MY | ecosystem: Environmental > Terrestrial > Soil > Wetlands > Peat | place: USA: New York...
TTCGTGGCCGCCGCCAGCGTGCAGACGGCGGTGACCGCCCCCGCCCTGACCGAGTTCCTCAAGGAGCTGGAGGGCATGGTCGGCGGCCGGCCCGTCGACGCCAAGGAACTGGACTTTTGTCAGAAGTTCATCACCCGCGGCTATGCCGCCGGCTTCGAGACGCCCAGCCAAATCGCCACGCAATTGGAAACGCTCTTCGTTTACCAACTGCCCGACGACTACTTCAACAGCGTGGTGCCCGGCGTGCGGGCGGTGACGGCCGACGAGGTCATGGCCGTGGCCAAGAAGTATCTCGCCCTGGACCGGCTGGCCGTCGTCCTGGTCGGCGACCGCAAAGTGATCGAGCCCGAGCTGCGGAAGCTGCCGTTGGGCAAGACGCTCGTGGTCCTGCGGTTCGACGAGAACTTCCACCTCGTGCCGGCGCAGGAGTGACGCTTGTGGGGTCGGCACCCATCCCCGCCGGCTCGCCGCTGTAGCGCGAAGCTAGCAGAGACAGTTGTGTATTTCTGCCAAAACTGCCGTTGCCCCGTCTGCCAACTTCTGGGATAACCTCGCGAGCCGCCTGCCCTAGCTGGTTCCCCTGCGAACCTGCTGTGTTGGCTTAGGCTCCTGGGGCAATGGGCAAGCGGCCTTGCAACCCAGATTCTCCATTCTGGCAGCTTGGCCCGCATGGCGCTACTTGCCTCATCCACGTCAATCCCCGAAAATCCCGAGAGGGCTGGCACGCCCTGGTGCTGGCTCCTGGGGCTGCTCGTTCTGTGCCTCGTGCCTAGGGCCGTGATGGCATGGAAGATCGGTGGAATCTGCCCCGATGCCGTGCTCTATCTCCGCATGGCGGAAGCTCTCGATCATGGGGACCTGCCGGGGGCGCTGGAGGGGATCAGTTTCAATCCCTTCCCCGTCGTCCTGATGCTCTTGCACCGGGCGGGAATGCCGTGGGAGATGGCCGGGGCGTGGTGGGGAGTGGCGATTTCCAGTTGCACGGTCCTGCCGCTGTGGGGTTGGGTCCGCCGGCAGTTCGACGACCGAATAGCCCTGGCCGCGTGCTTCCTTTACGCCGTCCATCCGGGTTTGATCCACTGGAGCCCGGAGATCCTCCGCGACCCGACGTTCTGGTTTCTGTTCACCTTGTCGCTGTACTTGCTGTGGCGGGCGGTGACGGAATTGCGCGTGTGGCTGGCCGTGGCGGCGGGCGGGGCCATGGCACTGGCCGCGATGACCCGCATGGAGGGGGCCCTGCTGCTGGTGCCGCTGGGGCTGTGGTCGCTGGCGCGCGGATGGGGCCGACCGCAACTGCGGTGGCGGCTGGTCCTTGGCGGGCTGCTGTGCGTCTGCGTCTATCCGTTGCTATTGGGCCTTGTCAGCGACGCGTGGTTCCGCAGCCAGGCCCCTTGGCAACTGGTTCGCACGGAGCCCTTGGAACTGGCGCGGGATTGGGTCCGGCCGGGAAATCCCGCCGCGCCACAACTGGCGGCCGAGTTGCGGCCCGGGGTCGAGTCGGGTCCCCTGCCGCTGGCGCGGATGATCGAACAGTTCGTCTCCGCGGCGGTCAAAGGCATCACGCCGGTGTTCCTTCTGTTCTCGGTGGTCGGGATGGCCGCCGGAGGGCGGCTCTGGCGGAGGCTCGACCGCCAGGCCCTGTTTGTCGCCGCGCTGCCGCTTCTTGCGGCGATTTGGATTCATCTCTGGTGGGCCCGCGAGACCTGCCCGCGATATTTTTTCCCAATGGTCATCCTGCTGTCGCCGTGTGCGGCGATGGGGCTCGACGGGCTGTCCAGGCGGCTGGCCGCGTCTTGGCGGAGCCGCGGCTGGGAGTATAGGGCCGCGGCGGCGGTGCCGGCAATCCTCGTGGCCGTGATCGGCCTGACGGTCTCGCTCGGGAGCGACTGCCGCTTCCGTACGGCCACGGTCGAGCTGGGGCGGTGGGCCAACCGAGAGTTGGGACCCGCGCCTTTGACGTTGGGGCCGGACGGGGTGGCCCAGGTGGTGAATTACTACGCCCAAGGGCGATGCCAATCGTTTCCCGCGCGTGAAGCGGACGGCGCGGTGGCGGCCCGGGTCCAGAGTTTGCGGCCCGATCTCGTGCTGCTGCCGGCCGATCGCAAGACGCCGGACGGTGGCCCGGCGCTGCTGGAACAGATCGAGCGGCTTGGGTTCGTCGAGGTGGATCGGTCGGGGTTCTCGGGCGGGTGCCGCAAGGTGCTGGTGCTGCGGCGGGCTAGTGCCGCGGCGCATGCCGCCCCGCTGGAGCCGTCGGGGCAAGACCGGCGGGCTGTTGGACAGGCGAAGATGCCGGATTCCCACGCATGGATGGCGATCTCACATTACTGTGGATGCCCGCGGTGACCTTCGCCGCATCGCTGGTACTGGTGCCGGCGGTGCGGACGATAGCGCGCGGGGCGGGCACGCTGGCCTATCCCGATGCCGTGCGGCGATTTCATGCCGTGCCCGTCCCCTTGTGGGGCGGGGTGGCCGTGTACCTGGCCTGGCTGCTGGGAATTCTCGTCATCCGCCTGGGGCCGGCGGCCGGAAACCCGGCCCTGGCCGACCTCTGCCGCTGCCTGATTCCCGCCGCCGGACTGGCCTGCCTCTTCGGGGCCTTGGACGACCGCTGGGACCTGTCCCCGCGGCGGAAGCTCCTGCTGCAGGTGCTCGCCATCACGCCCATCGTGGCGGCCGGCTACTGGGTCGACTTCCTCGTCATCTTCGGCTGCCGCATCGAGTTGGGAGGATTCGGCATTCCGCTGACCATCCTTTGGCTGCTGGGCTGCATCAACGCGCTGAACCTCATTGACGGGATGGACGGCCTGGCCTCATTGGTGGGCCTCTCCACCGCTACCATGATGGCCCTGGTAGCGCTGAGCATGGGCAACGGACACGTCGCCATGCTGGCTTTCCTCCTGGCCGGCGCCCTGGCCGGCTTCCTGCTCTACAACCTCCCGCCGGCAAGCATCTTCCTGGGCGATTCCGGCAGCACGCTGGTGGGCCTGGTGCTGGGCACCCTGGGGATTGCGGGCAGCCTGAAGACCTCGGCCACCCTGTCCATCACGGCCCCCGCGGTCGTCATGACGCTCCCCATGTTCGACGTGCTCATGGCGCTCGTGCGCCGCAGGCTGACGGGACGCCGCTTCGACGTCGGCGATCGGGAACACATCCACCACCGCCTGCTGGAGCGCGGTTTTGGTCCCCGGCAGGTCCTGTGCGTGGTGAGCGCACTTTGCCTTACGACCGGCGCAGCGGCGACCGCCGCGACGATTTTCCGCATGGACGCCCTGGCCTGGATCACCGCGACGACGCTCATCGTGCTCTTGATCCGCCTGCGGTGGTTCGGGCACTACGAGGTCAGTCTGGTTCGCGTCGCGGTGCGGCGCGGACTGACCCGCTGTGCCAAACCCTTCACCCGGCAGGAGACGCACCCCGCGGCCGCTCCGCAGGAAGTCGCCTGCGATGCCGGGGGGGCGGCCGGCGAGATGCCAACTATCGTGGCGACGATGCCCGCCGCGACCCATTGCCGCAAAGCGACTTGAAGCGAGGTGACACCGTGCTTTCCGTACTCCCGTCCTCCGCCCTGGGGTCGTTCGTGCCCGTCACGCTGGCGCCGGCCGAGTGCGACCTGGACGTTGGCGTCATCTACAGCGGCGAGCGTGAGTTGGCCGGCCCGCTGGTGAGCACGCTCGCCGCCTCCGCCGGGGGTCTGCAAATCCGCTTGATCCTAGTCGACAATCACTCCCCCGACGGCGTGGAGCCCTGGACCGGCGTGGTCCCGCAGACGCTGGTCCTGAGGAACCGCGAGCGGTTGCCATACGCGGTGAACCTGAACCGCGTGCTCGCCGCATCCGGGGCGCGTTACGTCCTCCTGCTGAACACCGACATGTTCTTCGATCCGCGGCAGCAGTGCCTGGCCCGCATGGTCCAGCTCATGGACGCCGAGCCGGACTGCGGTGTCGCCGGTTGCCGGATCTACCACCCGGACGGCAGCGACGCCATGAGCGCCCGGCGATTCCAAACGCTGCCGATCATTGCGGCCCGGCGGCTCGGCATCGGCAGGCTCATGGGCCGTACCCTGGACCGGTACTTCTACCGCGAGCACGCCCCCTGGGAATCGTTCGATTGCCAGTGGCTCTCGGGCTGTTTCTTGATGGTCCGCCGCGAGGCGCTGCGGCAGGTCGGACTGTTCGACGAGAGCTTCGGGAAGTATTTCGAGGACGTCGACATGTGCCTCCGCCTGTCCCGCGGCGGCTGGCGCGTGAGGTACCACGGCCGCACGAGTTGTTATCACCTGGAACGGCGAGCGAGCTGCCGCTGGCTCTCCGCCGACGCCTGGCGGCATTTGTGGGCCTACGCCCAGTGGCTGGGCAAATGGGGCTTTTCCCGCGGCCGTTCCCCGGCCGGACGCTCCCGCCCCGCCAACCACCCTGGCGGCGAGACGCTTGCTGCCGGGGCATGGGTTGACCGTGCAGCGTGCGATTGGCATCTTAGCCAGTGAAGCCCTTCGGGCACTCAGTCGTGCTCGAACAGCATTTCCTGGACTTCTACGCCCGCCAGCGCGGAAAGCTTCGTCTTCAATTCCCGGCAAGTCGCCAAATCGCCGAACATCTCCAAGAGAATCAGACCTCGCGGGGAGCAGACCTCATCGTCCACGTGGTGCAATCCGACGCGGGTCTTGATGCTACAGCCGTATTCCGTGAGCAGCTTCTGCACTGCGGGGACCTGAGCCGCCCGGCTCGTGACGTGAACGCCGAAGATGAGATGCGGTTGTTCCATAGTCCGGTCTCCTTGGTTGGCCGTGATTATAGCAGGGGACTTGACCCGGGCCCAGCAGCCCGCCTGCGTTTCGCAAGCACGCGAACTTCCAAACGGCCCGCCGGCATGGTAGTTTGGGAAGGATGCAAAACGCACTGAAGCATCTTGTGGCGGCAGTTTTGGTTCTCATGGCCGGCGGCGCCCTCCGGGCGGCGGAGCCGGGCGATTGGCCCCGCTGGCGCGGCCCGCACGATAACGGCAGCGGCGAGCCCGGCGCCTATCCGGTGAAATGGGACGCGACGACGAACCTGCTGTGGAAATACGAGTTGCCGGGCAAGGGCTGCTCGACGCCCATTGTCTGCAACCGCCGCATCTTCCTGACGACTCCGGCTGACGGCCAGGACGCCGCGCTGGCCCTGAGCTGGTCCGGAAAACGGCTCTGGCAGACCCCCTTGGGCCGCGAGCGCCCGGGCCTGCATCGCAACGGCTCGGGCAGCAACCCGTCGCCCACCACCGACGGCCGCAGCCTGTTCGTCTACTTCAAGAGCGGGGCGCTCGCCGCGCTGGACCTCAGCGGCAAGGTCCTCTGGAAGACCAATGTCCAGGAGCGGTTTGGCAAGGACACCTTCTACTGGGATGTCGGCACCTCGCCCGTGTTGACCGAGGCGGACGTGGTGGTGGCGATGATGCACCACGCCGAGTCCTACTTGGCGGCCTTCGATAAGGCGACGGGCCGGTTGCACTGGAAGGTCGCCCGCAACTACCAGACGCCCGATGAAGGCGACCACGCCTACACAAGTCCCATCGTTTTTCGGCATCAGGGCAAGGAGGCCCTGCTGGTCTGGGGCGGGCAGCACCTGACCGCGCACAACGCCGCCGACGGCAAGCAGCTCTGGTCGTGCGGGGATTTCAATCCGCAGAGCAAGCCCAACTGGGTGGCGGTGGCCTCGCCGGTCATCGCCGGCCGGATCGCGGTCGTGCCTTACGGCCGGGGAGAATGCCTGCACGGCATCAAGCTGGGCGGCAACGGCGACGTGACCTCGACACACCGCGCGTGGCAGCGCGACGACACCGGCGCGTTCGTGCCCACGCCGGCCGAGTACCGCGGCCGGGTCTATCTGCTGCGGGACCGGGGCGAGATCGAGTGCCTCGACCCGGCCAGCGGCAAGACCCTATGGAACGGCCGGCTGCCGAGGAAGACCGCGAACTACTATGCCTCGCCCGCCGTGGCCGACGGCAAAATCTACGCTGCGCGAGAGGATGGCGTGGTGTTCGTCACGACGGCAGAAGGGGAATTCGAGGTTCTGGCGGAAAACGATATGGGCGAGAAGATCATTGCTTCGCCCGTGCCGGTGGCCGGCCGCCTGCTGCTGCGGGGCGATAAACATCTGTTTTGCGTGGGCACGCGGTAAGAGAATTCCCCGGCCTGCACTCTGTCATTGCAGGCAGCGGCCTGCTCGGAAGGAGGTGTGTCATGCGCAAGAGCAATATGCGCAGAACAGGAGATCGCGCCGGAGCCCTGATGCGGCCGCCGCAGCGACGGTCCCGCGCGCAGTCTGCGGCATTGCGGCCGGCCGGGGGCGGTCCGCGAATCACACCGGCCGGCTCGGATTCTCCATGATCGTAAGAATCCGGTGAGGCGACGGTTAGTTCTTTGTTAGCCTCGCCCGCACCCCTATTCGCCTGCGCTGCGCCCGGATAGGGTTGAATGTGCGACGCCAACCTCCGGACCAGGAATTCTGCAATGACCATGGCACGACTTGTCTCACGGCTTTGTCTCCCGCTCCTCGTTCTGACGGCGGTTTCCTGCAACCCGCATTCGGGTAGCGACGCGCAGAACCGCGTGAAGTTGCAGGGTGCGGGAGCGAGTTTCCCGGCCCCGCTCTACAACAAGTGGTTCAAGTCGTACCACGACGCCCATGCCGACGTGCAGATCGACTACCAATCGCTCGGCAGCGGCGCCGGCGTGAAGGCCGTGCAAGACAAGACGGTCGACTTCGGCGCCAGTGACGCGGCCATGACCCCCGAGGAGATCGCCAAGGTGGACGCGGGGGTGCAGTTGCTGCCGATGACGGCGGGCAGCATTGTGCTGGCGTACAACCTCGAAGGCGTGGACGACCTGAAACTCCCGCGAGACACTTACGCGGGCATCTTCCTGGGAAAAGTCAGCAAATGGAATGATCCGGCCATCGTGGCGGCCAACCCCGGCGTGAAGTTGCCTGACAGCGATATCAACGTCGTGGTCCGCGCGGACAGCAGCGGGACGAGTTTTGTCTTCACGAAGCACCTCAGCGCCATCAGCCAGGAATTCGCGAAAAGCCCCGGAACGAACAAAATGCCCAACTGGCCGGTCGGCACGAAGTCGAAGGGCAATGAAGGTGTTTCCGCGGCCGTCGGCACCACCCCGGGCGCAATCGGTTACATCGAGTACGGCTACGCCACGGGCGCGAAGCTGAAGATGGCCACGTTGCAGAACAAGGCGGGCAAGTATGTCGAGCCGAGCATTGCCTCGGGCCAGGCGGCCCTGGCCACCGCGAAGTTGCCGGCAGACCTCGTCGTGTGGGTTTCCGATCCCGAGGGTAGCGACGCTTACCCGATCGTCACCTACACCTGGATCATGACATACAAGAAGTACGCGGACCCGAAGAAGGCCGCGGCGCTGCGGGACGTGCTGGCGTACTGCCTGACGGACGGCCAAAAGCAGAGCGAGGCGATGGGCTATATCCCCTTGCCCGGCGCGGTCGTCGAAACCGTCAAGGCGGCCCTTGGAAACATCGGTGCCGAGACAGCGGAGAAGAAATCCAAGTGACTTGCGTCGAGGACGGCCGGCTCGGTGCGACGGCCCCCGCCGGCGTGCCCGGAAAGTGACACACGTGGCAGCAGCGACAGAAGCAGCGGTTTCGATCTCGCGGCCGCCCACCCGCCGGGAGAAGTTCTGCGACCTGGGTTTTCGCGGGCTGACCTACGCCGTTGCCGGGCTGACGGTCGTGTTGGTGCTTTACATTGTGGCGACCATCGGCCGCGCGGCGGCCCCGGCAATCCGCCAGCGCGGCCTGAGCTTCCTCACGGAAACCGCCTGGGATCCCAACAAGGATCAATACGGCATCCTGCCGCAAGTCTGGGGAACCCTTTACAGTTCCGTGCTGGCCGTGGTGATCGGAACTGTGCTGGGAGTGGCAGTGGCGGTGTTTCTGAGCGAGCGGCTGCTCTCATTGTTCGTCTTTCGCCTGTTGAGGTTGTTCGGGTTGCCCTCCCACGGTTTCTGGGGAAAGCTGCCGGACGGCCTGGAATCGCTGCTGAAGAACTTGATCGAGCTGCTGGCGGCAATCCCCAGCGTGGTTTACGGGCTATGGGGCATTTTCGTGCTCATTCCCTTGATCCGGCCGGCGTGCAACTGGATTCACCAGACGCTGGGGTGGGTCCCGCTCTTCAAGACGGCGCTGTCCGGCCCGGGGATGCTCCCGGCGGCCATCGTGCTGGCGATCATGATTCTGCCGACCATTTCTGCCATCAGCCGCGACGCGCTGGTGAGCGTGCCGCCCAAGCTGCGGGAAGCAGCTTACGGGCTGGGCGCGACCCGCTGGGAAGCCCTGCTGTCGGTGATCCTGCCGACGGCGCAAACCGGCATTTTCGGCGCCGTCCTGTTGGCCTTCGGCCGCGCCCTGGGTGAAACCATGGCCCTGGCCATGTTGGTGGGCAGCGCCAACGTGATTAGCTGGTCGTTGTTCTCGCCCGCCAACACGCTGGCGGCGCTCTTGGCCAGCGCCTTTGCCGACGCCAACGCGGACCAGGTGGGCGTGCTGATGTACGCGGCCTTGGTGCTAATGGGGATTACGCTGCTGGTCAACATCTTCGGCGCGCTGATCTTGCAAAGGGCGTCGCGGGGGATGAAAGGAGCCTAGCGATGGAAGACCGGGTGGTTCGCCAGCGAGCAATCGAGGCCGCGCGCGAGGCGGGCGCGGCTTTCCCGCTGGGCGAATTGCAGCGCTCCCTGCGGCGGCCGCGCACGGTCTTCAGCGTCTTGCTCACCACGCTGGTCACCCTGCTGACGCTGGCGGCGTTGGTGCCGCTGTTCGCCGTGGTGTACATGCTCCTGGTCAAAGGCATCCACAAGCTGAGTTTCTCGGTTTTCACGTCGCTGCCGCCGGCCGCCCTGGAACAAGGGGGAGGCTTCGGCAACGCTATTCTCGGCACGCTGATCATGGTGGGAATCGCCGCCCTGATCAGCGTGCCGTTGGGGATCGTGGCCGCGATCTTCCTGGCGGAGGTGGGCCCGCGAACCTGGCTGGCGCAGGCCATGCGCTTCGGGGCCAAGGTCTTGAGCGGTTTCCCCTCGATCCTGGCGGGCGTGTTCGCCTATGGCGCCGTGGTGCTGGTGACCGGCGGCTTTTCGGCGGTGGCCGGCGGAATGGCCCTGGCGCTGTTGATGTTGCCCACCGTGATGCTCACGGCCGAGGACGCCATCCGCATGGTCCCGGCCAAGGTCCGCGAAGCGGCGATCGGCATGGGGGCCACCCCCACGCAGGTCATCTGGCACGTCATGCTCCCCACGGCCTTGCCCGGCATCCTCACCGGGGTGATGCTGGCCGTTGCCCGCGCGGCGGGAGAAACCGCCCCGCTCTTGTTCACGGCCCTGTTCAGCAACTTCTGGCCCGGCGCCTTGATGGAGCGGACCGCGTCGCTGGCCGTGTTGATCTACGATTTTTCCAAGAGCCCGTTCGAAAACCAAATCGAGATGGCCTGGGCTGCCGCGCTGGTGCTGGTGCTGTTGGTGTTGGCCGCCAACCTGACCGGCCAGTACTTTTCCCGGCGCGGCGGCCAGCCCTAGGAGCCGAAGCCCATGATCCAGGCGCGCGAAACCAGCACCGCTGCGACAGCCGCGTCCGGCGGCAATGACCACGGCGACGTGGTCATCGACTGCAACATCGACGAGCTGTACTACGGCAGCTTCAAGGCCGTGCGCGGCACGAACATCCCCATCCGCAAAGGCCAGATCACGGCCTTCATCGGGCCCTCGGGCTGCGGCAAGAGCACGGTGCTCCGCTGCTTGAACCGCATGAACGACCTGGTCCGCGGATTCCGCTTCAAGGGGCACGTCCACTTCCGCGGCAAGAACATCTACCATCCGAGCATCGACCCGGTCGCCGTCCGCCGGCACATCGGCATGGTCTTTCAGCAGCCGAACCCCTTCGCCATGAGCGTCTACCGCAACGTGGCCTTCGGCCTGCGCCTGAACGGCTACAAGGGAGACAAGCCCCAGAAGGTGGAGCTGGCGCTGCGCGCCGCGGCGCTGTGGGACGAAGTGAAGGACAAGCTGCACAAGAGCGCCCTGGCGCTCTCCGGGGGCCAGCAACAGCGGCTGTGCATCGCGCGCGCGATCGCCACCGAGCCCGCCGTGCTGCTGATGGACGAGCCCTGCTCCGCGCTGGACCCGATCGCCACGCGCAAGATCGAAGAACTGATGCTGGAGCTGAAGAAGCGCTTCACCATCGCCATCGTCACGCACAATCTGCAACAGGCGCAGCGCGTGGCCGACAAGACCGGCTTCCTCTACGTGGACACCACGCAGGGCGGCAGGACCGGTTATCTGGTCGAGTTCGGCGACACCAAGCAGATCTTCGAAGCCCCCCAGGAAAAGCACACGCAGGAGTACATTCGCGGCGAGTTCAGTTGACGGCCGCAGGGGACTGGCCCGGGTCTTGCGGCACGAGCGAGGTCGTGCCGGAAATCGGCCTTTTGGCCGCAAGCAGGGGGCTGTCCCGCTGGCGCCGTCCGGGAACCGGGTGGAGGCACCGACATTGGCCATGCGACGCATTCTCTGTGCCCTGAGCATCTCCGCCCTGCTGGCGCTTTGTGCATCCTGCGGGCGATCCGCCGCGACGCGGCCCAAGGTCGAGGCCCCGCCAGGCGGGGTGCTGCTGCGCGGCGCGGGCGCCACGTTCCCCGCGCCGCTCTATGAAGAGTGGTTCCGCGCCTACCAGAAGGAACATCCGCAAACGGCCGTCGCCTATGATGCGGTGGGCAGCGGGGCGGGCGTCAAGCGCTTCATCGGCAAGAGCACGGACCTGACGCAGGAGGACCTCGTCGACTTCGGCGCCAGCGACGCCGCCATGACTGACGCGGAAATCGCCGCCGTCGAGCGGGGCGTGCGGCTCGTGCCGATGACCGCCGGCGCGGTCGTGCTGGCCTACAACCTCCCGGAACTGCAGGACGACCTGAAGCTGACGCGCGCAGCGCTCGGCGGCATCTTCCTGGGCGAAATCACCAGGTGGGACGATCCCAAGCTCGTGGCGACGAACCCGGGACTGAAGAATGCCGCCATGACGATCGCCTTGGTCGTCCGCCGAGACGCCAGCGGCACGACCTACGCGCTGGCGAACCACCTCAGCGCCATCAGCGAAGAGTGGCGGGGACGGTTCGGGGCGGCGCAACTCGTCGACTGGCCGGGGGAGGCCATGCGCGTGGACGGCAACGCCGGCGTGGCGGGACGCATCAAGCAGTCGTTGGGGTCGATCGGCTACGTCGAATTGGGTTTCGCCAGGCGGCTTGGGTTGACCACGGCCCGGCTCGAGAACAGGGCCGGCCGTTTCATCCGGGCGACTGTCCAGAGCGGTCGCGCGGCGCTCGGCGCCGCGCGGTTGCCCGACAATCTCCGCCTCTTCCTTCCCGACCCCGCCGGCCCGGACTCCTACCCGATCGTCACGCTGAGCTGGGTCCTGCTCTACAAGGACTACGGCGACCTCCAGAAAGCCGCCGCCGTTCGCGACCTTTTCAAGTGGTGTTTGAGCGACGGGCAAGCATCGGGCGAGGAGCTGGGTTACCTGCGCCTGGGTTCCAATATCGTTGCGCCGGCCACGGCGGCGGTTGAATCCGTCGGGCCGAAGTAATCAGCCGCGCAGGTCAGCCATTCCGTGGCGTTCATCCTGTCGAAAAGCGCCGTTTCTGCCCTCCGCCAGCAGTGCTATCCGCAGGTGACGCTCTCTCCCGCGACGGCCTGGGCACTCTCCAGCGACGGTGGTGTGACAGGCGCATGCACCCACGCGCTCTCGTCTCCAGCGCCGAGCCGGAACCTCTCGAAGCAGGCGCAGAAGGCGTCGATAATGACGGGGTCGAACTGCGTCCCGGATCCGCGCAGGATGGTTTTGCGCGCGTCCTCGGGTTCGTAGGCCGGCTTGTAGATCCGCGGCGACGTGAGCGCATCGTAGACGTCGGCCACCGTGACGATCCTTGCCGCCAGCGGTATCTCCTGCGCTCGCAAGCCGGCGCAGTAACCGCTGCCGTCGTATCGCTCGTGATGATAGCGGGCGATGTCCGCCGCCATATCCATGAAGGTTCCCCGGCCGACGTAGTTGCGGGCGTTCTCCAAGGTGTCGCCGCCGACGCGGACGTGCTGCTTGATCTGCGCGAACTCTTCCGCAGTCAGTTCTCCCGGTTTCCGCAGGATCGCATCCGAGACGGCCACCTTGCCGATGTCGTGCAGCGGACTTCCGCGGTACAAGTCCGCCAGGAAGCGGTCGTCGACGGTTTCCCGATAGGGGCCGCTGCGCTGCAGTTCCTCGGCAAGCGTCTGCGAGTAATAGCGGATGCGGCAAATGTGCCCGCCGGTCTCCGGATCGCGCGAATCGGTCAACTGGGCCAATGCGAACACGGTCATGTCCTGCGTGGCAACCCACTGTTGGGTGCGCCTGGCCACCAGCCGCTCCAGGTCGTCGGCGTAGATCTCCAGCTCCTGCTTGGCAGCGGCCAGTTGCCGCTGCGCGCCGGCCAGACGCAGGTGCACGCGCACCTTGGAGAGCATCTCGTCGTGGTCGAAAGGCTTGACCACGTAGTCGTCGGCCTGGGCCTCGTAGCCTTGCAGGCGTTCGGCGGTCGAGCCCCGCGCCGAGACGAGAATGACCTGTACGAAGCTGCCTAGCACGCTGGACTTGATCTGCCGGCAGGTTTCGTAGCCGTTCATGCCGGGCATCATGATGTCCAGCAGCACCAGTTGCGGCTTGAACGCAGTTACCTTCGCCAGGCACTCCGTGCCGTTGGCGGCCGTCTCCAAGTCGTATTCCTTCCGCAGGATTCTGCAGAGGATATCGACGTTGACGGCGTTGTCGTCGACGATCAGAATTCGTTCCGTGGGACCCATTTCATGCTTCCAGGGGCCAGCGATCTCGGCAGGCGCTGTTGCACGCAAGTTGCCGTAGCACGCCGGCGAGGTCTTCCTGCGAATCATCGTCCTGCGAGGGTCCGGGCTGAGCCAGGGGCAGGTCGCAGTAGAAGGTGCAGCCCGGGCCGCTGTTGTTCTCGACCCATATTCGTCCCTTGTGCGCCGCGACGATCTCGCGGCAGATTGCCAGGCCGAGGCCGGTGCCCCCGCTGCCGGACTTCGTCTTGCTCGATTGCACGAACTTGTCGAACACCAGTTCCAGCTCGTCGGCCGGGATTCCCGGTCCTTCGTCGCGGACGCTGATCAGCAGGGCCCGGGGGAGACGCCGCACCCGCACGTCGATCGTGCCCTGCGGCGGCGAAAACTTGACGGCGTTGCTCAACAGGTTGCGGATCACCTGCTTGAAGCGCTCCGGATCGACCGTGGTGCTGGTGTCCTCGTTCTGCGGTTTGTAGACGACCGACACTTGCCGCTGGGCGCACAGCGAATTGAACTCGTCGACGACGACTTCGACCAGATCGCCGACGCTGGTGAGCTGCAGGTTGCAGACCATCCGGCCTGCTTCGAGCTTCGACAGGTCGAGCAGGTCGTTGACAAGCTGCAGGAGCGTCTCCGCGCCTTGGCCGACGTTCTGAAAAAACTGGCACAATTCTCCGCGGTCGCCCGCGGCGGCTTCCCTTTCACCGAAGTGGGCGTAGCTCAGGATGCCGTGCAGCGGGGTGCGGAGCTCGTGCGAGATGTTGGCCAGGAATTCGCTCTTGGAGCGATTGGCCGCTTCGGCCGCGTCGCGCTGCTCCTCAATGACCTTGGAGAGCGCCAGCAACTGCGACTGTGCGATCAGCAGCACCTGGATATCCACCAGCCCGAAGCGGCCCGAGCCGTAATCGACGAGGATCGGATCGTACGCCTCCTCGTGCGGTCGGGCCAGCGCGAGCTCCGCCGCGCGGTGGATGCTGCAATCGGCCTGCAACTGCAAGACGTTGTTGCGCCAAGTCTCCAGGAATTCCCTGATCGGTTTTCGCAGGAACAGCTCGCGGCAGAACGGCTCGCTCAGATGCCGAAAGAGCGAATCGCGCGAGACGAGCCCCTGGAACCGGCCTTGATGGAGAAGAATCACGCCCGGCAGATCCAGGCGCTCGTCGAACTCGCTCTTGACCTGTTCGGTGGAGATAGCGTCCTCGATCGTGACCGCATGGGTTGGCAGGTCCGCGAGGGTGGATTGCGACGGCGTGCTCTTGTTCGCAGTTTCGGGCATGGTTGTTGTTCCGGGTTGCGCCGTGGCCCGAGCCTCAAACGGCCGCTGAGGATAGAGTGGTTGTGCCGCCCTGGGCCTCAGGCTGCGCGACGAGCGGTGACAGGTCGTGCACGGGTGCGCCGGTTGGCTGCGCGGCGGGGCATGCCGCACAATCACCGGCCGGATGCGATTCGTGCCCGTCGTGCCAGTGCACGCAATTGCGGCCCGCTTTCTTGGACGCGTACAGCGCTCGTCCCTCGGAATCCATGTTGATCCTATCGCCTGGTGTTCTCGGCGGGCCACGTCCAAATCTAGCATTCTCCGCCGCACATTGAGGGTCTCCACGGTCCCTTGCGGCGATAGTGTTAGCGGAATGTTAGAGCGTTAGAATGAGCGCAGGGAACGACCGGGCGCGCGATGTACCGGCCGTCAACCGGCGCGAAAAGCCGGTCCCCAGGAAACCGAGACCCGTCTCGCGGCGACTTCTCGCCGCACCGTCAGGAAGACTCGGTGCCTGCGCAAGAAGCCAGACAGTCGGCCAGTTCTCGATGAATCTCGGCGCGACAGATCGGCACATACGGCTAAGACTACGAGACGATGACGATCGCTCTGCTGGTGCCTTCGAGCGCCCGCCCCGGCACTTGGCATCGAGGCCGGCGACAAGGTGGACCTCTAGCGATGCCGAGGCTGGGTCGACCGAATAGGCTGGGCAACCTCATGGCTCCCCAAGCGCTGGGGCCAGCACCGCAGGCTAACATATTCCTAACAATCGAGGTGTTTGAATTTGCTCGGGGGGCTTGCCGGTGGGGCGAAAGTCCTAATAATAAAGGAATCGTAAGGTAACGTGTCGCTAACAGTGCGAGCCGAACGAATCGGCCCATCCTAGAGACGGAGCTTTCCCCGTTGCGAAGTGAGGGAGAGAGCTATGGCCGAACAAGAACTCCTCGAAGCGGAGCCCATCGCAGTCCCCGCTGACAGCAAGTGGATCGCCGGGACCTCGCCGGATCAACCCGTGTGCGAGGCCGCAGGCCGGATTCTCGGCGCCCGCCTGAGGGCCGTTTGCGGAGCTCTCCCACTCGCCGCCGAGAGCAGCGACGAGGACGTCGAGCACGTGCATCGGCTGCGGATCTCCGTGCGCCGGGCCGCTGAAGCGGTGAGGGTCTTCTCGGGACTCATTGAAGCGGCCGAGGTGGAGCCTCTGCGGGATCGTCTGCAACGCATTCGCCTCGCGGCCGACGACGCTCGTAACTGGGACGTGATAGCCGAGCGATTGTCCCACGGTGCGGGCATCCCGGCCCGGATCATGGAACGGATCCGAGAACGACGTCGAGAAGTCCAGGGGCCGATTGTCGCGGCGTACCAGGAAACCATGGCCAACGCTTGCGAGGCGAAGATCGAGCAGTTGGTCCAGGAAGTTGAATCCCACCGCCAAGGCGATGGAAAGCGGCGGTTCGGACGGCAGGCCCCTCAGTACCTCGTGCCGGTCGTCAAGAAGTTCTTCAGGGCCGCTGAGGCCGACCTCACCGGCGAGGAAGCGTTGCACGGCCTGCGAATCCGCGCGAAGAAGCTGCGCTACACGATGGAGATCGTGGCCGTGGCCTTCGACTCCGCCTTCCGCAAGAAGCTCTATCCCCAGGTGACGCTTTTCCAAGACTTGCTGGGAACTGTGAACGACCACGCCACGGCGCAAACGCTGTTTGCGGATTGGCGGTCGAAGTCCGAGGATGCGCAGCAAGAGGCCTTCTTGGCGGGGCTGCTGGTGGCCGAAGAACGAGCGGCCGACGACCTGCGCGCGGCATTCCGCGCCACGTGGACACCCAAGGCCCTCTCCGCCCTGGAACGCCGGTTCTGGGCCTACTGCTAGGCTCAACCAGACTTCGAGTGCGGGTCATGTCCCCAGGGTCACGCTGACGCCGGATAGGCCCCGGCATCCATAAGGATCTGCCTGCTCTTCAGCGGCGGCCTGGGCTGCTGCACCGCTGCGCGACAAGCAACTTGGCGTGTTCTGGACCGGCCATCGCATGCCCCCGCCCCCTCTACGGCCGGGGGGCCTTCCGGCACGCTTGCCGCGAATGTAGAGTGGAAAGGTGGCGTACCCCCGGTTGCCTGGCGGTGGGGCCTGTCGATGGCGATCAGCGTCGAGCAGTTCATCGGGCGGCTGAGCGAGAGCGGCCTGCTGTCGGCGGCCGACGTCTCGGAGTTTCAGGGCAATCTGCCCCCCGACAAGCGGCCCCGCGATGTCCAGGCCCTGGCCGCCAGCCTTGTCAAGGCCGGGAAGCTGACCAAGTACCAGGCCCAGGCCGTCTACCAGGGCAAGACCAAGGGGCTGGCCTTCGGCCAGTACGTAGTCCTGGACAAGCTGGGCGAGGGCGGCATGGGCGTGGTCTTGAAGGCCCAGCACCGGCGGATGGGGCGCCTGGTGGCCATCAAGGTCCTCTCGCCGTCGGCGATGAAGCAGGCCGGGGCCGTGGACCGGTTCCATCGCGAAGCGCAGGCGGCAGCCAAGCTCTCGCATCCCAACATCGTCGCCGCCTATGACGCCGACGAGTACCAGGGCATGCACTACCTGGCGATGGAGTACGTCGAAGGGCGGGACCTGGCCACCATCGTCAAGAATTCCGGGCCGCTGGGCGTCCGGGAGGCGGTCGAGTGTGTCTTGCAGGCAGCCCGCGGACTTCACTATGCCCACGAGCAGGGCATCGTCCACCGCGACATCAAGCCGGGCAACTTGCTGCTGGACAAGAAGGGCACGATCAAGATTCTCGACATGGGCCTGGCCCGCATCGCCGGGGCCGACGCGGCCTTGGGCGGCCCGGAACGGCTGACCGCGAGCGGCCAGGTGATGGGCACCTGCGACTACATGGCCCCCGAGCAGGCCCTGGACAGCCACACGGTCGATGCTCGCGCCGACATTTATGCCCTGGGCTGTACGCTCTACCGGTTGCTCATCGGCCGGCCACCGTACGGCGGCGATTCGCTGATGCAGATCCTGATGGCGCACCAGCAGGCCCCGATCCCCTCGATCCCCCAGGCGCGCCCGGAGGTGCCCCCGGCCTTGGATGCCGTGTTCCAGCGGATGGCGGCGAAGAAACCCGAGGACCGGCAGCAGTCGATGGCCGAAGTGATCGCCGAGCTGGAGGCGATCTTGGGTGCCTCTCCCGGTCGGTCGGTTGCCGGGGCGCCGGAAGAGCCCTCCAGTGCGGCTTTGGTCCAGAGCCTCGCGTTCTTGCAGGAGAACACGCCCAGTGGGCCGCCGACCAAGCAGAAGAAGCCCACTGCCGAACGGCGAACCCCACCGTGCGTCGGTCCGGAGCACGGCACCGGGTCGAACGTCTTGGGCATGGCCAGCGAGGCGGTCGCCAAGCTCCGCAGAAGACCGCTGGTGTTGGCGGGGATTGCCGGCGGCCTGGTCTTGCTGCTGGGGATCGTCCTGACGCTCGCGCTCCGCCACGGGACGCTGGTGGTCGAGATCGACGAGGAACTGGGCCGTGACGTGCAAGTGGCCGTCAGCCAGGGCGGCCAGAAGGTTCAACTGCTGGATGCCAAGTCGGGCTGGACGCTCAGCCTCAGTGCGGGCAAGTACGACCTTGCCGTCGAGGGTGGCGACGACCAGTTCCTGCTCGACTCGCACACGATCACGGTCACGCACGGCGGCCAGGTGAAGGTCAAGGTGACGCTCAAGCCGCCGGTGCTGGCCGTGGCCCCCTTCGACGCCAAGCAAGCCCGAAAGCACCAGGAGGCGTGGGCCAGGCATCTGGGCGTGCCGGTGGAGACAACGAACTCGATTGGCATGAAGCTGGTGCTCATCCCGCCGGGCGAGTTCACGATGGGCGAGGGCGGCGATGCCCACAAGGTCAGGATCACGAGGCCGTTCTACCTCGGTAAGTACGAGGTGACGCAGGAAGAGTGGGAGGCTCTCATGGTGGGCAACAACCCGAGCCAGTTCAAGGGGCCGAGGAATCCCGTTGAGAGTGTCAGTTGGGAGGATTGCCAGGCGTTCCTGAAAAAGCTCGGCCAGAAGTGCGGCGCTGCGGAGGGGAGTTACCGCTTGCCGACCGAGGCGCAGTGGGAGCATGCCTGTCGTGCGGGCAGTCCAGGGGGTTGGTGCTTTGGCGACAGCGAGTCGCAGCTTGCTGATTACGCCTGGTACAGGGAGAACTCGAACGGGACGACGCATCCCGTGGGCCAGAAGAAGCCAAACGCCTGGGGCCTCTTCGACATGCATGGGAACGCACATGAATGGTGTGCAGACTGGTATGATCGGAACTACTACAAGGTGTCCCCTGAGGTCGACCCTCCGGGTTCTTCCTCGGGCCCGATTCGTGTCACTCGCGGCGGTCGCTGGGAGTGTCCGGCGGGTTGCTGCCGGTCGGCCCGCTGCAGCCACGGGCCCGGCCTAAAGGGCACGGGCTTCCGCGTCTGCCTGATCGTGCCCGACGCGGCGGCTGAGCGGGCGAAGCTGAGCCGTACCAGCGATGCCGTACAACCTGCCGCTGTCTCGCCAACCAAAAAGCCCTCGCCCGCCCCTCCAATCCCTAATCCCCAATCCCCAATCCCTCTTCCTGCTGCCGGCAGTCTTATCGGTGCCGATGGCCAATGGAAACTCCCGCCCGGGGCCCCGCCCCCCGCCGTCGCCCCGTTCGACGCAGCGAAAGCCAAAGAGCATCAAGAGGGCTGGGCCAAGCATCTTGGCGTGCCGGTGGAGGTCGCCAACTCTATCGGCATGAGGCTGGTGCTGATCCCGCCGGGCGAGTTCATGATGGGGTCGCCCCAGGAGATGATCGAAGAGGAGTTGAAGGCACATGCCGGCGATGAGTGGTGGACGCAGCCTCATCCGGGCGAGGGGCCGCCACACCGGGTGCGGATCACCCGGCCATTCTACTTGGGGATCTACCTGGTGACGCAGCAAGAATACCAGCGGGTGACGGGCAACAACCCCAGCGAGTTCTCAGCCACGGGCAAGCACAAAGACCAAGTAGCCGGCCAGGAAACGAAGCAGTTCCCAGTGGAGTGTGTGTCGTGGCACGAGGCGGTGGAGTTTTGCCGAAAGCTAGCGGATTTGCCGGAAGAAAAAGCAGCGGGGCGAACGTACCTTCTGCCTTCGGAGGCGCAGTGGGAGTATGCGTGCCGCGCGGGGAACATGGGCCGGTACGGCTTCAGCTCGGCCCGCAATTCGATTCCCTGGGAGTACGAGGAGAAGGCGCTTGTTGACTACGGATGGTTCAACGGCAATGCGGACGGGATGCCGCACGCGGTGGGCCTCAAGCGCGCCAGCGCCTGGGGACTGTATGATATGCACGGCAACGTGTGGGAGCGGTGCCAGGACTGGTACGACAAGGACTATTATGCGAAGTCGCCTACAGACGATCCGGGCGGTCCTCCCGGGGGCTCGGACCGCGTGAATCGCGGCGGTGGCTGGTACAGCCCGGCGGGGGGCTGCCGGTCGGCGCGCCGCCGCGTCGACGGGCCCGAGGACCGCCGCAACATCCTGGGCTTCCGTGTCTGCCTGGTTCTGCCGGACGGGGCCGCCGGGCGGGCGAAGCTGAGCAGCACCACCGTCGCCGCACAACCTTCCGGCGGCCCAGCGGCCAAACCGAAAGAAGAGGCCCCCGAAACCGTCGCCGATCACGGTCCCATCGCAAAATCCCCACCGTTCTGGCTGGGCTATGATCTGGGCGACGAACCGGATCGGGCGATACCTGAGGTCGCCTCTTACACCAATCTTGTCTTCGACTGGTATTGGCCCAAGCACGGAGATCGGCGCATCGTTGCCGCCCAACGGTTGGGCTTGAAGGTCGTGTTGGGGGTCGGTGATCAAAAGGAGATGGACGAGATTCTCGGGCAGCATTTGGGGCTTGTGCTCCGGCATCGACATACGGTTCTAGCGGTGCTCTCCGTATGCCCTGATATCACTATGAAAGCTACAGAAATTGCCGCCTTTGGCCAACGACTGAAGAAGGCCATTCCCGGAATCGAGTACTGGGTTTGCCTGCTTGCCAACAAACAGCAATCGCTTGCATACCCGCTGCCCGAAGAGATGGACGTTCTGGCGCTGGATTGTCTGGGACTTGACCAGCCCGCAAGTGTCCGCAGTTGGGCGCAAGAGTGGTTTCCGAAGTGGCAGGCCAAGGCGGGTAAGCGTCCCCTGGTTGCATTTTGGGACAGTTGGACGGCCGACGGCCCGGGTCTCATTCCGCAGTGCCGGCCAAACACCTTGGGGACCTTTGCAGAAGTTGCCAGACAACATGGTCTCACCGGGGTAGTGTTCAGTACCTATGGTCGAGACAAAGGTCGCGTCGAAGGAATCGGGACACGTCCCGAACTGGTCGCAGAGATAAAGAAATTTGGCCAGAAATGGGGTATCAAGGCCGTTTCGGAAAAGGTGCGTTCGGAGGCGGCTCCAAGCGACTTGCCAGCCACCAGTCCCCAGCCAGCTTTCCAGAAGACTTCGCCACTATACGGTCCCGGTGCTCCCGCGCCCGCCATCGCTCCGTTCGACGCCACCAAAGCCAAAGACCATCAAGAGCGCTGGGCCAAGCATCTTGGCGTGCCGGTCAAAGTCACCAACTCCATCGGCATGAAGCTCGTGCTCATCCCCCCGGGCGAGTTCGAGATGGGCTCGCCCAAGGAATTGATCGAAGAGGAGTTGAAGACACATGGCGGTGACAAAGGCTACAAAGAGGTTCTGCCGGACGAGACGCCACAGCACCGGGTGCGGATCACCCGGCCGTTCTACTTCGGTGTGTACGTGGTGACGCAGCAAGAATACCAGCGGGTGATGGGCACCAACCCCAGTGAGTTCTCGGCCACGGGCAAGGGCAAAGACAAGGTAGCCGGACAGGACACGACGCGATTCCCGGTGGAGACGGTGTCGTGGGATGGTGCGGTGCAGTTTTGCCGAAAACTATCGGAGATGCCGGAAGAAAGAGTGGCCGGGCGCACGTATCGACTGCCGTCGGAGGCGCAGTGGGAGTATGCGTGTCGTGCGGGGAATATGGGGCTGTACAGTTTCAGCCTGGGTGGCAATGCGATTCCCAAGGAGGACGGCGAAAAGGTATTTTCCGACCACGGGTGGTTCAAGGGCAATTCCGGCGCCATGCCGCACCCGGTGGGCCTCAAGCGGGCCAGCGCGTGGGGATTGTATGACATGCACGGGAACGTGTGGGAGTGGTGCCAAGACTGGTACGAAAAGGAATATTATGGGAAGTCGCCTGCGGACGATCCGATGGGGCCTACGACGGGCCCGGCCCGCATGATCCGCGGCGGTAGCTGGGCCTACGCGGCGAGATTTAGCCGGTCCGCGAGCCGCAACTCGCTCTTTCCCTGGCTCCCTAGCTGCAATCTCGTGGGCTTCCGCGTCTGCTCGGTTCTGCCGGACAAGTAGGGCGAGCGGAGGTCGCAAAGGCGCCACGGCGTGCTTTCAGGGGAGAGGGGAAGAATCGCCATACCAAACTAACCTACACATACAAGCCGCACTTCAAGGCGTACGCTCAAACCGCCCTGATTGCCCTTATCTTTTGGCTGCCGTATTCTAGTCAGATGGAGGAGGCGCTATGTGTGAATACGGCGACCAACGGGAAAGGGACTACGTCCTGCGTCCTAATTGCCCCCGTTGCCACTCCGCCAATTCAACCAGGCGCAGCTTTCTTCCCCCGCGTTGGGGAGGTCGGTTTACGTGCCTTGATTGCGGTCGTGTATGGTGGCCAGGACACTGCCACCTGATCGGTTGCAAAGGCCCCGCCATAATGTTTGTTTGGTTTGTCGGACTGTTTATCGCGTCAGCTTTTTGCTTAGGTATCTTTGGAATTCATCCAGGCTTTGTAGCGTTTCTCTGGCTTTTCGGAGTGATAATCGCAACTGCTTGCTTGTGGAAATATATTTAGAATACCATTGCCAACGCAACGCGTGGCAGTGGTGCCAGGACTCGTTCGACAACGGCTATTATGGCAGTTCGCCAAGCGACGATCCGAGTGGTGCCGCCGGAGGCTCGGAACACATCCTCCGCGGCGGCGGATGGCTCCACGCGGCGTATCCCTGCCGCTCTGCGGTCCGCCGCCACGATGGCCCTGGCCCTCGCGGCGACGACGCGGGCTTCCGGGTTTCCCAAGTTCTGGCGGACAAGTTGGGCGAGCGGAGGTCGCAAAGGTGCCGTGGCGCGCTTTCGGGGGAGAGGGGAGGAGAAACGCCCCCTCCCGGACCCACGCAACTCCATTTAGCCGCGCTTGCCGCTCACCCGCCGCTCGTAGTCCTTGACGCGATCCATCCAGGCCCAGCGGCACGCCGTGCTGCAGGCAGTAGTAGTCCCACACGGCGCCCAGCGGCAAGGTCTTCGCTTCCTCGAACAACCTAACGCTTCTCGGAGTGACTGTTCGCAACAACACGGCCGTCGGAAGTCACGTTACCGCCGTTGGGGGCAGCGGGCAGGCAGCCCAGGGCGGAGGCATCTACACCGATGGTGGCACAGTGACCCTCATCAATTCGGCCATCAACAACAACACGGTCATTGGCGGCAGC
>Ga0326727_10010128_pt1 | contig 22646 bp, 18 predicted proteins | sample MB2enrmetagenome_FD_207643 | JGI IMG/M metagenome (GOLD analysis project Ga0326727, IMG submission 207643) | Lab enriched peat soil microbial communities from McLean, Ithaca, NY, United States - MB29MY | ecosystem: Environmental > Terrestrial > Soil > Wetlands > Peat | place: USA: New York...
AACGCCTTGTACCCCGCGAACAATGCGAGCGGCTTCAACGGCCGCATCAATATCGAGCGCGACTTCTGATCGCTTCTTTCGATCCGCGTGAACACAACAGCCCCGGAGCGCAAGCTCCGGGGTTTTTCGTCCGCGGCGCCCCCTTCTCCCCTTGTGGGAGAAGGTGTCATCGCGCAGCGATGACGGATGAGGGGTCGCGCCATAAGGCGCGTTGCTTCGGCGTTAATAGGGTTTGTCCGCCTATACTGTCTAAAACCACCGCGAATCGCGTCTGTACCGAAAACGCGCCTGCGGCGCGACCCGTCATCCGAGGCGCTTCGCGCGACACCTTTGCCCGCAAGGGGGGAAGGGGCGCCCCGTCCTTTTTGAGATGCGTGAACCCGCTAACCCCGCCTTGCGGGGGAAGCGGACTCACGCCGCCAGCGCGGCGAGAATGCGCGCCCAGGATCGCGCGCCTTTGTGGAACGACGCGCGCTCGTATTTCTCGTTGGGCGAGTGGATGGCGTCGTCGTCGAGACCGAAGCCGACCATCAGGCTATCCATATTGAGTTCGCGCTTGAACGCGCCGACCACCGGAATCGAGCCCCCGGAGCCGACCAGCGCCGGCGGCCTGCCCCATTCGGCCTCGAGAGCGCGCCGGGCTCGGCGCAACGCTTCGCCGCGCGGGGCGACCGCGATCGCCGGGCTCCCGCCGTGGGAGATGAACTCGGCGGCGACGTCGGCGGGCAGGCGCGCCTTGACGAAGGCGCGGAACGCCTGCGAAACGCGCTCCGGGTTCTGCTTGCCGACCAGCCGGAACGACACCTTGGCGCTCGCCTTGGCCGGCAACACCGTCTTCGTCCCCTCGCCGACGTAGCCGCCAACGACGCCGTTGACGTCGCAGGTCGGGCGCGACCAGATCATCTCCAGCGTCGAGCGGCCCTTTTCGCCGGCGGGAATCGAGAGGCCGACGTCGCCGAGGAATTTCTCGCCGTCGAAATCGAGGCCGCGCCACTGTTCGGCGATCTCCTCCGGCGGTTCCTCGACGCCGTCGTAGAACCCCGGCAGGGCGACCGCGCCGTCGGCGTCGTGCAGGTCGGCGATGATGCGCGCCAGCACGTGGATCGGGTTGATCGCCGCGCCGCCGTAAAGCCCCGAGTGCAAGTCGCGGTCAGCGCCGCGCAGCACGACCTCCTCGAGGGCCAGGCCGCGCAGCATGGCGGTGATCGCGGGGGTCTTGGCGTCCCACATCGACGTGTCGCAGACGAGAGCCAGATCCGCCTTCAGCGTCTTGGCGTTCTTGGCGAGGAACGCCGGCAGGGAAGGCGAGCCGGTTTCCTCTTCGCCTTCGATCAGCACGCTGACGTTGCAGGGCAGGCCGCCGTTGGCGCGGAAGGCGCGACAGGCCTCGATGAAGGTCATCAGTTGCCCCTTGTCGTCGCAGGCGCCGCGCGCGACGATCCGCTGCCCGTTCGGTCCGTCGGCCAGGCGCGGCTCGAACGGCGGCGTCGTCCACAATTCGAGGGGGTCGGCGGGCTGCACGTCGTAATGGCCATAGAACAGCACGTGCGGCGCGTCGCGCGTCTTGGCCTTGGCGGCGCCCACCACCATCGGCCGGCCGGGCGTCTCCCGCCGCGAGGCTTCGAAACCGAGTTCGCCGAGCTCGCGCGTCAGCCAATCGGCGGCGCGGTCGCAATCGGGAAAATGAGCCGGGATCGCCGAGATCGAGGGAATCGCGAGCAGCGAAAAGAGACGAGCGAGAGCTTCGCCCTGATTGGCGTCGATCGTCGAAAGCGCATCCTCGAGCGTGGCCATGAGAACTCCGGCGCCGCAGACCGACTTCGGGCTCGCCGACCGCACGCGCCCTCGCTCTTATCAGGCGCGCGGCGCGCGGCCAACTGGCCGCCTCTTCAAAGAAATCGGGCGCCCAAAGCGGCGCCCGAGCGTTCGTGGACTTGGCGCCGGCCGACGCCTCCGGTCAGAAGATGTGGCGGAAGGCGACGTAGAGCAGGCCCGACATCACGATCGCCGCCGGCAGGGTGAGCACCCAGCCCAGCGCGATGTTGCGCAGCGTCGACCATTGCATGCCCGAGCCGTTGGCGAGCATCGTTCCGGCGACGCCGGACGACAAGACGTGCGTCGTCGAGACCGGCAGGCCGAGGCCGTCCGCCACGCCGATCGTCGCCGCCGCGACGATTTCGGCCGCCGCGCCTTGGCCATAGGTCAAGTGCGTCTTGCCGATCTTCTCGCCGACGGTGACGACGATGCGCTTCCAGCCGATCATCGTGCCGAGGCCGAGCGCGATCGCGACCAAGATCTTGACCCAGGTCGGGATGAACTTGGTGGAGAGGTCGAGCTGCTTCTTGTAGGCGCTGAGCGTCGCGACTTCCTCGGGTTTCAACTCGCTTTCCTTGTCCTTCGCGAGAACGCGCACCGCTTCCGAAGTCAGGTACATGTCGTTGCGAATGTTGCCGACCTTTTCGAACGGCGCCTTGGCGAGCGAGCCGTACTGCTGCACCTGGTCGGCGACCTGCGTCATCAGGACCGAGAGCGACGGGTAGGTCCCCTCGGAAATCTTGTGGGCGTGCACGTAGTCGGTGACCGCCGGGCGCGGATCGCCGATGATCGCGTAACCGGCGCCGTGGGCGGCGACAATCTTCGACGCGGCCTGCGAAGTCGAGATGAACGTCGCCGTCTGGCTCGGCGGCAGCGCGCGGTTGAGGGCGTAGGCGGTCGGCGCGACGCCGATCAGGATGAGCATGATGAGGCCCATGCCCTTCTGTCCGTCGTTGGAGCCGTGGAAGAACGAGACGAGGGTGCAGGTCAGCACCAGCAGCCCGCGAATCATCAGCGGTGGCGGCGAGGCCGTGGTCGGCGCCGTATAGAGCGCCGGCATGCGAATGATGAACTTCGCCAGCAGCAACAACAGCGCCGCGCAAATGAAACCGAACAGCGGCGACAGCAGCAGCGAATTGCCGATATTCGTCACTTGGCTCCAATCGACGCCGGCGGTGCCGTCCTGGCCGCGCAACATCGCGTTGGCGACGCCGACGCCGACGATCGAGCCGATCAGAGTGTGCGAGCTGGAGGCCGGCAGGCCGAGCCACCAGGTGCCGAGGTTCCACATGATCGCCGAGATCAGCAGCGCAAACACCATCGCGTAGCCGGCGCTGGAGCCGACCTGCAAGATCAGTTCGACCGGCAGCAGCGAGACGATGCCGAAGGCCACCGCGCCGGTCGAGGTCAAGACGCCGAGCAGGTTGAAACATCCCGACCACACCACCGCGAACTGGGGCTTGAGCGCGTGGGTGTAGATGACGGTCGCCACCGCGTTGGCGGTGTCGTGGAAGCCGTTGACGAATTCGAAGCCGAGCGCGATCAGCATCGCCAAGCCGAGGAGCAGGAAGGGCACGATCGTCGTTGGGCCGCCGCCGGCGCCGGTGACGTCCGAGTAGATCGAATAGGCCATGAAGAACAACGCGCCGGCGATGACGGCGAGAAAAATCAACACGGCCCTTACGTCGATGGGCTGATCCAGATGGACGCGCGCCGGCGCCGATGGCGGCGCTTCGGCGATGGTGGCAATGGTCATGGCGCGAGGACTCCCGAGCAGCGGAATGGCTCGGCTTCTATCGCCAATGCGCGTGACGGTTTCGTGAAGGAGGCGGGGCGCCGCTCCGGATTCGCGTTCAGCCGACTTCGGCGAGCAGCGACATCTGTCGCTTGTCGGGATCGCCGTCCTGGTCGGTCAGGCGCGTGGGGTAATCGCCGGTGAAGCAATGGTCGGTGAATTGCGGTCGCCGATCGTCGCGACGCTCGTAGCCCATGGCGCGATAGATTCCGTCGATGGAAAGGAAGGCGAGGCTGTCCGCGCCCATGAAGCGGCGCATCGACTCCAGGTCCATGCGCGCCGCCAGCAGCTTCTCGCGCTCGGGGGTGTCGATGCCGTAGAAGTCGGGATAGGCGATCGGCGGCGAGGAAATGCGCAAGTGCACCTCGCGGGCGCCCGCTTCGCGCATCATTCGGACGATTTTCACGCTCGTCGTGCCGCGCACGATCGAATCATCGATCAGCACGATGCGTTGGCCGGCCACCACCGCGCGATTGGCGTTGTGTTTGAGGCGAACCCCCAATTCGCGAATCGCCTGGGTCGGCTGGATGAAGGTTCGTCCGACATAATGATTGCGGATGATGCCGAGTTCGAACGGAATGCCGCAGCTGCGGGCATAGCCGAGCGCCGCCGGCACGCCGGAGTCGGGCACCGGCACGACGACGTCCGCGTCCGCCGGCGCCTCGCGCGCGAGTTCGGCGCCCATCGCCTTGCGCGTGGCGTAGACCGACCGTCCATGCACGATCGAGTCGGGCCGCGCGAAGTAGATATATTCGAAGATGCACGGCCGCATTCTTTGTCGCGGGAACGGCCTGAGGCTCTCGACGCCGTCGCTGGTGATGACGAGGACTTCGCCGTTGTCGACGTCGCGGACGAATTTAGCGCCGATGATGTCGAGCGCGCAGGTTTCCGAGCACAGAATCGGGCAGCCCTCGAGTTCGCCGAGCACCAGGGGACGGATGCCGAGCGGGTCGCGCGCGCCGATCAACTTCTTGTTGGTGAGGGCGACCAGCGCATAGGCGCCCTCGATCTGTCCCAGTGCGTCGATGAAGCGTTCGACGATGCGCGGCCGGCGCGACCGGGCCGAAAGCAACAGTACGACTTCGGTGTCCGAGGTCGACTGGCAGATGGCGCCCTCGCGGATCAGCTCGCGCCGGAGCGTCAGGCCGTTGGTGAGGTTGCCGTTGTGGGCGACCGCGAGGCCGCCGGCGTCGAGTTCGGCGAACAGCGGCTGCACGTTGCGCAGGATCGTTTCGCCAGTGGTGGAATAACGGACGTGGCCGATGGCCGAAGAGCCGGGCAGACGCGCGATCGCTGCGGCGCTGGAGAAATGATCGCCCACCAATCCCTGGCGGCGCTCCGAATGGAAGCGCTCGCCGTCGAAGGCGACGATGCCCGCCGCCTCTTGTCCGCGATGTTGCAGGGCGTGGAGCCCCAGCGCGACGATCGCGGCGGCGTCGGGATGGCCGAAGATGCCGAAAACGCCGCACTCTTCGCGCAGCCGGTCGTCGTCGAAGTCGGTTTCGGCCGCCTTAGCCGAAAAGTCTCGGCCGGCGCCGGGCGGCAAAATCGCGATCTCGCTCGGGTCGGCTCGGGGAATTCCGCGGCGTTTGTCCATCGAGGTTCAGCGTCTCAGGGGCGTCGGCACGATTGCCGGCGCCGCCGGCGCGGGCATCGGCACGCCCCTATTGATCAGCGAGTCGAGCTTTTGTTTGTCCGCCGGCGTCGCGCCGGCGGCCGGAGCGGTCGCGCCCGTCGTCTTGGCCGGAGCGGGCGCGGGCGAGGGGGCGGGCGCGAGCGCGGGGGCGGGCGCGGGTGCGGCGCCGGCGCCGGCTTCGTTCGACGGCTCCTCGACGGCGCTGGCGTTCTTCGCCTTGATCCAGCCCTCGATCGTCGCGGCGGCGTCATCGGGCAGCAACGCGATGATCCAGTTCGCGGTGTCGACCAGCGCGGGGCGCGTCTTCGCCGTCTGCACCCATTCCGGCTGCTGCTTTTCCGCCACCAGCCAGTTGAAGATCGAGAAGGCGACGACCCCGAGCAGGAAGCCGCGCGCCGCGCCGAACAGGAACCCGAGCGAGCGGTCGAGCGCGCCGATCTTGCTGTCGAGAATCGCGTCGGACAGTCGAACCGTGAACAGCGACACGACGATCAGCATGGCGAAGAACACCACCGCCGCCGAAATCGCTTGAGCGACGATTTCCTTGTGAACGTAAGGCGTAGCGTAGGGCATGACGACCGGATAAAAATAATAGGCCGCCGCCGCCGCCGCCGCCCAGGAGCCGATCGCCAGAACTTCGCGGGTGAAGCCTCGCATCATCGACAACAACGCCGAAACGAGAATGATGCCGAGAACTCCAAGATCAAGATAGGAAGGCATGGCGCCAAGCCTCGCACCCGCGCGGAAAAACCTCAAGACTCGCCCGACGGGCCCGCATCGCATCGTCGCTGGGCCTTATAGCCAAGCCGCATCGCTTCGTCACCTCGCCTTCGCCGTTTTCGTCGCCACGCCAGCCGCCGCGATCTCCGCCACCAGAGCGGCGACCGAGGCGATGGGGGTCATGGCGAGGCGCGCGTCTTCGCCGTCCTTACGGGACACGGGCGGCCCGACCGCTCGGGCAAAGCCGAGCTTGGCGGCTTCCTTGAGGCGCAGCGCCCTGTGGCCGACCGCGCGCACCGCCCCGGAAAGCGCGATCTCGCCGAAATAGACGGCGTCGTGCGGCAGGCTGACGCCGACGAGCGAGGAGACGAGCGCCGCCGCCGCCGCCAGATCGGCGGCCGGCTCGGCGATCCTAAGGCCGCCCGCCACATTGAGATAGACGTCGTGCTGGCCGAGCTTCAGGCCGCCGTGGGCCTCCAGCACCGCCAGGACCATCGCCAGCCGGTTCGGCTCCCAGCCGACCACCGCGCGCCGCGGCGTGCCAAGCGTCGAAGGCGCCGCGAGCGCCTGGATTTCCACCAGCAACGGCCGCGCGCCCTCGACGCCGGCGAACACCGCCGCGCCCGGCGCCGCGCCGTCGCGCCCGGCGAGGAACAGCGCGCTGGGGTTGGCGACCTCGGCGAGGCCGTCGCCGGTCATTTCGAACACGCCGATCTCGTCGGTGGCGCCGAAGCGGTTCTTGGAGGCGCGCAGCAGGCGGAACGCATGCGCGCCCTCACCCTCGAAGGACAACACCGTGTCGACCATGTGCTCGACGACGCGCGGACCAGCGATCTGCCCGTCCTTGGTGACGTGGCCGACCAGGATCACCGCGGCGCCGCTGGTCTTAGCGAAGCGGATGAGCGCCTGCGCCGAACCGCGAACCTGGCTCACCGTGCCGGGCGCCGATTCGATCGAATCGCTCCACATGGTCTGGATCGAATCGACGACGACGAACTTGGGCGCGTCGCCCGAGGCGAGGGTGGCGACGATGTCTTCGACGAGGGTCTGGACGGCCAGTTGCACCGGCGCGTCGGCGAGCCCTAAGCGCGAGGCGCGAAGGCGCACCTGCTCGGTCGACTCTTCGCCCGAGACGTAGACCACGCGCCCGCCGCGCCGCGCCAGCGCGGCGCAGGCCTGGATCAGCAGCGTCGACTTGCCGATGCCCGGCTCGCCGCCGATCAAGGTCGCCGAACCGGTCACGAAGCCGCCGCCGGCGACACGGTCGAGCTCGCCGAGGCCGGTGACGACGCGTGGCTGGGGCTTGGAGTCGCCGCTGAGGTCTTCCAGAGCGAAGGGCCGCCCGGCGCCGCCGTGCCGCGTCGCCGCCGCGCCGACGCCCAGCGCCGCCGACTCCTCGACGATGGCGTTCCACTCGCCGCAGGAATCGCACTTGCCCTGCCAGCGCTGCGCGATCGCGCCGCAATTCTGGCAGACGTAGGAGGAGCGCGGCTTGGCCATGGGGCGAGGTTTGGCAGGATTCGGGGCGCGCTGTCGAGGCGCAAATGCACGCGCCGCCCGTCGACCGCCCGCTCGGCAAAGAAATTGATCGAGCGCGCCGTAGCGGCCTCGCGAGGCGAACGCCGCGGCGGCGCGCCGCACGATTACGCTAGCGGCGTCCGCCCGTCGGCGGCGGCCTTGCGATCGCCGACGATCAGCGCGATGGGGACGCTCGGCGTCGCCGCGTCGCCGCGACGGGGCGCGTCGGTCTTCACGCTCGAACCGACGCTGATCTGGTTGGTGACGCCGACGACGCCGCAGACCTTGCGGACGTCCGCCTCGGCCGAAGTCTTCTGATAGGGCCGGTCGACTTCGCCGGTCAGGGTGACCCAGCCGCGCTCGCACTTGGCGCTGACCCGATCGGAGGGCACAGCGAGATCCCAGTAGAGGGCGTTCAGAACCTTGGCGGCGACGTCCTCGAAACCTCGCCTGGAGTTCTCGGCCAGGCAAACTTCGAGTTCGTCGACCACCTTGCTGACGCCCGGCACGCCTTCGGCTTTGTATTTGGCCGCCAACTTCTGCGCGTGCGTATCGACGTCGCCGGTCAAGGTCGCCACCCCGCTCCGCACCCTCGCAAGGATGCGCGAGACGTCGATCGAAGGCTCCAAGTGGAGCGCGCTAAGCACGGCCTGCTCTAAAATGTGGTCCATCATGGCCTCGCTCCCCTCTTCACGTGCGCGCCATTCCTCGCCGCCGGGGGCGGCTCACAGGGGCGACGCCGATCGCTCGAGGAGGCTGACTGCCGATTGGGGCCGCGCGCCAGGCTCGCTGCGACGCCGCCGAACTCTTCGCCGCCCTCCGACGCGCGGATGGGCCGCGGATGTCAACGCTCTTCCTCCCCGGGGCGCTCCGTCCTTCTATTGGGGGGCAGCTTAAGAATCGGTTAAACGAACCTATACACCTTGCTTATTCTTACACGCGCCAAAGCAACGCTGCACATGCTCTAATCAAAACAGCCAGATTAACACTTCGTTAACCATACTATCCAATTATGGCGAGAAGATTGCGTAATTGCGACGCGGCTGCCGCAAAGGTAAATACGCGGCCGCCGATCGCCGCGCCGATGCGCGCGCGCCGCGGGTCGGCCGCGCCGCCCCGTGCGGCGCGAAGGCGCAGGCGGCGAAGCCGAGCGCGCCGCCCTTCTCGCGCACGCGGCCGCCGTTATTCCGACAAGCGGATTTCATCAATCCCGACAAGCGGGTTTCATCAATGTCGCCGCCGGCGCGTGGTTCATGCGCCGTTCAGTATTTCGCCTGCTTAATCGACCCGTACGGGATCAGATTCTAATGGACCCGCATGGCAACAAACGTTGAAAGAGAGGAGAACATGGTTAGGGCACTTGTCTTGAGCGCGGCCTTGGCTTTTGGCCTTGCCTCGGCGGCCAGCGCCGCGATGCCGCCGGCGCCGGTCGTCGGCGCCGATCCGGCGATCGTCAAGGTCGCGGAAGGCTGCGGCGCCGATCGTTGGCGCGACCCGAGCGGCCACTGCCATTGGTTCCATACCGGCGGCGCCAGTCTGCGCGGCACCCATTTCGCGTGCCCGCCCGGCATGCACGTAGGCCCGGAAGGCCACAGGTGCTGGCCCAATTAGTAACGTGCCAAGGCTCTAAGAACGGCCGCCGGGCGACCCCCGGCGGCCCGATCGCATAAAATTCTCCGCCCGCGCCCGCGCTTGCGCGGATTAACAAAACGTCATACCCCTATTTCGTCATTGGCGATCCGGCGCGAGCCGGGTCAAACGGGAACGCGGTGCGGCTCGGTCCATTCGGATCGCGCCAAAGCCGCGGCTGCCCCCGCAACTGTAAGCGGCGAGCCGCTCTCCACGTGATCCACTGGGGCCCGACAGGGTCCTGGGAAGGAGGAGAGGGGCGAGAACCCGCGAGCCAGGAGACCGGCCTTTGACCGTGCAACCCTGACCGCCGTCGGTGGGACGGCCGGAGGAACCATGTTCAAAGCCGCATTCCGGCCCGTGGATCGGGCCGCCCTCATCGCTATTGCGCTGAGCTTCTCCCTGTCTCCATCTTGGGCGCAAACCGCCGCCCCGCCTTCCGGCGCCGTCGCTCTCCCGGACATCGTGGTCACCGCGACGGGCGACGCCACGCCGGCGTCGGAGATCGGCAGCTCGGTCACGGTCATCACCGCCGATCAGATCCAGGCCCAGCAGCGGCGCACGGTCAACGAAGCGCTCGATGCGGTTCCGGGCCTCAATGTCGTGCAGACCGGCGGCCCTGGAGGTCAAACTTCGATATTCATGCGCGGCACGAATTCGAATCATGTGAAGGTGCTGATCGACGGCGTCGACGTCAGCGATCCCAGCAGCCCCAACGGTTCCTTCGATTTTGGCCAGTTGCTGGTCGGAGATATCGAACGCATCGAAGTGCTGCGCGGTCCGCAGAGCGGGCTCTATGGCTCGGACGCGATCGGCGGCGTGATCTCCATCATCACCAAGAAGGGTTCCGGCCCGCCGAAGGTCACCGCGAGCGCCGAAGGCGGCTCGTATGGCACGTTGAACGAAAAGCTCGGTCTCAGCGGCTCCAGCTCGATCTTCAATTATTCCTTCAACATCGATCACTTCCGCTCGGTCGATACGCCGGTCGTGCCAGCTTATTTGACGCCCCCCTCGCAGAAAGCCGCCGACGACTTCTACGACAATTACACCTATGCCGCGCGGGTCGGCGCCGACCTGACCGACACTTTCGCGGTCAATTCCATCCTCCGCTTCACCGACTCGACGTTATTATTCAACAGCGATCAAAGCGGCGGCTGCTTCTGCCTTGCGGACCCGGATCGTTCCCAACAGACGGACAGGCAGTTCTATACGCGCGAGGAAGCCGTATGGCGTTCCCTCGACGACCGGTTCAAGACGACGCTCGGCGTCGCCTACACGGACGTCTCGACCCATACTGTCCAACCACCGGAGGATTTCACGCCGCCCTCGACCGATATCGGCGAGCGCCTGAAATTCGACTTGAAGCAGGAAATTGGCATCGTCGAAGGCGAGAAGCTCATCCTGGGCGCAGAGTGGGAGCGCGACAGCCTCAATAACGAGACGACCACCTATGCGAACGAGAACCGCGCGCTCTACGGTGAACTGGAGTCGAACCCCTTCAACCATTTCTTCGTTGCGTCCAACCTACGCTACGACGACAACGAGAGCTTCGGCGGACATTATACCTATCGCATCGCGCCGGCCTATATTATTCCCGGCGCCGACACCAAGCTGAAGGCGAGCTTCGGGACCGGCTTCAAGGCGCCGACATTGAACGAACTCTATCAGAACTACCCGGCCTACAATTTTTACGCCAATCCGAACCTGCGACCCGAGGAAAGCACGGGCTACGATGTCGGCTTCGAACAGCCCTTCGTGAACGATCGCATTCGCGTCGGATCGACCTACTTCCATAACAATATCACGAATCTGATCGCCGACAACGCGACGTACACAACCGATATTAATGTTGGCAAGGCGGTGACGTACGGCAATGAGTCCTTCGCCTCCTATAAGGTCAACGAAGAGCTCAATTTCCGCGCGGACTATACGTACACCATTGCGCGGGATTTGACCACAAATACCGAGCTTGAGCGCCGACCCAAGAACAAGGCGACGCTTCAGGCGAACTGGACGCCTATGGGCAAGCTCCACCTTTCCGGCACAATTCTCTACGTCGGCCCGTGGCTGGACTACGATTCGCTGACCGGTGCGGCAAACTCCCCCGCCAAGGGCTATGCGACGGTCAACCTCGCCGCCAGCTATGATATCAACGCGCAGGTAAGCGTGTTCGCCCATGTCGACAATCTGCTCAATCGTCAATACGAGGATCCCTTGGGGTACCTTCACCCCGGTCTGGGCGCCTACGCCGGCGTTCGGGTCACGTCATTTTGACGCGCAGGCGTGAAATCGGGCCGCGCGGCGGGCGGAGCGCTTCGGCGCTCCGTTTCGCGCTCGCGCTGTCCCTGATATTTTCGTGCATGCCTTGGTCGCCGGCGTTGGCCGGCGAGGACGACGGCAAGCCGCGGCGCCTTGTTTCGATCGCCATGTGCATGGACGAGCTGATCCTGCGTCTGGCCGACCGCGACGCCATCGCCTCGGTCACCTGGCTGTCGCAAGACCGGCGCAACGCCAACATGGCGCAAGCGGCGAAGGGCCTGCCGGCCAACAACGGGCTCGCGGAGGAAGCGCTTTCCTACCATCCCGACCTGACGCTCGCCGGGTCGTTCACCGAGCGCTCGACCGTCGCGCTGCTCAGAGAAGTCGGCGCACGGGTCGTCGAATTCGGCGTCCCGGAGACGTTCGACGGCGTCCGGCGGCAAATCCGCGAAGTCGCGGCGCTCATCGGCGAGCCGGAGCGCGGCGAAGCGCTGGTCGCCGACATCGATTCGGGTCTGGCGCGGATTCCCGTCGACGCGAACCGGCCGCCGCTCGGCGCGATCATCCTCAGGCCGAACGGCTTCACCGTCGGCCCGGGATCGCTGGTCGACGAAATCTTGCGCCGCGCCGGCATGGCCAATCTCGCCGCCCGGCTCGACCTCGGCCCCTATCAGCAGGTTCCCCTCGAACGGCTGGCGACGCTCGACGCCGACGTGCTGATCGTCGATAGCGACCGCTTCGCGGCGCCTTCGCTCGCCACCGAGGCGCTCGACCACCCGATCGTCGCCGCGCTTTCTCGCCGTATGAAAGTCGTTTCGCTGCCCTCGCGGCTGTGGACCTGCGCCGGCCCGACGCTGGTCGACGCGGTTCAGACGCTCGCCGCCGCGACCGCGGAAGTGCGGGCGCGGGAGGGGCGAAATTGAGCGCCGCGCTCATCCGCGCCGAGCGCGCTTATGGGCCGCTCGTCGTGGCGCTCGGCGGCCTGACGCTCGCGGCGACTTTCGCCTCGCTGGCGATCGGCTACGTCCATCTCGACGTTTTCGCGGCGCTGAACGACGTCGCGCACGGCCGCGCCAGCCTTCCCGCGCTGGTGCTGGTCGAGCTGCGCCTGCCGCGCGCCGCGCTCGGCTGCGCCGTCGGCTTCAGCCTGGGACTGACCGGCGCGGCGATGCAGGGGCTGCTGCGCAATCCGCTCGCCGATCCTGGCGTCGTCGGCGTCTCGGGCGGCGCGGCGCTGGGCGCCGTCGTCGTGTTCTATTCCGGGCTCGCCGGCGCCTTCTCGCTCGCTCTGCCGCTCGGCGGCGTCGCCGGCGCGGTCGTCGCCGCGCTCGCTCTTTATGCTCTCGTCGGGCGGGGCGCCGGCACGATGACCCTGATTCTCGCCGGCGTGACGATCAACAGCTTCGCCGGCGCGCTGACCGCGCTCGCGCTCAACCTGTCGCCCAACCCTTACGCCGCGTTTGAAATCATGTTCTGGCTGATGGGATCGCTCGTCGACCGCAGCTTGCCCCAGCTCTGGCTGGCGCTGCCGCTGATGCTCGCCGGTTGGGCGCTGCTGCTGTCCTCGGCGCCGGCGCTGGACGCGCTGACGCTCGGCGAGGACACCGCGACGAGCCTCGGCTTCGATCTCAAGCGCCTGCGCCTGACGCTGGTGGCGGGATCGGCGTTGGCGGTCGGCGGCGCCGTCGCCGTCACCGGCGCCATCGGCTTCGTCGGCCTGGTCGTTCCGCACCTGCTGCGCCCGTTCGTCGGCCATCGGCCCGGCCGGCTGCTGCTGGTCAGCGGATTCGGCGGCGCGATCGTCCTGCTCGGCGCCGACATCGCGGTCCGCCTCTTGCCGATCCATCCCGAGCTCAGACTGGGCGTCGTCACCGCGCTGATCGGCGCGCCGTTCCTGCTCAGCCTGATCGACCGCATGCGGCGGGAGGCCTGATGCGCATCGAAGCGATCGACGCCACGGTTCGTCTCGGCGACACAAACGCGCTCGATCGCGTCGATTGCGCGGTGCGCCCCGGCGAAATGGTCGGCCTGATCGGCCCCAACGGCGCCGGCAAGACGACGCTGATGCGCGTCCTCGCCGGCCTGCAGCCGTTGCAATCGGGCGAAGCGCGCTACGACGGCAGGCGCGCGCGCGACTTCCCGCGCCGGGAGCTCGCCCGGCGGATCGCCTTCCTCGCGCAAGAGGGCGAAGCCGCTTGGCCGCTGCGGGTCGATCGCCTCGTGGCGCTGGGGCGCCTGCCGCACCGCGACGCGTTCTTCGGCGAGAGCGCCGCCGACGCCGCCGCGGTCGAGGCCGCGCTCGCCGCGGCCGACGTCGCGCATCTGCGCGCCCGAACGCTTCGAGCGCTTTCGGGCGGCGAACGCGCGCGGGCGCTGCTGGCGCGCGCGCTGGCGGTCCAGGCCGAGACGCTTCTCGCCGACGAGCCGGTCGCGGCGCTCGACCCGCTGCACCAACTGCAGGCGATGGCGCTGCTGCGCGCGGTCGCCCGAAACGGCGCCGGCGTCGTCGCGGCGCTCCACGATCTGACCCTGGCGGCGCGCTTCTGCGACCGGCTGATCGTGCTTGCGGGCGGGCGCGTGCTCGCCGACGGGCCGCCCGGCGTGCTCACCGACGCGGTCCTCGCCGCCGCCTACGGCGTCGAGGCGGTGCGCGGCGAGCACGGCGGCGAGCCCTTCATCGTGCCGTGGCGGGCGAGCGCGCCGTCGCCTGGCGCAGGCGAGACGGGCGCCTGACTCGCGCGGGCGTCGGCGAGGGCGGAGCGAATGCGCCTGCCTCGCTCGACCTTTGGCGGGCAAGGGTCCGCTTGCCAAGCCGCGCGCGAATTGTCATGGAAGGGAAATGTCCCGCCAGTTCGTCATCGCCGACGATCACGCCCTGTTCCGCACCGGCCTGCGCCTGCTCCTCAGCGACAGCTGCGGGCCGGCCGAAGTGCGCGAGGCGGCGAGCCTGCCGGATTTGCGGGGGCTGCTCGAGGTCGATGCGCGCGTCGATCTCGCCGTCGTCGATCTCGCCATGCCCGGCATGAACGGCGGCGGCTCGATCCGCGAGCTGCGCCAGACCTTCCCCCAGGTGCCGTTCGTCGTCCTGTCGGGCTCGGAGCAGCGCCAAGACGTGCTCGACGCGCTCGCCGCCGGCGCGTTCGGCTACATCCCCAAGTCGCTCGACCCGGAAGCGATGGTCGCGGCGTTCCAGCAAGTGCTCGGCGGCGGCATCTACGCGCCGACGCTGCTGCTGACCGAGCCGGCGCCGACGCCCGAGCCGGCGCCGACGATCGACGCCAACGCCATCGCCATGCTGACGCCGCGCCAATGCGACGTGCTGCGCCTGCTCGGCAAGGGCCAGGCGAACAAGGAGATCGCGCGCGCGCTCGACATTTCCGAGGGCACGGTGAAAATCCACCTCGCCGCGATCTTCCGCCTGCTCGACGTGCGCAACCGCACCGAGGCGGTGCTGAAGGCGAGCGCGCTGGATATTTGATGAGGCGCGGTTCGTTTCGCCAGCCGACGCCGGCCTATTGGGGGGTTGAGTAGCCTATCGCCGCGGCGCCAAGCTTTTCTCAGGAGTTCCAAACTTTTCCAAGGAAATTCCTTGGATTTCCAAACTTTTCCAAAGATTTCCAAACTTTTTCCTTGGCCGTTTCGAGGAAAATCAAGGGGTTGTCGGTCGCTCGACCCGGAATCGCGTTTTCTCCAATTTTCGTGTCGTCTCGGCCGCGACGAGCGGCCCGGCGATAGCCTGCCGGGCGCGCTGACGATTCACACTAGCGCGAATTCCGATTATCGGAAAGAAATGGTCGCGACGATTTTCCGGAAGCGGCCTGGGGGCAAGCGCGGCGGCGCAAGCGCCAACGCGGAATCCGACCGCCGCGACGCCGACGCCGTGCGGATTCGGCGGAGAGCGCCGTCGAGGGGCGGGGCGGCACGGTCGAGAAAGTCCGGCGCCGACTGCGGGGCGCCAAATTGGGCAATTCGTATCTTGCCACGTAAACGCCGTAAACGCCGTAAACGCCAGTCCCCGTAAACCCCCGTAAATCCTGGCGCAAGCGGGCGCGATTAACAATCGTTAATTTCTCGGAAAACGACGCGCAAGCCGTTCCATGGCCTATTTGCGCTGCATGACGACGCCCGCGGCGGCCTGATTGGTCGGCTGGCGCGGGAGGCGCCGGCGGTTGACCGCGTCGACGCCGCAGCGTTTGGGCCGGAGCAGCGGGGCCAAACGCGCTTCGCGAGCGTGCGGCAAGCCCCGGCTCGAAACGCGCCGCGCGACGAACAGCAGCGTCGCGACGATCTTTGGCGCCGGCGCGTTCCACGATCCTATGTCGGATTCGCTGCGGCGCCGCGCCAACACGGACGAAAAAGGGAGGCCTCTGGCGACTCCTATGGTTCCTATCATTACGGGAAGCGGTCTCGTCTTTGCCGCAGGATTGGCGATCGACGCCGGCTTGGTCGAACCGATCGGCCAAACCGCCGGTGGAATCGTCGGCTTGGTGGCAGTCGTAGCGGGCGTGGTCTTTTTCTGCCTCATCGAGGCGCTGTAGTCGGAGTCTTCTCCCATGCGCCTGATCATTGTGTCGAACCGCGTCGCGCTGCCCAATGAAGGCAAGAGGTCGCTGCCCGGCGGCCTCGCGGTCGCCGCAAAAGCGGCGCTGAGAGGCCGAACCGGCGTTTGGTTCGGTTGGAGCGGCGACATCGCCGACCAACCGGCGGCGCAGCCGCGCTTCGTTCGCCGAAACCGGACTACCTACGCCGTCGTCGATCTCTCCGAGGCCGACTTGCACGAATATTACCAGGGACTGGCGAACCGGGTGCTGTGGCCGATCCTTCACTATCGCGTCGACCTGCAGGAATATTCGCGCGCCGACCAAAGCGGTTACATGCGCGTCAATCGTCGCTTTGCCGACTCGCTCGACCTCTTCATCGAGGACGACGACGTCATCTGGGTGCACGACTACCACCTGATGCCGCTGGCGCGCGAGCTGCGCGGGCGCGGACGGGTCAATCCGATCGGCTTTTACCTGCATATCCCTTGCGCGCCGCCCGACATCCTGCAGACGCTGCCGCATCACGAAGACATTCTCGGCAGTCTCGCCTACTACGATCTCGTCGGCTTTCAGACCGAGAACGACCGCGACAATTTCGCGCGCTATCTCACCTCGCAGGGCGCCAAGCCGGGCCGCGACCGCAGCTATGCGATCGACGGGCGTCAGACGCGCATCGGCGCCTTTCCCGTCGGCATCGAGACCGCCGCCTATGCGCGACTAGCGCGCAACGCTGCGCGCGCTCCGCTCGCGCGGGAAATCGCGGAGAGCCTGACGGGGCGCCGCCTGGTGCTCGGCGTCGACCGGCTCGATTACTCCAAAGGCATTCTTCACCGTATCAACGCCTTCGACCGCTTTCTCGAGCTCTATCCGGAATGGCGCTCGCGCGTCACGTTTCTGCAGATTACGCCGAAGAGCCGCGGAGAGATTAGGGAGTACGCAGCGATCGAGAATGAGGTGACGACCCTCATCGGCAAGGTCAACGGCCGCTATGGCGAGGCGTCGTGGACGCCGATACGGTATGTCAACCGGTCTTATTCGCGCACCGCGCTGGCGGGCGTCTATCGCACCGCGGACGTGGCGCTGGTGACGCCGCTGCGCGACGGCATGAACCTCGTCGCCAAGGAATATGTCGCGGCCCAGGACGGCGACCGACCGGGCGTCCTGGTGCTCTCGCAATTCGCCGGCGCGGCGGCCGAGCTCGGCGGCGCGCTGATCGTCAACCCGCACGAGGCGGAGGGCGTGGCGGCGGCGCTGAAACGGGCGCTGGAAATGCCGCTGGCCGAGCGTCGGGAGCGTCACGCGCCCATGTTCGAACACTTGCTGACCTACGACGTCGACGACTGGGCGGAAAGCTTTCTTTCCTCGCTTCGTGAGGCGCGTCGGCGGCCGGGCTTGGCCGCAGGGTTGCGCTCGATGTTCGGCGCCTCCAGCGAGTTGGCGCGCGCTGTCTTTTGGTCGATCTAGGGCGGGTCCCGAATAGTCAGAATCGATAGGGGATTCCCGAATCGGATTACGGGACTACGGTGACGCATGCACAATTCTTTTATTAGGCGAGCCTTGGCCGTGACCCCCACCGCTCGCAATCACGGCCTCAATCGGCAGGGAGGAGTGGCCGACGAGACTTCGAATTGGGGATTTATGCAAGCGTCGCCGTAATTCGCGTAATTCGGCGTCATTCGCGCCGCGGCAGCGGCTTCGTTCAATCATTTTACGGACCCTAGCGGGCAAGCCAAGGTTTCGCCGGACCCGGCCGAGCGAGGCGGGCGGCGATGAACAATCGTTAACCTGTTGGAAAAGCGCCCGAAAGCGACGTTATGCTAAGGCGTCATTCCGAACGTGGCGGTCTCCGCTCGCGCGACCTGAGCGGCATCGCGGAACGATTCGGCTTGAACCGAAAAGGAGTAGTTCCCCATGCGCATCTTCCTCATCGCCGCGACTTCTGCCGCGCTCCTCGGCGGCGCGTCTTTGGCCTTCGCCGCCGACAGCACGGTCGGCGTCATCAAGAGTATCGACAGCACCAGCTACACCGTGACGCTGGACGACGGCTCGACCTACGGCGCGACCTATTGGGCGCCCACGACGATGAACCTTTCGAGGTTCAAGCCCGGCGAGAAGGTCGCCATCACCTACGTTCCGTCCACGGTCAAGGACGCGCCCGCCACGATGGAGCTCAAGAGCCTGAACCCCGCGGCGTAACCGCGCCGGGAGGGCGCCGGCCGCAATTCGCCGTCGCGGTCGAGCGCCCCGACGTTCGCCTTGCAATGACGGCGACCGCTCGCCTTGGCGGGCGCCAGGGAGCGTCGGAGACTGCGGCGCTCCCACGCCGATTCGGTTGCAATGACAGCCGTTAAAGTCCGCTTGGGGTCACGGGGGATTACGGACGCAAGAGACCGCGCCGCCTATTTTTTCACGACCTCAAATCCCTTCGCCTGACTGGCCAGCCCCCACGCCACGCCGAGCCCTTCCAAGACACAAAACACCGGCAGCAGAAATATCTGCAATAACGTGAGCTCGACGCGCTTCCAGAAGCCCTTGACGCCGTGTTCGTCCATGTTCGCTTTCAGTCCCGTAACGTACCACACGGCGAACGTCGCGAACGAGTAGCTGGCGAAGACCCGCACGCCGGGCGGGACTGCGACGCCGATGAAAGGCTTGCAAAGCGTGTAGACGACCGCGAACGGCGCCAGCGACCACAGCATCGTGTTCAAGCCGAGGCCAAGGCGCCAACGCAGCTTGACCGGGGCGTGAAGGACGGTTTTCACCAGTCCGTGAAACCAACGCCGCCGCTGGCGCAGAAAATCAATGATGGACATGCAGGACTGCTCTTCCAGGAAGCCCTCGACCCAGGCGCAACGCAGGCCGTTCTGCATCGCCTTGACCGCCCAGAACGCGTCCTCGGTGATGTCGCCGTGCGGACCAAAATCGAAGCCGCCTGTCGCCTTCTCGACGTCGTTGCGAACGACGATGAAAGAACCATGAAGCCCGAATAGCGTGACGCCCAAGCGGTGCTGCAAATGAAACCTGGCGAAATCGTCTCCCGTGCGGACGTTGTCGGCCAGCGTCAAAAAGGGGTGCCGTTCCCATTCGCGATGATAAAGCAACGCGCCCTGGCCGATGCGCAGTCGCCCGGACGCCTCCTCCTGGCGTATGAATTTGCAAACGCCCTTGATCGCCGATGGCGTCGGCTGCGTTTCTTCGTCGAGATGCACGAGCCAGGCCGTCTCGGGTATTCGCGAATTCAGCAGCGCGTAATGCAACGCCCTCGCCTTGAAGTGAGAATTGTTCGGCGTCACGTATTCACGCGGGACGACGATCACGCGCACGTCGAGATCGGCGACAGGCAGCAAGGCGACATTCTTGCACTCGTCGATCACGACCTCGATAAGGTAAGGCGCCAAGGGCGTTGCGGCCATTTCGGCTTGGCAACGGCGAATCGTGCTCAAGACGACGTCGATGTTCTTTCCCGCGGTGACGACTCGCCAGCAGATCAGATTGGCGATCGGCCGTATATCGTCGAGGTCGGATGGGAATCGATAGAGGAGCGTGCCGATCAAGCCGAGAGAGCCGGGCAGAACGGCGCCGAGCCAGAGCAGGCTCGCCCATGAGACCATTTCTTCCGAGAGCGTGCCCGGCGGCCTGCCGGAGCGCGACAGAGAATGCGACCCAAGCAGCAACGCGATGACGCAAACCGTGAAAGCAATTACGCGCGCCCGATGCCCGGTCACCCAGCCCAAGCGCCAATCCCGAGCCGGTTCGCGCAAAATCGCCGCGCAGCCGCTGTCTCGCCTGAGGTTGAGGTTGCGCACGAACGGCTCCGAGACAGTGCAAGACGGACGCTTGATGTCGGCCGGCGATTTCGCTCGGGGCCGAGATCCCTCTTTCCTTGACCGACATTCGCCAGACGCACGTCGTCTGGCCCAAATTTGCCCCGCGTCGGCGGCTCTGGCAAGCCCCGCGCCGCCGCCCGGAGCGTCGTTTCGCTCGTGTCGAAGGATCGAAGTTTGAACCGGCGCCTGCATTGGACCCGGCCGCCTCGAATGTTCTCAGCGCATGACAACGCCGATCGGCGTCCGGACTCGGTTCCGGTTCGCGCTGGAGCCATCCGTTTACGCTCATCGACGGCGTGACCGCGACCGTGCCGCTCGCTGCCGAATGTCGCTTAAAGGTCGCTCGCAGCCATCCGCCGCTCGGCGTCGCCCCCGAGCTCCCCTACCGCGCCAGCGCGTGAATCAGCGTCGCGCGCAACGCGCGCGAGTCGACCGGCTTGACGAGCCACGGCAGGCCCGAGCCGCGAAGCGCCGCGACGGCCGCGGCGTCGGTGGAGCCGCTGATCATGACCACGGAAGTCTCGGCGCCCCGGGCGCGCAACGACTCGACGAATTGCAGCCCGGTGGCGCCCTCGCTGAGGTCGTAGTCGACGATCAGCGCTTCCGGCATGCCCGCGGCGTCGATCGCGGCGCGCGCGGCGGCGATCGAGGCCGCGGCGGCGACGACGGCGCCCTGATCGACGAACTCCTGCTTCATCGCCGCGGCGCAACGCGGATCGTCGTCGATAATGAGGATGCGCCGGCCGGCGAGCGATTCGGTCTCGACGTCCGGACGTCGTTCCGGGCGCGGCGCCGAGGCGGCCTCGCGCAGCCACAGCGTGAAGACGCTGCCCTTGCCCGGCCGCGAGCGCAGCGTGACCCTGCCGCCCATCAGCTTCGCCAGGCGCCTGACGATGGCGAGCCCGAGGCCGATGCCCTCGTTGGGCCCGGTCGCGGTCGTCCTGTCGCGATGAAACTCCTCGAACACGCGCTCGGTCCGATCGGCCGCCACGCCGACGCCGGTGTCGGCGACGGCGACGCCGATTTCGCCGCGCCGGCGCCGGGCTCCGAGCAGCACGCCGCCGCTGCGCGTGAACTTGAACGCGTTGGCGAGCAGATTGCGCAGCGCCAGCTCGGCGAGCGTGCGGTCGGCCACGACCTTGGCGCTCGTCGCCGCGACGCGGAACTCGAGCCCGCGCTCGCGCGCCGTCGCGCTGAACCCGGCGCGCAGCGCGGCGAACAATTCGGCGAGCGACGTCGGGGTCAAATTGGGCTTGATCAGGCCCGCCTCGATCTTGGTGAGATCGAGCAGCGTATCGATCATCGCGCGCAGCGAGCGCAGGGAATCGTCGATGTCGCCCACCAGCTCGGCCGCTTCGCCCTCCTTGAGGCGCCGCGACAGCGCGCTGACGAACAGCGTCATCGCCTGCAACGGCTGGCGCAGGTCATGGCTCGCGGCGGCGATGAAACGCGACTTGGAGCGATTGGCTTCGACCGCTTCGTCGCGCGCGGCCTGCAACTGGGCTTCGAACGCGCGCTCGCGGGTGATGTCGAGCAGCAGCAAAAAGCAACCGACCACCCGGCCGTCGGCGTCGGCGTCGGGGTAGGCGAAGCCGCGCACGACGGCGACCATGCCGCCGGCGAAATCGACCGGGGCCTCGAATTCGGCGTGCGCGCCCGCCAGCGCGCGTTCGACGGCGGAGCGCGCGCTCGCGGCGAAGTCCCGCTCGACTTCGCCGAGGCGCCGGGCGAGATAGGCGGAGGGCGGCGCCCCGGTCCACGATTCGACCGTCGCGTTGACAAAATGACAAATAAAATCAAGGTCGTAGTAGGCGACGACGCCCGGCAGCCCGTCGGCCATGACGTTGAGCATTTGCGCGTCGCATAGGAAACGCGTCGCGCGCTCTTTGCCGAGGCAAGAAAAAAACGCTTCCGGCTTGTTCATTCGGCGCGAATCCCCGCCTTCATCCGGTGGGAAACTCCCAACATGCGCATGGGGGCGGCCGAAGGCAAGCGCACAAACGGCCTATGCCCTTTGGCATAGAATTCAGCTAGCGCGTCTGGCGAATGGCGCCTAGGGACGAATTCGGTCAATGGTCGGGTCGGAAAAAGCGGAGTCAGGTCATGACGATGGCGATTCACCCCTGCGAGACGGTAGCGCGGCCGGCCGCCGATCCCTTCGCGTTCGGCGATTTCGCGGCGCTGAAGTTTCCTTATACCGACGCCGTCATCGTTTCCTATGCGCCAGGTCAAGAAGTGGTCGGCGAAGGCGATCCGACGGACAATTATTACGTGGTCGTCAGGGGCGTCTTTCGCGCGGTGAAGGTGACCCGCGACGGCCGGCGGCAGATTTTCGCCTTCTACATGCCGGGCGACATGTGCGGGCTCGAGCCGGAGGATGCGCACGGCCTGACGATCGAGGCGGTCAACGCCGGCGCCATGGCGACGCTGTCGCGCCAGATTTGCCGCGCCCGGATGAACCGCGATCCGCAGTTCAACGCCGCCATGTTCGACAACGTGACCCGCGCGTTGACCTACGCCGTCGATCACATGACGATGGTCGGACGCAGTTCGGCCGAAGAACGGCTCGCCTGGTTCTTGTCGATGCTGAGCGCCCGCGTCGTCGGGCGCCGGCCCTCTTCGATCGAACTGACCATGCAGCGCCAAGACATCGCCGACTATCTCGGTCTCACCATCGAAACCGTCAGCCGCACGTTCACCCATCTGAAGGCGCAGGGCCTCATCGCCCTGCCGACGACCCGCCGGGTCGACATCCTCAGGCCGGATCTGCTGGCTCGCCTGGCCTCGGCCGACCGCGACGCGCCGATCCGCGATTACCGAGCCGTTTGCTAAAGGCGCCCACGCGAGCCGCTTGCCCCGCAAGCTGCGGTGTTCGCACATTTTTGTCGGTCGGCAGCCACATCGGC
>Ga0326727_10010129_pt1 | contig 22645 bp, 35 predicted proteins | sample MB2enrmetagenome_FD_207643 | JGI IMG/M metagenome (GOLD analysis project Ga0326727, IMG submission 207643) | Lab enriched peat soil microbial communities from McLean, Ithaca, NY, United States - MB29MY | ecosystem: Environmental > Terrestrial > Soil > Wetlands > Peat | place: USA: New York...
GAAGATCAATTGATCGCTTCTCGGTATCTCGAATCTAGAAATGCTAGATTCCTCTGCGATTTTGGATACGGTAATGCGATCCAGAAAGCGGACATTTTGTTTGATCTTGAGTGCGCAAAGGCTTTGGAAGTAGGATTGATTCAATAGGTTTTGGGGTCGTCTTCTAACGGTTAGGAAAGCGGTCTTTCACGCCGCGAATGGGAGTTCAATTCTCCTCGGCCCTACCAAATGTGGCGCAGAATACAAAGAGTCGAGTACCCGGTTTCTCAAGCCGGTCCTAGCGGATTCAAGTTCCGCCTGCGCTACCAAATAAGGAATAGAAAATGCCTGAGAACCGCAGGAAACAAGTAAAAAACCGCAAGAAAAGACGCTTGCTTGAGCGGCAGAGACTCGCTAAGGAATGTGCGGAGATTTTGCTTGGGCGTCGTCGTAGAAGAATCTCTTGACAATTATCATAAAATAAATTCTCTTTTGTTTACGATTTCTGTTGACAAATTTTACAAAGTATGTAAACATCTCCTTATGTGGCGCAAAGAAGATGTGGTCGAACAGTTGCGGAAGGAACAGGGAGAGCGTTCGTTGCGGGATTACGCGAACGATATAGGATGCTCTGCGACGTATCTGAGTCTTGTCTACAACGGGAAGCGGGAGCCTGCCGGAAAGCTGCTTGACCATCTCGATCTTGAGCGCAAGGAAATCAAAACGGTAACCTACCAGAAGAGGAGATGGAAATGAAGAAAGTGCTTATCAGCTTTATTCAGGACAGAAGTGGCAGTATGTCATCTGTATGGGATGAAACCCTCAACGGGTTTAAGAACTACGTCAAGGACATGCTTGCCGATCAACAGAAGGATAGTGAGGTCTCTTATTTGTTCTCACTCACAACTTTCGACACGCAAATCGAAACTCCGTATCTCGGCGTTCCAATCGACAAGGTGGACGGAGACGAACTCAAAAAGCACGGTCCTCGCGGCTTAACGGCGCTCTATGACGCAGTTGGCAAGACGCTGCAAGCGCATGACGATGACAAGAACCTCACGTTCGACAAGGCAATTGTTGTGATTGTCACGGACGGGCAAGAGAACAGTTCGAGGGAATGGAGCAAAACCGCTCTTCACGCGGCCATTGACGAAAGAATCAAGCGCGGCAACTGGACCTTTACCTACCTTGGCACACAACCGGAAACATGGGACGATGCAACTTCCTTGGGTATGGGAGTAGGAGCATCGGCAACGTACAACGCGGCCAACGCTGGCGCTACTTACGCGACGATGGCGTTTGCGTCGGCAAACATGGCACGGTCGGTTCACAGCCAGTCAAAGTCGTTCGTGGAAGATAACACGACACCTGTAATGCGGTGTGCTGTTGGCATGAGTACGCAGACCGATGACCACGATGACGCGATTCCTGTCGGCGTAGGAGTATCGTGGGGAAGCACTGGAAAGACTCCTGTCGCGCCTCCTCCATCCAAACCACGGAATCCAGTTACGCCGTCCAAGTCTTCGACTTCACGGCGCTGGAAATAAAAACGGAACTGCGTTACAATTGATCTAGCGAAGTGTGCTCTTACCTTGGGCGCAGACCAAGGCTTAAAGGGGTAGCCGTGAGCGACGGTTGCCCCTTCCCTTTGCGCGATAGGAATTTTCTGAAAATAGGGCTTGACAAGGAGAATTACATATTGTAGAGTGAATCCATGAGACTCTTTACCCATACCGCGACACAATTTCCGACGCAGCCAGCCGGTAATCGCGGTGCGACTGTTTGGTAGAGGCTCTTAAATAATATTCCAAAGGAACCCTCTACTATAGTATGATTAAGGTAGGGGGTTTTTTACTATGAGATCAAATTCGTGGCATAAAATAACCAACATAGACAAAGAACGCAACATGGCCGATTGTTCAATTTGCGGAAGAACGAAGGTTAAGAGAAGAAAGCAAGGGAAACAATACCAGTGCTTGACAGCAGCAAATCGTAATCGCAATAGAAAGCAATATCGCTATACGAAGCGATTGCGTATTGCAAAAAAAGAGTTTGTTATTGATTATCTTGGCGGTAAATGTATTCTCTGTGGTTACAGTAAATGTCAACGCGCACTGCATTGCCATCATGTTGACGAAACTACTAAAGACATGGATCGTCATTCGTTGACAACTTTGGCTTACAGCAAGCTGGAAGAAGAGTTAAAGAAATGCGTGTTACTATGTTCTAATTGTCACATGGAGGTGCATGATGACATTACAAGTCTTCCTGATTGGGCTATGGACGACGAAAAACGAAATAATCGGAGGGTTGAACGGTCTCGATCTGCGCAAGTTTTAGTTCACGAAAAGTTTATTCACGGATAGCCGAGTTGGTAGCAGGCGCTGCACCGTTAATGCAGAGGAGTTTATCTCCCGTCGCAGGTTCGAGTCCTGCTCCGTGAGCCTTTAGTAGTAAGTTGCCCGTTCGTTTAGCGGCAGGACGGCTGACTCTGGATCAGCAGACTGGGGTTCGAGTCCCTGACGGGTAGCCAAGTTTAGGGATCGTCGTTCAACGTTAGGACATTGCCCTTTGGAGGCAATTATCAAGGTTAGAATCCTTGCGATCCTGCCAAGCGTAAGCGGTGATCGTACAGCGGCTAGTACGGAAGTCTGCCAGACTTTTCACGCGAGTTCGAGTCTCGCTCACCGCTCCAAGATAGGAGAAGTAATGCAGATACAGCAAACGGAACTCGCCAGCGGCAACAGAAGAACGGTATGCTGGCTTCCTCGTGATCCGCGAGTGAAGATAGGAACCGTTATATCGCTTGCAAAGAGTGATAGACGCTGGCGAGTTCTTGGACAATATTCGATAAAGGATTATCAGGAAGTAAATCGTGATTGGAAAGTAGGAGGTCTGGCATAGTGGAACATGAAATGCTTTTATTGGATGCCGACTTCAAAGTAGTTGCAAGGATGACAGGAAGAATGAAACAAAAGGCCGATGTAGCTCAGGTGGCGGAGCGGTTCCCCCGTAAGGAACAGGGCGGGTCTTCGAGTGACTCCATCGGCTCCATTTTTGAGGAAAGAGAGTAAGGCGATGAACTTGATGCGGAAGCCAACATTGATGCTAAATGCAAGCTACGAGCCGCTCAGGATAGTTACTGCTAAGAAAGCTCTTACTCTCGTTACAAAAGGAGTTGCTCTTGTCGAGGTTCCTACAGATGTTCTCATCCATCGCGGACTTGGAATCTATTTGCCTTCGGTGATTAGGCTTAGGACTTATCGGCAAGTGCCAATTAGGATGCAGGTTGTAAGTCGCAAGAATATCCTGCTCCGCGATGGAGAAAGATGTATGTATTGCGGACAGAAAGCAAAGGCAGGGGAACTTACGCTTGACCATGTTATTCCACGTTCGCGTGGTGGATCGTCCGCATGGGACAACTTAGTGGCCTGTTGCAAAGCAGATAACCACAGGAAAGGCGACAGGACACCAGAGGAAGCGGGAATGAAGTTGATTCACAAGCCTCTTCCTCAAACCGTACATACTTCTCGCTACCTTCTTAGGACGATGGGTATGGAAATTTCTCAAGAGTGGTCTAAGTATCTTTGGGCTAACTCGAAAGGTGAGGAAAGGTTACAATTCGCATAACGCCGGATTAGCTCAGTTGGAAGAGCGTCTTACTTGTAATTAGAAGGCCACCCGTTCGATTCGGGTATCCGGCCCCAACATTGTGGAGCGGCTGGCAGAGTGATTATGCGCCGGACTGTGGACCCGGATCACATCGGTTTGATCCCGATGCCGCTCCCCAAGATTTGAAAGGATGGATATGCCTATGGCACTCAAGTAGCACGCCGCATATTGGAGGGCGGCTAGGCATGAAGCATCCATCTAACCGTGCAGAACGTAGGCATGAGCGTCAACGTATCATCAACCATCGTAAGTTTATCCGAGTCAACGGCAGTGCTCATCCTTGGACAGAACGAGTATGGGGACACTACGCAGAGTGGAATGGTAACTGTGGATCAATGCGATGTCATTACCTGAAATACTTTGAGTACAAGCGTAAGCGTCGAGAGGCATTGAAGAAGATTGAAGTTGAATAGTGGGGGCGTAGCTCAATTGAGAGAGCACCTCGTTTGCACCGAGGGGGTTGAGAGTTTGAGTCTCTCCGCTTCCACCAATTTAGGCACTGTAGCTCAGAATGGTAGAGCAGAACGCTGAAAACGTTCGTGTCGCGGTCCCGATAGCCGCCAGTGCCACCATCGGTGAGTGGTGTAATGGCATTGCATCCGTGCCTTGGGAGCATGTGGTGGGAGTTCGATTCTCCCCTCGCCGACCATTTTGAATGAGCGCCCGTGGCAGAGATGGATTTATGCACTCGCCTACGAAGCGAGACTACGCTGGTTTGAGTCCAGCCGGGTGCCCCAGAGTTATAATGTGAGCATGATGACAAACAAAGAACGTGGAGATAGATCGGAAGCGGCGTTTACTTTGACGCTTGTGAAGTACGGATATACCGTTCTTACTCCGATTGGGCAAAACCATAGATATGATGTAGTGATCGAATGGAATGACGGTTCATTCAAAAAAGTTCAATGCAAAACGGGAAGACTGGAAAGAGAAGGAACGGTACTTGTTTTTAATGCTTGCAGTAATCCTTGGGGTCTAAAGAGAACTAATTATCGAGGGCAGGCGGATTATTTTGGCGTGTACTGTCCCGAAATTGATCGTTCTTTTCTTATCCCAGTCGGTGATGCTGGAGTGTCGTCAATGCAATTGAGATTAGGCGAGACAAAGAATAATCAACAAAAGGGAGTTCGGTTTGCTAAGGATTATGAATTGAATCCGAAACCGTAGGTAGGGCGTTCGAGTTGCCCCCAGCCCCTCCATAACAAGCGCAGTAAAATAATTGCAAGAAGGCGCAGATTTTCCTTGACAATGTTTTGGGACTGGCGTAAGGTTGGAAATGTTGAGTTTGGTGGGGCGGTTCATGGGAAGTCTGGGGTCTTATTGCTCGTCTGATAAACGAGGTCGTACTTTAAGGCTCATCACAGAAAGACGAACGATAAGGATTTACGAGTCTATTCGTTTCGTCTGATACCGAACGTAAGTCCTCACTGAAGTTTTGAGTTTCCCTGATGTTTAGGGATGAAAGATTCCGTTTACTGTATTGGCGTACATGCGTGGGGAGTCCCACATTTTCCATTGGAGAAAAAGTCGCCGCCTCGAAAACGGCCTCGTCCCCGTAAGGGGTAGCCAATCGACACAAACGGATTGAATTTGGCTTAACCGCATTTGCTTACATGTTTACTGCGAAATAAACACGCCGAAAGGCAAAGCAGATCGATACTAAGCCAGTAAATTTGGGTTTAACTGACTGCTTACATGCTTTCCAAGCCGGAAGTTGGTGGTTCGATTCCATCATCCCGCTCCAACAAAAATCGATGCGGGATTAGCTCAACGGTAGAGCGCCGAAAAAACAGCAATCTAACACAAACCCAATAAGTTGTGGGGGGCAAAAAACGGAACCGGACAAGACACAACGGAAACGTTACTTTGCACGGGTACATGGATAAAGAGCACCATTTGAGGTTCACTCTTACTCAGTTCAACTCTGAGGCCCTCCACCATAAGTTTTGATGTACAGGTTTGGCTTCACTGATTTCGTGGATACATGATAGTTTTGGGGTCACACCCCAACCCCCCGCCTTGATCGGGGGTTTCGAGGGCCGCAAGGCTGCTTGAAAACATCAAAACCACAATCGACACGAAGCCAATATTTTTGTGTCATCGGGAGAGGAAAATGGCCAGCGGTGATCGTTTCTATGAGCTATCTTTGCGTCATCGTCCTGCCTTTTGGGGCGATATAGGCTCACTCCTTAAAATTGAAGGTCTTATTATCGGAGGCGAAGGTGCGCAAGCTATCCTATTGCTCCCCGATTGTGAACTTCGTCCAAGTGACGAAACTTTCCTTGTCAACCTAAAGCCGGAAGAATGGAGCGAGTGGCTCCGGTTGTCGGATAATCCTGACGTTCTTGTGATGCCAGAAAAGGCGTTTCATCGCAAGCTAAGGTATGAGATTTCCGGCGTTGTCCAGCAGAAGATTTGGGTTGCTGACGGTTTCAAGTGTATGTTCTGCGGCGTTTCTATGGGTAAGGCACAACTTACAGTGGACCACTGGGAACCATTGGAGACGGGCGGTAAGAACGATAGTTCAAATTTCCTCGCGGCGTGCCGTGCATGTAATAAAGCCAAAGGCTCAATGCCAGCGAAGGATTGGTGCAAACTACGCAAGTTGGACTACGATTTCTTTGTAGACTACCTTGCAAAACGTAAACTTCCATAACTGTCTCCGGGAGGACAAACACATGGAACAGGGATTAACCAAGCAGCGTTTGGTGAGTGAGCTTTCCAAAAGCCCTCATGGTAAGTTAGCCGAGTATGTTCCTATCGGCAAGCAAGCCGTTCAACAGGAAGGCGAGTTTTTCGCACACTTAGTCGCGTGGGACAGGACGCATGGGCAGATTCGTGACAGCAAGGTTGCGCTTCCGATCATCGGCTTGGCGTTTGAGCATGACGCTGAGTTGCTGGATAATGCGTATGCTCATGTAGCCCTTTTGGGGCCGCGTGAACTGCTTCGCGCTTTCCACTTTGCACGTGAGATTCGTCCTACCGGAAAGATGCTTCCTTTGCGCCGGTTAATCGGCGATTACCTGCACGTAAAGGAACAGGATAAAGGTTGGGATCATCTGGCAATTCAGCACAGGAAGACGCTGCGGGAACTGTATGCTCTTGGACACGTAAGGCCGGAAACGAAGGCTGACCGCGTTCGCGCCGTACTCTTCGGCAAGGATGAGAAGGGCGTCAAGTTGTCTCTTCCCAAGGGATCAGTCTTTGAGGTCGTAGCAAACCTCAAGAACATGAGTCCTACGGAGGCGGCTGGTTCGATCATGCGTTACCACATTCCTTTCCTTATCGCCATGGGAGCATTAGGAGCCAAGGCAAAAGAACCGGATTTAGTTCTAGCTTTGATCGGAGCCATGAGCGCGACGGAGTTGACCACAAACGTCAAGATGCTGGAGAAGTTGGGTCTGAAGACAAATCCTGCGCTGCGTGGTGCGTTTGACAAAGCTCTAGAAAAGGCATCTACGAGCAAGAAGAACACGCTCAAGACGACCAAGGCTGTGGAGTCCGTGGAGGACGAAGGAGTTAAGGAAAAGCTCCGTGGGCTTCAAGAGAAGCAGATTGCAGCGGTTGGTGGGCCTGATGGCGACTGGGTGATCCTCGCAGACAAGAGCGGTAGCATGACTCATGCAATCGAAACTGCACGTCACGTTGCCGGATCGCTTACTCAATTCGTCAAAGGGAAGGTTGGATTGATTTTCTTCGATTCCTCTCCTATGGCGGTCGATGTAACCGGATTGTCACTTGACCAGATTCAAAAGGCGACACGCCATATCAGCGCCAACGGTGGAACTTCTATCGGTTGCGGCTTGAATCGTATGCTGGTAGAGAAACTGGCGGTAGACGGAATTGTGATCGTATCAGACGGAGGAGATAACACGGCTCCTCTATTTGCTGATATTTACCCCAAGTACGCAAAGTTCTGCGACAAAGACGTACCTGTGTATTTCTATCAGTTGAGCGGCGACTCGGATTCATTAACGCCGTCCATGAAGAGAGCGGGAATTGAGATGCAGACATTTGACCTTCGCGGGTCAAAGTTGGATTACTACTCAATCCCTAACACCGTGAAAACTCTCAGGAGCAACCAATATTCATTGGTTGAGGAAATATTGAGCACGCCGCTCCTGTCGCTTAGTGATGTACTGAAGAAGAGCGGAGAATTGGTTGGTGCATGATGGCAATAGGTAACAAGCAGAAGTACCACAGGAACGGATCGCCTCCAACGGCGTTGAAGAAAACGAAAAACATCTTTGTCGATCTCTCTAAGGGAGGATTGGCGGAAAGGAGAAAGTCTATGTTGGATCAGTTCAAGAAGTTCAATGCTGAGGCGGCTGACCTTGACGAGTTGGTTGAGGTCGCTACATTTGGCCGTCAGTTCCGCGCAGAGCACGAGTCACTCAACGTACCGATTCCTGAGTATGTTGACGACAACCTCCGCGTAATCCGGCGTGAGATCGATGCTCGTCTTGCTGACAAGCGTGCTGCACGTGTACGCGAGTTGAAGGCGCAGCGTGATAGCCTGAAGACCGCCGCAGAGCGTCGTGAAGCAATTGACAAGGAGCTTGCCGCACTTGGCGAGACTGTTTGACCCTTTTACCTCGTTAGGGGCTGTGTTGTATAGCAGCCCCACTTTTTCAACCATTCACTTACCGGGAGAATGAGACTTATGGCTAAGTTACATGAACTTTTGGCGGTTGACGCCAATTTGAAGGGTCAGGCGCAAAAGTGCCGGACAGAGCTTCAATCCACATTGGAGAAGAAGCGCCACCTATTCGCGCAAAAACTGGTCACCTTTACGCCTCTAGCGGAAGGAGCACAGGCTGAAACACGCGAACAAAGCGATATTCAGACCACAGTGAAGAAGGAAGTTGAGTGGCTCTCGAATATCATCAAGAAGGCTGTCGATGCGTCCTACGCCATTGATATTGCCAACACCACAGCCAAGGCTGATGTGGTCCTAGAGGAAGGCACAACGCTCCTCAAGGATGTTCCGGCGACGGCTCTTCTCCAACTTGAGAAGCGCGTGAAGGAAATCTCTGAATTTATCCACACAATTCCTACTCTCGATCCGGCTAAGGGCTTTGAGCAAGACCCAGATCGTGAAGCGGGAATCTACAAGGCCCGTGAGGTTCTGAAATCCAGCACCCAAAAGGTACAGGAACCGTTGACGCTTTCCCCTGCAACCAAAGAGCATCCAGCACAAGTCCAGTTGGTGACAAAGGATGTGAAAGTTGGTACAATTCAAGAGTTGGAGTGGTCTTCACTTATCACTCCTGCGCTGAAAGCCGACTTGCTGGAACGTAGTGAGGCTCTATTCCGTGCGATTACACAGGCGCGGTCAAGGGCGAATGACATTGAAGTGGATGCGAAAGCAAACAGAATTGGCAAAAAGCTGCTGGATTACGTTTTCCAGCCTATTGCCTAAACAGATTGGGTGGCCCCGCGAGGGGTTCCCAAGGCTCAGACTGAAGACTAAGGATGAGGCTCACGTCGCAGCGACTTAGGCTATCACCCAATAGATTCAATCTGCGGCTTGCGGAAACGAAGTTGACAAGACGACAATCAACCGGGGATACTAGTTCAAATCTAGTTGGGCGCTCCAATAAAACTCGACGCGCCTGTAGCTTAACGGTAAAGCACTGAGATCAGGATGAACGTCTTGGGCCAATGACGTGGAAGCACTGAAACAACCGCGACGATTTTGAGAATCGTACATCTGGGGGCCGTCATAGGATACTTGGCGGCTCCTTTAATTTTTCTCTTGCATTTCTTTTCGACTTGAGATACAGTTTTTATATGCAGATCAGGACCACCAGACGCGGTGGTCATTTTTTCTCTTGCAATAAATTCAAATACACTATATTCTATTTCCATGCTGACGTACACATACAAGATGCGGCCCACGAAGACTCAAGATGTTAAGTTATGGCAGTGCTTGTATTTGACGCGCAAGATGTATAACGATGCGTTGCAGGAATTGATCGAGCATTACAAGTTGACTGGAAAACATTTACGACGCTACGATCAAGATAAACTTCACGATGGAAAGCGCCATCCAGAATTGCCAGCGTTTGTGGTAGATGAGGTTTTAAATCGTCTTCACCGCTCCTTCGCTAATTTCTTCCGTGGTCTGAAAGATGGTAGGAGGACCGGATTCCCAAGGTTCAAACCGCCGAATCAATGGCACAGCTTTGCGATGAGTTCAGTGTGTTCGTTAAAGTTGCATGGGTCACGTTTTCATGGTGGAGCTAAGTTAGGTGGAAAAATTCGCGTGAGTTTACCTCGAAGTCCAGAGGGAACTCAGAAGATAGCTCGCATCATTCACAAGAGATCAGGATGGTATCTACAGGTCACCACCGATCATGAAAATCCTAAGATGGAGTCGAACGATAAGGCTATCGGACTCGACTTTGGTATTAAGAATCTGATTGCCGATTCAGATGGTAACTTTGTCGAAAATCCTCAATTTCTCAAGCAGTCGTTGAAGAAGTTACGGATCGCGCAACGGAAAACGAGCAGGAGAAAAAAGGGAAGTAACCGTAGGAAAAAGGCGTGGCGTATGGTCGCTAGGATTCATGAAAATATAGCGGCGCAACGTATGGACTACTTGCACAAAGTTTCACGTAAATACGTGAACGAGTACGGCCTCATAGTAATCGAAGATTTAACACCTTCGAATATGATGAAAAATCATATTATCTCTCGTATGGTGGTCGATTCGTCTTGGGGAATCCTACGAAACTTACTTGAGGTCAAGGCTGCGAGTGCTGGGCGTCAAGTAATAGCAGTACCTCCGCATTATACGAGTCAGAAATGCTCGAAGTGTGGAGAGATCGTACAAAAGTCATTGAGTGTTCGGACGCACGTCTGTCCATGGTGCGGCTACGTTGCCGACCGGGACGTAAATGCGGCTAGGAACATTCTTAGGGCCGGGGTTCGGCCTTCAGGCGCTAACGTAGGGGTTGTAAACTCATGCGTTGCCTGAGAAACCTGAAAAGGGGATAGATACCACGACCCGCTTAGTCTTTTTTGGATTTTAGTTGACAAGTAAAAAACTTTAAGGTACATTCGTTCTATGAAGATGAACTCCAAACATGTCAGAGCCATAACCATTACTAAGCGGATGGGGTGGGGAATCGTGTCTTAGGGGTCTGTGCATTTTGTTGTAGCACCGGCCCTTCCCTAGTGGAAGGGTTTTTTAGTTCTTTGACAAGCGATAGGATAATACAGGAGCGTAGGCGCAGCGGCTACACCGTTGGTCTCCAAAACCAAATCCGAGAGTTCGAGTCTCTCCGCTCCTGCCAAGATTTACGCGGCATAGTTCATACGGTAGAACGCGGGATTCATAACCCCGTCAAGAGGATTCAAGCGCCTCTGCCGCGACCAAGTTTCGGGCCTTTAGCTCAGTCGGCAGAGCGGAGGACTCATAATCCTTTGGTCGGAAGTTCGATCCTTCCAAGGCCCACCAGTGCGCGGTTGGCAGAACGGTTATGCACCTGGCCCTTACCCAGCGACCACGAGAGTTCGACCCTCTTGCCGCGCACCATAGCTTGACTCGTAGGCAAGATTGTTTTAAGATTAAGACATGAATGCCTATAAAAGTCCTGCGATCCATCGGACCCCACTATATCGGGCGAAAGCCGCGTATTATGGGATGTTGAAAAGGTGTCTCAACAAGGACGGAAAGAATCCGTCCTACGCGAATGTCGAATTAAAAATGACTTGGGATGAATGGCTGCAATGGGCTGTTCCTGAGTATGAGAAGTTCCAAAATGATAATCCCGGCGTAACACCTAACGCTGCAAGGATAGGAGATTTAGGACATTATGAACTAGGGAACATTAGGATCATATCTCAAACACAGAATTGCGAAGAGCAAGAAGGAAGATACATAAACGCAGTTCAAGAAAATGGAATGAAGCGATGCTCTACTTGCAAGAAGCCTAAGCCAGTTGAGATGTTCAGTAAGAACAAGAATCGTTGGGACGGTTTAGCTTCTGATTGCAAAGACTGCGTTCGTGAATATCATCAAAAGAACAGCAATGGACCAAGGAAGTTGTTTGAGATTCAGCATGGAACACGATCAGGGTATTTAGCGGAAGCGCGTCGAGGTATTCCACATTGCGAGGATTGTAGGAGAGCGAACAGAGAGTATACGAAGAAGTTTATGGGCTTGTAGATCAATTGGTAGATCAACGCCCTTTTAAGGCGGAGGTTGGGGATTCGATTTCCCCCAGGCCCACCAGTTAGGCCCCGTAGCTCAGTGAACAGAGCGGAAGATTTCTAAACTTTTGGTCGCAGGTTTGAATCCTGCCGGGGTCGCCATATTTGGTCGCATAGCTCAGGTGGATAGAGCGCAAATTTCCTAAATTTGAGGCCGGAAGTTCGACTCTTCCTGCGACCACCAGATGTAAGCGCGAGTAGCTCAGGCGGATTAGAGCGCAAGGTTCCGACCCTTGAGGCCGCTGGTTCAAGTCCAGCTTCGCGCACCATAGTTTTGCGCTGTTAGCTCAGTTGGTTCAGAGCGGGTGCCCTACAAGCACTAGGTCGGGAGTTCGAATCTCTCACGGCGCACCATTTTAGTAGTGCTGGAATAGCTCAGTTGGGAGAGCGCGATCTTGGTATGATCGAGGCCATCGGTTCAATGCCGGTTTCCAGCCCCATTGCGGAGTAGCTCAGTTGGCTCAGAGCGCACGACCGATAATCGTGAGGTCAGGAGTTCGATGCTCCTCTCCGCAACCAGATTAAGCGGGAGTAACTCAATTGGTAGAGTGCCATCCTTCCAAGTTGGAAGTTGCGAGTTCAAGTCTCGTCTCCCGCTCCAAATTCTTTAATTATCCTGCGCTTTATATGCTACAATAGTCGAATGAGTACGAATCCCAATAATTTAGTTCTTATCCGCAGCGTGATCCCCAGTAAATACAGACCTAACCGGCGTGAGCTACTTTGGCTTGCTGAAGAAAAAAAGTGCCATTGGTGCGGACGATCCACTAGATTAGTTAGTGAAGATGCGGCAGATCAAGCGACGATTGACCATGTAATTCCACGGTACAAAGGTGGAACGAATGAAGTTTCAAACCTTGTATCGTCCTGTCGCGGTTGTAATGCGCGTAGGAATACAGAGGACATGAAGGGCTTGGTAGATGGAAGTCTTTTAGGGAATCATAACTATGCGGGTAAGCCAGATTATAACCGTAGAAAACCAAACATTTACCAGCATATAGCTTTAACTGGAGATGAGAAGAAAGCTCTACTCGCCCGTGTTCAAGCAACTCCTGTCGATCATGTAAAAGATAAACATAAAACTGAGGATGTATTGCGCGAACAAAGGGATCAGGCACAAAAAGAAATCTTGAATTTGAGAAGAGAATTGAAGCAGTGGGAAGCAACCGTAACTTCTCAGAGAGAGGAGATAGATGCTCTGAAATCTCTAACACTATGGAAGTTTATCAGGAAACGCCTGTCTGAACGTATAGCCCCTTGACAATACACTCAAGATACATAAAGATAGTTCTAGCGCGGTTTCCCATTCCGCGTATAGTGTGACGTGCTCCTACACGTCCTCTCCCCAAAGCGGGCCGTCCAACCCTTCCCGGAAAACGGCCCGCTGCTCTGCATTGCTCACCGGCGCACTCAGCCGCTCTACGTGCTCCCGCAGCGCCTTTCTCGCCTCGGCAAGCTGGCGCTTTGTTTCGGTGTGCGCTTCTATTTCAGCGATAAGTATATCCTTCTCAACGTGTCGTATCTCCTCAGATGAGGCAAGCTGGCGCTCAAGTTCGGCGATGCGGTTCTGTTCCTGCTCACTATTCAGTCTTGGAAACGGCATTTTCTTTTCCTCCCTACTTGCGGGATGCGATGAGCGCGTATCCGTTCTCTTCGGCCCACCATTCAAGTTGGCCTTTCGTGTAGACTTCTTCCGGCGGATACATCGCCGCGCACTTATCTTTGGCATCCAAGAATTTCTTGATGTAATTATCACCGTATTGGAATTGCTCTACCTGCTCCCGCAGCGCCTTGACCTCGGCCTCGGCGCGGGCGATGCGCTCGGCCATTTCTTGTTGATTTAATGCCCATACCCACTTTTGTCCCTTACATAGATCACATTGCTTTGTTACAGGACCGCAATTTTGAGTAAAGGCAGGAACTTTCTTAGAACCAGTACCTTTGCACATAAGACATTGAGTTTTCAAATCCTCCGGTATTACTACTTTCTCGTCAGCCTCAGCCATTAGCGGCCTCCTCTCTCAATGCGCCTGCACTTTTGTGGCGTTGCAGTGTTTTGCGGCCCAAACGGGGTCGATTACCTCCTCGGTGATGTAATGGTCGCTCTCCCCGATGCCAACAAAGCTCCAGCATGGGTCACGATACTCGCGAATCTTTACCCCATGCGCGGCAATGATGCGTTTCACGACTTGGTTTTCTTCATGAAAGGCTACATGTGATTTAGCCCGGCGATATTCGAGTTCGTCGATTTCTTCACCAGTGAGTTGGATGTGGCGTTCAGTTGTCTTTCCGCCAATCATGGGGATAGAAAATGAACAAAATGTTTTCGCATCCTTAAAATCAGGGTTGGACCGTATTTCCGCTACGATGGCCTCAACCTTGTCACAGGCAGGTTTCAACTTTGCCATTGCGTCCGCCCATTGCTGCTGTGTTTGACCGTGAGACACATTCACCAAAGCTAAAGCCGCCAACACAACTATAAAAGCCCTTTTCATGTTATTCCTCCTCGCGGTTCACGCCGCGCCGGTTGTGGGCTACTTGCACTCTCCAGCACTTCCGGCCTGATGCCCTTGCTCAGTTCGGCCAGGTGGGCGCGTTCGCGGGCGAGGATGCGCGAGAATCGAATCACGCGTACAACCACAGAAACCTGTCCTCGGTGAACGCTGCGGCGGTGAGCCATACTTCTGATTCCTTGTCAACATCTACCTGAAAACACCGGAAAAGTTTGTCGCACCAGTGGACAGCTTTTGCCGTCAAGAAAATGCCGACATTGAATTGATCTGTTCCGTAACTATCAAGATCGCGTACCCACGTTTGTATGTATTTCCACACGCCCTCCACAAACTCCTGCGGCGTAATCACCCCTGCGCGGTACTGCTCAAGCAACTGCTCGGCTCTGGTCATGACTGCCTCCCTCTGCCTTCCTTCACCTAGTTACATTTAATTACATTCACATAATCCGCCATTATAGGCGTATGGTCCTTCTTTCCCTCTCGGATCATAATGCCCGTAATGCTGTCCTGCTTCACCGTACCAGTTTTCGCCATTCCCGCAACAATCACAAACAGACACATCATGATGGCTGTTTGCTTTCAGCCACGCCTGCACAGCCTCTAAGCCTGCATTAACAATCGCCTCATCTACTTGCCAAATATTCAAGAATCCTGTTCCCTCGCATCTCGTACAGATCATAACTACCCCCTCCTCGCTTCCTTCACCAGCCCCCAAATCATCAGCACGAGGATCACATATAGCGCCGCCAATGAGATTACCAGCACGTCGCGGTATTCCCGTATCTGGTCCGCGAACGCTGCGAAGATTTGCGTCAGCGTGGTCATAGGCCCTCCAGCCGTGCGTCTACCTCTTTGCACCAATCACAGCGCCGATCTTCATAAATGGCTGGACCGAAGACAGGAAGGCGCATAATGCAGCCTTTTTCTATCTTATGTTCCCCGCGCTCTACGCGCAGCAGCCGCACAAGCTCCGCCCTGTCCGCGATGTGGTCGGCTGTCTTGACGTAACTATCATCAAGAGGCGGGTCATGCGGAATCATGTACATCTCACCGTCGTGGTCACTACGCCATCTCTGAATGTCGCTCATGCTTGCCTCACTTTCCGCCCAATAATCTTGCATTACGTTTTTGTGCCTCTCTTCGCGCTTGTAGAGAAGCGTTGGCACAGGTTCGGCACTCTTTTACTACCTGCACCTTGCCGGTTTTCTTGTTTACCCGCTTGCGCAGTATGAGATTCTTGCCGGTTTTACGGTGTCCTCTGCGGCATAGAATGGATGGCTTGATGCTCATGGCAGCATAATCCCCAAGGCGTACAGGTCCATTAGTGTAACTTTCTTGATTTTATCCTTTGGAATCTCGGCAATAATCCTAGCGCCGTTCGCAAAATCGGTCATCGTGTGATAGCGAGGATTGCAGAGAAGAATTGTCTCAGCCACTTTCTGATGAGCATCCGTAGGCTGTTTGATCTTTGTCATTTTGAGCATGGACGGGAATACATACATAAGGAATCTCCTCACGAATTATCCTACGCCATGTCTGGAATTAAAGCAAGTGGAAAAATAGATTTATTTTTAGGCAGCTCTTTCAGCGAACTGGAAGAGGTCCAGTTGCCGGACGGTGAACGTTTCATCGACTATGAGGGAGTCGAGAGAGTGGGCGGTCCATCTGCCGACCTCTGGCATATCGGCACTCCAGTCCACGAGGGCGCGGCCTTGGCGGTCAAATCCAGCAACCATACCCGGCTCTCCGGCTATGCAGAGCTTCAGGTATACCCTTGTTCCGAGTTGTATCCTTGCGTCCATGCTTACTTATTATGTAAGCAATTATTACCGCTTGTCAACTATTATTTTACATATTCTTCTAAATTTCATATATTTCTTCTTAAATTTGCTTGTTTTATAGGAATTTGAGCATCTAAACACTCCTTGCACCCCGCCACATGCTCTCTGCGTCTCTCTAGCAAGACTTTTGCCGTTCGTAGCCATTCGCGCTGAGAATCCGTTCCTTCGTTTTCTGATCTGGCGATCCGCCTGCACTGTAATTCTTCGGCTTCTAGGTAGCTCGTTATCGTACACTTCATGCCAATGGCCTCCTACAACCCATACGGGCGGAGTGCTCTATCCAATTCGACACAGGGCTGTGACAGATAGGGCACCACTCGATTCTAGACCTTTCCTCGCGTCCTGACAGCTTGTACCTTGCCTTCACCGCTGGAACGCGCTTCTGGGCCATCCTGACGCGCTCAGGAGCCTTTTTAACGGGGCTGGTAGTACGGGTTTCCTTTAAGATTATTCCTGATCTCTTAGCCTGTCGTAAAACGGCCCCTCTTCCTACTCCTAACGCCTTAGCCGCCTCAGATGCGCTACCTTTTTGGCGTATAATCTCTATTCTTGCTTGCGTCCAGAAAACGTCTGTAACGAACTTGATCTTGAATTTCTTAGCATGATTGTAAACGGAATCCTTGGTTAGTCCATTTTCTGCCATAAACGCCTTAGCTGTCGTGGTAGGACCAAGAGTTTTCAGTTTTTCAATAAGGTCTAAAGACCACTTCTCGCTTCTGTCAACGTGGCGATTATGGAGTCCTAATCGCGTTACTTTTTTAAGAACGCTGCTTTTCGTGCGACCTATTTGCGCTCCAATCTGTCCGGCTGACATTGTGCCGAGGAGTTCACGAAGATTTGTAACTTGTGCGTCAGACCACTTTTCGGTGAGTCTCTTTGGTTTGGTTGATTCTATCATTGCTCAAAAAATCCTTTCGTTTTGTTATTTTCTATTTGGCCGGTAGGATTATTGCAATTACGATGTTGGAGCCGCCCGTCACTGCCAATGCGGTATTTATGGGGCTTCTTTATTTTACCACCACAAAGGCTACAGATTCTCTTCCCGGCTTGTTGGACGCCAACACGCAGAGGCTTTGAGCAATATGGACAGAGATCGGGGGTCATGAGAATAGACCTCCCTGTATACGTCTTTCAGCAACACAGATCGTGTCGTTGTGAACTGATCCGTGACATACAAGAAGGATTTCTTCTAGACGGAATCCATATTTTATGCCCATTCCAGTGCTATTCCAACCAAACCAAAGAACAATGCTGTCAGGAGCCAACACGCGGTTGAGTTGTTCCTTCATTTTCCCGCGCACGAATCCAAGCAGCGCATCAGTCTGTTTCATCTTAATACCAATACCGTCGTAGCACTCTTTCACTTGACGAGGAGAGTAGGGCGGGTCAATGATGACAAGGTCTGCTACAACGCCTCGATTCGCAAGACCAGCCAAAAAGTCTGTAGCGTCCATATGCTCCTCAGCTTATTCCGGGCGAATGGGTCTATGCTCACCTTTGCCTGATGTAGATATTTCCAGACAAAGTTGTGGATAGGCTCAATATCGAATGTGTCTCGGTTAGGCATTGCCCATACCCTGTTCATTTCAATTCGATCTGCCATTCTTTCACCTATGGAGCATCATTGTAAGTGATTCTTCTACTTCCTTTTTTTGAATTACACCAGAAATGGGAAGCACCGTTAATCCATTCCATTTCACCTGTTTCTGGATTAGGACGTTCAATTCTGTCGTCGCGCTTGCCGCCAGTTCTACCAAACTCGTGCTCAAATGTAGTGTCTACTTTGGCAAGAAATCCGGGGCAATCTGGAATTATCCCCTCAAGACAGCATCGGTTTTTCTGCCTGTCGCGCATGGCCCATTTACGTCGCTGGTATTCATCGGCACCTTCCTTACAAAGTAGGTTGCATTGCTCGCGTCCGTCTCTAAATACTTTCACCGCAACAGGTTCTTTTTTCATCTCTCCCGGCCTCGGAATTGCTAGAGGTATTCGTTCTACTCTCGGCTCCTTCTTTTTGTAGCGCAAAGGAGTGCGTTTGATATAGCCGAGCCGCTTCACGCTAACACCTCCACAGAGGATACCTGCCTCTTGTGCGGTCCTCGCTTACGCGCAGAAAGTATCTTAATGCTATCCATTATCTCCGCAGAGGATGGCTTGTATAAGAAGACATCGACGTGGGCGACAGGAGCATTATACGTTCCGTCTGAGGTTACAATTGTTCTCATGTTGGGAGCTATCTCTGCGCACCGTCCAAGAAACTCGTCTAAGAGTCTTATAGGGTACTGGTGTACGCGCTGACATAAGAGCACGTCAAACGAACATTCACGAAGAATATCCACCGCTTCCTGTGTAGACCTTGCGGTTACGACAAGATAATCCGATTGAGAGCTAGAGGGACGTGAATGGGTAAGTATAAAACGCAGGGTACTGAGTGTAAACTCATTTTCACCTACAAGAAGTATTATTTTGCCTGGGCGCATGGTTACTCCTCCGAATCCTGCGCCTCTAAACAAGCGATGCGCTCACCATCTAAAAATGCGTTCCACTTCTCTGACCCTTTTCGATAGGGATTAGTCAAGCCTTTGAGTTGACTTCCTTTTAACTCATCTTGCATATACAAGACATATCCCTGCGATCTTGGAGTTAGTTTCTCCCATGCTTCCTTTGTCACGAGTTTCATTGTCTCCCTCCACGATTAGAATGGTATTCTGTCATTGTCTATTTCCGGCTCTTTCTTTCCTTTTTTCCCGTTGTGTTTGAAGCTATATTGCGGTGCGGGAGCATCAACTTCTACTAACTTGAGCATTTTCTCATATCCATCAATCAGGTAATAGATAGGTGGAGAAGCGCACTCGGCCTTGGTTTGGAATTCCATCTTTCTTATTTGATCTTTCGGTTGAGCATCAGGGTTCTCTATGCTTAAAGCAATAGCCCACTCTCTCCATCCTAATATTCCCGATCCTCTCGCCCTATCGAAGATTGTACCCCTATCGCTTTTAGAAACGTGATGGACTAATCCTACTTGGCATTTAGCCTCACGTCCAATTCTTTTTACAGTTTCAAGAACTGCTGAAGTTTCTTGAGAGTCATTCTCGTTGCCATGCCAAAGAACGCGGAACACGTCAAAGAAGCATATCTGGATTCCGCGCTCTTTGATGGAATCAATTATCTCTTGCACGTCAGCTTCTTTTTGCAGCGTCCATGTTTCTCTTTGCGTTCTAGTGTGGACATACAACCAATCTTCTAAGTCAATCACGTCAAGACACATTGCCAAAGACTCGGAGGCCCCTTCCTTGAGTCTTTTGAGTCTGCTCTGCGATAGGCCAGGAGCGTCTTCTCTTGTCACTAATCCCACCTTGACCCGATTAGGGACACGATGATGAAACCACGCTACACCACCTACAAGATGCAATGCAAGATCAAAAACAGCAAGAGATTTAGATGTACCAGGGTCGCCAAGGATTAAACCATTTCCTTCTTTTTGTATTAGTCCATCAACCGTCCATTCGGTATTGTCCGGCGCAGAGGATAGAAAAGAACGAAACCCTACAAAGAAAGGTTCTGGATTCCTTATGCGTGATAGGATTCTACTTCTATCTTTCAGTTGGACTAACTGCGCCTCAAGAACAGAAAGTGTTTGGGCTGCCGTTTCAGATTGGTCGGCTGCTCTGGCGGTTATTGAGGAGCAAATTAACATAATCTTACGAGATATACCCTTATCAGCGACAATGCGTATATATTCATCTATAACTGGACGGCGCGGTAGCCCTTCCGTGAGACTAGCAAGGTAAGCTACTCCGCCTATAGATTCTATTTCTTTATGCTTACTGAGTTCCTCAGATAAGGTAACTATGTCGATAGTTCGTCCAGCAGCGTACAGGTCAGCCATGCGCAACCAGATTCTGCGATGAGAGTCTAGGCTATAATCATCTGCCTCAAGGGTGATTGAGATTTCTTTGAGGGCTTGGTTGTCAAGCAGGACTGCGCCAAGGATTGTCTTCTCGGCATCTACGTTGGCTGGTAATCCTGAATCAAAAGATAACTCTGGTAGTACGGTCTCTTTCTTGTACCCATTTCGCTTGACGGGCGGCGGCTCAGGATCAGGGACTCTCTCTTCCTCTGGCGGCGGCTCAGGAACCTTCTCCGGCATAAAGAAGTCGTCTATGTCTTTCGTGTTCATGTTAACCTCTTTTGCTGGTTATCTGCGAATACGGGAGTCGTGTTTATTTCCTTAGCCCCCTCAGAAAACACCGGAAACCTCTCTCTGGCATCTTCCATAGCCGCTAGGATGTCACCAAGGGACGGGAGCGCCGTCTCCCCCTCCTGCCTTTGGCTTTGTGATAAATTCCGCATCGCCACTTGGAAGGCTCGAAGGTCCAACGGGAGTAAGTACTGCGTGAATAGTTCGAGGGTCGTCTTGTCTAGTTTGGATGCTTGGCGATAGACCGCCATCTTTCCAAGAAGCATTTTCACGTTTTCCTCGTCCGAGAGATTCTGCGAGAACCCCCAAAATTTTATCTCCTGTTCCGTCAGGTACTGAGGCATTTTTTCTTCCTCCGTTTGAGTTTTGTAAGGAAAGCGGCTTGCCGAACCTGTCGATAGGACCACTAGCAAACATGGTAACTTTTCGTATCCAGGCAGACGGGCGCTCGGTATGATTCACTTCTGACTGAAATCTATTTCTCAGCCAAGAAATAAACTGGTCTAGAGTTGTAGTCGGGGATTCTTTGAGCCACATCGCTAAAGTCTTTCCCTCTGCCGGACCCCAAGGCATTTCCACGTCAGGGTTCTTTCCTGCCCAATATTTTTTAATAGCATCTTTGAAGGCGTCATGCCGAGACTGGACTAGAGCCGTCTTAGTCACCTTCACTTTGTCCACCTCTGGAGCCGTAGGCTTCAGAGAAGGCTTTTGCTTTTGTTCTTTTTTTATAGAAGATGCAGACGAAGATGAAGAAGAAGGGGTTAGATTTTGCTTAACGGGGGTGGTTTTAGAATGGTTAAGCAAAATAGGATTACCCCCTTTACTCCCAGATTCTGCGCGTACTTTCCTTAAATATTCATCCCTTACCATACGGCGGGAATAGATAGCTCCAGTATCATCTTCCCGGCTTGCTACGCCAGAGGTTAATAAAGCAGTTAACGTAGTGGTTAAAGTTTGCTTATCCAAACCAAGCAAACGTGAGAGTGCCTCTTCGCTCATAGCTTGGCCATTAAGGATTAAGACGCCGCGCCTTTCAGATTCATGCATTAAGCAAAGCATTTCCCACCATACCCCACGGTCATGATATGTGAGAGACTGGATACCCATATCCTTTCGCCAATCGCCAGGATAAAATTGAAAAGCTGGAAGTTTAGACAAGGCGTGCCGCCTTCCTTTGGTTACAAGTACGGCATAAGGGCTGGAGATTGTGTTCTTCTCCACAACCGCCCCGCGCTACAGGGATTATATGATCCACCTGCAAATTATCAGACGAACCGCAATAAGCACACTTCCTGATGGATAAGATTTTTCTGCGTGTTGATTTGGCTATATATCTCCTATGGCGTTGACGACGACAATTAGGGTCATAATTGTGGACAAAAGAAAATGACTCAACGGTATCTCTATCCCCGTCCATAGCAGCCTTAATGAGCGCCCTTATATATAAGCCCTCCTGTTCGAGTGTCATCATAGTCACTTCCGCAGAGGCTAAATACTCAGTCGCATTAAACTTAAAGGCAGGAAAAGCTATTTCGTTTCCCATATACCCTCAAAGGGCATAGATTTCCCGACCGCGTGAACGTGATAGTCTGCGTGGGAAAGGTTTGCCGGTGAATTCCCTTCAGCCTCAAGTTGCTCAGGGGCCGCTGCTGGAACGACCCCTGGAACTTTTCACCGGCTGGAGGCGTGGGAGCTACCCACGAAATCCACCCTATCGAACTCTTTCTTGTTTGTCAAGCATTATTTTTCATCTAAGTTCTTTGCTTTCATTAACCTGCGCCTTTATGGTCAGAATAGGACTATCTGCAATGATAGCGGTAGACGTGGAACACTGTAATGTAATACCAACAAAATAAAAGAGATAAAATAATTGTGATTCCATGCAATATTTTACTTGACAAACGAGATGCACAGGTTTACGTTAATGACAATCGGGAGGGAATAGGATCAATGTTGAATCCTTCGTTATTCTTGACGACGATAAAGACATGGAACATCTAATGCCATTTCTTATTCACACGCCGTTTGAGGTGGGGCTTACTGAAGCGGACGCGGACAGAGCGATAGGAATTCTGCAAAACGAGGTAACGCTATGACCACTCATGAGATCATCGTATCTGTATTGCGCAAGCATTTTATTACCCGGAAAATGGCGGAGAAGATCGCTGACGAAATTGCGGTGGAGACAGCGCGGATGCAGAAGCAGTATACAAATGGCA
>Ga0326727_10010130_pt1 | contig 22644 bp, 15 predicted proteins | sample MB2enrmetagenome_FD_207643 | JGI IMG/M metagenome (GOLD analysis project Ga0326727, IMG submission 207643) | Lab enriched peat soil microbial communities from McLean, Ithaca, NY, United States - MB29MY | ecosystem: Environmental > Terrestrial > Soil > Wetlands > Peat | place: USA: New York...
ACTCGGAATCGACCCGGAAGGACTGGTTCTTCACTCCGACAATGGCGGACCGATGAAAGGTGCTACGATGCTGGCCACCCTCCAGCGCATGGGAGTGGTGCCGTCATTCAGCAGGCCGCAGGTCAGCGTTGACAACCCTCACTCGGAAGCGCTTTTCCGAACATTGAAGTATAGACCTGGTTATCCAAGTCAGCCATTTTCTAGTCTGGCGGCTTCCCAAACCTGGGTACATGGTTTCGTCGATTGGTATAACACAGAGCATCTGCACAGCGGCATTCGTTTCGTTACCCCGGACGACCGCCACTTCGGACGAGATAAAGCCATCTTAGCAAAACGCTGCAGCCTCTACGAAAAGGCACGTCAGCAGAACCCGAACCGCTGGTCACGAAACACCCGAAACTGGGAACCCGTCGAGACTGTTTATCTTAACCCTGAATCACCGGAGGAGATCAAACTTTTTGTCGAAAAATAAATTCAACAGAGGCGACAATTAGCTTGACACCCGCCGCAACTCTGAAAACCTTGCACCATGAACATAGACAACGCATTCATTGCTCCCACTGAATAGCCATTTTGTGTTCTGTTGAATTCTTCGTATAGGAGACGGGGATACCTCCTTCTTATCCAGCAAATGCGGGGCATAAGGACCTCTTAAGGGCCACCTCACGAACCGGAAAATTTGTGCGACAAGAGAGAATTTACTGGACAGTAGTGAGGCTAAACGTGAAATAGTACCAGGCATAGCACAGAATTTGTCACTTATTTAAGTATTAAAACATACTAATATATTAAGCAAAAAACGAGGAGGTTATCATGTTCAGGTGTTTCAAGATTATCTGCATATTGATTTGTTTTCTTTTTCTCTTAGCCGGGTGCGGATTTAACAATTCTTACCCGACAATCGCCAGCTACACTTCAAGCGGTCCAATCGGCTCAACAGTGACCATTACGGGAACGAATTTCAGCACGACTCCTTCCGATAATACCGTGACTTTTAACGGGACAGCCGCCGTAGTAACCAATTCCACATCCACCCAGATCGTCACTACCGTCCCCGCTGGCGCGACAACTGGGCTGATCACCATCACAGTGGGAGGCTTCAGCGCGACGACCCCGACTAACTTCACTGTGACTGTACTTATGGGAGGATCGATCCAGGGGCTACCGACCTCACTGGCCGGGGTTGTCACCACGTTGGTCGGCACCGGCACTTTCAAGGTTCCTGCCGGCATCACAACGGACGGGACGAACCTCTATGTGTCTGATTCTAGCACCGGAATTATCAGTAAGATCGTGATCGCCACCGGGGCCGTCACCACGTTAGTTGGCACCGGCACTTTCTCTGCTCCCACCGGCCTAACGACAGACGGGACGAACCTCTATGTGTCTGATTCTAGCACCGGAATTATCAGTGAGATCGGGATCAACACCCAGACCGTCACCCAGTTGGTCGGCACCGGCACTTTCAAGGTTCCTGCCGGCATCACAACGGACGGGACGAACCTCTATGTGTCTGATTCTAGCACCGGAATTATCAGTGAGATCGGGATCAACACCCAGACCGTCACCCAGTTGGCCGGCACTGGCACTTTCAAGGTTCCTGCTGGTATCACGGCAGACGGGACGAACCTCTATGTGTCTGATTCTAGCACCGGGATTATCAGTAAGATCGTGATCGCCACTGGGGCTGTCACCACGTTGGTCGGCACCGGCACTTTCATTGCTCCTACCGGCCTTACGACAGACGGGACGAACCTCTATGTCTCTGATCATACTACCGGATCTATTAGTAAGATTGTGATCTCTACCGGGGCTGTCGCCACGTTGGTTTCCACCAGCACTTTCACTGCTCCTACCGGCATCACAACGGACGGGACGTACCTCTATTTGTCTAATTCTGGTGCTGGAATTATCAATAAGATACAGTGACCGGAATTGGCCTGACAAGAGACCGCACCGCCTCATAAGCAGTGCGGACCTCTTCTCGAAATGAGAAAAGCCACTTGATGCAAGCTTTTCCGATTTGAATGGACGGCAGTTTCGCTGAAAGACCTCCGATGTTTCAGAAACAAGCCATTCTATAAAGGTGTTGAAGAATATAATTCTTAGCAAAATCAAGGAGTAAGCAAAAACCGCTAATTACCTGTTTTCAGACAGTTAGCGGTTTTCAACACCTTTGTATAATGGCTAGTTTCAGAAACCTAGGAGGTTTTTTTAAGTATCCATCGCGATTTCAGTTAAATGGGGTTGGCCTCAACATTAGTGCAATTGAGGTAATGGCTGTTCTCTACCGTAATTGCTGGGATATTACACCTCCTGAAGACCTTTGCCTAGGTTTTACGTTTCGTTGCGCAACTCAAACCCCAATAGCTGAGACCAAATCCTTAACACTTGCCATAAATAGTAAAAAAATCAGAGAGCTCTTGTATAAAGGGTAATACGAAGATCAGCGCCAAAATGCACGTTAAGTATTAAGTGGCAACTTTCAGGACATAGGTTACCTGGAAGTGTCAGGACAGAGGTTACCTTTAAGGGTCATTTAGCTGTCAGGACATAGGTTACCTTCATTAAAAATATCGGTTAAAATGCTCTCCAATTATGGTTATGAAAGGAGAGCATCAATGGATGAAGAACTTAGAAAAGAAACAGTACGACGCCACGTTCTGAGTGGTGAAACTCCCAAATCTGTATATACAAGTCTTGGCCGTTCCAAAAAATGGTTCTTCAAGTGGCTGAAGCGCTTCCAAACTGGAGCTGTAGACTGGTACAAAGGTAATTCAAGGGCTCCTGTAACAAGACCAACGAAGGTCAGCAGTCAGGAAAAGGAAATCATTGTCGCCACGAGAATCCGCTTGGAGTCCGAGCCTAACTCCCAGATCGGCGTCTCCGCCATCAAGTAGGAAATAACAAAGCTGGGTTTGCAGTTTCGCTCAGACAGCACCATTCACCGCATCATACAACGGGAAGGGCTTGTAAAAAAAAACTGCTTATACTCCCAAGGGAGTCGAATATCCGTATTTCACTGAAGCACTTTGTTGCAACAACATCCATCAGATAGACTTGGTTGGTCCCCGCTACATCAAGAGGGACGGTCGATTTTATTCTCAGAATTTATCGACCTATACAGCCATCGGGTATACATTGAAGCACAGCGAACGAAAGAAGACGGCCAGATCGCCCACAGTCTTTTACGTTGCTGGAAAGTCATGGGGTTGCCTGACTTTCTTAAACTTGATAATGAACTCAGCTTCCGGGGGAGCAACCGTTATCCACACTCCCTCGGGTTGGTTTTACGGCTTTGCCTTTACTATGGAGTCCAGCCGGTATTTATCCCGGTTGGCGAACCGTGGCGGAATGGAGTTGTTGAGCACTTCAACGATACCTATGATAAAAAGTTCTTCCGCCGGCAATGTTTCTCAAACTATGCGATGCCCAAGCGGCAGAGCAAAAATCTTCAGCAGTTTCATAACCTGCATCACCGCTATAGTTGCCTGAGGGGAAGACTCCCCTGGAGTTTATCCAGGCTGAAAGATTTTCCCCACTAACTCTGGGGCCGAATACGAAGCTGCCAAAGATTGATTACATCCCGGATGGAAACATTTTCCTGATCCGGTTCATAAGGAGTGACAGAAAGCTCGACATCTTCGGAGAAAAATTCGAGGTATCCAAAGACCTCGTCTATGCTTATGTGAAGACCATGATCGTAACTGAGATCCATGCGTTGCAGGTTTATCTCGGTGACGAACTTGTCCACACATTTGAATACCGATTGCCACAAGAGCTTTTCTCATTAATATAACTGTGATTGAATACATCGGGTAACCTATGTCCTGACACTTTTTACCATTAGACCTGGGTAACCTATGTCCTGACATTTGTGAATTAAGACCTAAAAGTTCTCATTCGATCACATACTTTCCATATTTATTACCTCTTTCAATTGAAACTGCCGGCGAATTGGCCGAGATCCGCAAAGGCATTCGTCAGCAGGGAGGCTCGCGCCCCTATAGTTTACCCTGATCCTCATCGTTGAACCGTGGTCCTGTCCCATTCGTGCTGCTTCTCCACCAGCTTTGCGTAGCGGTAGAAGGTATGCTCGAATATGTAGAGGGCGATGACGAAGCCGACCTAGCCGTCGAGGAGACCGAACCGCAGGATGTACATCCAAAAGAAGGCGAACAGCGCATGGAAAAGGGCCTTCCCCATGCAAGCACGGACTCCTTTGCCCCCCATCTTCTCCGCCCCGAGGGTTGAGTAGCGCTCCATCTCGCCGATCATCTGTGAAAAACTCCTGCTTCGTGTATGTTAATAACCACAAGTTAAAACTACCTCCAACTTTATCAGGATTTCCTATGTGCTTAGTAATCCTTTTCCTGATATGATTGTTTTTTATTGACAAATAGTATGGGTGTGGTGTAGCTAATTTATAGATTTTGTTAATTTTAATTTGCTAGGGGGGACAGGGCAGTCCTTATCGATCAGTTAAAAGATTGGTAGGGACTTTTTTGTTTTTATGGGGTTATAAGAATATGACGGCTAAAAGGTAAACCACAATTGAATGTTACACCTCTATGTTCAGAGCAAAACTGAAGTAATTCAGGGACGCAGAGTCACGGGTCCATTATGAATGGATAGCCGGTCCGCCGAAGAGGGTAATCATATCCAAACATCTACTACATCCATTTGAATAGTGAGCGCCCGTATCGGTATATCGAAGCGGGCATTTTGCGTTTGTTGATGTTTCTTCTTAACCTCACTTTTTCTGAAAGTAGTATGAACTTGTAGCAGACAGGGAATGTTGATTGATCCACCTTGGATGAAGATAAATGAAATGCTGATAACTGAATAATATGACTTGCAATTACTTGGGGAAATACCAATATTGACTTAAAGAAATGAAGGGAGCAAATTCAATAAGTTTTTTAAGACGGAGATATCTATGGAAATATATGATAATACTGGAACCTGTCAAACAGCCAATGGTGTTCGATATTTGGACGCAGATGATAATAAAGCGTTTATTGATGCACTAATTGCTATTAAATATCATCTGCTTTATCTTCAAGATATCGCAGATTCCACCGGCAAGAGATTACATAAAATATAGCAGAGTATGTTGCTATTATAATCAACTGCATTCATATAGAACTAATTTGGTATGATAGTATATATTTGTTATTTATGGAAGTGGAGTCATGAGGAGTATCAGTAATTATATGTTAGTAATTGTGTTTATCTCTGTTTCTGCCAGGGGGAATGCAGATGTGTTCCATAATGGCGGTACAGGAAATTGTGGAGGGTGTCATATTTCTGGTTCAAGCCTTATAAATTCCGATGCAGCGTCAACATGCCTTTCCTGTCATATGGCTCCTGCTAGTGTTTCAACACCAACAGGTCCTTATATTGCAACTGACGCCCGTTATAGTCAGGTGAGTGTACAAATGCCACAAGCAGGAGATTTTTTCTGGCTGACGAAAACCTTTAAGGGATGTGAAGTAAGTCCAGGAGAGCGACATGGTCATAATGTTGTAGCAGTTGACTATGGATATGTCCCGGACAGCACTTTGTCTTATGCTCCAGGTGGAACATACCCAAGCGCAAATCTGAGTTGCATAAGTTGCCATGACCCACACGGTGATTATCGCAGAAATGCAGACGGGACAATAAGTACCTCAGGCCAACCGATTGTCGCCTCTGGTTCTTACTCAAACAGTCCTGACCCGACTGCAACTAGCTCAGTGGGTACATATAGATTGCTTGCCGGGAAAAGCTATCAACCAAAAACAATTCCTGGTGCAATTGTTTTTACTTATGACCCACCTGCAACAGTTGCCCCGCCAATAACAAACAGGTCTGAAACAAGCACGGATACAAGAATCGCTTATGGAAGTGGAATGTCAGAATGGTGTCAAAATTGCCATCCCCAAATAAGCGGAACATGCCAACACCGATCAGGTAATCAGGCGAGCATAACCCAGGAGGAGGCAAATAATTACACGATGTATGTAAAATCAGGTGATTTATCAGGACACCAGAGCACAGCATATACATCAATGGTTCCATATGAAATGGGAACCAATGACTACCAAGTGCTGAAAAACACCGCCAATACCAACGGGCAAAGTCAAATGACTAATGGTGGCAATGTAATGTGTCTTACATGCCATAGAGCGCATTCGTCAGGGTGGGATTCAATAATGAGGTGGGACGTAAAAGACACATACCTTGTATTCAATGGACAATACCCCGGCATTGACAATAATGGAGCACAATATGCAGGAGGAAGACTATCTGTGGAAGTGCAGAAAACCTTTTACGACAGATCTGCTTCAAGATATTCAATCTATCAAAGAAGCCTTTGCAGTAAATGCCATGCAAGAGATTGAGAAACTATTGGTTGTGGAATAGTATGTTATATAACTATGAGAATTATTTGCATAATATGGGTAGACCTGGTAATCACCTGACTAATGGACCTGACAATCCCCGGAGGAATGGGCTGCAAGGAAGCGATCAACTATCTCCTCAAGATTGACCCCAACGTTAAAGCTATCGTTTCCAGCGGTTATTCCACTGACCCCGTAATGGCCAATTACCGCGAATTTGGTTTCGTTGCTGTGCTCAGGAAACCCTACCGGCCGCAAGAAATGAGCGCAATATTGCATGATTGCTTGTTGAGTGATGATTTGCAACCCTCTCTTTTTGATTAGCACCCCACGCAGATTTGGCGGCCTTCGAATCCTATTTCCCGCTTGATGAAAATTACGTATTTAATCACTGCAGGAAATCAAAAATTATATTCTCAGATGGTTTTTCTTGATTGGGTTCATCAGAAAACAGAAATCGTAAGAAAAAAATTTTGCTGAGAGTCGCGCTTGGAGAGCCAGCCCAAACTCGGAAACGGCCGACTATTTGTGACCGCCATTGCCTTGGATTGACTATTGTCCAAGGTTTATGTAGAGCATCACTCTATTCTTGCAACATACTATACTAACAAGAATATACGCGAACTGAAATTCAAATATACCCACAACAATACCCCCAATAGTTTCCGTCTATCCTCTTCAGATTCGAGGATGTTCAGTAGTCAGGCTTTCTATCATAGGAAGAATTCACAAAATTCATTTACCGGGCAGGATTAGTGAACACCCAATGCGACTCCAAGCGATTTGTCTCACCAATCAATGCTGAAGCGCGGATATTTTCCGCATGGACTTTGACATCATATATTACAGCGGTAAACTTCCAAACATAAAGTTAGTTCTTAAAAACGGTTGCAAGCGCTCATGTAGCTGATGTGGTGGAAGATGAGTAATGGATGAAATTCTCTCTGCACGTGCCTTGATGGGCATTTCGCTCGGCTTTCATATTATCTACGCGACCATCGGAATCGGACTGCCGCTCATGCTAATGATAGCAGAAGGGCTGTCGCTTCACACCGGAGACGAGTTCTACCACCAGCTTGCCCGCCGCTGGATACGTCCTGCGGGGGTGTTGTTCGCTATCGGCGCAGTCTCCGGCACCATCCTTTCTTTTGAGCTGGGGCTTCTGTGGCCTCGCTTCATGGCATTTAGCGGTCCCCTCATCGGTCTCGCTTTCTCGATGGAGGGGTTTGCTTTCTTTACCGAGGCAATCTTCCTTGCCCTCTACATTTACGGCGAACAAAGGCTCTCCCGCAGGATGCTCTTTTTCTGCACCATTATTCTTACTGTTGCCTCCGCTGCCTCGGCGGTATTTGTCATTAGCGCCAATGCCTGGATGAACACCCCCGCAGGTTTCCACCTCGTGAACGGCACCCTTGTCGACGTGCACCCTCTGCAGGCCTTTGCCAATCCAGCATGGGCCCATGAGGCAGTGCACGGGACCCTAGCAGCTTACGTCGCCACCAGTTTCGCACTTTCCGGCGTGTATGCGGCAGCCCTGTTGCGCGGACGCAGCAGTGAGTCCAACAAGCGTTCCCTGACCCTGTCTCTGGCAGTTGCCTCAGTATCCCTCCCACTAATGCTGGTCTCCGGAGACTGGGCGGCCATGACTCTCGCCGCTCAGCAAAAGCCAAAGCTGGCAGCAATGGAAGCCCTATTCACCACTGCCCGGGGTGCGCCGCTCGTCATCGGTGGCTGGCCGGACCCTGCTTCCGGTAAGGTCCTCTACGGTGTCGAAGTTCCCAAGCTACTAAGCTTCCTTGCTTACCGCGATCCCAATGCCATCGTCGAGGGCCTAGATGCCTTCCCCCCCGGCGCCACCCCTGACCCGCGGCTTGTCCACCCCTTCTTTGAACTGATGGTGGCCTCTTCCTTCATCATGCTTGCGGCTGCCCTCTGGTTCTGGTGGCTACGCTGGCGCCGGCAGGAAGTACCGATGGACAAATGGCCACTAAAGGCGCTCCTCTTTGCCTCCCCGTTCGGAATGATCGCCCTGGAAAGCGGTTGGCTCGTAACCGAATTTGGCCGTCAGCCATGGATAGCACAGGGTCACATGCGCGTGGCGGAAGGGGTTACGATGCAGACCGGAATTGGTCTCGTGCTCTTCACCTTCCTCGTCGTCTATATTGCGCTCACTGCCGGTCTCCTGAGACTGCTGGTCCTGCCGGCGTCATCAGGAAAAGGGATCCAAACGACACAGGAGGACCGCCATGTGGACTCTTGAGAACCTGTCTGCCGGGGCCCTTCTTCTCGGACTTGTAATGTATGCGGTCTTCGGCGGTGCGGACTTCGGCGGCGGCATTTGGACCGCCCTTGCCTCCGGCCCACGGACCCGGGAACAGCGGGACAGCCTTTTCCATGCCATCGGACCGGTCTGGGAGACGAATCACGTCTGGCTCATCTTCGTGGTGGTAACACTCTTCACCGTTTTTCCCAAGGGATTTGCAGCCCTCTTTACCGCTTTGCTGGTTCCCCTGGTGATCTCCCTGATCGGCATCAATTTCCGCGGGGCAGCCTTCGCTTTCCGCCACTTCGGCAGACAGACGGGAGAACACATCCCCTTCATGGCTGGCATATTCGCGGTATCAAGTATATTGACTCCCTTTGCTCTCGGAATGGCGGTGACCGCAATCGCCACCGAAAAAATTGTTTTCATAAATGGTTTGATAAAGGCCGAGCCATGGTTCTGGGTAGGACCCTTCACTCTGGTGGGGGGACTTGCGGGGATGGCCATCTGCGCCTACCTGGCACCGATCTACATGGCGGTGCGCACCGAGGGGAAGTTGCGGAGAGACTTCAGACAACGGGGAATGATCGCCGGTTTGGTGCTCGGCATCCTGACCACAGTGGAGATTCCCGTTGCTATGGTCGATGCTCCCCTATTTGCCGGCCGTCTCCTTGCCTCGCCGGCCGTTTTTTTTGTCATACTGGCTGTGATTTTTGGGATCACGACCGAGATCCTGCTCTGGAGATGCCGGTTTCTGTGCGCACAGATCGCGGCCGCAGGAACCGTCACCCTCACGATTACCGGCTTTGCGGCAGCCATGTACCCGGACCTCCTTATCGGTCAGCTTACCCTGGCTGCAGCGGCGGCGCCTACCGCCACGCTCCGTGCATATTTCCTGGTGCTGCTGATCGGCATTATCATTCTCGTGCCATCGCTTCTGTTCCTCTACTGGACATTTAGCGGGGAACCGAACCCTGCGCTCCCTCGGCAGTTGGAAGAGTGAGGCTTTGCGGTGGCAAAAACCACGATGAATTGGGGAAATCACCGATTCATCTTTTAGCATTTGAAAATTGGATTATAAAGAAGCAGCGAGGAACGGAAACATGCACCGCGTCACTTTGCATGGACGGGCAGGGGAAAATAGATATTATAGATTTCGAGGATCGAATGCGGACGGAAGATGACCTCCGGCAAAGTGGAGTTCTTTTTGTGGAAGCGCAGCGACTTACCCGCGTCGGAACCTGGGTAGTCAAACTCCCAGATATCCCCGAGTACTGGTCTCCAGTTTCTTTCGACATCTTTGGGATCGACCCAGCAACAGGCCCTCCGAGAAATATCACGGAGTTCATGTCTCATACTCTCCCAGACGACCGCCAGGACTCCTGCGAGCTTTAGAAGAAGAAATTGTCGCCGAGGGGCGCGTATTTGATTTCACTTTCCGCATTGTCAGACCGGACGGCGAAATCCGAGTGGTTCGCGAAGTTGGTACCCCAGTTTACGAGAACACAGCCCTTATACGTTACATTGGCGCGTGGATGGATATCACCGAACAGGAGCAGAGAATCGTGGAGTTAAAGCGAAGTCAATTGTACCTGGCGGAAGCTCAAAGACTCAGCCACACTTGCAGCTTCGGCTGGAGGGTTTCTACCGGCGAGATCCTTTGGTCAGATGAGACCTTCCGGCTCTTTGAATTCGACCGGACAACATTTATTGCGAATCAACCTTCCTGGACACTAGGCACCGAGTCCACGGGAGAAGCTCGACGGGATAAGCACGTCTTCTGCGGACAGGTCGTGGATGGAGTTGTGCCCGAGTCCGAACAGCGCGGAGTCGATCCCGTCGTGCAGAATGTCAAGGACGTTCTCGACGCCTGCTTGGCCGTTGGCGGCAAGGCCCCAAAGGTAAGCGCGTCCGATCATCACCGCTTTGGCCCCAAGAGCAAGGGCCTTTACGACGTCGCTGCCGCGCCGAACTCCTCCATCAAGGAGGACCTCAATCTGGTCGCCAACGGCCTCGGCGATAGCAGGCAGGGCCCGGATGGTCGCAGGCGTGCCGTCGAGATTGTTGCCGCCGTGATTGGAAACCGAGATGGCCGTTACACCGGAATCGACTGCCCGCTTTGCGTCATCGACCCGCATCACTCCTTTGAGCATGAACGGGCCACCCCATTCGTTTCGCAGCCAGGAAACATCGTCCCAGGTCGGCGGCGGCGTATGCATCCACTTGCCGTAGACGCCGAAGAAGGTCGGTACCGGTTCGCCCGGTACTTCCATGTTGGGCACGGTCAGATCCGGAAAGTGTCCACTGCGTGCGAAGTCCAGTAGCCACCGCGGGCGTCTAAGAACCTCGGGAGCGAAGCGTAGCATCGCTTTCAGGTCTATGCGCTCGGGGATGGAGGGGCTGCCCCAGTCCCGCCCTTTGGAAAATGACCAGTCAAGCGTCGCTATCATGCCGACCGCCCCGGCGGCACGGGCCCGCTCGATTCGCCCTTTCATCTCCTCGCGAGTTCCGACCCAGTACATCTGGAAGAAGGTCTTCGGGTTGGCTGCCACGACTTCCTCGATCGGTTTGCTGGCAAAACTGCTTAGTCCCATTAGGGTTCCTCTGGCCGCCGCGGCACGCGCCACGGCTACCTCGCCGTCGGGATGAACGGCCTGTACGCCAGTCGGTGTTATCACCACCGGGAGTGAGATCACTTGGCCCATTACCGTCGTGGCCTGGTCGCGCTTGCCCGACAGGCCAACCACATGCGGGGCGAAGCCAAGCTCGGAGAACGCGGCAACATTGTCGTCAACTGTGAGCCCTTTCTCCGAGCCGGCAACCAGCGCTCCATACACCGACTCTGGTAGATGCCTCTTGGCGCGCCGCTGCGCCACCGCCACCGTTTCGAACCATGCGTTGGCCATCTCTTGGTTCCTCTCGTTTAGGAGTCGGCCGTCGACGCAGCACTAGCCGTGCCCTCCGGTTAGATCGTTCCTTGTTGTTGAGTCCCGGACGGGTGGATCGCAGCACCTGCACATCGAGGCCGCCGCCGACTTCGCCGGTGAGGTGGTTGTTCAACTCCGCTAGTGTGCCACCCTTCCCGTGCAGCGCGAGGCCCTGCTGGTTCGTCCATTTCTCGGAAGATACGGCTGTCATCGGGAGATCAGCTCGGATAGGGCTAGCCACGTACCGGCAGCCGTTCACACGAGCCAGACGGCCGTGCCCGAGGCGAATCCGATCACTGGCCAGTTCTGCGTCTAGGATTTATAGGGCAGGAATTTACTTGTTCGGGCATAAAAAATTTATAACCCCTGATTTGCATTTGTCAATGTAATTTCTGTCAGCATTTTTTTTACACGTTAGGAGATGTCCTCGATGTTTACTCCCAGTCGGAGCGTAAATATATTGCAGTAAAAATTTGGGAGGACGGCGGCAGTAATCCCGCTTCCTACCCGATTATTATGACGTCAAAACGTCCATTCTCAACCCGATTTAACTATTTCATGGACACACTTTCTGTTTCCTAATCGTCGTTCCACCCCAACGGGTTCCACAACAGGCTCATTTCCCGAGATCAAAGTTTTATATAGGCATCGCACCAAACTTACAATGTGTTGTAATAACAGGAATATATACAGATTGAAATTCCAATATACCCCTCAACAAAACCCCCTAAAGTTTCCGTCTATCCTGTTCAGGATTATCAGGTCATAGCTATATGGCGGTTGGTTTACCTAGGTGATATCCGATGAATCTTTCCGCAGCGGCCGTGCTGCTGCCGTTCACCCTGACGGCGCGCATCTCGGTATTGTGGCGCCGCAGGCTTACTTATTCATAATCCTGACTGCCATGCTGCTCGCCTGACAGCTTGCAGTGGTAGGGATGAAAAGATGGTTTTCACGTCATTTTGCCGCGAAGTGAAAACATAACTTCCCAAGTCTGCAATGGAACTGTTTCAGTCTGGACGGACAAGCTCTTTCAGCGACTGAAAACTGACGAGCCGGTGCTGTTGTTCATCATACAGGTTCAAGCGCAGTGCCCCAAGACTCATGCGAAGTGTTAGAGGTTTGACCGCCTGCAGTTCCGGTATCGCCTCGTAGCACTGCTGCAGATGGTAGTTGGGAATGGCGGGGCGTACATGGTGGACGTGATGAAAACCGATGTTGCCCGTAACCCACTGCAATAGCTTCGGCAACTTGTAATACGAAGCCCCTTCCATGGCGACCCGCCACGGGTCCCATGCATCGTGGCGCGCCCAATAGACCCCCTCGAACTGATGCTGGTTATAGAATAGCCAGACGCCTAGCGTCGCTGCCATGATCAGCACCGGCAGCTGAACCAGGAGATAGGTCCGGAAGCCGATGGTCAGGCTCGCCGTGACAACAATGGCGGCAATTGCCAGGTTGGTGCAGATGATGCTGATAAAATCGATTTTTTTCGCTCCTGGAGAAGAATAGCGGTTGCGCAGCAGGAAGTAATAGAGCGGACCGATGCCGAACATGATGAGGGGATGCCGGTACAACCGGTAGGACAGGCGCTTCAGCGGTTTTGCTTTCAGATACTCCTTAACAGTCATGGTTGTAATATCCCCCATGCCGCGCCGGTCCAGGTCGCCGGCGGTGATGTGATGCCCGGCGTGACTGCGCCGCCAGTCGTGAAAAGCGGTGAAGGACAGGATGCCGCAGAGATATCCCAGGTTCCTGTTCCAGCGGGGCGAGGGGAGGAACGAGCCGTGGATGCAATCGTGAAAAAAAATGAAAATACGGGCGAACAGGGCAGCCGCCATCACCCCAAGGGCGAGGGTGATCCCGTAGGGGTAACCGGCGCGAACAGTCTTGGCCATTAGGGCCAGCAGAAGCAGATACGGGATGAGGGTGGTGAGGAGTTGCCGGATCGCGGTTCGGGTATCGGCTTTGGCGTACCTGGCAGTGGTCTGGTACCACTCCGGCTTTGCTACCTTGGCTACGATGAGCACGGGATTAAATGACATAACTGGCCCCCTTGGCAGCTGGAGACAGATTACAATTTTTTTATTATAACAAAAATATTATGCACGGAAAAGAAGTGCTTTGCCGGCCTGCCGTCAGGCTTATGGAGCCGCTTGCGGTTTATCAGGTGAGACTGTTTTGCTGAGCAGGTCACTTTAGCACGCACTGACTGCGAATTCACAAAGTAGCTGCGAATGCTACAGGAGCGGACAGAAGGAAAGGTTACACAAATAAGCCAAGGGGCCACCTGGAAACGTGATATACTAGTGATACACTAATGTCACCTGAGCCGTAAGAACGACAGTCGCCTGACGATATGCGCTGGTTGTATAATCACGTATCTCTCGCCATAACTTCTCATCGCCCAAGGAAGGATGGAACATGAGCGCATCACGGACAGACGGACAGTTCCTGGGAATCGATATCGGTTCGGTTTCGTTAAATTATGTCCTGATTGACCAGAACGCAACGATTCTGCAAAGTGATTACCTGTTCCATCACGGCAATATTTACGGTCTGTTGAGAGAAACAGTGGAAGGGCTTGATTTGTCCTTCGTGCAGCAGGTCGCATACAATCATAAAGCGGGCGACTTTTTCACTGCCGGGGTGAGCGTCAACGAACAGGTCTCCCTGATCGAAGGGGCCCTTTTCCAGCAAGCAGAAATCGGCAGCATGTTCGTCATCGGTGGCGAAACGTTCGGCCTCATTCTGTTTGACGAACAGAATCGCTACCGCAGGTATATTGCCAATTCCTCCTGTGCCGCCGGCACCGGTGGATTCCTGGATCAGCAGGCGGAACGGCTGGGACTGTCGGGCAGCGCCGAACTCAGCCGATTGGCAGATTCTTTTCAGGGGGATCCACCGAAAGTAGCCACCCGCTGCGCAGTTTTCGCCAAAACGGACCTGGTACACTGCCAGCAGCAGGGTTACTCACTGGAAGCAATCTGCGCTGGTCTCTGTCAGGGGCTGGCCCATACAATCGCCGACACCCTGGTAAAAGGGGTCTCGTTACGCGGGCCGGTACTGGCGGTCGGCGGGGTGAGCAACAATCCCAAGGTCATGAAGTATCTTGCCGAAGTGATCGGCTCCCCCTTGGTGATTCCTCATTTTTCCGCCATCACCGGCGCCATTGGCTGCGCCATGACGGCGCGGAACAGGGCACCGGAGCAGGCCAGCTTACGGCAATTTTCCTCTGAGACCCTCCTCAAACAGCAGAATCAGGCTAAACATTACTTCTTTGCCCCGCTCACCCCCCAGCTTTCAGTACTCCCCGATTTTAGCGCCCACCCCCGTTATGTCTCACACAGCGTCGAGGTTGACCTGTACCATCTGCCTGCGGGTAAGGGACGTATCCCCGTTTACCTTGGCATCGACATCGGCTCGACCAGTACCAAGGCGGTTGTCATGGCTGCCGGCGGAGAGGACCGGATCTTGTTCGGTCTCTATACCAGGACTCTCGGACAACCGATCAGGGCCACGCAAAGCCTGTTGGCCTTACTCAGGGAAATTGAAGAACAACATGAGCTTCTTTTTGATTTTTGCGGGGTCGGGACAACCGGCTCGGGACGCAAATTCATGCAGAAAGTGGTGAATGCCGATCTGGCGGCTGATGAGATAACAGCCCATGCACGTGCCGCCTTTGCCTTGAATCCCTGCGTCGACACTGTCATCGAAATCGGCGGCCAGGATGCCAAATTTACCGTAATCGAAAATGGCCAGGTAACCTTTTCGGTGATGAATTATGTCTGTGCCGCGGGCACCGGCAGTTTTATCGAAGAACAGGCCAAGCGCCTCGATGTCACGCTGGATGGCTATGCCGAACTGGCAATGGGCACCCCTGCGCCGCTCACAAGTGATCGCTGTACCGTTTTCATGGAAAGGGACCTGAATCATTACCTGAGCCTGGGCTATGCCAAGGAGGAGTTGCTCGCGGCGGCACTCCATTCAGTTATCGACAATTATCTCTCGAAGGTGGCCCATCTCAATAAGATCGGCAATGCCATCTGCTTTCAGGGGGCTACCGCCAAAAATGCGGCATTGGTTGCCGCTTTCGAACAAAAACTTGGAAAACCAATTTTCGTCTCACAATACTGCCACCTGACCGGCGCGCTCGGGGTCTGCCTGCTACTGCGGGAAAAACATATCCGGGAAACCCGCTTTCGCGGGATTGATTTCTACAAGGAACAGCCTTCGGTCACCGAAGAGGTGTGCGACCTGTGCAACAATCATTGCAAGCTGAACCGGATCAACCTGGCGGATGAAAGCATCGTCTGGGGTTTCCTGTGCGGCCGCGAGGAAGCCGATACCGTGCGCAGACCCGCCAACCCGGCTGGATTCGACCTGTTGAGCAGCAGACGCCGCATTTTCGATCCCAAGGAAACGCAAGGAGTGGCTGGCACAGCACCCCCCCGCATCGAGGGAGGAATGGGTGTGGAGATCGAGCTCGCTCTTACCCGGCTGAAAGAAAGCTTCGAACTCAATCTGCTGAACGTGCGCCATAAACTCTTTGCCTTCGGCCAGGAGGAACTTCCGGCAGGCAGGGGCAAAGGCTCCATCACCATCGGCATTCCCGCTACGCTCTACCTGCTGGAATGTCTCCCCTTCTGGAAACTGTTTTTTACGAAACTGGGGTACCGTGTGTATGTCTCGCCTCCCAGCGGGGAATTGCTGGGAAAGGGCACGGAAATCGCCGGTGCCGGATTCTGCGCACCACTATCGTACTGGCATGGCCACGTCAAGGATGTGAGCCGGCATGCCGATTACATGTTTCTTCCGGTCATGCTCAATGGAGGGGATCCTGGGTTACCCAAATGCTACTGCTATTATTCAAATTACGCGGTGGCATTGCTCCGGAACAACGGCTCACTCAGGCTGGAAATGAGATGCATCGCGCCGCTCATCGATTTCTCCAAACCCGCCATCGACAATGTGCAACAGATCTATGAGAGCCTCCCCCGGGAATTGCGCTTCATCCAGACCCCGGGTGATATTCAGGAGGCCTATAACCATTCCTGGGGCTGGTTCATTGCCAGGAAAGGACTGCTCGTCGAAATTTTTCAGCACCAGCGAAAGCAGGCTGGAGACTTTGCCGTGGTCCTTCTAGGGCGACCGTACGTGATCATGGATCCGGTGCTGAACAAGAATATTCCGCAAAAATTCAATGAACTCGGCATCCAGACCTTCTTTCAGGACATGCTGCCGCACACGGAAATCGTTGCCGACAGCCCCGGCAGGGACTTTATAGACTGGAACCACTGGAAGTACGGCAGCCACATCCTGGAGGCGGCCGAATATGTTGGCAAAAGCCGCGGCCTGTATCCGGTCTATCTGACTGCTTTCAAATGCTCGCCCGATGCGTTTGTGCTCAATTACTTCAAGGAAATCATGGACGCCTATCGGAAGCCCTATCTGATTCTGCAGATCGATGAACATAGCTCCGCGGTCGGCTACGAAACCCGCATTGAATCCGTCGTGGAGACCTTCCGCAACCATTTCCGACACAACAGTCCGGTCCCACGGCAGAGCGCGCGGCATCGCGTCTCCAGACTTCCCTTCAGAGGTGAGACCATCCTAGTGCCCAATTATGACCCGCTGAGCTGCAGCCTGATCTGCGCGGCGTTTGAACATGGCGGCTATCGGGCCCGCTTGATTGAAGAAACGCCCATGACAGTCGTGTCGAGCCTGCGTATCAACGATGGTCAATGCCTTCCCTTGAGCTGCATCGTCCAGGGGATCGTCGAAACCATCCGCAAGTACCGGCTGAAGCCGGAAAACACCGCACTCTATCTGAATGCGCTGGTCCAGAACGCTTGCAATCTCCCCCAGTACCCCCTGATGGCCAAGAAACTCCTGGAGCAGAGGGGCGACGGTTTCGAAAAAGTAAAGGTTTTTGCCAGTGAATTCGAAATGAAGGGGCTGCCTCTTGAACTTATACATGACATCTATTGCAGCTATTTACTGGGGGGGCTGCTCAGAAAAATCGGCTGCAGGCTGCGCCCATACGAAAGGAGACCTGGCCAGATCGATCGGGCTATCGAAGACGCCCGTCTCAGACTCTCTCGGTGCATCGCCACCGGCAAGCCCAAGGAGGCGGTATTCCGGGAAATTGTGGCCGGTTTTTCCCCGATTCCGCTGGCGGACCGCCCCGGAATCCGGCCCAAAGTGGCGATTATCGGCGACTTGTATGTCCGGGACAATGAAGCGTTCAACCAGGGGTTAATCGCTGACCTGGAAAGCTACGGCGCTGAAGTCGTCACCGTTCCCTTCACCTATGTCGTGCGCTTGATCCTGGATAGGGATATCCGCAATCTCTGGGAAGACGGGCGGTATATATCTGTAATGGGCAATAAACTGCTGGCCGAGGTGTTGGAAACAACCGAACGGCGCTTTTACCAGGTCAGCCGGGACATTCTGCAGGAGGATTTCCCCACCTTTGACGACGCGATTTTTGGTTACCTGAAAAAGTACCATGTCTCGCTGAGCCACGGGGGTGAAACCGCCCAGAATATCCTGAAGATCTTCAGTCTGCGCCACCATTATCCGCAAATTGCCCTCTTTATCCATGTCAATCCCCTGTTCTGCTGCCCCGCCCTGGTCAGCGAAGCACTGTTCAAAACCATTGAAAAGGATATCGGAATCCCGATCGTTTCCCTCATGTATGACGGCACAACCGGGCGACAGAACGAATCCTTGGCCCCGTATCTGCACTACATATCGCGTGCCTCCACGGAAGGTTAAAAGATCAAACTTCGGCGCCAGTACGTGTTATTTTTTGTTCAGGCAATATATAGTAACATGGCCAGGTAGTGGCTGATGCTACCCGCAAACACGCAAAGATGCCAGAAACCATGGGCCCGAGCGAACCGGTTGTCGAGGGCGAAGAAAATTGTCCCTCCCGTATAGAACGCCCCGCCGATTCCCAGCAACGCCACCCCTTGCCACGGCACCGAACGCAACAGGGGGCGGATAGCGATCAGAATCAGCCATCCCATGCCGAGATAGAGTGCTAGATCCGGAATCCGCGGCAGCCTGTGCGGAAATTTTACAAGCAATATACCGAAAATAGCGCACGCCCAGACCAGACCGCACAGAGTCCAACCCCAGCTTCCGCGCAAGGGGACCAGGCTGATGGGGGTATAAGTTCCGGCGATGAGGAGATAGATGGCGCAGTGATCGAGTTCGTTCAAGAGCGGCTTATCGCTACCCCGCACGGCATGGTAGAGGGACGTAATGGAGTAGAGGAGCATCAGGGCGCCGCCGTAAATACTGAAACTGACGATCTTCCAGGGATCGCCCATGCGTATCGCCGATATCAGCAGTACCACCGCCCCCAACGGTGCCGCCACTGCTCCCGGCAGGCTGGTCATGAGATTGAAACGTTCCGTTTTCTCGGAATCCATAGCAGTACAGGGGTTAACCGGCTGTTGATTGCCGGACACTTCCCATCCCTCCTGATAAAAATGTAAAGCAGAAATGTAGATGGGTCAACTTCTTAGTCGGATGTTTTTATCAAGAGCAACTTGGCAGGATCGGGATCGTTAATGAGGCGCATGTAAATGTGATTGAACGAACGAGGGGAATTGGTTTACAACTCGTCGTCGGGGCCACGACACGGTCCATACAGATTTAGCTCCTTGGAAAGCCCATCATTCTGAGCTTATTCGGGGGGTACTTGGAGTCTTTGTCGGCATAGTAGGCTCTTTTAGTATGGTACACCTTGGGAAAGCCTATGACCATTCTTCTGAAATTTCAGATTGTTGACCCGCTATTTGCGATCTGGGTGGGCATCTTCTCCGGCTTCTTACCGGTATGGAAGGTCTCTCAACTAGATTCGCACACCGCCTTGGGTCACGAGTGAAGTGTAACGTCCTTATCTCTTGCCTGAACCTTTAATCCTTTCATCCCGCTAACTTTTGGGTTGCTTCTTGAAACTTTCCCTTAGACATCGGAAGGTATAGCAGTCCGAGTCAGGTCTGGGTCACCAGAGGGCAGTTCTGTGCACTGGAAAGAACTCTTACCTCCCATATATACCCCCTAACATTCGACTCTTCGCCTTATCCATCCAGTAAAAAATTCTTCCGGATAATCCGCGGGTATACGCCCTACGCCCTGAAAATATTCATATCTATATTAAAACGACAGATTTCAGCAAAAACTATTTGTCGATTTGTGCATAGAACCCCAATTAATTTCTTCAAGGTAAACCTCCGGCTCTGCCGGAGGACTCCCAAAGTTTGACTTTTGCGGCAATACGCTTCACCCCACAATATATGGGTGCAGTTGCCAAACCGAGATGTCAGGGTTCTCGGGTTTTGATTTTGACCGATTGCGGTCAGCCCCCTTTGAGGGGGCAGCAATCGTAATACCTCCGGCTTTGCCGGAGGATAGTTATTCCAGTTTCATTTGTAAAAAGGGAAGTTCTACAGAACGATATCGCAACTATCTTTTCATTGGCTGTATACCAAAAATAAAAATGGCTTTAGGGCTCTAGCAAGTTTTGTTATTTTTAACCTTTTGATTAAATATAAGTAAAGATATATAGATAAATGTCGATAATAGAGTTTATAGACATCTTGCCTTTTAATCTAAATCAACACAGGGGATGAGAAATGACGATGAACTTTAAAATCGGGACAAAACTAGGGGGCGGTTTCGGATTTCTGCTAGTGGTAATTGTTGTGTTGGTATGTTTCGGTATCAGTAGTACACGCAAAATCAACGGATCAGTAGAGAAAATTGCCAAGGGGAGCTATGCAAAAACCGTCTATGCGTTCCAGGCATCCAAGGCGCTTGATGATGTTATCGCTTCAATCAGGATGCTGGTGCTTGTCAAAGACGAAAAAGTCATTGCCACGGAAAGGCTGAAGATCGAAGAAGCTAGGGGACGATACAGAGAAGCCATAACGAAGTTGGATGAATCGGAAAAATCGGAAGAGGGGAGAAAGCTGCTTGAAAACATGAAAAATGCAATTGTACCTGCCGCACAGGCAAATAACAGGGTAATGGCACTGGCTCTCGCCCATAAACAGGAAGAGGCAACAGCAGTGTTGCTGAAAGAGGCCATTCCCCTGTCAGCAAAACTTCAGGAGGTATTTAATGCTCAGGTAAAATATCAACAACAAAACGTGGATTCTACCTACCAGAAATCAGAAGTGACTTATGAGCATACGAAATGGTTCCAGCTCATAACAGGAATGATAGCCATTATCGTCGGTATCCTGGCAGCCGTAATTCTGACACGTCACTTCACTTTCAGAATCAAAAAATTGGCTGCTACCGTGGGCAGGATAGCAGAAGGTGACTTATCGAGGCAAGTCGTGATCCATGCCAATGATGAAATCGGCGAGCTGGGAAAGAGTATTAATCGCATGGTCACCTCGGTTGGCACCATAATCGCGTCGGTAAAAGAGACTGCATCCCAGGTCGAATCTTCGGCCAATATGTTGAATCTCGTCTGCGAGCAAATAGCCAGCAGTACAGAGGAGGTGGCGTCCCAGACCGGCACAATAGCCACTGCCAGTGAGGAAATGGCAGCGACTTCGGGAGGAATTGCCCAGAACTGTACAATGGCAGCGGAAAGTACCCAACAGGGGAACAACCTGGTAATGGAAGGAGTTTCCGTGGTCCAAGAAACGGTTGCCGGCATGGACCGGATCGCTGAAAGAGTGAAGGCAACGGCCGCCACTTTGGGAAGTCTCGGTTCCCGTTCCGACCAGATCGGGGAAATCGTAGGAACCATCGAAGATATCGCCGACCAGACAAACCTGTTGGCCCTCAACGCAGCCATCGAGGCGGCTAGGGCCGGGGAGCAGGGACGGGGCTTTGCCGTGGTAGCCGATGAAGTTCGAGCCCTGGCGGAACGAACAACCAAGGCGACAAAGGAGATCGACCAAATGATAAAGGCCATCCAGAATGAGACGGCAAGTGCCGTCAGTGCTATGAGTGAAGGCGTGAACGAGGTCGAACGTGGGTCGGCGGATGCCGCCAAATCGGGATCTGCACTGAATGAGATCCTTGCCCAGATAAATGCCATTTCCATGGAGGTTAACCAAATAGCGACTGCAGCTGAGGAACAAACTGCGACAACAATGGAAATAACTAACAACATAACGCAGATTTCCGAAGTGATCCAGATGAGCGCGAGTTGTTCCCATGATTCGGCCTCTACCGCAAAAGAGCTTTTAACAAGTGCTGAGGAGCTGCACCGTCTTGTTGAACGGTTTACCCTTGCGGCATGATCACCGAAGAAAACGTTTACCCCAAGCTCCTGCCGTATCATGAATAATCAGGAGGAGCCTGTTGCTCCCTCCGTACTCCCATACCGAGGGGAGCCCCTTTTTCTTGGCAGCATATTTTCCACTACTCAGAGGAGAGTTAATTATTATAACAGGAGGTAAAAAACAATAGCAGGAAAAATCAAGTAGATGATCGAAACACTAATCTTACAGAGGACGAAGGACAACGCGATGCTGGCGGGGATAATCAAGACAAAGCTTATGCTGAAGTGGATCGACCCGAGTAAGTTTTCATAACAGTCCGCTGACGACCCGGCAGTGATCGGCAAACGTGAAGCCCTTCTCAAGGAACTCTATGCCTATGCCCTGGTATATAGAAACACAGCATAACCGCTTAAAAAAAGTTGGTGGGGGCGGCTTTTTCTTCTTGACAACTTGAAAACCATATCATGTGCCTGATATCGACCGGAAGGCAGGTGGGTCACGAGAACGCAGCCTATAAACGTTCTTACCGCCTTCATTCCCGTTTGGTCAAGCGTGAGAGCCACTTCCGCTTGTCGTGTGTAACGGTCTTTATCGCAGATTCAGATTCCTTCACCATAAAAACTATCTAGCACTTATCCGGTATGTGGCTACCAGAAGGGTACGCCTCTTGCGATTGGTACCCCGCAACTTGCGGTGCTTCGTTTCATTGTCAGGACCGCTCTTTATTCAGGGTCGAGTAGCCGGGGACGGTTGCCCACCCCCAGCCCTCTGAGAACCGTACTTGAAAGTTTCCCATCATACGGCTC
>Ga0326727_10010131_pt1 | contig 22643 bp, 18 predicted proteins | sample MB2enrmetagenome_FD_207643 | JGI IMG/M metagenome (GOLD analysis project Ga0326727, IMG submission 207643) | Lab enriched peat soil microbial communities from McLean, Ithaca, NY, United States - MB29MY | ecosystem: Environmental > Terrestrial > Soil > Wetlands > Peat | place: USA: New York...
TTTACCATTGTCTCAGAATACGGTACCTCCTTTCAAATTCGTCGTTTGAGGAGTTACTTATCGGCAGGTCTCCTGGCTTAGGATCATCACGAGCTGTCCCTTCCCGGCCAATAAGGGCCAGTGGTTATGACAGTAGCTCTCCTTTTACAGTGACGGGACCGCTCGGGATTTACACCCGATTCCCTATTCTCCTCATTAAAAAGAGGCACCAATAAGTTCAATATTAAATCGGTTTGAGTATAATAGTTATTAATTAATTTCAATAATAGTAGACGAGTAAAGAAAAGTCAATATTATAAATACTTGAAGTTCCTGCCCTAAGTCATTTACTATAAGGAGAGCAGAAGATCCGTAGGGCGAACGCTGACTTATAATGTAACCTATTTATGGAGATGAGGAATCGGAATGAAAATCATAGTCGATGCCGACGCGTGCCCGAGGACTGTTTTGCAAATTTGTATTACCTTAGCACGTGAATATGCTGTGCCTGTCTGGACGGTCGCCAGTTTTAATCACAACATTGAGTCCGACCATCACGTGGTCGTAGGAAACGCTTCGCAAGAGGCGGATATCCGGGTTATGAATCTGGCGCTGGCGGGTGACGTGGCGGTGACGCAGGATTGGGGTCTGGCAGCAATGTTATTGGGAAAAAGGGTTAAGTGTCTAAATCCTGACGGGAAAGAGTTTAGGGCAAATAATATTGAATTTTTACTGGAGGAACGTGAGGCCAAAGCAAAGTTTCGACGGACCGGCGGCAGAACCAAGGGACCGAAGAAGAGAGGGTCCGAAAATGATCGGCAGTTTGAAGTCGGTCTGCAGAATATACTTACTCAGCTTAGACAGCAAGAAAGCAGAGCACCGGATAGTGGCGATTGCCAAATTAAAGTTGAAAGACTTTGCACTTTTGACAAAAGTTTATTAAACTAAGGGGTGTGGGGTTCGCCGAAAAGGGTCGAACACAGATCTTGAGAAAAAACGACGGAGGTAAATAATGAGTACAGTAGTAGAAACCAAGGAATTTCAAACGGAAATTCGGCAATTACTAGACATTGTAATCCACTCTCTCTATACTGAGCGCGAGATTTTCTTAAGAGAGCTGATTTCCAATGCTGCAGATGCTATGGAGAAACTGCGCTACATTCAGCTTACGGGTCCAGAGGTCAAAGACAAGGATTTGGAATTAGAAATCCACATTAATACGGATGATAACGCCCATACATTAACGATTGCCGATACCGGTATTGGGATGTCGAAAGAAGAATTGGTTGAGAATTTAGGGACCATTGCCCATTCGGGCTCTAAAGAATTCATTAAACACCTCTCTGCCAAAGGAGATCAGAAGGACCTTAACCTCATTGGGCAATTCGGAGTTGGGTTTTACTCCGCCTTTATGGTCGCTGATAAGGTGACGCTTTATACCCGTTCTTATCAAAAAGAGGGCGAAAGCTTGGTTTGGGAATCCGACGGCGTGGGGAGCTATACGATTACTGAGGGGGAAGAAGATTTAAGTCGGGGTACGAAGATGGTTCTCCACTTAAAAGAAGACGCCTATGATTATGCTAAAGAGGAAACAGTCCAACGTGTAATCAAACAATATTCCAGCTTTGTGCCGTACCCGATTACCGTCAATGGGCAAAAAGTGAACACAGTTGACGCCCTGTGGACAAAAAATAAAAATGAAATTACGGATGCGGAGTACAACGAGTTTTATAAATTTATTGCCAATGCTCATGATGAGCCACTTTTCCGCTTGCATTTCTCGTCGGATGCACCTTTGAATATTAACTCTCTATTATTTGTTCCCAAAGAGAATTTTGAACAGTTTGGTTTTGGTCGAACCGAGCCGGGGGTAAACCTCTATTGCAAAAAAGTTTTAATTCAAGAAAAATCCCCGACTGTTTTGCCCGAGTGGTTGCGTTTTTTAAGAGGGGTTATGGACAGTGAAGAGCTTCCGCTTAATATTTCTAGGGAAACTATGCAGGACAGTGCCTTAATCGGCAAACTCAACAAAGTGGTGACAGGACGTTTCCTCAAATTCCTCGATAATCAAGTGACTGCTGAACCAGAGAAGTATAAAGAGTTCTGGGAGAAGTTCAACTTCTTTATTAAAGAGGGTGCAGCGAATGACTTCACGCACCGCAAAGAACTTGTGAAACTATTGCAGTTTGAATCCTCAAATACGCAGGCGGGAGAACTGGTTTCTTTGGCAGATTACGTAGCTCGGATGAAAGAAGATCAAGCGGCTATTTATTATGTCAATGGTCCTTCTCGTGAAGTTATTGAGTCCGGTCCTTATCTGGAAATATTCAGGGACAAAGGCCTGGAAGTACTCTATACGTATGCAGCAATTGATGACTACATTTTTGGTTCAGTCGGGGAATATGAAGAGAAAAAACTCATTTCGGCTGATCAGGCCGATTTGGATTTAGGCAATGGTGAACAGAAGGTCAGAAGTGAACAAGCTCTGTCCGAAGAGGATGTTCAGGCCTTGACAAGCTGGCTCAAAGAGGTGTTGGGCAGCAAAGTAACCGAGGTGCGGGAATCCAAACGTCTGGTCGACAGTCCCGCAGTGGTACTCAGCCCGTATGGGACGAACAGTATGCAGAGAATGATGCAGCTTGTGAATAAGGATTTAAATAACGTGGGTCCCAGTGTTTTGGAAATTAACGCAGAACATCAGATGATTAAACGTTTGGACTCGGCGCGGAAAAATGAGGACGCTTTTGCTAAAATTGCCGCAGAACAAATATTTGAAAATGCTCAAATCGCGGCTGGGCTCATTGTTGATCCGAGGGGCATGGTAAATCGACTCAATGAGATCTTGGAACGGGCGTTAGGTTAAGGCTGGATAAACTACTCAGAAGATGAATTTTGGGGTGAGAAAGAGGACTGCTGACTGAGTGCAGTTCTTTTTCTTCTATACTATTAAAAATAGTAATTTATTAACAACAATAATCAAAGGCGGAATAGATGTGCTTGTTTGGCCTTGAAAAGTCTGAAATAATTCGGAAAATAAACGCTCGCTGAGAATTTCCAAAGTTAGTCATTGACTAATTCTCTGCCAAGTGATAATTTAGATAAGTGGCTAGTTCGCCTTTGCACAAGATGTCAAATCGTCTAAAATAAAAGTCGATGCTGTAATATGATTATCTAATTGATCAATAAGGAATAAGAATTTTACAAGCCAATGAAAATTCCTTAGACTGATAGTGATAATAAGGACAAATACAATTCCGAGTTGCTGATTTTGCATCACACCATGCACGTCATCCTTTAAGGTGCAGTTAGAGCATCTGAATTAATCTAAAAATGTGTTGTAAGGAAAGGTCGGTGTTGGATGGGGGGGATTGGCGCCATTCAACATCGACTGAATTGTCTCATACACGAAGATATTTAGATGCGTTGCTTGAATGGTCATAGGTAGGCTTGGCGAAAGGTTTTTTTGCTTATTAAACTGCAAGGAGTGGTTAAAATGGACCAAAAGCTGAAAGACCTTATAGTAGGAAAGAAATCTGTCATTTTGGAAAGGTGGTTTGATGCGATCATTGAAACGTATCCTTCTGATGCTACGGGCTTTTTGAAAAAGCAGAAGGATAGGTTTGCAAATCCGATAGGTCATACGATATCTCAAGGAACAGAAGGTATTTTGGAAGTTCTCATCGGAGGGAAGGAACTGACTGAAGATTTGCCATTTCTCAACAATTTTATTAAAGTTAGGGCTATCCAGGATTTTACGCCTTCGAAGGCAATGACCTTTATTTTTCTGATTAAAAAAGTGATTAGAGAAACACTGGAAAAGGAAATCAGGCAGAACCAGATCTATGATGCTTTGTTAAGGTTTGAAACGAAAATAGATGATCTGGCTCTTTTTGCCTTTGATATATATGTGAAATGTCGAGAACAGATTTATGAACTAAAGACCGATGAACTGAAAAGGATGACTTACACACTATTGAAGAAAGCAAATCTAATGTATGAGATCCCGACCCAGGAATTGGAAGTTAAAGTCCCGGAATGTAATCCAGAATGTAATAGATAAAGGAAGGAGGTCGTAGAGTGAAAGCACTGTTGTCTTTCCTCGCAGTTATTGTACTCATTCTGATCGCTACCCTAGGAGTAGATGGAGCAAATTTACAGTTTCTTTTTGGTATTATTATACCTTATCTGGCCTTTATCATGTTTGTAGGTGGATTTGTTTATCGCGTCATAAAATGGGGTCGTTCACCTGTGCCCTTTCGGATTCCGACAACCTGCGGACAGCAAAAATCACTCCCTTGGATCAAACAGAATAAGATCGAAAATCCAACATCCGCTCTCGGTGTCATAGTAAGAATGGCTTTGGAAATATTTTTCTTCCGTTCCTTGTTTAGAAATTCTAAGACTGAATTGAGGGTTGGAGCGGACGGTCCGAAATTATCCTACGGCTCGGCAAAGTGGCTTTGGTTTGGCAGTTTGGTTTTTCACTGGTCTTTTCTCATAATTATTGTCAGACATCTTAGATTTTTCATAGAACCCGTGCCGCATTTACTGCAAATAGTTGACAGTATTGATGGTATGTTGCAGATCGGTTTGCCGCCGATTTACTTGACGGATCTTTTCTTTTTACTCGCGGTGACTTTTTTGTTTCTCAGAAGAGTTTTTATTCCTCAAGTCCGGTATATCTCCCTCGCAGCCGATTATTTCCCGCTGTTTGTGATTATGTGCATAGCGATTTCAGGGGTGCTTATGCGGTACTTCTATAGAGTCGATATTGTCGCGGTCAAAGAATTAGCGCTGGGATTAGTCCAACTGAACCCCACTATCCCTGCTGGAATCGGAACTATATTTTATGTTCACTTGTTTCTCATCAGTACTTTGTTTGCCTACTTCCCTACGAGTAAATTAATGCATATGGGCGGTATTTTCCTCAGCCCAACGCGGAATATGATGAATAACAATCGTATGGTAAGACACATCAATCCTTGGAATCCTGAATTAGAATATCACACCTATGCGCATTACGAAGATGAATACCGAGAAAAAATGAAAAAAGCTGGTATACCGGTAGAGAAGGAGTGATCGAGGATGGCTAAAGTAGAGAAATATAAACTTCCAGAACCAGAAGAAATAGCTAATATTGACTTTCATCCTCCCGCAACGAGTTGGATGGATACACCAACCGAATTCAAACCGGGTACTTTTTGCTGGGGTGCAAAGGAAAAAGATCTTTTAACCCTTGGTTTGCCTAATCCAAGACAATGGTCTCCCGCCGACGAAGATTGGAAACTGCCGGAGGGCTGGGAAACAACCATCTTAGATGGGATTGCAGAGAGACTAAGTAAATATCGCTCCTTTAAGATATTTATGGATATTTGTGTTCGATGTGGGGCGTGTGCCGATAAATGTCATTTTTATATTGCCACAGGCGACCCGAAAAATATGCCCGTTCTTAGAGCGGAACTACTGAGATCAGTCTACAAAAAGTATTTTACAAAGTCCGGCAAATTCCTGGGACGCTTAGCCGGAGCCAGAGAACTGGATGAAAAGGTGCTAAAGGAATGGTGGTCTTACTTCTTTCAATGTACTGAATGCCGTCGTTGTTCTGTTTTTTGTCCTTATGGCATCGACCAAGCGGAAGTGACTATAATCGGACGGGAACTTCTGAACTTAGTGGGCTTGAACATTGACTGGATCGCCGGACCGGCAGCGGCTTGTTATATGAAGGGAAATCACCTCGGTCTTGAGCCTCACGCTATTACGGGAAACATTGAGACGATGTGCGATGATATAGAGGAGATAACCGGTATTAAGGTGAATCCCACCTTTAACAGGAAAGGTGCCGAGATATTATTCATTACACCATCCGGCGACTTTTTAGGCGAACCCGGTATCTATACCTGTATGGGTTATCTGATGCTTTTCCATGAACTTGGTCTTGATTACACTTGGAGCACCTATGCTTCTGAGGGCGGGAATTTTGGATTCTTTACCTCGAATGACACGGCTAAGAGACTTAACTATAAGATTTATGCGGAAGCAAAAAGATTAGGGGTCAAATATATCATTGGTGGAGAATGTGGCCACATGTGGAGAGTTCTGAATCAATATATGGATACTTGGCATGGCCCTGCGGATTTCTTGGAAGTTCCGGTATCGCCAATAACAGGCACGAGATTTGAAAATGCAAAATCCACTAAAATGATTCACATTTCCGAATTTACGGCTGATTTAATTAAGAACAACAAGCTGAAACTTGACCCGAGCAGAAATGATCACCTGAAAGTAACTTATCATGATTCCTGTAATCCGTCCCGTGGTATGGGTCTCCTTGATGAACCGCGCTATATCATTAAGTCTGTTTGCAATAATTTCTACGAAATGCCTGAAAACACAATCCGAGAGAAGACATTCTGCTGTGGGAGCGGGTCGGGACTCAACGCCTCGGAAAATATGGAACAGCGGATGAGAGGCGGATTCCCTCGAGCCAATGCAGTGAAGTATGTACAAGAAAAACATGGTGTGAATATGCTTGCCAATATTTGCGCAGTTGACCGAGCAGCATTTCCGGCCCTCATGGATTACTGGTGTCCAGGGGTAGGGGTTACCGGAACTACAGAGTTAGTGGCCAATGCTTTAGTGATGAAGGGCGAGATAAGGAGAACCCTCGATATACGTCTTCAGGATCTACCGGAAAAGGGAGGTAATGGATAATGTACAAAGGCGGAAAAATTATTACTTCGCTTATTATCTTCGTAGCTTTCCTGACTTTCCCCTTCTTTTACAATATGGGTAAAGCCAACGCTGGACCGGATAATCTAGTTGCAAATACCAAGATAACAGCGAATTTGCAGTGCGTTGAATCAACAGAATATATGAAGGCCAATCACATGCAACTGCTCAATCAGTGGAGACAGGCTTATGTCCGCGATGGTCAGACAGAATATACCAATAGTCAGGGGAAGACGTTCGACGTCAATCTTAACACTTGTATAGAATGTCATGCAACTGGGGCGACATCGCACGCAGTAGGCTTGAGTAACCCGGCAGTAAAAAATGTAGGAGTGAGTAACTCGTCAGTAAATACGTCGGATCAGTTCTGTGTTTCCTGCCATAATTATGCATCTGTAGAGCCGACTTGTTGGAGTTGCCATTCTGGACCAGGGGAGGCAACAAAATGAGCATTAATAGACGACAATTTTTGAGAAGAGCTGGCATTGTTACCGCATTGGGACTCAGTGGTTCAGTTGCTGTGACTGGTCTCCGCGGGAAAATAGTAGAGGCGGCTGCTGAAGCTGGGTACAAGACGTCTTCTCAAGCTCTCAACGCAAAGCATTGGGCTATGGTAGTGGATATGAGCAAATTTAAAACTGAAGATGATTTTAAAAAGGTTGCTCAGTCCTGCGTCAGTATCCACAATATCCCGGACTTTGGTAATCCAAAAGATGAAATTAAGTGGATATGGGAAGACGATTACGAGCATACTTTTTCCGGCGGAGATAATGAGTATTTGACTGATAGTTTTAAAGAGTTGCCTTTTGTCGTAATGTGTAATCACTGTGAGAATCCTCCCTGTGTCAAGGCCTGTCCAACTGGTGCTACCTTTAAAAAGCCGGATGGAATTGTCGATATGGACTATCATCGTTGTATTGGTTGTCGGTTTTGTATGGGGGCCTGTCCCTTTGGAGCGAGAAGTTTTAATTATCGGGACCCTAGGCCTTTCATTAAAAAGATCGATCCGGATTTCCCGACGAGAACTCCAGGGGTTGTCGAAAAATGCACTTTCTGTGTGGAGCGATTGGCTAAGGGTCAAATGCCGGCCTGTGTGGAGGCTTCCAATGGAGGACTGATTTTCGGCGATTTGGATGATCCTAATTCTGAAGTTCGAAAAATTGTCAGCACAAAGTATACAATCCGTCGAAAAACAGAGTTGGGAACTCAGCCAAGTGTTTATTACCTAGTAGGAGGTGGCGACCATGCTTGAAAAAGCGCTGACCGGTAGTAAAAAATACTGGGCATGGATCATCTTTCTGCTCCTTGTGATCGCGGTAGGTTTTATGGCTTACCTCAGACAGTTTAGTTATGGTCTAGGATTAACAGGTATGAGCCGGGACGTATCCTGGGGTTTGTATATTGCCCAGTTTACTTTTCTCGTAGGTGTTGCTGCCTCGGCAGTTATGCTGGTCACTCCTTATTATCTGCATGATTTTAAGAAATTCGGTAAAATGGTTATTTTCGGTGAATTCTTGGCAGTTTCTGCGGTGATCATGTGTATTCTGTTTATTTTTGTCGATGTCGGTCAACCGATGCGGATTCTTAATGTTCTCCTTTATCCTCAGTTGCATTCAGTTATGTTTTATGATATGTGTGTATTATGTGGATATCTCGCTATTAATATTGTTGTAGGATGGACTTCTCTTGGTGCTGAGCGAAAGGGCATTCCAACACCAAAGTGGGTTAAGCCGCTTATCTACCTTTCGGTCCCCTGGGCGTTCAGCATTCATACAGTGACAGCCTTTTTATATGCCGGTCTGCCGGGAAGACATTTCTGGTTGACCGCAATAATGGCAGCACGTTTCTTGGCATCTGCTTTCGCTGCCGGTCCTTCACTGCTGATCATATTGCTCTTAATTGTTCGAAAAGTAAGTGATTTTGATCCGGATCCCCCGGGTGTTGGAGCGATTCAATCGTTGGTGAAAATTATCAGGTATGCTATGATTGCTAATGTATTCTTCTATATTTGTGAAGTCTTTACAGCCTTCTATAGCAATGTCCCGGATGAAATGGCGGCATTCAAGTATGTATTCGTTGGTCTTGACGGACATACAAGTCTTGTTCCCTTTATGTGGACCGCGACATTTTTGGCCTTTCTGGGGATTGGCTTGCTTGTTTTCCCGACGCGTAAGAACAAAGTGCTTCTGCCTATCGCCCTATTATCAATTTTCTTTGCAAATTGGATTGACAAAGGGGTAGTGCTCATTATTGCCGGTTTTGTTCCGAATTCCTTTGGACGAGTAACGGAGTATTTCCCAACCAGTAATGAGATATCGATTGTCTTGGGTGTCTATGCGATTGGTTTTCTGCTCCTTACTGTTCTATACAAAGTGGCGATCTCTGTTAGAGAAGAGAAAGCTCAGTAGACTTAGCTGGTTTTTTTGATTCTTGTTTGGGAGGTGAGAGGATTAAGTTCAACATGTCGCTTATAAAAACATGTTGGATTATTATGACTTCTGCGTCATTGCATACTGTAGGAGTCAAGCTGGTTGCCTAACCCAAACAACTATCAATTTTAATAAACTCAAAGGAGGAAAATAAAAATGGCTCAACTAGTAGTAGGTAGTTTAACAGTAGAATTGGATGAAGATGGTTTTCTAGAGGATCATTCAGCATGGAATGAAGACGTGGCTAAGGCTCTTGCCAGCACTGAGGAAGTAAGTGAGCTTACCGAAGAACACTGGAAATTGATCAACTACCTCAGAGACTATTATGCACAGTATGGTGTTGCCCCGATGGTTCGTAAAATGTGTAAAGATACCGGTTATGACCAAAAGAAAATTTATGTATTGTTTCCTGCAGGTCCAGGGAAAGGTGCCTGTAAAGTTGCTGGTCTTCCTAAACCAACTGGTTGCGTTTAATTTTAAGGGGGGGTACCCCCCTTTTTTTTGCTCTTAAGAATCTACAACTTTAGTCCAACTACGGCCAAATTTTGTCCGGGTTGGACTATTTAATTGTCCTTAAACACAGTATAATAACAGGAAATCTTGCTTGCTCGACGAGCAGGTGGCAGCAAAGCAGGATGAGTCAGTTTGCCAATTTCACAATACGTGGGATTATAGGTAATCAGATGGAAGGTGGATGTATTCTTGAAACTCATAGTCGCCTATCAACGACAGTACAGGATTAGGAAGTTCGCATTTCTAACAGTGGAGAAAGGACTAACCCAAGAACTGATCAATAAGTTAGCTTGGAAAACTCAATGAATCAACTAATGGAGATTCGTAGAAAAGTCGTCGAAACAGGAATTGAAATCCTCTCGACAAAGCTCACGGTAGGAACTTGGGGAAACATTAGTTGTCGAGTCCCCAGAGAAGATTTGATAGCCATCACGCCAACCGGGATGAGTTACGACTCGTTGGTACCGGAGGATATTGTGGTTTTAGATTTAAGTGGAAAGCCGATCAGTGGAGCTCGTAAACCTTCTATAGAAGTGCCATTGCATTTGGCAATTTATAAGGCTCGTGAGGATATCCAGGCGATTGTGCATACCCATAGCGTTTATGCGACCGCAATGGCTGTGGCCCGAAGAGATATTCCGGGAGCGATTGAAGATTTGGTGCAGATTGTAGGTGGTAATGTGCGTGTTAATGAATACGCACTGCCCGGAACCGAACAACTGGGCATCAATACTGTCAAAGCTATGGAAGGACGTAATGCGGTCTTACTTGCGAACCACGGTATGCTGGGCGCTGGCCGCGATCTTCAAGAGGCCTTAAAAGTTTGCCGGATTGTTGAGAAGTCCGCTCAAATCGCACTTCTCGCGCAGCTTGTTGGAGGGGTAGTAGAATTATCTCAAGAAGACATCAACGGAATGAGAAAGTTCTATCTTGAAGTGTACGGCCAGAGATAGTAATGAAAATCTAGCTGATTCCGAGGATAATGAAAGAAATAGTGTTCGTTTTAGAGTATAATAAATGGATAGAGAAAGTTTGTTAGTCTAATACTCATTATGAAAAGAAAGAAGGTAGGAAATATATGGAATTTACTATTCGGGATTTGGCATTAGCTTCTCTTGGACAACGTAAAATTGACTGGGTGACACCTCGGATGCAAGTGCTTAATATGATACGCAAGGAATTCGAGGAGCAGTTGCCTTTTGCAGGTAAGAAGGTAGTCATCTGTTTACATATAGAAGCTAAAACAGCTTATCTAGCTCACGTTATAAGAGCTGGGGGAGCAGAAGTGACTGTGGTTGCCAGTAATCCGCTTTCGACTCAGGACGATGTAGTTGCAGCTCTTGTTCAAGAAGGAATTGGTGTACATGCTTGGTATAACGCTACTGAAGAAGAATTTAAACATCATCTGCAATTGGCTCTGGATACTGAACCGGATTTTATCATTGATGACGGTGGAGATCTAGTTTCAACGTTGCACACAACTCGTCCGGAGCTTCTTAAAAAAGTTAAGGGAGGCGCAGAAGAGACGACAACGGGTGTTCTGCGCTTACATTCTATGGTGCGTGATGGAGTTTTAAAATTTCCGATGATTGCGGTTAATGATGCTCAATGCAAATACTTATTTGATAACCGATATGGTACAGGCCAATCTGTTTGGGACGGAATTATGCGGACGACTAACTTGGTAGTAGCGGGGAAAACAGCTGTCATCGCGGGATACGGATGGTGTGGTAAAGGAGTTGCTCTTCGTGCCAAGGGATTAGGTGCTCGTGTAATAATCTGCGAAGTTAACCCCATCAAAGCAAATGAGGCTTTAATGGATGGGTTTGAAGTAATGCCAATGACTGAGGCAGCTAAGCAGGGAGATTTCTTCATTACGGTGACGGGTAATAGGGATATTATTAATAAGGAACATTTTGTCTTAATGAAATCTGGCGCTATTATGTGTAATGCCGGCCATTTTGATGTTGAGGTCAATGTCGCTCAACTAAAAGAAATCTCAATTTCTGAAAAAATGGCCAGGACTAATATTACCGAATACTCCCTCCCCGGAGGGCAACTATTGTATCTTCTGGCTGAAGGACGTCTAGTCAATCTGGCTGCCGGTGACGGGCATCCTGCCGAAGTAATGGATATGACCTTTGCTTTACAGGCTCTTTCCCTTCAATATGTAGCCGCGAACTATGATAAACTGTCAGCTGAGGTTTATCAAGTAAATACTGAGATTGATGAGAAAGTAGCCATGCTGAAACTACAGTCTCTTAATTTATCAATTGATAAATTAACCAAGGAACAATCAGACTACCTTGCTTCTTGGAGTTCTCACGAGGCTTAAATACTAAGCCAGACCCTTCGGACGGGTAAAAGTATATTGTTGCAAACGAAAATCAATGGTAATTATAGTGACCAATGATAATTAACCATTGATTTTCTATGTGATATGACCATGGAATATAAAAAAAATTTAATATTAATAGAGAAAAAATCATGAAGGATATTTACAATTCATCGAGAAATATATACAATCTAATTTTAGCTTTTAATTCTTAGTTCAGCTAAATTGGGTTCTGATAATTAACTATCGACATTTCTCATAAAGTAAGTAATAGTAATATATAGTCATAATTATCTAGTTCATTAATTAGCTGATTATTGTAGGCACATTCCATAATAGCCTAAATAACCCAGCAGAGTACTTAAAGGGGGAATTATATTGAATTGGTTACTTAATAAGAAAACGGCTTTTAAAATTGGTCTCCTGATTAGCATTATGTCTCTTTCACTTGGCGTAGTGGGTTTTGTGGGTTACTATTACTTTCATGAAGCCGGTGTTTTCCTCGATAATCTCTATTCAGATGATTTAATACAAATCCGTGATATTAATCAAGCTCGGTCCGATAGTAATGCTCTAAAATCATCCGTCTTGGCAATCTCTAGTTATACCATGGACGATGCTACCCAAAAACAACAGTTTGATCAAGTAACTACACGTGAAAATTCCATTGATAAGTTTCTCGAAGATTTTGAACCATTGGCTACGACTGCTTACGAAGCCGAAAGAATCACAAAGGCGAAAGATCAATTTAAGAACTTAAAAGATGTGATTCAAAAAACATTAGACTATTCTAAAGCAGGTAATAAAGCTCAAGCAATGGATTATTATTATAAAAATGGTTTTTCCAAACAAGACGACTTTCAAGTTCTCTTGCGGGAAGTAGGAAATTTCAACATTGACCAAGCCAAGGCTGAAGTGACTCATGACAATAACATTATTGCCAGAGTTCAGATGGTCCTCTTTATTTTACCGATTGTAGCAATAGTTATTGCCGTTCTGATCGGGATCGCCATTACTAGAATGATTGTAGGTCCGTTGAATTTGATCTTAGAGAAGGTAGAGCAAGTGGCTGAAGGAAACTTAAACGTTTCTGAATGTACGATACACTCCAAAGATGAAGTCGGATTGCTTGCCACTTCATTTAGCATAATGATTTCAAATCTTCGCACGCTGGTTATTCAAATAAGAAACTCAGCGGAGCAACTGGCGGCATCTTCGGAAGAAATTGTGGCCACAATGGAGCAAAATGCTGAAGTTTCCAATCAGATCAGTACAGCAATTACTGAAGTTGCGAATGGAACAGAACACCAGGTCAAAGCTCTAACCGAAACATCCGCGACGATTGAAGAGCTATCTTCAAGTATTGAAAATGTGGCTGCCAGTGGGAATACTGTCGCCAATTCAGCGAGCACGACTGTTCAGATTGCTCAAGAGGGTCACATAACGATCACTAAAGCGGTGGAACAGATGAGTATAGTTGGAACTTCAACTGAAGTTGTTCAAAACGCAGTCAATAAATTGGCTGTAGGTTTTGATAAGATCTCTGAATTCATTGATATAATTACCAATATTTCCTCTCAAACAAATTTATTGGCTTTAAACGCAGCTATCGAAGCAGCCCGTGCCGGAGAACATGGGCGAGGTTTTGCAGTGGTAGCTGAGGAAGTACGCAAGCTTGCTGAGTTATCTCAAAATTCGGCCGTTAATATCATCACCCAAGTTCAGGAAAATAGAGAAAATATTAGGGATGCAGGCGTGGCCATGAATAGTGCGGTAAATAGTGTTAATGAGGGCGTTGTAGTTGTTAATACAGCAGGCAAAGCCTTTTCAAATATCACTGGTTTAATCAACGAAGTTTCTTCACAAGTAAACCAGATTGCGGATGCCGTTAAACAAATGGCTAGCGGAAGTCAATATATCGTTTCTTCGGTTTTGGATATTGACGCTGTAAGTAAAGAAACATCGAATCAAACGATGAGCGTCAGTGCTGCAGTTGAAGAACAGACTGCGTCTATGGATCAAATCGCGGATAGCAGCAGAGGGTTGGCCAATTTAGCGGAAGAGCTTCGATATTCTATTGAGAAGTTCCGTATCTAAGCTATTAAAATAATCTTCAGGTAATCTTGCTATCTAAATTCAAGTAATTCATTTCATCCGTGGTGCCGCAAAACGCCATAGAGGCAGGATATGCTGAGAAAGCTGAGAAAACACCGTTTTTGACGGTGTTTTTTACTGCAATTATAAATTTAACTTTCGAGTGGTATAAAGACTCTAAGCAGTCGCCTAGGTTACGGCTTGGCGCTAGCTGAATTTTATTAACTGTAGTCAGACGGTTTTTGCGAATAGTAAGTCTGTTGGATATTGGGTAAGTCTTTGTTTAGAGCCAAAAAGAAATAATTCAGATATGCTATAATGTAATATCACAAATCTCAGGAAAAGGATTCTTCTCTTAATTCAAGAAATTTTTAGTTTATAAATAAGGGGAGAGAGGCTTAGACATGGGAAAGACACTAGTTGTAGCTGAAAAACCATCTCAAGCCCGTGAATATGCCGCGGCCTTGGGAGTTAAGGGTAAAAGAGACGGATACTTAGAAAATGAGCAGTATATTATCACTTGGTGCTATGGTCATTTATTGGAGTTGGAGCGCCCGGAATCCTATATGGATCTTGAGCGGGTCGGGAAACGTTGGAGTTTAAACCGTCTGCCGGTTCTACCTAGTTTGAATGCTTTTCGCCGAGTAGTTAAAGCTGGGGCGATCAAACAATTTCAAGTGATTCAGAACTGGTTGAGATCTCCGGAAATCGAAGCGGTTATCTGTGGAACGGACGCTGATCGGGAAGGGCAGTTGCTCTTTCAAGAAGTGTGGGAAGCCTCTAGATGCAGTAAACCCTTATCTAGGTTATGGATTTCCTCACTGACGACTGCGGCGATTCGGGAAGGCTTGCAGCGACTGCGGTCCGCAGAATCAGTGGCTGGACTGGCGGCTGCCGGGCACGGCCGAGCGTTTGCAGACTGGGATTTCGGGATGAATCTCACAGAAGGCTTTACGGCATTGTTTGGGAGCTTTGATGTCGAACGGAAAAAACCTAATGTTATTTCGATAGGACGGGTGCAGACCCCGACTCTGGCCTTGATCGTCGAGAGAGAATGGGAGATTGAACGCTTTGTTTCCCAGCCATACTTTGAGGTTCGGGCTGAGTTTGCTTCGAGTCAGGGGGAGTATCCTGGAAAATGGTTTGACCCAAGTGAAGAAACAAAACGCCTTACAAATCCTCAAGATGCTAAGACAATCGTCGATAAAACCCAGGGTAGACCCGGAATAATAACTAAAATTGAGCAGAAAGATGTGCAGGAACCTGCACCGCTGCTCTTTGATCTGACCAGCTTGACCATAGCAGCCTCTAAAAAGTTTGGGTTCGGTGCGGAAAAGGTTTTGCAATTGGCCCAGTCCCTCTATGAGAAAAAGGCTATTACCTATCCGCGAACTGACTGTGCATACTTATCCGAGGACCTGGTACCGAAGTTGCCGGATCACCTGAAGGCTGTACAGCAAGAGCCCTATGTGAATATAGTGGACGAAGCAGCTGCTTTTGGAGTGCCCAAGGGCAAACGCGTGATCAATACGATCACCGCCCACCATGCTATTATACCTACGACCGAGAAAGTCGCCATCGAGAGACTTAATCCTGAGGAACAGAAACTGTATGATCTGATCGTTCGTCGTTTTCTGGCTGTCTGGTTTCCTCCTGCCCGGTATCACCAGACTGACGTGGTGACCGTGGTAGAGGGCGAGTCCTTTCGCACGAAAGGTAAAGTACAACTGAGTCCCGGTTGGAAGAAGGTTTATGGACCCGATGAAATGGATGATGGGCCTGCACGCAAAACTAAGAGGAAAGCTGACAGTGAGCAGGCCGAAGAGGAGAACGCGACACTGCCGCCCTTAAGCAAGCAAGAGGAAGTTCGAACAAAACGTGTTTTTAGTGAAGAAAAGAAAACAAAACCGCCTAAACGCTTTACCCAGGGAGACCTTCTCAAAGCGATGGAAAGTGCAGGCAAGCAGATTGATGATGAGGTGCTGCGCCAGCAATTAAAGGGCAAAGGTTTGGGAACAGTGGCAACCCGACCGGCTATCTTGGAAAACCTCATTGACCGTGGATACATCTTGCAGGACCAAAAGGTATTGATACCCACAGCGAAAGGGTCTGAACTGATTCGTCTCATCAAGGAACGGCTTCCTCAAGCTCAGCTTTTGATCAGCGCGGAAATGACCGGGCAAATGGAGTTTAATCTGTCTCAGGTGGAAAAAGGAGAGCTGACGATCGAGGTCTATATGGCGGACGTGGAGGAGGTCATTGGTCGAATTATTGAGGAACTGCGTTCCTTTGAACGCCAGCACGGTAAATCCCCGCTGGCCTTTGCCCCTACGGCACAAACTCAAGGAGTAGGAAAGAGTAAAGAGCCCCAAACAACTCGCAAGGCGTCTAATAAAATCCAGGAGTTATCGAAGGCCACCGGGAAGGTCAAAGTCGAAAGAAAGCCTTCAGTAAGGGAAAAGGTCACAGTTAATGAGACGCAAAAATCGCCCGGAAAGCAGTCCGTTGAAAAAGAAAAAGTACTGGACGATAAATCCGTGCCGGAGCCAAGCGAAACTCAGCCCAAAAGATTAGGAATTTGTCCTAAATGTGGGGGAGAGGTGATCGAAGGGCAGAAGGGGTTTGGGTGTGCAAGTTGGAGAAATGGATGTCGCTTTGTTATTTGGAAAGATCCGATATGTGGTAAGGTGCTTACGGCAAATCAGATAAAAAGCCTGTTGAATAAAGGAAAAACCCCACTAATCAAAGGGTTCATCTCTAAGTCAGGCAAAAAGTTCGCTGCTTATCTGATCTGGGAAGATTCGGCCGAGGCAAAATTGAAATTTGAGTTTGAGTGAGCAGGTGAGGTTTACAATAAGTACAGACAAATAATTTGTGTAGACAGGATGGAGATATTAATGCTAACATCATTTGAACCTTTTGGGCTGGCTGAAGCTTTAACAGCAGCGCTGACAGAACAAGGAATCATAAAGCCAACAGCAATTCAAGAGCTTACCATTCCTTTTATCATTGCCAATAGAGATGTTGTAGGTCAATCGGAGACAGGTACAGGAAAAACCTTAGCTTATCTTCTTCCTATTTTTCAGAAAATTGATACGCAAAAGAGAGAAACTCAAGCCTTGATTCTCACTCCGACTCATGAACTTGCTATCCAAATTCAAAAAGAAATAGATATCTTGGCCAGGGATTCAGGTCTTGCGGTTACTTCGACAGCGATCATAGGGAATGTCAATATCACGCGGCAGATCGAAAAACTGAAGGGAAAACAGCATATTATTGTGGGTTCCAGCGGTCGAATTCTAGAACTGATCCAAAAGAAAAAAATTTCAGCCCAAGCAATTAAAACACTGGTCCTTGATGAGGCTGATCGCTTACTTGATGAAAATAATTCTCAAACGGTTAAGGCAGTCATCAAGACAACCTTAAACCGAACGCAGCTGTTGTTGTTTTCGGCTACCTTACCTCCGGCGAGTTTGCAGCGAGCTTCTGAACTGCTAAAAAACCCGGAGATCATCCGGATTACAGATAAAGTTATGATTGCTCCCACGATTACTCATCTATATTTCTTAGCCGAACAAAGAGATAAGATCGAAGTTTTGCGCAAGATAATTCGCCATGTTATCCCAAGACGAGCCTTAATCTTTATCAACAAAAGTGAAGAAATAGAGAAGACTGTAGAGAAGCTTAAGTATCACGGGTTGGAAGCGGAAGGAATCTACGGAGGTGCGAATAAGACCGATCGCAGGAAAGCTATGGATGATTTTAGAAGCGGTAAGGTCAGCTTGCTCGTAGCCTCAGACTTGGCGGCCAGAGGATTGGACATTAAGGGAATCACCCATATCTTTAATCTTGATTTGCCCGAAGATCCTCAACTTTATCTTCACCGGGTGGGGAGAACCGGCAGAGCCGGAGAAAGTGGGATAGCGATTTCTATCATGAACGTTAAAGAGATTTTCAATATTAAAAGATTAGAGAATACCTTCGAAATCACGATTAGCCCAAAGGAAATGGTCCTGGGCAAAATTGCAGATCCCCCCAAAAATTCAGCCTTAATGAGAAAGAAGGAAAACTGAGATAATTCTGACTTTTCTGTTTCAATTGTAGTATAATTAGATCGGTTGAGATTTCTCGCAAGATCGGATACGTTCGCTTTATTGAGGATATACCTAAAATCAATGATTGGGACGCAGATCCCATTATTAAGGAGGAATTTATGTTTACAACTCCTTTGGATTTAGCACAGGCGCTTGAAGAAGAAGGATATCTTATAGATGAAGAGGCAGCAACCACGATGTTTCTTGCGTTGGCTTTAGAAAAACCTTGTCTCATTGAGGGCCCGGCCGGGGTCGGCAAGACACAGTTGGCTTTAGCCCTTGCTCGTGCGGAAAATAGAAAATTGATAAGATTGCAGTGCTATGAAGGACTTGATTTAACTAAAGCGTTGTATGATTGGAATTATGCTAAACAGCTTTTGCGCTTACAGCTTGCCAAAACGGAAGATTGGGATGAGATCAAAGTTGATTTGTTTTCAGAAGAGTTTTTGCTCACTCGACCTCTTTTGGAATCGATCCTTTCTCAGCAGCCGGTTCTTTTACTGATCGACGAATTGGATAAAAGTGATGAGGAATTTGAGAGCTTTCTCTTAGAGTTACTGGCAGAATTTCAGGTCACGATTCCGGAACTGGGAACTATTTCTTCAAAAGCAAAGCCCGTCGTGATTTTAACCAGTAATAATACTCGTGACTTTAGTGATGCTTTAAGAAGGCGTTGCATACACATCTATTTGACTTATCCTTCTTTGGAACGAGAAATTTCAATCCTTAGTTCTCAAGCTCCCGAGCTTTCTGAGCGCTTAGCCAAGGATGTTTGCGAATTCGTTGCCAGGGTCAGAAAGCTGCCTTTACAAAAGCTGCCCAGTGTATCGGAGACAATTGATTTTGCCAGGGCCCTGCAGGCGCTTCACAGGACGGAATTAAACTATGGTGAACTTATGGGGACACTCAGTGTGTTGCTGAAATACCCAAAGGATATAGCCAAGTTGGAGGAGCGGCTCAAAAAGTGGGAGACCGAAGCATCCTAGGGTCGTTAAGAGTGAGTAGGAGTAAGTAATGAATTTTGCTTGTTAAAATAATGTGAAGGGACGAGTCTATGAATGGATGGAATTTTATTAAGTTAGTTCATGCTTTGAGACAGGTTTCGTTATCGATATCCTCCCAGGATATATTTGAAGTTCAAACCTGTTTAGCTCGCTTTCCTAATATGCCGGAAAAACAAATAATGAAATCAATACTCATTCACCGTCCCCAAGATGCGGCAATTTTTGAGACGGTCTGGCGTATCTTGATAGAAGATCCGGAGTCAAGCATTCCGGAGCCGTCAGAGGCGGGGATAAAAGAACCTGGCTTAGAAGAGCATCAAGATAGTTCGGGGATCGGTGGAAAAGGAGTCGGGCGTGGAAGCGGAGGAGTTAGCCTTACTGCAAAAGGCAATATCTTGGATTCATCACCCATCTCAAATCTGATTCCTTTTAGTCGGCTTGAGGAACTAGCTTTCAGTGGATCAGAGTTTGAAGATACGGTTAAAACTATTTTGGCTGAGATGGACTATTATACATGGATCAATTCTTATGATTTAGCCTATCAACGTGGTGCACTTTCAGACGAAAATTGGTACGCGCATCAGGAGAGACGGGCTTCTTTGGTTAGTGAAATTCGGCAGCGCTTATTGTCGGCACAAGTTAGTAATGAGAATAGTTGGGAACCCCTTGTACGGCAGCATTGGTTGTTAAAATCTTTAAGTACGTTAACAGAGAAAGAAAAAGATCTTGTAAAGTCGAGTATTCGGAAATGGGCGCGTAAATTAGCCGTAAGGCCGGGATCACGGTGGAAAAATAGTCGTCGTGGGACAATAGACATTTCTCGGATTGTTCAGCAAAGCGTCCAATGGGATGGCCTGATTTTCCAATTAAATTATCGCCAGAAAAATCCACGAGCTTCGGAATTGGTGGTGTTATGTGATGTTTCAAATTCCATGGCTGCGTTTGTAGAGTTTTTAATCTATCTAGTGACGTGTCTTCGAGCCCGTTTTCGAAAGATACGAGTGTTCTTTTTTATTGATTCTGTTTGGGACGTTTCTGAGTTTGTTTGCGATGATGATTTAAGTGGCGTAAAACAAGAGATTAAAAGCTGGGGGGATAAAGTAAGCTCCGGCTTCTCGGATTATGGAGCGGTCTTTAAGGAACTTGCTGAAAATAAATTCAGAGATGTCTCAACTCGGGCGACCCTTGTTATCTTGGGAGATGGTAAAAACAACTATCGGCCTGCCCAAACGGAATACTTAGCCCAGATTTCTGAAAAAGTACGTTATGTCTTCTGGCTAAATCCTTTAGACATTCAGGAGTGGAATGAACGGGATAATATGATGAAAGAGTACCAAAAGTATTGTTCGAAAGTTTATCGTTGCCGCTCTGCCAGCGACTTACAGCGGATTGTCCAAGATGTTTTCTAGAGGAGGTTAGAAGCATTTTCATTCTTTTAGGATTCATTGTCTTGATTACCCTGATTCAGCTTATTTTTTGGGGTTCGGTTATCTTCTTGGAAAACAGGGATCCTACCAAAACTGTAATTTGGTTATTAATTCTTGGGACTTTACCTATTCTGGGCACACTGCTATATATGGTTTTAGGACGAGTTGTTCGGAAACACCAACTTTCTCAGCATAAACAGAGAAGACAGGAGCAAACTGAGGAAATTCTAAAGAACTGGCAAATTAGGCCGAAGGCAGAGGATATTGACCATGCAGCAACTATTTCAATGAATAAAAAGCTGACTCAGCTTTTACTTAACGACGCTGTTGCACCGCTGACCCTCAATAATCGTTCGGAAGTGCTAACCAACGGGCAGGAGACATTCAAGGCACTCTTTGCTGCCTTGGAAAGCGCTAAGGATCACATTCACCTGGAATTTTTTATTTTTCATAATGATGCGATTGGTCAAGATCTCCTTAACCTGTTGATTTGTAAAGCGTCGATGGGTGTTAAGGTGCGTGTCCTTGTAGATGGGTTGGCAAACCGATCCCTAACGAAACGCTTTGGAGAGTTGAAGAAAGTTGGGGTTGAGGCAGAAGGGTTTTATCCTGTTCATTTTCCCTTTTTATCAAGACGGCTTAACCTGCGCAATCATCGCAAAATTGTTGTAGTCGATGGTCGGATAGGTTTTCTGGGCGGATTAAACGTTGGAGATGAATATTTGTCACGCAATAAGAAGATCGGGTTTTGGCGGGACACTTTCCTCAAGTTAGAGGGAGATTCCGTCAATTTTCTGCAGATGGTCTTTTTAAATGACTGGAATGGTGCAACTCATCAGAATATTAATGATCCCCTTTACTATCCGCAGCCACAGCACTTTGAAACTCAAATAACTCAAATCGCGGCTACTGGTCCTGATTCGGATTGGGGGTCCATGTTACAGATCTTTTTTGTAGCCTTAACCAGCGCAGAAAAGTCGATCTATATCGAGACACCCTATTTTATCCCTGATGAAGGGTCTGTCATGGCCTTGAAGACTGCTGCACTTAGCGGTTTAGACGTCAAGATTATTCTCCAAGGAGTCCCCGATCATAAGATTACCTATTGGGCTTCTCATTCTTATATCGAAGAATTGCTGGAAGTGGGCGTTCGAATCTACCGTTATCAAAAGGGGATTCTGCATGCCAAAATCCTCATTCTCGATGGCAAAATTGGAGTAGTGGGCTCAACTAACTTTGATATTCGCAGTTTTAGCTTAGATTTTGAGATTAGTGCTTTTATTTATAATTGCGATTTTGCACAACGCTTAATAGAGGACTTTTATCAGGATCTCGCCGATAGTGAGGAAATAGCGTTGGCAGATTATAAGCAGCGGCCGTTGTCGAATAGGATCAAAGAATCGAGCGCTCGTCTATTTTCGCCGCTGCTATAGTTGGCCTATCAATCCTTAAACACATTTGGAATGAAGCAAGAGTCAGCTCAAAATAAAGTAATGATTATTATAAGAAAGTAATATTTTCAAGGAGGAAATTCCATGATTATGGAGAATACTAATAATCATTGTACAAATTAAAAAAGAAATGAGGGATTATTTGATGACAAACTTAAGAGAACTCTATGTTTGCAGTGTTTGCGGAAATGTTGTTGAGGTTGTTAATACAGGGGCATCTGCGTTAGTTTGCTGTAATAAACCAATGGAGAAATTAGTGGCAGGTAGTAAAGATGCCAGTCAAGAGAAACATGTGCCTTTTGTTGAGTCGATTGACGGGGGGATAAAAGTCAAAGTAGGTAGTGTAGCACACCCGATGGAGGAAAAACATTACATCCGATTTATTGAAGTCTTGACCAAGGATCAAGTTCTCAGAGCTGAACTTTTCCCAAATCAAGCACCAGAAGCTTTATTCATGGTCAAATCAGACGATGTGCTAGAGGTTAGAGAATATTGTACAGTTCACGGTCTCTGGCAAACTAGTAAATAGTTTCCAGATCATATAAAAGTATAAGTTGTGGGGGCAATTCATGAATTGCCCTCACGGAA
>Ga0326727_10010133_pt1 | contig 22638 bp, 16 predicted proteins | sample MB2enrmetagenome_FD_207643 | JGI IMG/M metagenome (GOLD analysis project Ga0326727, IMG submission 207643) | Lab enriched peat soil microbial communities from McLean, Ithaca, NY, United States - MB29MY | ecosystem: Environmental > Terrestrial > Soil > Wetlands > Peat | place: USA: New York...
AAAACAAGACCGACCGGAAACGGGAAGCGCCGGCCGTCAAATTCGATTTCCGCCGCCCGGACCGTATTCCCAAGTCGCAGGTTCGCGCCATTCACCTGTTGCACGACACTTTCGTGCGCAATCTGGTCTCCAGCCTGTCCGCCTACCTGCGTTCTTACTTGACGGTGAACCTGGTGAGTGTGGAGCAGTTGTCCTACGCCGAATTCCTGGATGGCCTGCCTTCCCCCACCTGCATCGTCTCGCTCGGTTTGAGTCCCTACGATGGCAACGGAGTGCTGGAACTGAATCCCTCGCTGGTTTTTCCCATATTGGAAATGCTGCTGGGCGGAACCGGGAGGGGTTCGGGAAACATCCAGCGCGATATCACCGAAATCGAACAAAAGCTGCTGGATGGGCTATTTCGCATCATTCTGCACGATCTCCGCGAAGCCTGGAAGGGCGTTACGGCGGTTGATTTCACCATTGAGGCGATGGAAACGGAGCCGCAATTACTTCATCTTCTGGCCCCCAACGAAGCCGTGGTCTCGATTGGTGTGGAAATGCGGATCGGCGAGTCCGTGGGGATGATGAATATGGCCATGCCTTCCATCGTCATCAAGATGATGCGGCACAAGTTCGACCAGCAATGGTCGGTCCGCAAGACTCACGCTAACGCCTCCGAACAGGTCCGCGTCCTGCGCATGCTGCGCGAAGGCACGCTCGAGCTGGAAGCCCGCCTGGAAGGCCCCACCGTGACCATCGGCGATCTGTTGAAACTGCAGGAGGGTCACCTGCTTACCTTCGATTATCCGGTGGAACGCCCGGTGGAGTTGCTGGTCAACAACATTCACAAATATTCCGCCCAGATGGTGAGCACGGGCCGAAAGAGAGCTTGTCAGGTGGAGAAGGTGCGGCCCTCGTCCATTCAAGGCAAAATCAACGAGGAGGTTCCGGAGCCGCCGCCGGTTTCGGCGTCCGCCGAATAAGAATTCAGCAGAGCATCCAGAAAAGCTCGCCCCCGGGGACGGCCATTGTTGTAAGACATCTCGAAATGCTGCAGGAACACGAGCAGCCCGAGCGTGGTGCTTTCGCGCGTCTTGTGGACGCCCAACCGTTCGGCTTCCTGGCGGCGGAACTCCGCGATCGCCTCTTCCAGAGCCTGGTACAGATCCGCGGCCAGAGGATTCGCCGGGAGACTCTCGTACACCAGGCCGCTCTGCAGAGTGCGATGGGTGCGAACCGACGCTTCCAAAGCCTCACGGATATCCGAATCCCTGACCGCCGAATTGCCGGTAGCCGCGCGCCCCAGCGTCGCGCAGAGAGACTCCAGGAACTCCTCGTTCTCCCCCAAAACTTCCTCGGAAAGCATTACGTCCCGGTTGGGAAGAGCCCCGGCATCCATCGGCTGAGGCTTTTCATGCTTATGCGCCTCCCGCAGGTATTCGCAACTCAAGGGGCAGTCGACGCTCACTTCGCGCTCGGTCCCGCAGCAAATCGTGCAAATATCGCCCCGCACCCCGGGGCAGAACCGCCGCGGACGGCGAGTGTGGCAAATGGCGCAGGCCATTTCCTTAGTATAAAGGTGAATGGGAGCCAGCCACGGATGAGCCGCAGCAATCTCTTTTTCAAGGTGGAAGTGGAGCACGATTCCGACGAGAACCCGCAGCGCATCGGCGACGAAATCCGCCGCCACTTGAAAAAACTCTACGGCGTGCTGGATGTGGAGCTGTCCAACATCACGGCCGAAGAAGACTGACCGCCGGCCCCGACAGTGGCTTCGAAAGTCCGCATGAAGAACGCGTCCGTCATGCCGGCGATGTAATCGCAGACCACCCGATGGACCGCTTCGCGATGCGCCTGCTCGCCGTAAGACTCGGGCAGGCGATCGGGATACCGGCAGAAAAACTGAAACAGCTCCGCCACCATCGACATCGACCGCGCGCGGTCCTCCAGGAGCGGCGGCGAATCGTAGACCGTGCGATATAGAAACTGTTTGAGAGCGCGACTCGTGCCGGCGGCCTCGGGAGCGAAGGCAGCGACTCTCTGCGGCGCTGCGCGAACTTCGTCAGGGCCCCGGACTCCGGTCTCGCGAGCGCGGCCGGCCGTCCCCTCGATGAGACCCGAGACCAGCAGATCGACCAACTGGCGCAGTCCTTCGTGGAACCGTTCGCGCGCGGTCGCGGCCGGAAACTGCGTCTCCATAGCTTCGTGGATGGCGGCATATGCCGGCACGCAGGCAGCCACCTCTTCACTCGAGAACATCCCGGCGGAGAATCCGTCGTCGAGGTCGGCGGTGTTGTATGCCACCTCATCGGCAAGATCGATCAACTGCGCCTCCAGAGGCGGCCGCAAGGCGGGCAGATAACCGTCCAGTTCCGGCTGCCGGCCCGGAACCAGATCGTGGGAATGCTTGACCATCCCTTCGCGCACTTCGAAAGTGAGGTTCAGTCCGGGAAAGCGGGCGTACCGCTGCTCGAAACTTTCCACGATTCGCAAAGCATGCAGATTGTGATCGAAGCGTTCGCCAAAGTGCGCCATCTGGCGGTTCAATTCCTCTTCGCCCGCGTGCGCAAATGGCGGATGGCCGATGTCGTGCGCCAATGCCAGAGCTTCCGTCAGATCTTCGTCAAGCCCGAGCACGCTGGCCACCGTGCGCGCGATTTGCGCCACCTCGATGGTGTGCGTCAGGCGGGTCCGGAAATGATCGCAGAAGCCGGGCGCGAAGACCTGGGTCTTGGCCTCCAGGCGGCGAAAAGCGCGCGAGTGGACCACCCGGTCGCGGTCGCGCTGGAAGGCGTTGCGGTAAGGGTGGGCAGGTTCGGGATAGGCCCGGCCCCGGCTTTGCTCCACTGGAAACCGCAGTCGCGCCAGCATGAACACCCGGGCAATTATTGCGGCGGGAGTTGGGCCGACAACATCTGCGCAATGCTGGCGACTGGGGACTTGCTGTCCTTAATGGGGGCGAGCAGCTTGCGCGCCTCGGCATTGTTCCGGCCGGTCAACTGTTTGGCCAGCGTGATCGCAGCCTGGTCTTTGGAAACGAAGACCGTCGGGTTGGCCATCAGGTCCCGCAGGAGTTTCTCGCCTTGGTCGTATCGCCCGTCCGAAAAATAAATCTGGGCGAGCGCAATCTTGCCCAGCGAGCCATAATTCTTATCGCCGCGGTTCGCCACGTTGAGGAAATTCTTCTCGGCGTCGGCCATCTTTCCCTGGTCCGAATGGATACACCCCAGGTAATATTCCGCGATCTGCGCTTCGTCGCTGCCGCCATACTTGGTTTCGACATCCGCGAATGCCCGGATGGCGGCCTGATCTTTGAGGTCCTGGGTGGGGAATGTGGTCTGCCCGTTCACCGCCACATTCGCCACCGGAGTCTCCTGGATGCGGATGGCTTGCGCCAAAGCCTCCTCGCGGGCCGCATGTTCATGGCGCCGGTAGACGAAAAAACCGCCGATCAGCAGGAGGACGGCGACGCCGATGCCGCCATAGCGGACGACATCTTTCCGGTGCTCTTCGAAGAATGTTACAGTGAGCCCGACTTCCTGGGCGAACTTATCGGACTTCAGCTCTTTACGGGTAATTCTAGCCACGAAAACCTCAGATAGGATTGGAATTCTTATCTTATCATGGGCCGGGGCAGGTTGTTCTGCGACCGCTACTTCACCACCAAATTGACCAGCTTATCCGGCACCACGATGACTTTCACCACCTGCTTGCCGTCGAGCATCGCCTTCACTTTTTCGTCCGCCAACGCGCGCGCTTCCAGCTCTTCTTTCGGCGTTCCGAATGCCGCGCAAATGCGCGCCCGCAGCTTGCCATTCACCTGCACTACGATTTCCGCCTCGTCTTCCTTGGCGAGCTCGCTGTCGAACCCCGGCCACGGCTCTCTGAACACCGGGCCTTCCCTCCTCAGTTCCTCCCAAATCTGCTGCGCCAGATAAGGCGCGAACGGCGCCAGCAGAAGCGCCAGTTTTTCCAGAATCTCGGGCATCGCCGCAGCCGAAATTCCCGCTTCCTCGGCGTACAGCACGTTCACCAACTCCATGATCGAGGCGATGCAGGTGTTGAAGTGCCAGCGCGTCTCGAAATCCTCGGTGATCTTCCTCACCGTCTGGTGCAGCTTGCGCAAAACGTTGCGGTCCGATTCGCCCGATCCGCCCGCGCTTCCGAGATTTCGTGTGGCGAAGCGATAGACCCGTCCGAGAAAGCGGTAAATGCCGTCGGCGCCTTCCCAGCGCCAGTCCACTTCCTTTTCCGGCGGGGCGGCAAACAGCACGAACATCCTCGCCGTGTCGGCGCCATACCTCTCAGCCAGCATGTCGGCGGCCACCACGTTGCCCTTGTTCTTCGACATCTTGGCGCCTTCGAGGATCACCATCCCCTGGGTGAACATCCGCCGCACCGGCTCGTCGTTCCGGATGAGGCCGACATCGCGCATCATCTTGGTGAAGAAGCGCGAGTAAATCAGGTGCAGAATGGCGTGCTCGACGCCGCCGATGTACTGGTCGATTTCGAACCAGTAGGCGATCTTCGCCGGGTCGAACGGCATCCGGCTGTTATGCGGGTCGCAGTAGCGGTAGAAATACCAGGAGCTGTCGATGAACGTGTCCATGGTATCGGTCTCGCGCCGCGCGGGCCCGCCGCATTGCGGGCACTTTACATTCACGAATTCCGGGACATTCTCGAGCGGCGAGCGGCCCTCGCCGGTGATCTCGATGCGCTCCGGCAGGATTACCGGGAGCTGATCTTCGGGCACAGGGACCACACCGCACTTGGGGCAATGGATTACCGGAATCGGCGTGCCCCAATAGCGCTGCCGCGAGATGCCCCAGTCCTTAATGCGGAACGTGATGGCCGGCTCGCCGAATCCGTGCTCCTTGGCGCAGGCGGCCATCCGGCGCCGCGCTTCCTCGCTCAAGAGCCCCGACCATTGGCCGCTATTCTCCACGATGCCGTATTCGCTGAAGGCCTCTTGCATGCCGGGCTCGGCCGCCAGTTTGCCATCCACCGGCCGGATCACCGGGCGCACCGCGATGCCGTACTTCCGGCAGAACTCGAAATCGCGCTCGTCGTGCGCCGGCACGGCCATGATGGCGCCCGTGCCGTAGCCCATGAGGACGAAGTTGGCGATCCAGATGGGCGCCTTCTCGCCGCTGAACGGATTGACGGCGTAGTGGCCGGAGAAAAAGCCTTCCTTTTCGATATCGCCTGGGTCGCGATTGGCGCGTGCGTCCACCATCGCCTTGGCGCGCGCTTTCCCTTCGGCATTCAGCAGTTGTTGGTTGAGCGGATGCTCGGGCGCGAGGATGATGCAGGTGGCGCCGTAAATCGTGTCCACGCGCGTGGTGAAAACGCGGATCGGCTGGTCCGTATCGGCCAGTCGAAAATCGATCTCCGCGCCTTCCGAGCGGCCGATCCAGTTGCGCTGCATGGTGAGCACGCGCTCCGGCCAGCCTTCTTCCAGCTGCGCCATGTCGGCCAGCAGCTGGTCGGCGTAGGCGGTGATTCTCAGGAACCATTGCTCCAGCGCGCGCTGCTCCACGGGAGTATCGTCGTGGCGCCAGCAGCAGCCGTCAACAACCTGTTCATTGGCCAGGACGGTGAAGCATTGCGGACACCAGTTCACCAGCGCGCGCTTGCGGTAAGCCAGGCCGCGCTTCAGCATTTCGAGAAAGAACCACTGGTTCCAACGGTAGTATTCCGGCTCGCAGGTGGAGACTTCGCGGTCCCAATCGTAGCTGAAGCCGAAGCGGCGATGGGTCTTCTTCATGGCCGCGATATTGCGCAGGGTCCACTCGCGCGGCGGCACTTGGTTGGCGATGGCGGCATTCTCCGCCGGCAGCCCGAAGGCGTCCCAGCCCATGGGATGAAGCACGTTGAACCCGCGCATCCACTTATAGCGCGCCAGCGCGTCGCCGATCGAGTAGTTGCGGATGTGGCCGATATGCAGCGTGCCGCTGGGGTAAGGAAGCATCTCCAGCACGTAGAACTTGGGCTTGGAGGAATGCTCCTCGGCTTTATAGAAATCGGCATTCTCCCAGCGGTCGTGCCACTTCAGCTCGATCTGGTTATGGTCGTAGGGCTTTTCCGGCATAAGGCTCTTGGAATTGGGGGCTGAAATTCCATGGTAGCAAGGAGGACATGCGTCAGAGGGATTTGCAAAATTCCACTGAACTGAATCGGCGAAAAGCACGGCTCGCGCCCTCCGGGTCCGGCTCAGTAAGAGCTCCTGTTTCAACGCTGGAATAATGAGCCGCGCGCGCAAGCAAGCGGTCTTCGGAATTTTGCAAGTTCCCTCTTCAGCTTGTCCACTCGATCGGGCGCGTCTGAAATTGCGGACTGGCCGGGCTGCCGCCCGGCGGGCAAGCTAAAGCATGCCCCACGACTGCAAATACGCGGAGATTTGCGCGATAAGTTTCTGTTTCTTACCGCGCCGGAACCGGCACCACGCCGGCCCGGTAGATGGAAGACCATGCGCCCCGCGGACCATCGCGGTGCATGGTGTGGAGCTTCACCGAGTCGCCCGGCTTCAACTGCGCTTGCACGCGCTTCACATCCTCCACCGATGTGATCGGCATTGTCACCGGTACGCCTTTCTCCACGAAGCCGATCGACAGGATGACGTCTCCCGGCGCCAGCTTGAGGTCGTCCGCGAAGGAGTTAGGCTCCACTTCCTGCACGCGCACTCCGCCCTTCTCCTTGAGTTCCATGCTTTCGCGCAGCCGATCCGAAAGCGGGACGATGGTCATCCCGAAACTCACGCTGGTGGCTTCCGGCTTATTGGTGTCGTTCTGCTCGCTTCCCCCGAAAGTATCGGGGAAGATCTGCGCCATATTGCCGACCACGACTTTATAGTTATTGCGCTTGCCCTCGCGCAGGACCGTGATGTTCACGGTGTTGCCCACCGGAGTCGCGGTCACCGTATCGACCAACGAATCGCCCCCGTGAACCGGTTTTCCGTTGATCCCCACAATCACGTCGCCTTCCTTCAGCCCGGCCTTTTCCGATGGCCCGCCCGGCGTCACTTCGTCCACGAACACGCCCTCGCTCGCGCCACTGGCCTTGATGGCCGCCACCGTGTCTGGCAGGTCTGAAATCGCGAACCGGATACCGATCGATCCGCGAGTCACCTTGCCGTTCTTGATGATCTCGTTATAAACGGCGGCCGCCGTATTGATCGGCAGAGCGAATCCGATGCCCTGATATCCGCCGGTGCGCGAGGCGATGGCGGTGTTGATCCCCACCACTTCGCCGCGCATATTAAGCAGCGGTCCGCCGCTGTTTCCCGGATTGATGGCCGCGTCGGTCTGCAGGAAGTGCTGGAACTGCATGGTGGTGTCGTCATTCATGGTGCGCTCTTTGGCGCTGATGATGCCGGCCGTCACGGTGGCGTCGAAGCCGAACGGCGAGCCGATCGCCATAGCCCAATCGCCCACTTGTACGGCGTCGGAATTGCCGATTTTGGCGGGCGTCAGGTTGTGCTTGCCCTGCACGCGAATCACCGCCAAGTCGGTGGCGAGGTCGGTGCCCACCACTTTGGCTTCGTACTCGTTGGTGTCCCCAGGGAATTTCACCTGCAAGCGGGCAGCTTTATCCACCACGTGATTGTTGGTGAGAATGTACCCGGCGGCATCCACCACTACGCCGGAACCGAGCGCTTTTCCCTCGCCGCCCGGCATTTCGGGCCCTTCCCCGCCGAACGGATTCATGAAGCGGCGGAAGAAATCGTCCATGCCGCCGCCGTTCCCGCCCTCGTCGGGAGCGATCTGCCGCCGCGAGGAGCGGCGGGAGGTCCTGGCGGCGTAGGTGACGGAAACGTTCACCACCGACGGTTCCACTTGTTTGGCGATCTGCGTAAAGGCGTTGGACAATTCCACCGGGTTGGGAATCTTGAGCGGCGTGGCGCCGGGCGCCTGGCCGTTGTCCCGCGCGGCCTTCACTTCCGAGCTGATCAACGTGCCGATGACGATCCCGAGGCACAGTGTGAACAGCAGCAACGTGAAGGAAAGCAACTTCTGGGTGCGTACTCGATCGATGAAACTCATGGAACCGGTTACTCCTCGACCTGTTGGATTGGATGGGGGCGGGGGTTCAACGGTTTCAATTCCACCATCGCCACGCCTCCCAAAATCAGCGCCGCACCCGCCGCCGCGCGCCCGGACAGACCCTCGCCCACTACGAAATACGAGGTCATCCACGCAACTACCGGTTCGAGCATGAAAATCAGCGCCGTCCTGGCGGGGGACGTGTACCGTTGCGCCCAGGCCATTATCGAGAACGCCAGGGCGGTGCACAACAGTCCCGTTATCAGTATCGCCCAGACAACGGCCGGACGCCATGCGACCCGCGGCGCCTCCACGAACCATAACAGCGCCCAGCCCAAAATTGCGGAAGTCCCGATCTGGCTGGCTGCCAGCAGTTGGTAGTCCATTTTTTCCCTGAAGTGGCCCAACGTCACGATGTGGGCCGCAAATGCCGCCGCACAGCACACGGTCAGCAGATCGCCCATCCCGACCGATCCTAAAACACCAGGAAGAGTCATCAAAGCCAGCCCGCCGGTGGCGATCAGCACTCCCATCACCTCGGAAGCCTGCGGCCTCACCCGATAGACGAGGGCCGCCAGCAAAGGTACCGCAACCGACGTCAATCCGGTAATGAATGCCGACCGCGGCGCGGTGGTGAGACGCAGGCCCATGGTCTGAAAAGCGTAGCCGGAAAACAGAAATGTTCCCGCGAGAGCGCCGGCGCGAGCGGTTTTCCACGACCGCCACGGCAAAGCCGCGCCGCGGAACGCGAGGAGCAGCGCCCCGGTGGCCAGGGTGAATCGCAACGCCAGAAACAGGATGGGCGAAACGTCGGCCAGCGCCGCTTTGACGAGAACGAATGTCGCCCCCCAGAGGATGACGTTGAATACCAGCGCCGCCTCCGCCGCGCGGCGGCGGTTCACTTGCCCGTGCTCCCCGTAGCGTCGGCCGGTACTCCACGCATCAGATGAAGCAGGATCAGGAAAATGCGCTTCAAACCCAGATCGCGGCCTTCCGGCCGGAACCATTCCTGACTGGTGTGGGCGCCGCCGCCCATTCCGCCGGCGCCGATGGCCAGCGCCGGAATTCCCAGCGAGAGTGGAATATTCGCGTCGGTCGACGAGCAATCGAGGTGCGAGCGAATGCCCAGGTGGGCGTCGACGGCGCGCACACACTGCAGGATCGGCGCGCTTTCCGGCAGGGAGGCGGCCGGGCGCGAGCCGATCTCCTTCAGCTTGGCGGTCACCTTCCCGCCGGTGGCACGCTGGTTTTCCGTTTCGCGGGCGCGGTCCACGGCGGCGGAGAGCAGTTCCACCAGTTCGTCCATGCGGCCGTTGTTTTCCGAGCGGATATCCACCTTGGCGCGTGCCGATTGCGCGATCGCGTTGACGCTCGAGCCGCCTTCGATCAGGCCCACGTTGATGGCCGATTTAGGCGTGCCCTCGATGCGCGTCTCGGCGAACAGCGCCACCGCGCGGCACAGCGCATGCAGCGGATTGCCGACCCCGTAGTCGCTCCAACTGTGGCCGCCGGAGCCGGAAAACGCCACCTCGAAGCGGCGGCTGCCGAGCGCGCGATTGGTGATGTGGTCGGTATTGGCGCCATCGATCACCAACATGGAATCGATTTTGCGTGCCAGCGGCAGCTGCTTGCAGAGGTGCCGCATGCCCAGCAGATTGCCCTCGCCCTCCTCGCCGACATTGGCCACCAGAAGCAATCCCAGTGGCGACTCGGGAAGTTTGCCGCCATTCTTCCAGACCCGCGCCATGGCCAGCAGCGCCGCCAGACCAGCGCCGTTGTCGGAAACTCCCGGTCCGCAAAACCGGCCGTCGGTGTCCACCGAGATATCTTCCTTACTGCGCGGTGCGATTACGGTATCGAGATGCGCGGTGAGGGCCACATACGGTCCCTCGCCGAGAGCGGCGATGACGTTTCCGGCGCGGTCGATGGAAGTAGTCCATCCGAGCGACTTGAACTGCTCCTGGAACCAGGCGGCGCGCTCCTGTTCGAGGAAGGTGGGCGCGGGGACGCGGCAGAGCGCCAGGTGCGTCTCGTTGATCCACTGTTTTTCGCGCGTGAACCACTGGAGGCATTCGCGCACACCTCGGTCGTCAGCCAATTCGCCGATATTGAACCCAGCCGTCGCGTTCGCCGCCATGCCGTGAATTTAGTGTATCAGTGCGGGGCAACGGCTCGGCGTCGATCTCCGCGGTGAGGTCCGCGACGCCCTCCGCCTGGTCTTGCTGATCTTCGAGCCGGTCGATTCGCTGCTAGCTAGTGTGCGGCAGCGATGTTCTCCAGGGCCTTGATGGAGTCGTGGAGGATTTGGGAGTTACGGGCCAGCGCGCGTATGTTCTCGGTGTCCTGCCGGACGTCGTTAGTGAGCAGTTCGACGGCTTGTGTGAGGGCCTCGTGGCGTTCCTGGGTGCGCTGCTGCGCGGAGGCGACCTTGTGCAGGATGTCTTCAATGGCGGCGATTCGTTCTTCGGTCATTGAGGTGTGGCTCCCCTTTCTTCAGGGTACGCTGAACCCCTACGGCCGGTAGCCTTGCATCCGGGTTGTTTCTCGGTGGGTTCTGCGGCGCTGGGTGAGATTTTCGCTTTTCGTTGTCCTGCCAGACGGTTTGACGCATGTACGCCAGAAGCGTAGTCTGAAGGAACTATTCGAAAATGACTAAGAAACTGACAGGACGCGCCCTCGCCAGGACGGAAGCCAAGCGGGATATCTGGCAGGAAGTACTGGACGGCGTTCGTGAACTCAAAGCCGGCCGTGGCAAGCGGACTTCCGTTGAGCCCCGTTCGCCCATCGCGCAGGCGCGTCTCAAGGCTGGGCTGACGCAAGCACAGTTCGCTGCGATGCTGGGCGTGTCGCAGCGCACGTTGGAGCATTCGAGCAAGGACGCCGCACCCCGAGTGGAGCGGCCAAGACATTGATTCGCGTGGCAGTGCTGCATCCCGACCTCCGCGAAATCGCGGCGCAGCGCCTATTCCGGCGGCGGTCTTCCCTTGGTTTTCCGGCGCGAACGGCAGCGCCGCCGGTCTGTATTCATTGCCGACTGGAAACCGGCGCGCCGTCCCGGTCCTTCAGGAATTTCTGCTGGCAAGCCATTCCCTCCGTCCGGATCTCGGCGAACCCCTGCCGCGTGCGCGCACTGGCTAGCATCGGATCGTTGTCCATTGCCGGATACGAGCAATAGCCGCCTTCAACCGCGCGCTTCAGTAGCGGAAGTGCCCGCTCGGATTGGCCCACATAGGCAAGGTGTGCCGCGGCCAGGTAGTTCACTTCCGGATCGGAGGCCGGCCCCAACCGATCCGCCATCGCCGCGATCTCCTGCCGCGGATGGTGCTGCAAAAAAGCGAACACCATCGGGTAACCGCTCCACTGCGGCACCCTCGGGAACGTTTTGAGCGCTTCTTTTTCCTTGCCTTCCCGCAGCAGAACGTCAATGGCGATGCCTTGCGAGATTTCGGCTTCCGGGTCCAGCCGCAAGAAATCGTTAGCCCGTGAATAGTCCCCGCGCAGCAGGAAGGTGACCCCGCACGACCGCGAGCCGCCGTCTTTGGCATCGATGACCATGGATGCCTCGCACTCGCGCGCCGATTCGTCCAGCAATCCAGCGTCCCGCAGGATCCAGCTCAGCAGAAAGTGAAGCCGCGCGCGATCCGGCCTTTGGCGCAGCAGATCCCGGACGCCACGATAAGCCGCGGCAGGCGTAATTCCCCCTTCGGAAGGTGGGCGTTGTTTGAGGTCTATGAGGACATCCGCTTTATACACGATATCGCCGGGATCGAGCTGCACCGCTTTTGCCTGTGCGGCGCTCGATTTCCGCGCCGCTTCCTGGCCGCCGTTTCCGTACCAAAACAGACCGGAATAGGCGCCAGCCAGGATTCGCCACGCGGGGCTGAAAGAGGGGTCGAGCGCGACGGATTTTTCCAGTTTTTCGATCCCTCGCCTTCGCCCAGGCGGATCGAGCGACACCAGGTCCGGCTCCGCCAGTACTTCGAGATACAGCTTGTAGGCCTCTTCATTCTTGGGTTGCGGCGGGTCGTCGCTGGCGAATTCGGAGACACCCAGCACCGGGGCCATCGTTCGGCGCGTCTTCGCGGCCACCTGCGCCTGCATCGCCACCATGTTTCCGGCAGGAACCTCGAAGACATCGCTCCATACCGGGCGATCGCTCTCCACGTCGGTGAGTTCCAGGGTGATCTGTACCTTGTCTCCGGTTCTCAGGAAACGCCCGGACACAATGGTATCGACTCCCAACTGGCGGCCGACCTTCTGCGCGTCCGCCCCAGCCCCGTTGAATTTGCGCGAGGCTTGCTGCCCGCGCACGGAAAGATGGCGGGCGTAATCCAGAATCCGCGAAATCTCGTCCGCCAGCGCCACGGATAGGTAATCCAGACTGCGATCGGCTCCGGCGTTCTGGAATGGGAGCACCGCCACGGCTCTCGCCCGCTGCTGGCCAGTGGTTGCCTTGCGCGCTACCAGCAGCGTTACCCCGGCCGTCGCGGTGACTAACGCGAGCGCCGCGGCAGCCATCGAAATCGCCCCCCAATTCCGCCGCGCGACCCTCTTGAGCCGCGTCAGCCGGGAATCGCCGCGCGCTTCCACCGGCTCACGATGCAAACAATGATCGATATCGCGAACGAACGCCGCCACCGACGGGTATCGGCGCAGCGGATCCTTCTCCATGGCCGTGAAGCACAGCGCATCGAGGTTCGCCCACGAAGCCTTCACCCGGCTACGTGGCGCAACTGCCGAAGGTTTCGGCGGCTCGCTCATGGTAATCATCCGCTCTGCCTCGGCGACATTCTTCCCGGTGAAGTCGAACGGAGGCCGCTCCGCCAGCAATTCGTACAGCACCACTCCCAGCGAATACACGTCGGTCAACGCGCTCACCCTCTCGCCGCGGAGCTGCTCCGGAGAGGCGTAAGCCGTGGTCATTTGCCGGAATGCCGTCTGCGTATGCGCCGCCGGTTGGCCTGTCGGATCGAGCTGCTTTGCGATTCCGAAATCCACCAGGCGAACCGAGCCGTCCTCTTTCACCAGAATGTTCGAGGGCTTCAAATCCCGGTGAATTACGCCATGCTCGTGGGCGCATTGCACCGCCTCGGCCACCGAGCGCACCAGCTTCAATCGCTCTTCGGGCGAGCAATCGTGGCGCCGGCAATAGTCCGTGATCGGCGCGCCGTCTATGTACTCCATGACGAACCACGGAGTCCCATCCGGCAAATTGCCGGCGTCATAGAGTCGCGCGATCGAGGGGTGATTGAATTGCGCCAGGGTTCGTTGTTCCGCCGTGAACCGCTCGCGGCGCGCCGGCGAAAGCCAGGCATCGCGCAGCAGCTTGATCGCCACCAGGTTGCCCAGATCCCTTCGCTCCGCCAGGTAGACCACGCCCATTCCGCCTTCGCCCAGCACTCGCAGCAACCGGTACGCGCTGAATTCCTGGAAGGACATCGACAGGCGGTCTTGGGAGACGCCGGCCGCAACTTCGACGGCGTCGTGGTCCAGCAGCCATTCGCGGCCATCTTCCGCCAGCATCCGCTCCACTTCCACCAGGAGCGCGCGATCCTCGCCGCAGGCCTCCGTCAAAAACGCGGAACGGTCGTTCCCCTCGAGTTCCACGGCGCGATGGAACAGCTCCTGCACACGCTCCCAGCGTTCGGGGTCCATCAGCTTTTTCGGACCTCCTGCGCCAGCCAGGCTTTGGCCGCGCGCCAGTCGCGCAGCACCGTCGCCTCCGAAATCCCCAGCAGTTCCGCGATTTCCGGGATCTCCAGTCCGCCAAAGAACCGGCCCTCCACCATCGCCGCCTGCCGGGGATTCATGCGCGCCAGTTTATCGAGGGAATGATCCAGGGCGATCAACTCGTCTTCCGCCAGGATCGTCGGTTCCGGCGACAAGCTCATGGTCATCAGGACGTCGTTGCCGCCGCCGCGCTTACTCGCCTTGCGGCGGCGGACATCGTCGATCAGAACCTGGCGCATGGCGCGGGCGGCGATGCGCTTGAAATGCAATTGGGAAACCGCGTGAAGTCCATCCGAGCCGGATAGCTTGAGCCACGCTTCATGGACCAGGGCGGTCGGGTCCAGGGTGACGCTCTTATGCGCGCGTTTGACGAGGGCCGCCAGGCGGCGCAGTTCCTCATAAGTTGCCGCGAAGAGCGCGTCTAAGTCTGCCTGGCCCGTTAACCCATTTGTCATACGGAAGCGAAGCTTGCGAACCTGAGTGCTGGTCCGGCGAGCGAATTCTCGTAGTACGTAGTATGTACTTGGCGCTCGGACGGATGCAAGCCGACAGGGTGGGCGCACGGAGCGCCGGGGGGTTGTGTGGCGAAATGAATCCGCCAATGGGATCAACGCATCGTCGCGATGCCGCTGTCGGGGGCTGGCGTGATGCTCACGCGCTTGAAGCCGGCGTTGTCCACCATCAGGAAAATGAGTCCGCTCGTTCCGCCGGCCTGCCAGGTCTCCTTGGAGAATCCGTTGGGAGCCGGCGCTATTCCATCCACGACGGGTTTTCCATCGGCGAATGCGCGGAACTTCGGCCCCGCGCGCCAGCTCCAGAAGAGGTGATTGCTGTCCGCGCTGAAGGTGATGTTCGAGCTCTCGCCGCCGCCGGCCATGAAGAATTTTCCGTCGAGGCACACTCCCACATCGTTTCCCGTACCGGTTGCCCGACAGATCCAGGCCAGGTGCTTGCTATCCGGGCTGAAGACGAAGGGAACAGCAAGCGAATCGCTGATTCCGCTGTTCGCCTGCGCCACGCCATCCCGATACAGAACCACGGCGCCCCCCTGAGACATCAGAAACGCGAAGTGCGCGCCGTCAGGACTGAACGTAAGATGACCGACGCTGGATGCCGGCGGCAATTGCAGATATTTGCCGTCGAGCATGACCTTGCCCTGCGAGTTCACCATTACATGTCCTCCCGCCTGCGCTACCGTGAGCTCGGTGGACCCATGGATCGCGTCCGATTCCTGATCGCCGATCACCAGGAACTGGCTGCCCCCCGCGTCATCGCCCAGGTAGACGACTCTTCCGTCCGACGTGAACGACATTTCCTGTCCCGGCCCGCCACGCTCCGAGAAGCTATCCACGCGCGCGTACTCCAACCCTTTCTTGCCGTCCCAGAAGATGAATTCATGCTGGTTGGGGTTCTTGTAGCGGATGGCGTAGTGCTTGCCATCGGCGCTGAAATGCACACCGCTGCCCGCCACTCCTCCCACGTGTTCGCTGCCCGGCACGATCTTGCCGCCGATCGACAGGAACAGGGTGGCGATGTTGCCCGAGATCCTGGTTACCAGGGCGACAACCATGTCTCCCGCAGGCGGCACGAACAACCGAACGTCATCGGCGCGCATCACGGGCTTACCGTCGCACGAGAGATCCACCACGGTTTTGTTCGGAATATTCGTACGAACCGAGGTGTAAAGATGCTGGCTGTCCGCGGTCCACTGCGGATTCCCGCCGGAATAGGGCGCCGGTTTACCGTCGATGATCAGCTTCTGGATATTCTGCCGGTAGCCATTCGTAGGATCGCCCCAGATGTAAGCGAAATGGTTGCCATCGGGGCTGAAGCTGTACGCCCGCCAATCGTTTCCCGGAGCGCCCGGCGGGCTGGCCTGGCCGTCGAAAACGAAGCGCGACGCATCGTGGCTGGAATCGAACTTGCTGTAGTTAGCAAAATAAAGGTGCTTGCTGTTGGAGGTAAAAACCATCGGCAAACAGCTCGAATCGCCCACCGCGCCGCTGACCATGGGCTGCGAGCTGCGGAACATCTCTTTGCCGTCCACCATCACCACCACTTCGTCCCCTTGGCGGCCGCAATAGGCGTAGCGGGAGCCGTCGGGACTGAACGTGATGGCCCCCGGCCCGCCATAAATCTGATCGAACTTGGGGCTCTCCGCGCCGTCGTAGATGATGGTCCAGCGGCTGCCGCTATGCCCCAACGTTGCCATGTGGATGCCGTGCGGGCTCACAAAGAACCCCGCACCCGGCATCGACGGGGCGAGCAGCACCGGATCTATCTTCGTTCCTGGCGGCGGCGTAAACGGGCCGGTGGTGTTGGCGGAGGTGCTGGCGGGGGTGTTGGCCGGGGTGTTGGCGGCCGCCGTTTGCGGCGCGGCTTTTTGCTGTTTGGACCGATTCAGCGCGTCTTTAGCGGCTTGGATTGGATTGGTGGCTTGGGCATTGATATAGCCGCACGGCAAGGTCGCAAGCGCTGCCAGCAGCGCCAGCCGATTGTGTGAGTTCATAGACGGTCTCCGTTGACGTATTTAGGCTTCCAATCACCATACGTAACTGCGGCTCGAAAACCGTCATCGCAGGAAAGAGAATTGTGGAGTCGGCGCCTATTCCGGCAGCGGCCGTCCCTTAGTCTCGGGCGCGAACGGGAGCGCCGCGAGTCCGATCAGAAACACCAGGCTCATGGCCACCCCCGCGTAGCGCATGGGCTCCGGACGTCCGGCAAAGACGCTGCCGGTGAGATACCCGAAGGTGAACGGCCCCAGCGCCGCGATCGCACGCCCGACGTTATAACAGAAGCTCGTGCCGGTACTGCGCAGGCGAGTGGGGAAAAGCTCCGGCAGGTAAATGGCGTATCCGCCGAACAGCGTCATCTGCGTGAAGCCCATCATCGGGACCATCCAGAAGATGTCGCCGATGGCATGCAGGTGCCAGAAAGTATATGCCGTCATCCCCAGCGCGGCCAGAAAGCTCACCGCGAATGCCGTGCGGCGGCCCGTATAGTGAGTCAGATAGGTGAACGCGTAGACGCCGAAGAATCCGCCCAGATTTTGGAACATCGAGGTGATGCCGATCCATGTAGTGGTCTTCCCGGCCAGCGCCGCGCCATCGAGTCCCTGCGCGGCAAAAGTGCGCATCAGCACGGGCTGGAAGAGATCGTAGCTGAAATATCCGATGCCCCACAGCCCGACCACGCCGGCCACCGAAAGAATCAATCCGATCGCCGCATTGCGGCTCCAGCGCGGATCGGCGAGCAGTTCCCGATACGATCCCAGCCGCTTCTTCTCGGCGCGCGCCTTCAGCCACTGCTCGGGCTCTTTCAGCTTGCGAAAGACGACGAAAGCCAGCGGCGCCGGAATCGCACCCGACAGAAACTCCCAGCGCCACGCTCCATGGATTGTGCCCGAGCGTTCCAGAAATCCGAGCGAAATCCCGACCCCGGCCGCGATCATATTGCCGATGGCCGCGAAAGATTGCAGCGTCCCCAGGGCGTACGGCCGTGCGCGCGCCGGCACCACTTCAGCCACCAGCGCCACTCCCACGGCGAACTGTCCGCCCACTCCCAGGCCGCAAAGGAAACGATACGCGTTGAAATCCCAGATGCCGGTGGCCAGCATGCTGAGGCCGGTGAACAGCGTGTAGCAGAGGATGGTCCACACCATCGTCCGCACCCGGCCGACGCGGTCCCCGAGAATGCCGAACACCACGCCGCCGGTGGCCCATCCGAGCATGAAAATGGACGTTGCATAGGCGCCCATGGCGTCGGTGGCGCGCGCCCCCATTAGGTCGTGGATGGCGGATTTACGCGCCAGGTTGAAGATCTGCTGCGCCATGGTGTCGAACATCCAGCCGATGCAGCACACGGCCAGGACGAACCACTGGTAACGCGTGAGGTCCCTGTACCAGGCATACTTGGCGTTCGACATGAAGCTGCTATTGTTTCGGAAACGATGCGAGGCGTCAAATAGCAAATTGGGCCACAGATAAACACAGATGAACACAGATGAACACAGATAAGAAGCAGGTTGGCTTTTATCTGTGTCTATCTGTGTCTATCTGTGGCCAATAATGTCTTTTGCGCCACGTCGCTTTACCCCGCCAGCTTGCGCACCGTCTCCACGGTATCGGCCGCCGCCGCTGTCTTATCCGGCCGGTACCGCTTCACGCGCGCGAAACGCAGCGCCATTCCGCTGGGATACCGCGTGCTCACCTGAATATCGCTGAAGGCGATCTCCGCCACGATTTTCGGCTCGACATACACCGTGTACGCGTCGCGGCCGATTTCGAGCTTCAGGAACTGCTCCGTCTGCCACCTCAGCATCTCGTCGGTGAGTCCCTTGAACGTATTGCCGAGCATCGCGAAGCCGCCCTTTTCGGTGTCGCGGGCGCCCAGGTGCAGATTGCTCAGCCACCCCTTGCGCCGCCCGTTGCCCCACTCCGCTGCCAGAATTACCAGATCGAGGGTGTGCGCCTTCTTGATTTTGAGCCAGCTCTGCCCGCGCGATCCCGCCGCGTAAGACGCGCCGATTGCCTTCGCCATGATACCCTCGTTGCCAAGATCGAGCGCCTGCCGCAGAAACTCGGCGCCCTTTTCCGGGTCGGCGGTGACGAGGTGCGGCACCAGGCTTTCCGCCGGCGCGAGCGTGGAGAGCATCGCGAATCGCCGCGATTGTGGCTCGTCGATCACGGGCTGGCCGTCGAGATACAGCAGGTCGAACCAGTACGGCGTGAGCGGCAGTTCGGCGCGCATGCGGTCGAGATCGAGCTTGCGGCCGAAACGCTTGGCGGTCACCTGGAACGGCTGCGGACGGTTTTCGGGTGTCAGGCTGATGATTTCGCCATCGAGGATGAGGTCGCGCCCGGGCAGCGCGCGCACCGCCTCCACGATTTCCGGCACGGCGGCGGTAACGTCGTTCAGCGCGCGCGAGAAGATGACGACATCGTCGCCCGACCGGTGGACCTGCACGCGGGCGCCGTCGAATTTGAATTCCAGCGCCGCCTCGCCCAGATCGCCGAGCGCGCCTTCGACGTCCTCGGCGGTTTGCGCCAGCATGGGCTGCACCGGGCGGAAAAGCTGGATGGTGTAGGGCGCGAGCCCGGCGGGGCCCTCCTGCAGCACCGACCGTGCCACGCGCGCGATGTCGCCGGCCATCATCACGGCGCGCCGCACTTCGTCGGCAACTGCTCCCGACGCGCGCGCCAGCGCTTCCACCATCACGCCTTCGAGCGCGCCCTGGCGGATCTCGCCGAACAGCAGCGCGCTGAGGAATCTCTGCTCCGGCGCAGTCGCGCGCGCCATCAGACCACGGAGCAGTTCGCGCCGCTGGGCGTCCGCGCCGCGTCCCTTAATTCCCGCCAGCGCGGTAAATGCGCGGTCGACATCGACGATCTCCAATCCGGCCGTTTCAGCCGCCGGCGCCGCGGAATCGCGGATCGCCGCGTACCCCACCCCGATGCGGCCTTGCCTGGTATAGCCGCACAAGAACGCTACCGCGATCTCGCATTCGTCCCCATTGAGCTGCTTCAGCAGCGTCGCCAGCAGCTCGATTTTTTCGAGCCGCTTGGACGTACCCGTCACACGCCCGGATGTCTCGACTACCCGCGCGAACAACATCGCTACCGCGCCTCGATGACCGGGGTCACCTTCATCCCCACCTTCAGCGGTGTGTCCGACGGCATCGCCACGGGGTCGCCCTCGGCCAATCCGTCGGCCACCTGGATGCGCGTCACGCTGGAGTTGCCGGTCTTCACGCGGCGCTGCTCGATGGCGTCGGCTTTCAGCAGGTACACATACTCGCCGCTGGCGTCGTGCCGCAGTGTCTCCTTGGGGAGGGTCAGCGCGCCTTCTGCCACGCCCGTCCGAATGGTGGCATCGATGTTGGTACCGGGAATCAGCAGGTGTCCAGGGTTTTCGATCGCGCAAATCACCTGTCCCACCTGCCGGGAGCCGAGCGCTTCGATGGCAGTCGGCTTCTTCTCGACGGTGCCGGTCCATTGCTTATCGGGCAGCGCCTGCCAGGTGATGGTGACGGGCTGGCCGAGGGCCACACGGCCCAATTCGGGCTCATCGATGTAGACGCGCACGCGCAGACGTTCCATCACTCCGACATTGGTAACCAGGTCGCCGGGACTCAGGTACGCGCCCGGCCGCACTGCGAGTCCGTAAACCACACCGGAGATAGGCGCATGGATTTCGCTGTAGGCTGCCTGCTGCTGCGCCAGCTTGAGCGCCACACGCGCATCCTCCAGGCGCGCGCGGGCGGCGGCGATATCGGGTTGCGCATTCACATTGCGGCGGCGCTTCTCCAGGCCGGCGATCTGCGTTTTGATCTGCTCCACTTTGTCGCGCGCGGCCGTCACTTCCGCGGTGGTCGCGGCCTGTTTATCGGCCAGGCGTTGCAGGGTGGCGAGCTCGCGCTCCGCGGCTTCGAGGTCCAGCTTGGCGCGCGCCGTGCTGGTGTCGATCTCCGTCAATTCCGCCGGCCGCGGCCCGGCATCGAGCGATGCCACATTTGCCTCGGCCTCCGCGACTTTGGCCTGCGCGGCGTCCACGTCGGCCTGCTTCGATGCATCGGAGATCACGGCCAGCACCGCCCCCTGATTCACCGCCTGGCCTTCCACCACGTCCACGCGGTTCACCAGGCCCTCGGTCTGCGATCGCACGGCTTCCCACCGCAACGGTTCGGCCTTTCCGTTGGTGGGTAGGGTGCTCACCAGAGTCTCGCGTTTCACGCGGACGAAAGTCACTGAAGGCGGGGTATTTCTCCTTAAGACTCCCCAAACGATCACCGCCACAACCACCAGCAGGAGCACGAGCAGCAACTTCTTCAAAAGGGCATCTCCAAGAAACTATCTTAGCGGGAAACCGCGTCCCGCCAACGATTTCCGCAGGCCGCGCCGCCGGCAGTTTCCCGCGCCGCCGGAATCATATACTATGTCCAAAGCCCATGCGCTCAAACGTACTGTCGTCTCCTCGGGCCGTCCCCTCTTGGCCGGCCACACCCACGCGCAAGCCGCCCCGTCTGCTGCCTCCGCCGCACCAGGTCCCGCTCACAAACGGGGCCGTCTCGCGGCTCGCCGGCGTGAAGCTGAAATAATCCTCAAAGGAGCTCCGGATGTCTCGTCTTTCTAAAATCGTGTTCTCGATCGGCCTCGCCGCCTTTCACTCGGCCATCGCGCAGCGGCCCCAGCCACCTGCGCGCGATCCCCATACTCCCGGGTATGTCGACGCCAAGGAATTACCCGACGGCGAGAACGCCCCGCCGAATGTCGACGGCAACTTCATCATCGGACCCACGCACACACCCGCGCCGGAGACGATCGTCCACGAAGGCGTGCCGCAGGGGACGGTCTACAAATTCGACATGCACTCGGAGGACAGCAGGATTTATCCCGGCATCGCGCGCGAGGACAAGACTTTCGGCACGCCGGACCCCAACGACCCGGCGAAGCTGATCGTCACCACCAGCCATCCCCGGCCCTACACCCGCCACGTGGCCGTCTACGTCCCTCAGCAATATGTGCCCGGAACGGAGGCCCCGTTCATCGTCGGCGCAGATGGAATCGACACGCTGCTGTTCACCGTCCTCGACAACCTCATCGCCGAACACAAGGTGCCGGCGATGATCGCCATCTCCATCGGCAACGGCAGTGGCGACGCTCAGGGGAGCGAGCGCGGCCTGGAGTACGACACCATGTCGGGCCTGTATGCCGAGTGGGTCGAAAAGGAAGTGCTGCCTGTGGTGGAGAAGCAGTACAACGTGAAGCTGACAAGAGATCCTGACGGCCGCGCCACCACCGGCAACAGCTCCGGCGGATCGTGCGCGCTGATCATGGCCTGGTACCACCCCGAGTGGTACCACCGCGTGCTCACCTATTCCGGCACGTTCGTCAACCAGCAATGGCCGCAGGATCCCAAGATGCCGCACGGCGCGTGGTCGTTCCACGAGGGCCTCATCCCCAATAGTCCCAAGAAGCCGATCCGCCTCTGGATGGAGGTGGGCGACAAGGATCTTTTCAATCCCAACATCATGCGCGACGACATGCACGATTGGGTTGTGGCCAATGAGAACATGGCGAAAGTGCTGGCCGCCAAGGGATACCATTACCAGTTCGTCTTCGCGCGCAACGCCCTCCACGTCGATGGCGGCGCCAGGCGCCAGACCCTCCCCGAAGCGCTGGAATATTTGTGGCAGGGCTATCCCATCGACGCCAAGAAGCATTAACTCGAGAGGTGCTAGCCTTGACTTTCGAACGGAGCTATCGATGGCACGTTATCCCAGATTGAAAGTCCTGACAACCATGATCGATACCGGGATGGTACCAGTGTTCTACCATCCGGATTTCAATGTGGCGCGCGATGTCGCCGCGGCCTGCCTGGCCGGAGGATGCCGGCTGCTCGAATTCACGAACCGCGGCGATCATGCCTGGGAAGTTTTCAACGAGCTCGAAAAATACTGCGCGCGCGAGCTGCCGGAAATGATCCTGGGAGTTGGCTCGGTGGTCGACCCCGGCACCGCGTCGCTCTACATCAATTGCGGGGCGAATTTTGTGGTCGGCCCGCTGCTCAATCCCGACGTCGCGCGCGCCTGCAATCGCCGCAAAGTTCCCTATTCGCCGGGCTGCGGCAGCGCCACGGAGATTTCGCAGGCCGAAGAACTGGGCTGCGAGATCCTCAAGATTTTCCCCGGCAAGGAAGTCGGCGGCCCCGGGTTCGTAAAGGCCATCAAAAGCCCGTGCCCCTGGGTTTCGATCATGCCCACTGGCGGCGTGGAAAGTACCGAGGCGTCGCTCAAGGGCTGGTTCGACGCCGGCGTGGTCTGCGTCGGCATGGGATCGAATCTCATCACCAAAGAGCTGATCGAAGCCGGGGACTATGTGGGTAT
>Ga0326727_10010134_pt1 | contig 22634 bp, 18 predicted proteins | sample MB2enrmetagenome_FD_207643 | JGI IMG/M metagenome (GOLD analysis project Ga0326727, IMG submission 207643) | Lab enriched peat soil microbial communities from McLean, Ithaca, NY, United States - MB29MY | ecosystem: Environmental > Terrestrial > Soil > Wetlands > Peat | place: USA: New York...
ACCGTCGCCCCGCTGGCCGTGCCACCCCACACCCAGTCCTCGCCACCGCTGGCCACGGTGGTGGAGACGGCAAGCCCGCCGGCGGCCACGTACTCGTAGCCGCCGCCGCTCACCACCGTGCCGCTGGCCGCCCCACCGGCGGAGAGGATTTCATATCCGCCGCTGCCCAGCACCGTGCCGGTGACGGTGCTGCCGCTGCCGAGGACGATCTCGAAGCCGCCGTCCGTAACCGTGGTGGAGAGGGCCGCCCCGCCATCCTCGACGATCATTTGCTCCGAGCCCACGACCAGCCCGCTGACCGTCTGGCCGGCAACCTCGATCGCGGTGATGCCAAAGTTGGACAGCGCGGCGATCTGGGTCGGGGACATGCCTTCGATGGCGGTCGCGACATCCGCCACGTGGACGAAGCAGTCGGTGGGCGGGACGAGTTGAATCGTAGCGCTCTCGAATGCCAACGCCTGGGCCACGGTGAGCAGGACCGAGGCGTCGCTGACCACAACCACGGGGACTCCCAGCGCCGCGATGTCGGCTGCGGTCATCGCCTCGATTTGGGCGGCGGTGTAGGTGGGGAAGGTCATCGAAGCTTCCTCTGCAATGCCCGAATGCTCGCGGTGTCCTCGCCACGGCACGTCCTGGCAGTGGAGAATAGCCGCCGCCGGCAATATTACGCAACCGGAAATGGCCGCCGGGCGATGGCGAGGCGCTGCCTCGCGCTCCGCCCGGGCTTCGCCCGGGACCCACCAGGTCCGGCGCGCGCCTTCGCGCGACGAGCCGTGAGGCCCCTGCACCCCATTTGTTTGGGCGCTACTCAGTGCTTTCCTGATCACCCACGTCCAAGACCCGCGGCTACGTCGCGACACTCATGGCAAGGTCCGGCGCATGAACATCGGCGGGTTCGACCGAACCGAGCGACTCGATGGCGTCGAGCAGTTCATCCCGGGCAATCACCGCCGCATCGGTCAGGCACCCCGTTGCACCATCGGCCGCGAGCTTCAGGAGGTGACCGGCAAGTATTCTATCAATCAGGACCGACAACATTCCATCCTTGCCCAGCCCGGTCGCGAGGTTGCCCAGGTTGGCGCCGATCGGGAGCAGGAAGCGGAGGACGACCCCATCCCGGACCAGCTTGGGAACCTGCCGGTCAGCATCCAATCGGTCCTCGACGGCGACCGATACGCCGTGCATCAGACCAACCTTGAGGTATGCATGCACCTCCCTGCAACACGATGAGAACATGAGATCGCAGTTGTCCAGAGCCTTCTGCGTCGTCCAGTCCAGGGCATCGGTGTAGTCGGTCATGGTTCGGTGCCTCACTATTCCGTTACGGCCAAGAAAACTCGTCAGGGCAATGCCCGCAACCAAGCAATGACCGGATTCGTTGTCGCTTGGAAGTTGAAATGCCCGTGATGTTGTTGCCGTTTTAGTGAGTCGATTTTTTTGCAACGAATGCCTCATCCAGCCGGCTTGCACGGCATCGGGGATTTGCCGGATGAAGCCGGGCGATGGACAGGCCCGAAAGGGCTGTCCACGGTATCCAAATCTCGTGGGAAGTCGGCTCAGGCTGGCGCCAGCACGTGGATCACCCGGCTGGCGATCATGTCGCGGGTCTTTGCCCCGTAGGCCGCCATGTGCGGCGAGGCGGCGTGCGCCTTCAGGGCGTCGGCGCTGTCCCACTTCTCGAGCACCATGAAGGTGTCGGGGCCGAGCTTTGTCTGGAGCGAGCCGATCCCCTCGGCATCGGTCACCGGGCCATATTCGATGCAGCCCTGCTCGGCGCGCACCGCCGGTATGTTGGCATGAAACGCCGCGAGGATCGCAGCGCGCATGCCGGGCTTGGCGGTGACGACGGCGACGACATGGATCACGGCATTTGCTCCCCTGCCTGGTGGCCGGCGACGATATTGCCAGACTCCGCCGCGTCCGAAAAGCCCGGCGTCAGTCGGACCTGGCCGCGGGCAGCACGTCGTCCGCGAGCGACTGGCCGGCCCGTTCGGAGATCATGCAGACGCATACGACCGTGATCAGCCCTGCGACCATTATGAAGATCGACAGGGCCCACGACTTGCCGCCGGCCAACGCCACCAAGGATGTGCCGATCATGGGTGTCACGCCGCCGATGACGCCGCCGATGTTGAATCCGGTCGAGATGCCCGAGAAGCGCACGCTGGTGTCGAAAGCCTCGGAGAAAAATACGGGTTCCAGGGCGTACATGGCCGACACGGAAACCGCGTAGCCGAACACGACGGCGATATAGAAGAGCGCGGGCGAACCGGAATCGATGAGCCAGAAGAACGGGAACGCGAAGATGGCAGTGGTGCCCGCGCCGAAAAGGAACACGGCGCGGCGCCCGACGCGGTCCGAAATGGCCCCGAAGATGGGGAAGGTGATCATGGCAAGTCCGCTGGTCGTCAGAATTCCATACAGCACGGTCTGGGACGAGAAGCCCAGGGTGCGCGTGGCATAGGACAGCAGGAAGGCGATGACGATCCAGGCAAGCACGGCCTCGCCCGCCCTGGTTCCGGCGGCCATGAGCACGGGCCGCTTGCCGCGACGAAGAATATCCAGGAACGGCGTCCTGCTCGAGCGGCCGCTCTCCTTGAGGCTGGCGAAAATGGGGCTCTCCTGCACGTGGGTCCTGATGTAGAGGCCGATGCCGAGCGCGACGATGCTGAGGAGGAAGGGGATTCTCCACGCGCCGTTCAAAAGGCTGGCGGTTGGGATGATCGCGAACATCAGAGCGGAAACGAACAGGGCCATCGGGTTGCCGATTTGGGTGAGCGCGGAATAGAACCCACGCCGCTGGGGCGGCGAATGTTCGACGATCATGATCGCTGCGCCGCCCCATTCGCCGGACAGCGCGACACCCTGAATAACGCGGAACGTAATGACCAACAGCGGCGCCCAGAAGCCGATCGTGTCGTAGGCCGGCACCAGACCGATGCCGAATGTCGACAGGCCCATCATGACCAGCGTGACGATCAGCATCTTCTTGCGGCCGATCGTGTCGCCGAAATGGCCGAACACCGCCCCCCCGATCGGGCGAACAAGGAATGGAATCGACAACGTGGCGTACGCGGCAAGTATGCCCCCCAAAGACGACAAATTCGGGAAGAACAAGCGTGGAAAAACCACGGCCGAGGCAGTTCCGAAAATAAAGAAATCATAATACTCCAGGGCCGTTCCGATAAGGCTTGAGGCGACCACCTTATTGAGCTGGCCAGTCGGATCGAGCTCTGCCTGGGTCTCTTTCGAGATCGTCCCTACACTCACCGCAGCCTCCCTGGAACGAAATTACCGCATCGCAATTGTCGGCATCGCGGCAGGGGATTTCGGCAAAGCCATGACATTTCCTTCGCGACGCGCATCAGGTGCCTTAGCGTAACCTTTCTGGGACGCAACCACAGTGGTCGGATGATGTCAACCGACATTCCCCGGCTTTGGGGGCTTCGCGCCGAACGGTGCCGCAGCGAGGACGGCGCGAAGCGCCCTAAAAGATTGGGATCAAAGGGCCTCTCGGCCCTTTGCGGGGTCCAGGCCCGGCGCGCGCCTTCGCGCGACGAGCAGAGCCCCTGGCCTTCTGCGGGGGGCTGGTATCACTTTTCGAACTCAATGTGCTTGACGAAGACCTCCTCGCCGTTGTCGTTGCGAACGACGCTGTAGCCGCGCAGGCCGTCGCCGTTGTCGTCGAAGTTGTAGGTGCCTTCCGTCCCCTCGAAGTTCCTGAGGGAACGAAGGGCCGCCTGGATCTTCCCAGGCTCCGTGCCGCCGGCCTTGCTGATTGCCTCGGCCGTGAGCAGGACCGAGTCATAAGCCCAGGACGAGCTGGTGTCGGGCGCCTTGCCGTACGCCTTCGAGAAGTCGTCGAAATACTTCTTCGCCCTTGGGCCGACGGCGGCATTGTAGTCGGTCACCGAATAGACGCCATCGAGTGCTGGCCCGGCCAGGTTCCTTGCCGTGGTCGAGGCGACGGACGCCGAGCCGACCCATGGAATGGCGAGGCCGAGCTGCTTCAGTTGGCGGGCGAACAGGGCGACGTCATTCTCGAACGCGATGTAGGTGCCAGCACGTCTCGCTGCAGACCGGCGGGCCGGCATGCTCCTCGGCGCGATGCTCCACAGGCGCTCAGTGGTCTCCGACGAACTCCAGCGGTCGCTTCATCATTGCAAAAAGGAACGTTCCAACGGTAGGATGCCTGCCGGGAGGGCGGCTCGGCCGCCCATCTGGGAAATGTCGGAGAAAACGCCTTATGAGCAACACCGCATCCGTCAACCCCGGAAGGGGGCAGGTGCCGTCGCCTGTCGCCACCGTTGAGCCGCTGGAGGCGGAGACCATTCGCCGGGTCGCCTGGCGGCTGGTGCCGCTGCTCATCGTCGGCTACTTCTGCAACTTCATCGATCGCAACAACGTCGGCTTCGCCGCGTTGACCATGAACAAGGCGATCGGCCTGTCGGCCACGGCGTTCGGCTTCGGCGCCGGCATGTTCTACCTCGGCTACCTCCTGTTCGAGGTCCCGAGCAACCTGATCCTGGCGAAGGTGGGGGCGCGGCGCTGGATGGCGCGCATTCTGTTCACCTGGGGCATCATTGCCGGCCTGACCGCTTTTGCCTGGAACGACTGGAGCTTTGCCGGCATTCGTTTCCTGCTCGGCCTGGCCGAGGCCGGGTTCTTCCCCGGCGTCCTGATCTACCTGACCTGGTGGTTCCCTTCCTACTACCGTGCGCGCATGGTGGCGTTCTTCATGGTAGCGACGGTGATCTCGATGAGCGTCGGGCCGCCGCTGTCGGCCTGGCTGCTGACCTGGGACGGGCTGTTCGGCCTGCAGGGCTGGCAGGTCCTGTTCGTGATCGAGGCGCTGCCCCCGATCATCATGAGCGTCGTATTCTGGATCTACATGACCGATCGCCCGCACCAGGCGAAGTGGCTGCGTCCCGAGCAGGCCGAGTGGCTGCAGCGGCGGCTGGATTCGGAAACCGCGCAGCGCGAGGCGGTGCACCGCTATGGCGTGGTCGAGGCACTGCTCAATGGCCGCGTCTGGTTGTTTGTCGTGGCGTATTTCGGCTACTGCTCGGCGAACACCGTGATAGCGTTCTTCCTGCCGCAGATCATCAAGGCGTTCGGCGTCTCGATCCAGATGACCGGATACATTTCGGCACTGCCGTACGTGGTTGGGCTCATTGTCATGATCTATTTCAGCCTGCGTTCCGACTTCAGCGGCAACCGCGTGTTATATTGTGCTGGGGCCGCGGTGGTGGGTTCGCTGGGGCTGGCGACCTGCAGCCTGGTTGGCGCGGAGCACACGGTGATCATGACGATCGCGCTGGTCGTGGGGATTGCAGCCATCCAGGCGTTCAGCCCGCTGTTCTGGCCGATCCCGACGGCCCTGCTGTCCGGTTTCGCCGCGGCGGGGGGTATTGCGCTGGTCAACGCGGTGGGCAACTTCAGTGGCCTGATCGCGCCCACCGTCTACGGCTGGCTCAAGGATGCCGCCGGCGGGCGGGACCAGATTCCGCTGCTGGTGATCTCCTTCATGCCGCTCGTCTCGGCGATCGTGCTGGTGTTGGTGGGTCACGACCGCCGGCTGGAGCGCATTCCCTCGCGCGACTTAAGCGGCGCTCTCAATCGAGGTTGAATCGTTCAACGGCAACGGTCTGCTGATCACGACGGCAGGCCTCCGAACACAACAAAGCCGGTGCTGGTGCCGATCGGATCGGCCTGAAGATCTCAACGATGCCGATCGGCTCGGGCATGACCCGGCCATGCGTGCTGTGGTGGGCCGGCGTGGCCTCGATCGAGCCGCCGCCTCGACCAGCCATATGGGGCGTTTCGACTAAAAGAATGGGATCCGCGGGCCTCTCGGCCCTTGGCGGGGTCCAGGGGCAGAGCCCCTGGCCTTCTGCGGGGGTGGGCTTGGCCGGTCATCCACGACTTTGCCGACGTGGCCTCAGAAAGTCGTGGATGCCCGCCTTCGCGGGCCATGAGGGGATAGGTCGTGCTTTCCGGGAACTGAGATCAGTCCCTCAGCCGATCGGTATAAGCAGCGGAGCTTCCATTGAGCCTGCGGTTGGTGCCATGATGCCGCGCAACGAGGTGCGCCATGGCGGACGGCAGCTATCGCGTCTTCCTCTCGGCGGTGAGCAGCGAACTGGGGGCGGCACGGCGCGCCATCGCCATGGACCTGCGCGCCCGCGGACTCAGCGTGCGTGAGCAGGAGGATTTCACCCAGCACCCCGACACCACCCTGCACAAGCTGCACGACTACATCCGCGACTGCGACGCGGTGGTCTGCGTCATCGGCCGGCGCGACGGCGCGATGCCGCAGGCGGAAGCGCCGGCGCAGTTTCCGGGCGTGCTCCCGGCCGGCATCGCGGAGGCCAGCTACACGCAGTGGGAACTGTTCTTGGCCCGCCATTTCCGCCGGCGGCTGCTGCGCTACATCGCCGAGGATGCGTTCTACACGGCTGTGCCCGCCTGGGATGCGCGGCAAATGGCGTTCGTGCAGCACATCAAGGACACCGGCCAGGACCGGTACCATTTCGTTTCCCTTGATGGGCTGCGGGCGGACGTGCTGCGGCAATACTGGCCGGAAATGCTGACCGGCAAGCCGATCGACCTCCGCTATCCGACTCTGGGCTCGCTGTTCAAGGGTCGCGACGTGTTCCTGCGCCGGCTCCGCGACGCCTTGCACGACGACGGGCATGCCGCCATCCATGGCCGGGCGGTGCATGGGCTGGGCGGCGTGGGCAAGACGCGCGCCGCCGTGGAGTATGCCTGGGCCAGTCTCGGCGATTACAGCGCGCTGCTGTTCGTCGAGGCGGCAACGCCGGAGGGGTTGCGCCGCGACATCGCGGCCTTGTGCGACCGCCTGGCGCCGTCGCTCACCGCGCCCGAGCAAAATGTGCGGTTCGAGGCGGTGCTGGGCTGGCTGAACACCCATCCGGGCTGGCTGTTGATTCTCGACAACATCGACGATGCGGCGGCCCTGTCGGCGGCCGAGCGCCTGATCGCGGGGGTGCACGGCGGCCATGTGCTGCTGACCGGCCGCTTCTCGGGCCATCCGGCCGGTGTCCCTGCCTTCGACCTCGAAGTGCTGCCGCCCACCGATGCCGCGGCTTTCCTGCTGGAGCGTACGGAGGACCATCGGCGTCCGGCAGCGGACGACGCGGCGCAGGCGCGCGCGCTGGCCGTGGAGATGGACGGGCTGGCGCTGGCGCTGGAGATGGCGGGGGCGTTCATCGAACACCGCGCGTGCGGCCTGGCGCAGTATCTCGACCTGTGGCGGGGCAACCGGGCGAAGGTGAGCGGCTGGTCTTCTGCCGCGGCCACGCCGCAGCAGAAGACGGTCGACACCACCTGGACGACATCGATCGAGCACCTGGCGCCGGCGGCCCGGGCGCTCCTGGAACGGCTGGCCTTCCTCGCGCCCGACCCGGTGCCGGAATTCCTGCTGGATGTGCCGATCCCCGGCGTCGAGCCGGAGGACCTGCCCGCGGCGCTCGACGATCTCGCGGCCTATTCGCTGGTGCGGCGGCTGATGATCGTGCTCCGCCACGGCGAGCAGCGCGGGTTTTCCGTGCACCGGCTGCTCCAGGACGTGACGCGGCGAAGCCCCGACGACTCGGCACGGCAGCGGCGGCTGGCCGAGGCGCTGGCGTGGGTCGATTCCGCCTGGGTCGGGAACGCGCAGGACGTTCGTGACTGGAAGCGGCTCGATCCGTTGGCGCCGCATGCGCGTGCCTTGGCACGGCAGGCGGACGAGGCCGGAATCGCCGCGCCGACCGCGCGGCTGATGAACAGGGCGGCGAGCCTTCTCCACGCCAAGGCGCTGCACGCCGAGGCCGAGCCGCTCATGCGCCGCGCGCTGGCCATCGACGAGGCCAGCTTCGGCCCGGACCATCCCAACGTCGCGACCGCCCTCAACGACCTCGCGCAACTGCTGCGGGCCACCAACCGGCTCGCCGAGGCCGAACCGCTCATGCGCCGGGCGCTTGCCATCGCCGAGGCCAGCCTCGGCCCGGACCACCCGACGGTCGCGACCGCCCTCAACAACCTCGCGCAACTGCTGTGGGCCACCAACCGGCTCGCCGAGGCCGCGCCGCTCATGCGCCACGCGTTGGCTATCGACGAGGCCAGCTTCGGCCCGGACCACCCCGAGGTCGCTATCGACCTCAACAACCTCGCGCTACTGCTGCAGGCCACCAACCGGCTCGCCGAGGCCGAACCGCTCGTGCGCCGGGCGCTGGCCGTCGCCGAGGCCAATCTCGGCCCGGACCAACCGACGGTCGCGGCCATCCTCATCAACCTCGCGGGACTGCTGCGGGCCACCAACCGGCTCGCCGAGGCCGGGCCGCTGTTGCGGCGGTGCCTGGCGATCTTCTTCGCCTTCGAAGGCCAGACCGGACACGTGCACCCGCATCGGGACGAAGCGATAGCGAATTACGCTGCATTGCTGGCGGCCATGGGGCGGAGCGCGGCCGAGACCGGGGAGGCAATCGCCGCGCTGTGGCAGGAAGCGGGGCTGGACGGACCGGCTGTCCCCTCCCCCCGGCCTTGATCCCCTCCGGCGCCCAGCCCCTCAGCCGCAGCGGGCGGAGCCCATCAGTCCCTCCCCCTTGAGGGCTTGGGCCGCGACTGGAACCCATTCTATCGGGCGGTTCGCGTCATCCTCGCCGCGGCACCGTTCGGCGCGAAGCGCCCAAATAAGTGGGGTCCAGGGCGGAGCCGTCGCGCGAAGACGCGCGCCGGGCCTGGCGGAGCGCGAGGCGGCGCCTCGCTCGGGGCTGAACACGTTTCCGCGAGGCCATCAGCTCAAAAAGTATTTACTTTGGCCGCCCCAATTATGCCATAAAGGGCGAGAGGCCGACGCTGATTTGATGTGCATTCATCCGCGGGGAAATCCACCTTAGGGCGAGGCGCCGGCTAGTAGTCGCCCAAGTGAAACATTCCTTTGGTGAGGGCAGCTCCGCTGCCGTTCTGCCAAAGTATCGCGTGGGAGGCCCTTTTGCGGTCGTTGCTTCTGCTTGCTCTTTTGCTGGGCCGCCTGGCCCAGTCCGACACGCTGCCTGGTCCCTGCAACGGCACGGACCAGCCGGTCCGTGGCCTCGGCCCGTAAGCGGCGCCATGGCCAGGCAACGGTCCTCCCCCGGTCTCGCCAGCCTGGACTGGCTCAATTTCTTCGTCGCCACCTTGCAGACCGGGTTCGGCCCGTTCATCGCCGTGTACCTGACCAGCCAGAAATGGACCCAGGCCGGCATCGGCCTCGCGCTGGGCATCGGCACTGCGGTTACCCTGCTGAGCCAGGTGCCGGCCGGGCTGCTGGTCGATTCCGTGCGCAGCAAGCGCGGCGCGGTGTTCGCGGCCATCCTGCTGGTGGCGCTCAGCGCCCTGTTGCTGGCCGAGGTGCCGTACCCGCTGCCGGTGATGGGGGCGCAGTCCCTGCACGGCTTCGCCAGTTGCCTGCTGGCCCCGGCCATCGCCGCGGTCACCCTCAGGCTCACCGGGACCGCCGGATTCGCCGAGCGGATCGGCCGCAACGCGCGGTTTGCCGCGCTCGGCTGCGCGGCCGGGGCGCTCGGCATGGGGGTCTGCGGCACTGCCCTGAGCAGCCAGTCGGTGTTCTGGCTTGCCGCCGCCCTGGCGGCCCCGGCGATCGCCGCGCTCGCGGTGCTGCAGCGCGCCGAACCGCGGGCCGCCGCGGCGCTGCCGCCCCAGGCCGGCAGCGCGCTCAGCCTGCTGGGCGACCCCCGGCTGCTGGCCTTCGCCGGCTGCGTGGTGCTGTTCCACCTGTGCAACGCGGCGCTGCTGCCGCTGGCCGCCGGCACGCTGACCAAGCACGCGGGCAATGCCGCCAACCTGCTGATCGCAGTCTGCGTGATCGGCCCGCAGATCGTGGTGGCGCTGCTGTCGCCGGCGGCGGCCGCCTATGCCGAGCGGTGGGGCCGGCGGCCGATCATGCTGCTGGGCTTCGCCGCCCTGCCGCTGCGCGCGGTGCTGTTCGCCAGCGCCTCCGATCCGACGCAACTGGTGCTGGCCGAGCTGCTCGACGGCGTCTCCGCCACCGCCTTCGGCGTGCTGATCCCGCTGGTCGCCGCCGACCTCACCCGCGGCACCGGCCGCTTCAACCTCTGCCTGGGGATGGTCGGGCTGAGCTGTGGCGTCGGGGCCACGTTCAGCACCGTGCTCGGCGGCTGGCTCGCCACCGCCGCCGGCACCCACGCCGCCTTCCTCGCGCTCGCGGTCGCCGGCCTCGCCGCGGTGTTCGCGGTGGAAATCGCCATGCCGGAAACCAGGATGGGACTCGGGGCTTGGCGCGCCGCCAATCCGGGCGCAGGGTTGACGGGTCTCTGATTAAGGGAAAGTGAACCCATGCCCATCATCCCGAACGCTGCCCTGGCGCGGCTGCGCGCCGGCAAGATTTCCATCGGCTTCGGCGTGCACCACCTGCGCACCGTGGCGACCCCCGCGATGGCCAAGGCCGCCGGCTACGACTGGATGTTCATCGACATGGAGCACGGCGCCTTCAGCGTCCAGGAAGCCACCCAGCTCTGCATGGCCGCGCTGCCGGTCGGCATCGCGCCGATCGTGCGGGTGTGCACCGACGCGCTGGATGAGGGCACCCGCGTGCTCGACAACGGCGCCCAGGGCGTGGTCATCCCCCACATCGACACCCCGGACCTGGCGCGCCGCATTGCCGCGGCCTTCCGTTTCCCGCCGCAGGGCCATCGCAGCTGGGGCGGGCCGGTGGTGAGCCACGGCTTCCGCCCGCCGGCGCACGACATCGCCCAGGCGGAAATCAACCGCGAGGTGCTGGTCATCGGCATGATCGAGACCGCCCAGGCGGTCGCCAACGTCGATGAGATTGCCGCGGTGCCGGGGGTCGACTGCCTGCTCATGGGCACCTCGGACCTTACCGCGGACATGGGCATCGCCGGCCAGATCGGGCACGCGCGGACGGTGGCGGCGTACGAGGCGCTGATCGGCGCCTGCAAGAAACACGGCAAGGTGGCCGGGGTGGGCGGGGTGTATGACGACGAGTGGGCGGCCCGCTACCTGCGCATGGGCGCCCGGCTGATCCTCGGCGGCACCGACCAACAGTTCCTGTTCTCCGGCGCGGTGGCGCGATACGCGTACCTGGACGGCCTCGGAGCCTGAAGCCCAGGGGGCGCTGCCCCTGGCCTTCAGAACCGCAGCAGTCCGATCACGCCGGCCCCGGCGTAGGCCACGCCGCCGAGCAGCAGGGCGGGTGCCGGGCCGATGGCGTGGAACACGCTCGGCGCGAGGGCAAGCGTCGCCAGCAGACCGACGTTGCCGACGACGATCGAGGCGCGGACGGCGGCGGCGATATCGGCGCGCGGCAGCTCGGTCTGGCGGAGCGTCGCCACCGCGATGTCCTGCATCGGCCCGCCCAGTGCGCCGAGCGCGGCGGCGCCCGAGAAGGCCGCCATACGCCACTCGGGTGGCACCGCCAGGGCGGTCGCGCCGAGCAGCAGCACGCCGAACCCGCCCAGGCAGTTGCCGGCGAAGATCAACCGGGCCGGCCGGCGCGGCATCGGCCGGTTGCCCACCACCAGCGTCCCCAACAGGTTGGCGCTGCCGTAGGCGGTTATCACGCCCCCGTAGGCCGCGAGCCCGGCCCCGCCGGGGGCGCTCGCGTTGATCATCAGCGGCAGGGCGAGGAAATAGGCCGCGCTCCAAACCCCACTGATCACCGCGGAGGCGCGGAGGTTGTAGGCGAGCAGCGGGTGGGCCCGGATTGCCGCGAAACCGCGCAGCACCGCCTTGAGCCCGCTCTCCGGCGGCCGCTTCTCGAAGCCGAGCGGGCGGAGCCGTGCGATGGCCGCGACCGCGGCGGCGGAGATCAGGAGGCTGAGGCCGTCCAGCGTGACGAGATGGGGCAGCGGCAGCAGTGCGGCGGTGAGCCCCACCAGCCCCGGCCCGAGCAGCCGCGCGATGCGCTCGGTGGTGTCCAGCAGCGCATTGGCCGCGGGCAGCATGGCGGGCTCGCGCGCCAGGTGCGGCAGGCTGGACTGCAGCGCCGGGCGGAACAGCGCGGCACCGCCGCTTAGCACCAGCACCCCCGCCACCAGCCCCCAGCCCGGCGGCCGGCCGGCTGCAAGCCAGGCCGCGGCGAGCAGGAACAGCATGCCAGCCCGCGCCAGGTCGGCGCCGATCATTACCCCCATCGGATGGCGCCGGTCCGCCCAGCCGCCCCCCAACAGCGCCACCCCGATCAACACTGCGGCCTGCAGCACCGAGAGGTAGCCGGCGGCGGCGCCGAACAGCCCGACCGCCACCCAGCTCAGCACGACCGCGAACAGTTGGTCGCCGAGCGCCGAGGTCGCCAGCCCCGCCCACAGCAGGGCGAGCGGCGGGTCGGCCAGCGGCCGGAGGAGGGGTAACCTGGCGATCAGCTCCGGCGCCGCCATTCGTTGACAGGGATGCGGGGCAACTCCTCGAGTTGCCCGGTGCGCGTGTACCAGCCGGCGCCGTGCATGCGGCCGATCAGGTCCAGCCTGGGCGTGTCCACATGGTGCCGCGCGGCATCGAGCACGCAGTCGTCGCGCACGTGCAGCGCCAGCACCTGGCCCACCACCAGCGTGCGATCGACGTTGAGGTCGATCAGCATGGTGCGGCGGCACTCCAGCGCCACCGGGCTCTCGGCGATGCGCGGGGGCTTGACCTTCGAACTCGGCACGGTGGTGAGCCCGGCTTCCGCCAGCTCGTTGACCTCCGGGGGAAACTCGATGGCGGTGACGTTCATCTGTCGCAGGTTGTCGTGGCTGACCAGGTTGACGACGAATTCGCCGGTCTCGCGAATGTTGTGGCCGGTGTCCTTGATGTTGCCCGGCGCGCGGCCGCCGATGCCGATGACCACGATCGGCGGGTCGGAACAGACCGCGTTGAAGAAGGAAAACGGCGCGGCGTTCAGCCGTCCCTGCAGGTCCTGCGTCACCACCCAGGCGATCGGTCGCGGCACCACGGTGGAGATCAGGAGCTTGTAGCGGTCGGCAAGCGACAGGGTGTCGAAATCGAACAGCATCATTTCCTCGTCGATGGATTCGCGGTGAAAATGGCCCGCGCACCCGTCCCTGTCCACACGGTTTGTCGGCGGCCGTCATGGAAGCCGACATCGGCGTCAAGAAGGCGGACACTGCAACACGTTGAGCGCAAGTATTGTGGCGGGGGATGAAGTCCTTGCCTGTGGCATGTCGTTTGCTGTACCCCAGTGGAACGGACATCAGAGGGCGGGGATGTCGATGGGACATACGTATTTGCCGTATTTGCTGGCTTCGCCAGGTCGCACCGCGGCGGTGGCATTGGCCGCCGGGTTGCTCTGCTTCGGCGGCTCAGGGACGGCCGCGGCGAGGGTCTACGTCGGCGTGGGCATCGGGCTGCCCGCGGTGGTGGTTGCGCCGCCGCCGGTGGTGGTTGCGCCGCCGCCGGTGGTGGTGGCCCCGGCGCCGGTGGTGATGGTTGCGCCGCCGCCGCCGCCACCCGCCCCGGTGTATGCGGTGCCGCCCCCGCCCGCCGCCGGCTACGTGTGGATACCGGGCGCCTACGCCTGGAGCGGCGTCGCCTACGTCTGGACGCCCGGCTACTGGGGCCGGCCGCCATGGCGCGGCGCGGTCTGGGCCCGAGGCGGCTGGTACCGCGGACCCCACGGCTGGGCCTGGCGGGGCGGCCGCTGGCGGTGAAGGCCAGGGGGCGCTGCCCCTGGCCTTTAGCGAACGAGGTTCGCCGGCGCGTGGCCGGCCAGCAGTGCATCGATGCCGTCGAGCACGATGTGGCCCATGGCGTCCCGCGTCTCGGTCGTCGCGCTGCCCAGGTTCGGCAGCAGCACCACATGCTCGAGCGCGCGGTAACCGGGATGCACCGACGGCTCGCCGTCGTACACGTCGAGCCCGGCCGCGCCGACCTGGCCGGTGCGCAGCGCGGCGATCAGCGCCTCGTCGTCGATCAGCGTGCCGCGCGCGGCATTGACCACGATGGCGCCGCGCGGCAGGGCGGCGATGCGTTCGGCGTTCAGCCATTTGCGGGTGGCGCGGCCGCCCGGCGCATGCAGCGAGAGGACATCGCAGACGGCGAGGAAGGAGGCGTCGTCCGCATGCCAGATCGCGCCCGCCTCCGCCTCGGGCGGCAGGCGGACGAGGTCGCGATAGTGCACCGGCATGGTCAGCGCCTTCGCCATGCGGGCAAGCTCGCGGCCGACCCGGCCCATGCCGAGGATGCCGAGCCGCTTGCCGCTGACCAGCGTGCCCAGCAGCTGGGTCGGCGCCCAGCCCGCCCATTGGCCGGAGCGCACCAGCCGCTCGCCCTCGCCGAGCCGGTGGGCAGCGGCGAGCATGAGCAGGAACGCCACTTCCGCCGCGGCCATCGACACCACGTCGGGCGTGTTCACCACCGCGATGCCGCGTGCCCGGGCGGCGTTGAGGTCGATGTGGTCGGTGCTGATGCTGAACGTGCCGATCACCCGCACGCTCGCCGGCAGGGCACGGAGGAGCGTGGCATCCATCGAGTCGGACGGGCAACACAGGATGGCGTTGGCGTCGGCGGCCAGCGCCAGCAGCTCGGCATCGGCGAGCGGCCTGTCCGCGCCACTCAGGCGAAGGTCATAATTGCCGGCGGCGCGCGCCTCGATCGCGGGCGGCATCCGTCGGGTGATCAGCAGCACGGGCCTGGCCATGGTTGAACTCCTTCCCCCGTGCCGCCTTATGGGCAATTCGGACGGCTTGCGAAAGGGGCGGGCCCACCGTCAGACGGCGCTGGCCACCAGCCTGACGGCAGACGCCGGGGAGCAGTCGGGAATGCCGTCCGGATACAACCGGTAGCCGTTGTCCTCGTTGAGCAGGAAGCGCATGCGCGCCGGGTCGGGTTCCAGCTTCTGGCGCAGCCGGTAGATGTGGGTCTCCACCGTGTGGGTGGTGGCGGTGGCGTGGTAGCCCCAGACCTGTTGCAGCAGTTCCGCGCGGGTGACCGTGGCCCCGGCGCGGAACAGATATTTCAGCACCGCCACTTCCTTGCCGGTCAGCCGGATGCGGGTGTCGTCGAACGCGATCAGCAGGTTGTCGCCGGGGCGGAAACGGAACCGGCCAATCCTCAGTTCGGCGTCCTCGCTGATGTCGTGCGCGCGCAGCTGCGCTCTGAGCCGGGCCATCAGTTCGGAGGTGCGGAACGGCTTGACGACGTAGTCATTCGCACCGGCGTCGAGGCCGCGTACCACGGCCTCCTCGTTGCCGAGGCCGCTGAGCATTACGATCGGCACGTTGATGCCCTTGCGGCGCAGGTCGGCGCACAACGCGCCGCCATCGCCGTCGGGCAGGGCGCCGTCGAGGATGATGAGGTCGAACCGGCGCGCGGCGACGACCCTGGCCGCTGCCGCGGCGCTGTTCGCTTCGGTGAGCGCGTAGCCCGCGGCGATCAGCGGGCGTCGCAACGTCAGACGCAGGTCGGCATCATCATCGACCACCAGGATGTGCCGTTGGGCTACCATCCGTCCCCATTCTCCCGTGTCGGCATCGCTGCGGCATTCCGGCACAGGTTGCACGTGATTGGTTTCAAAATGGTGACTGTGCTACCTCCTCAATGACAATAGCAGAACTGCCCTGACGAAACGAGGACATTTCGTCAGCAGCCTTGACATCGGCAGCGCCGGCTTGTGCGCCCCGCTCCACCCTCCTAGCTTTCGCCGCGGCACGACAAGGAGTCAGGGTGGTCAATCCATTCGCAGCCCTCGGGGTCGAGCCGATCGTCAACGCCTGCGGCACGATGACGCGGCTGTCCGGGGGGCCGATGCCCCCGGAGGTGGCCGCGGCGATGGCGGCGGCGGCGCAGGCCTCGGTCGACATCGCCGCCCTGCAGGACGCGGCCGGAGCGCGGCTGGCGGCACTGAGCGGGGCGGAGGCGGGCATGGTCACCGCCGGCGCCGCGGCCGGCCTGATGCTCGGCGCCGCCGCCTGCATCGCCGGGCTGGACCTGGCGACGATGGGGGCGCTGCCGGACGCGAGGGGGCGGCCGAACGAGATCCTGATGGCCAGGAGCCAGCGCAATTTCTACGACCACGCCGTCCGCCAGGCCGGCGCCCGCATCGTCGAAGTGGGCCTGCCCGACCGCTACAGCGGCGCCGGGACGCGGGATGCCGAAGCCTGGGAGTTCGCCGGGGCCATCGGCGAACGCACCGCCGCGATCCTTCATGTCGCCAACCGGGACGCCGAACCCGATCTGGCGGTGCTCGCCGGGGTGGCGGCGGCGCACGGCATTCCGCTCCTGGTGGATGCGGCCGCGTCGCTGCCGCCGGTCGGCAACCTCAGCGGCTTCATCGCCGCCGGCGCCGACCTGGTGGCGTTCAGCGGCGGCAAGCTGATCGGCGGGCCGCAGGCCTCCGGGATCCTCGTCGGGCGGCGGCGACTGATCCAGTCGGCGCTGCTGCAGCAACTCGACCACGACATCGGTTTCGCCCAATGGACCCCGCCGCCGATCCTCGGCGATGCCGGACTAGCGGCGCTGCCGCAGCACGGCGTGGGGCGGGTGGCGAAGGTGGGCAAGGAGCAGATCGTCGGGCTGATGACCGCCGTTGAGCTGTTTCTCGCCGAGGATCCCGCCGAGCGCTGGCGCGCCTGGCATGCCAGTTGCGTGACGATGGCCGAGGGGCTCAAGGGATTGCCGGGGATGCAGGTGGCGATCCGCGGCCGCATCGAGGACGAGACGCCGCCCGTCGTGGTGGTCGATTTCGCCGCCCGCACGCCGGCCGAGGTTGGCGCGCTGATCAAGCGGCTGCAGGACGGCCGCCCCTCCGTGCGGGTGAACCCCGCCGAACGCCGGCAGGCCCGCATCCTGCTCGCCCCCGCCTGCCTGCGGCCGGGCGAGGAGGCGACGGTGGCCGGGCGCCTGCGACAAGAGTGCGGATGAGGGGACCTGCCTGCTCACCCACGGAACGTCTGCACGGAGAACCGCTTGCCGGAAGCGAGCGCGATGATTGCTTCCGAAGCGAAGGCAAATCCCTGCCCGGCGGCCGAGTGGCGGAGTTCGAGCGGCGGGATCGGACGCATGACCGGGCCGAGCGCCTGCAGGCTTGCATAAGGCGAAGGGGAGATCATGCAAGCGGTTTCGCCTGGCAACTGCAGCAACGCAACCAGGACGCCGCCCGGACGACAGAGTGTGCGGGTATTCGCCAGGGCCGCCGGCATTCGGACATACTCGAACAGCAGTGCGGCGAAGACGAGTTCGACCGGCTCGATCGCGGGCAGTTCGCGCTGAAGATCCGCGCAATGCAGTTCCAGGCCGGGAACTTTGCCGGCGTAGCGACGCCGGGCCTGGGCGAGATAGCGGGGATTGATGTCGATGCCGACGAGCCGCCGCACCGTGGTTCCCGCGACGCGCTCGAAGCCGTTGCCGCCGGCACAGCCGAGGATGGCAACGCTGGTCGGGGAATGTGCTGACAGCGCTGCGGCAAAGCTGTCCGCCAGCATCCTGGCCTGGCCGACGGAGGGGGCGGCCATGTGCGCTTCATAGTCGGCCAGGGGAATTCCAAGCCAGGGATCTGCCATGCGTCTCGAATATCACCCCGCTGAAATCGCGCAATGCGCGAATATCGCCGCGCCGACGATCGCCAGGCGATCCGTCGGGCGCGGTCGGGTTGCATTGCCGCGATTTCAGGTCAGGTGTCTTCCTTGTCAGATGCAAATGCGCCGATCGCTCCCATTTCAAGCGGCGGGAACTCACCGAACCATGTAATTCGACATGCGCACGCCCCGCTTCCTTCTTCTCGCCGGCGCGATCATCGCCGCCGGCGCCGTGGCATGGCTGGCACTGACGCATGCGTCGGTGCATGCCTCCGCACCGCCTGCAGCCCCCGTGCCCGCCGTGCCGGTGAGCGCGGCGCCGGCAAAAACCGCCGACGTGCCGGTCTATTTGCACGGCCTCGGCACGGTGCAGGCATTCAACACGCTGGAAGTGAAGGCGCAGGTCAGCGGCACGCTGATCGCACTCCCGGTGCGCGAGGGCGAGGAGGTGCAGAAAGGCGCGGTCCTGGCCGAGATCGACCCCAGACCCTATGAGGCGGCGCTCGACCAGGCGCAGGCAAAGCTGGCGGGCGATCAGGCAACCGCAACCAATGACGAGGTGAACCTGAAGCGCGACGCCATGCTCGCACGCAGCGACTTCGCCTCGCGCCAGCAGGTGGACAACGACCGGGCCGCCCTGCTCACCGCGCAGGCGAACATCCAGGCGGACCAGGCGGCGATCGCGGCGGCCCGGCTCAACGTCGAGTTCTGCACCATCAAGGCGCCGTTCAACGGCCGCGTCGGCTTCTACCAGACCGATGTCGGCAACCTGATCGAAGTGACGACCCAGACCGGCATCCTCTCGCTCACCCAGGACAAACCGATCTCCGTCGTGTTCACCCTGCCCGAGGCCGACCTCAAGCGCGTGCAGGCGGCCATGGCGCATGGCTCGCTGCAGGTGCTGGCGTACGGCGGCGACGACAGGACGCGACTGGCCGAGGGATCGCTGATGACGCCGAACAACATGATCGACACCTCGACCGGGACGATCGGCTACAAGGCGGTGTTCCAAAACCAGAATGACGAGCTGTGGCCTGGCGAATTCGTCAACGCGCGGCTCCGGGTGGAAACCCTGCACAACGCGGTGACCGTGCCGCTGGCGGCGATCCAGCATGGGCCGGACGGGCTGTTCGTGTTCACCGTGGGGCCGGACGCGAGGGTGCAGCAGCGGACGGTCGACGTCGCCTACCAGGACAACGACATCGCGGTGATCGGCAAGGGCGTGCAAGCCGGGCAGCAGGTGGTGCTGGAAGGGCAGTCGCGGCTGGCGCCGGGAAAACTGGTAGCCCTGAACGCACCGCCGCCAGCGCGCGCCGGATCGCAGACCGCGGCCGGCGCCGACCCTCAAAAGCTGGCCGACACGGTTCGCGCTCCGTAGTCCATGAGCATCTCGTCGCCGTTCATCCGCCGGCCGATCGCGACCTCGCTGCTCACGGCGGCGATTTTCCTGGCCGGGCTGGTCGCATTTCCGCTGTTGCCGGTGGCGCCACTGCCGAACGTCGAGTTTCCGACGCTCACGGTGACGGCGAACTATCCCGGCGCCAGCCCGGAAACCATGGCCGCAACGGTGGCGACCCCGCTGGAGACCCAATTCGGCCAGATGCTGCCGGGGCTATCGCAAATGACCTCGACCAGCGTGCTCGGCAGCACGCAGATTACCCTGCAATTCGACCTGAGCACCAACATCAACGCCGCCTCGACGCTGGTGCTGGAGGCGATCAACGCCGCCGAGGGCTCGCTGCCCAAGAACATGCCGAGTCCGCCCACTTTCCGGCAGGTCAACCCGTCGGACGCGCCGGTGCTGATCCTGGCGATGCAGTCCGACCAGGCGCCGATCACCGAGGTCGACAACTACGCGGAAAACCTGGTCGAGCAGCAACTGTCGCAGTTGCCGGGGGTGGGGCAGGTGCTGGTGGCCGGCCAGCAGACGCCGGCGATCCGGGTGCAGGTCGACCCGGCCAAGCTGGCCTCCATGGGCCTGACCATGGCGGACGTGGAGAACGTGCTGACCCAGACCACGGTCGACAACCCGAAGGGCAGCATCGACGGGCCGAAACAATCCTATACCATCTACGCGAACGACCAGCTCACCACCGCCGAGCCGTACAACAACGTCATCGTGGGCTACCGGAACGGCGCGCCGATCCGCATCAGCGCGATCGGCCGGGCGGTCGCCGGCCCGCAGAACCGCGAGCTGGCGGCCTGGGCAAACGGCAAGCGCGGCGTGCTGTTGCTGGTGTTCAAGCAGCCCAATGCCAACGTGATCACCACGGTCGACGGCGTGAAGGCCAAGCTGCCCCAACTCGAGAACAACATCCCCCCCGACATTCATCTTTCGATCCTGTCGGACCGCACGCTGACCATCCGCGCCTCGCTGGCCGACGTCGAGCGCACGCTGATGCTGGCGATCGCCCTGGTGGTGATGGTGATCTTCCTGTTCCTGCGCAACGTGTGGGCGACGGTGATCCCGAGCGTGACCATCCCGGTCGCGCTGGTGGGAACCCTCGGCGCCATGTATGTGTGCGGGTTCAGCCTGGACAACCTGTCGTTGATGGCGCTGACCATCGCGGTCGGTTTCGTGGTGGACGACGCGATCGTCATGCTGGAGAACATCGTGCGGCATATCGAGGAGGGCATGAAGCCGCTCGATGCCGCGCTGAAGGGCGCCGGCGAGATCGGCTTCACCATCGTTTCCATCAGCTTCTCGCTGATCGCGGTGTTCATCCCGCTGCTGCTGATGGGCGGCATCGTGGGCCGGCTGTTCCGCGAGTTCGCGATCTGCGTGTCGATGACCATCGTCATCTCGGCGATCGTGTCGCTGACCCTGACCCCGATGATGGCCTCGCGCTTCCTCTCCTCGCAGCAGCATGGCCACGGCCACGGCCGCTTCTACAACATCATGGAGCGCTTCTTCGAGGGGATGCTGCGCTTCTATGAGCGCACGCTGGATGTCGCGCTGAGGTTCCGCTTCATCACGCTCATGGTGTTCATTGCCACGGTGTGCCTGAGCGTGGCGCTCTACGTGATGATTCCGAAGGGCTTCTTCCCCGACCAGGACACCGGCATCCTGATCGGCTCGACGGTCGCGGCGCAGGACATCTCTTTCGAGGCGATGTCGACCCTGCAGCAGCAGTTGAACAGCATCGTGCGATCGGACCCGGCCGTGGCATCGGTGGTGTCCGCCGTGGGCGCCGGGGTGGCCGGGCAGACCGCCAACAACGGGCGCATGTTCATCACGCTGAAGCCGTGGGACGAGCGCAAGAGCAATGCCAACCAGGTCATCGCGCGGCTGGATCGCGAGACCGATCAACTGAAGGGCATCCGGCTGTTCCTGCAGTCGGTGCAGGACGTCCGCGTGGGCGGATTGCTCAGCCGCACGCAGTACCAGTACACGCTGCAGGACGCCAATTCGAGCGAGCTCAACACCTGGGCGCCGCGCATCCTGTCGCGGCTGGAGAAGCTGCCGCAACTCGCGGACGTCACGTCCGACCAGCAGATCGCCGGCACCACCGAGACCCTGACCTACGATCGCGACCAGGCGGCGCGACTGGGGATTCAGCCGGCGGCGATCGACGACATCCTCTACGATGCATTCGGACAGCGCGAGGTGGCGCAGTACTTCACCGGCAACAAGGCGTACTACGTCATCCTGGAGGTGCTGCCGGACGAGCAGGGCCAGCTTTCCACCCTGAACAAGCTGTATGTGAAGTCCTCGACCGGCGCGGCGGTGCCGCTGTCCACGCTGGTGCACCAGACCACCGTGCCGGTGCAGCCGGTGGCGCTGAACCACGAAAGCCAGTTCCCGTCGGTGACCATCTCGTTCAACCTGAAAGGGGCGGCGGCGCTGGGAGATGCCGTCAACGCGATCGAGCAGGCCGAGGCCCGGATGGGCGTGCCGATCACCGTGGAAGGCTCGTTCCAGGGCACCGCCCAGGCGTTCCAGACCTCGCTCGCCTCCGAGCCGTACCTGATCGCCGCCGCGCTGGTGAGCGTCTACATCATCCTGGGCGTACTCTATGAAAGCTATGTGCTGCCGCTGACAATTCTCTCCACGCTGCCGTCGGCCGGCGTCGGCGCGCTGTTGATCCTGCTGGCCTTCGGCTACCAGCTGACCGTGATCGCGCTGATCGGCATCATCCTCCTGATCGGCATCGTCAAGAAGAACGGCATCATGATGGTGGATTTCGCCATCCACGCCGAGCGCAACGAAAGCCTGTCGCCGTTGGCCGCGATTCGGCAGGCCTGCCTGATGCGCTTCCGGCCGATCATGATGACCACCATGGCGGCCTTGCTCACCGGGCTGCCGCTGATGCTGTCGAACGGCGCGGGATCGGAACTTCGCAAGCCGCTCGGCTTCGCGATGGTCGGCGGGCTGGCGCTGAGCCAGGTGCTCACGCTGTACACTACGCCGGTGATCTACCTGTATCTCGACCGCCTGCAGAACTGGCTGGCGCCGCGCCATGAGACGCGGCTGCCCAAACTGGCGGCGCTGATGGCCGACCCAAGCGGGCGGGGGTCAACATGAGCGGGCTGGCGGAGGGGCGCCGGACCCTCGGGTTCCTGCTGCGCGAAGCCTCGCGGCTGATGCGCCGGCGCTTCGTACACCACGCGCGCAAGGCCGGTTTGCCGCTCAACCGCTCCGAGGCGAGCGTGCTGGTGCAGGTGTGGCATGAACCGGGGATCAACCTGGCCGGCGTGGCCACGCTGATGGATCTCGAAACCATCACGGTGGTGCGGCTGGTGGACGGACTGGAGCAGGCCGGGCTGCTGGAGCGGCGCCTGCATCCGTCCGACCGCAGGGTGCGCACGCTGTGGCTGACGGAGAAGGGCAAGGAGGCGGTGGCGCAGGTGCTGGCGATCAACGCGCAGGTGCGGGCGGAGGCACTGGCGGGCTGCTCGGAGGCCGATCGCGAGCGCCTGCTCGATACGCTGCAGTTGATCCGCAGCAACCTCGCCGGCAACGGCCACCCGGCCAGCTCGGCGGCGGCGTGAAGGCCAGGAGGCGCTGCCCCCTGGACCCCCGCCAGGGGTCGAGCGACCCCTGGACCCGGCTATCTGGAGGGGAGCTGAGGGAGGGGG
>Ga0326727_10010137_pt1 | contig 22626 bp, 19 predicted proteins | sample MB2enrmetagenome_FD_207643 | JGI IMG/M metagenome (GOLD analysis project Ga0326727, IMG submission 207643) | Lab enriched peat soil microbial communities from McLean, Ithaca, NY, United States - MB29MY | ecosystem: Environmental > Terrestrial > Soil > Wetlands > Peat | place: USA: New York...
TCTCCTACAAAATTGTAACTTCCTCCGGCTTTAATTATGACCACCGCATCATCCGCGCCGAGACCTATGCCGCCTATGCCGGCCTGACCGACAAGATCGCCTTCCAGGTGGCCATGGACCAGTACGCCATGGGCATCAACGCCCAGGTGCCTGCCCGCACGGTGCAGCCCAAGCGCGCCGAGTTGAACGACTACGTTGGCCGTCTCAGTTACATGTTGCAGGGCGGTCGCCACGTCGCCGATGTCGCCGTGCTCTATCCCATCGACTCGCTTCACGCCGACTACCACAACGCCGGCGGAGTGCAGTTCCCGCTGGCCCCCGGCGAAAAGGCCCCGCAGATTATGGAGATAGCCTACGCACGCGAAGGAGGCCCCGCTCCCGGCGCGGACTACCAGAGCATCGGCGAAGACCTGTTCCGCGCCTCGCGCGTCGACTACACCTACCTGCATCCGGAGGTGCTGGTCGAAAACTGCACCATCGACCACGGCGCCCTGGTCCTCAACAACAAGGAAAACCGCGAAGAGTACAAGGTCCTCATTCTTCCCTCCGGCAATGTGCTCTCGGTTGCTGCCGCCAAAAAGATCAAGGAATTTTACGATCAGGGCGGCACCGTCATCGCCACCGAACAGCTCCCCACCCGCTCGGCCGAATTCGGCAAGGACCGCGAGGTCCAGCAAGCCATCGCGGACATCTTCGGCGTCTCCAAAGACGAGCCTTTGAAGGCCGACGTCAAGCGGGCTCTCGATCGTCAGAACTTCTACGTCTTTTGGTACTACGTCAAGAAGAACGCCGCCGGAGGACAGGCCTTTTATCTGCCCAACACCCACCCCTGGCTGCTCGACAATATCCTCAACATGGCTTTGCCCCAGCGCGACGTAACGTTCCAGGCCCCCATGGGCGAGCTTCGTTCCGGCAATGAATATGAGGGCGCGCTGACCTACATCCACAAAATGAAGGATGGCCGCGACATCTACTTCTTCGCCAACTCGTCGCCCAAGGACATCGATACCAAGGTAGTCCTGCGCGGGCACAAGACCCTGACCATTTGGAACCCGCACACCGGCGCGCAGGAGCCGGCGGAGGTCACCGCGGGCGACGCCAACGGCCAGCCCATCACCACCGTGCACCTCAAGCTAGCCTCCGTCACGTCCCTCTTCTTCGTCGGAGATTAGCTCTTAGAGATCCGTGCCGACCAACGGGAGGACCACGCAAAGCCCAATACGTGTCACGAAGTGACCTACAATCCTCTTTGTGGCCGCGCCCTTCCACTTCGAGCACTCCGTCGCCTTCTCGCCGGAAAACGCCTCCGAAATCCTGCGCTCCATCCCAACCCTCCCCGGCGTCTTCGCTCTCCATGGCTCCGCGGCTCTCGAAGGCCAGGCACCCGCCCAGCCCTACCTCACCCGCGCCGCCGATCTGCGCCGCCGCATCACCCGCATCCTCGCGCCGCCCGACTCACAAAGTAAGCGCCTGAACCTGCGCGACCGCGTCGCCCGCATTGACTACACCGTCACCGGCTCCGAGTTCGAATCCGCCCTCACCCTCTACCACGCCACCGCCGCCCTCTTCTCGCTCGACGAAGCCCGCCATCGCCTCAAACTGCGCACGCCCTTCTTCCTCCGCTTCACCGCCGATAACGCCTACCCGCGCGTCTACTCCACCAACCGCCTCAGCAAGCGCGGCCTCGCCAACTTCTATGGCCCGTTCCCCTCGCGCGCCGCCGCCGACCGCTACTGCGACGCCGTCCTCGACCTCTTCAAGCTCCGCCGCTGCTATGAGGACCTCGCTCCCTATCCCGAGCATCCCGGCTGCGTCTACGGCGAGATGAACAAGTGCCTCGCGCCCTGCAACCAGGCCTGCACGCCCGAAGGCGCCGCCGCCTATGCGCATGAAGCGGATCAGGTGAAGCGCTTCTTCGACACCCGCGGCGAGAGCCTCATCATCGAGATCGGTCTCGCCCGCGAAGAGGCCTCCAGCGGACTGCACTTCGAGCGCGCCGCCGAACTCCACGCCCAATGGCATAAGGTGAAAGCCGCGCAGGCTCTAGCCGACCCCTTCGTCCAGCCCATCCCCCGCCTCCGCGCGATCGTCCTGCAAAAGGCAGTGCAGGGGACAGAGAACAGGGAACAGGGAGCAGAAGACTCGGCCGCCGCCTTCCTGGTTCACGCCGGTTGCATCATCGGCCCCGCGCGTCTCTCCACCCTGGGCGTCCGCGCGGTCAAGGAGCAGACCTCCGTCGGCAGCTCGCTCTTCGCCCAACCGCTCATGCTCCAGGCCATCCCCTTGGAAGGACCCTCCAATGAGGCTGTCATCCCGAGCGAGGCGCACGGCGCCGAGTCGAAGAACCCCGACGTGTCCCATCCCACCGCCAATCCTCCGACCCTTTCAGCCACTCCCGCTGACCCTGTCATCCTGAGCGACCCTGAGCTTGTCGAGGGGGAGTCGAAGGACCTGCGGTTGACTTCTCAGAACTCCACACCCCCCGCACTCAGCCCTGAACTCCGCGCCACCACCCTCATCGCATCGCTCGAAGCGCAAACGCACGCCCCCACCGACCTCGCCACCCTCTCCGACCACCTCTCTCTGCTTCGCCGCTGGTACTACCGCCCCGAAAAACACCGCGCCGGCGAAGTCTTTTTCCCGAAGGAAGACGGAAGCTGGCCCATCCGCCGCATCCTCAACGGCGCCGCGCGCATGGCCCTTCACAACACCGAGCAAAAATCGGCGGGGACCTCGGCTCTCGGCGATCCCACTCCCACCCCGCCCACACCGAAGAGCTAACAGCTGACGGCTCGCAGCTAGTACACTTCCCCCAGCGTCCTTGAACCTAGTACCTGGCGCCTGGCACCTCCTTTATGATCGAACTCTGCTTCTCCATCCTCGCCTCCGACTTCGCCCACCTCGCCGATGAGGTCGCTGCGGCCGAGCGCGGCGGCGGCTCCATCGTCCACGTCGATGTCATGGACGGCCACTTCGTCCCCAACATCACCTTCGGCCCACCCATGGTCAAGGCCATCCGCCCCATTACCAAGCTCCCGCTCGATTGCCACCTCATGATCGAGGACCCCGACGCCTTCATCCCCGCCTTCGCCGAGGCCGGCGCCGACATGATCTCCGTCCATCAAGAGGTCTGCCGCCACCTGCACCGCACGCTTGAGCACATCATCGAGCACAACGTCCTCCCCGGCGTCGTCATCAATCCGGCCACTCCGGTCGAGACCCTCATCGAAATTCTCCCCATGGTCCACTACGTCCTGGTGATGAGCGTCAACCCCGGCTTCGGCGGGCAGAAGTTCATCCCCTTCACCGTCGATAAGATCGCCCACCTCGCCGAATTGCGCGAGGAGATGGGCCTCAATTTCCGCATCGAGGTCGATGGCGGCGTCGCTCACGATACCGTCGCCTCGGTCGTCCAAGCAGGAGCGGAGATGCTGGTCGCAGGCTCCGCTGTGTTCGAAAAAGGGCGCACCGAGCACAACGCAGCCGAGTTGCTGCGCCTGGCCCGCGCCGCAGCCCAGTAGAACCTGACGTCGAGATGTCCCGCACAGCCGCGAAACTGCTCTAAAATAGAAGCAAGCCAGCACACCGCCGAGTGCAGCTCCCAGGACGTTTCAAGATCGTTTCAAGAACGTTGAAGCTGGCGGCAGATGGAGTCTTTCGCATGACGCAAAGTAGCACCTCGAACCGCATCCGGCTCTCGTTATCTCCCTTCAACGTCCGATCCAACTTCTCTGGCATGCGCGCTGCGCTGTTCACCGGCCTCGTCGCCGCCGCCTTCGCCGCCACCAGCCTGGGCGCCCAGACCCCGAGTCCTGCTCCAGCGCCCGCCCCATCTGCCGCTGGCGCGTCCCAGCCTGCCGCTGCGCCGAACCAGAAGCCCACCAAGACCCGCAAGGCGAAGGAAGACAAGGTCGTCCAGTCCAAGGACACCAAAAAAGAGGACAAGCAGGTCAAGAAGGACAACTCCTTGGCGGGTGTGGATCCCAAGCTCCCCGACAAGGCGCTCTACGACAAGGCCGAGGACGCGGTCAAGCATGGCCGCTACGACGTGGCCCGCCTGCTGCTCCAGGACCTGCTCAACACCTACTCCGACTCGCAGTACATGATGCCCGCCAAGCTCGCCATCGCCGACAGCTGGTTTAAGGAAGGCGGCACCGCCGCCCTCACCCAGGCGGAACAGGAGTACACCGACTTCATCACCTTCTTCCCCAACGCGCCCGAGGCCGCTGAGGCCCAGATGCGCGTCGGCGACATCTACTTCCGCCAGATGGATAAGCCCGACCGCGACGACGCCAACACGGTCAAGGCCGAGCAGGCGTACCGCCTGATGATGCAGCAGTTTCCGGATTCAACCCTGATTCCGCAGGCCGCCCAAAAGCTGCGCGAGGTGCAGGAGACGCTGGCCTCACGCGAGGCCGGTATTGCGGCCTTCTATGCGACCCGCCAGAATTGGGCTGCGTCCATCGCCCGCTATCAGACCGTGGTGGATACCTACCCGCTCTACAGCCACATGGACGACGTGCTGATTGGCATGAGCGACGCCTATGCCACCGAGGCGCATTACTATCGCACCGCAAATCTCCCCGGCGTGACCCCGGCCGGCAGGGAGCGTCTCGTCAGCGTCTACGAGCACCAGGCAGCCGCCGCTTTGATCAAGGTCGTGCTGGAACACTCCGCCGCGCCGCACGCTGAGGACGCGCGCGACCGGCTCGCCGCCATGGGCCTCCCCATCCCGACGCCTACGCCGGAACAGGTTGCCGCCAGTGCCGCGCTGGAAAACAGCCGCGGCCAATACAACTTGAGCAAGCGCGCCCAATTGTTGATCCTGCGCAAGGCCGACACCGTCTCTGCGGCTACGGTCGGAGCGCCTCCGCTGGAAGATCCCAAACCCACGCTTGCACCCACAATCTACAAGCAAAGCCTCACCGACTTCTACACCGCGGTGAACCCGGCGAGCGCGCCCCAGGCCGCGAATCCAGCGGCCCAGGCAGCCGCGGTCGCCCCCGACACCCCCGCCGCGCCGGCGGCAAGCGCACCCCTCGCATTTCAGGACGTTCCCGCGGCCACCGCTGGCGCGGGCACAGGCGCCTCCGCAGTGGATACCAGCGTCCCCACTACGTCTTCGTCAGGCGCCTCCGTCGGAAACTCAATGGGCATCCAGATCGTTCAGCCCTCTTCCGCGTCTCCGGTGCCGCCGGCGACCGCGCCCACTTCACCCCCGGCCTTCCCCGGCACTGTAGCCGCCGACGCTGCAACCACAACCGCGCCCGCCGCCAGCCCCGCCCCGGCCCAGACCACCGTCGACGCCGGCTCGATAAAGCCGGTTGGCCCCGCAAATTCCACCCCACTCGCTCCCATCGAGAAGGCCGCACCCGCCCCGGATCCGATCAACGAAGCTGCCGGGGCTCCGCAGACACCCGCACAACCCGCCAGCGCTGCCGGTAAGAATGCCAAGACTCCCTGCGATAAGGCGGATGAGTCCTGCAGCAACCACAAGAAGAAGAAGGGCCTGGCCAAGCTGAATCCGTTCTAACCTGCGGCTTGTCAGCGTGGGTTCCAACCCCACGAATAACCCGCTAAGATTTGCGGGCTATCGCTCTGTCAACGCGCCCTTGGTTCTCCTTTCCTTTTTCAGAGCTGCGGGTTTACCATTCGGGTCTGAAGATGGCTCACAACCAGCCAATCCGCAGTGGCCCGCACGGCCCCGGCGCTTCGCCGTCCGAGATCCCCGACAAGCTCTACTTCCGCATCGGCGAAGTCGCCCGCCTCTGCGAAGTTCCCGCCTACGTCCTGCGCTTCTGGGAGAGTGAGTTCCCCCAGCTCAAGCCCAACAAGGGAGGCACTGGCCAGCGCCTCTATCGCCGCCGCGATGTCGAGATGGCGCTGCGCGTCAAGACCCTGCTCAAAGACGAGGGATACACCATCCCCGGCGCCCGCCAGGTGCTCAAGGCCGAGTTCAAGCAGAAGGAGCCGCAGCTTTCCCTGCTCCAATCCGCGCCCTCCGGCGCCAGTGTCAAGCAGTTGCGCGGCCTGCGCCGCGAACTCGAGGCCATCGCTGCGCTGCTCTCCCAACCCGTCACCAATTCCGCGCGCCCCAAGAAAACCCGCGACCCCCAGCCCCAGGCCGCCCATCCCATCCGCCCGCGCCGCGCCTCCACCCCACCCGCGCACATCGACGCCCCCGAGATCCCCTTCGACCCCGCCGAATAAGCAGCACCCTCGCGGCTCACAGCAGTAGAGGTAAATGCTCTAGGTTCGTGGCGCTGAATCTAGATCCTCGAATTGATTGATGACGACCTCGCCCTCGGGGAACACAGCGCGAATCTGTAGATCGCCGCCTACAGCGCGTACGTAGCTGCGCAATGTGCTGATATACATATCTGTCCGGCGCTCCACCTTGGATACCGCACCCTGCGAGACCTGAAGCACCTGCGCAAGCTCGGTCTGGGTCAACTCACGGGCCTCCCTCAACTCATCCAGAGGCATCGCCCTCAGCGCCTCTTCCACCCTGGTTTCAACGCGTCCGCGACGCACTGGATCCATCTTTGCGCGAAGTTCCTTAAAATTGCGGGCCATTGATCCTTCCTCCGCGGGATATACCCGCTATGGACTGCTTCTTATTCGATCTCGCCGAGATGACGCTGGTATATCCTGTCGGCCTTCGGAACAAATTCCTCATACCAATCTGGCCGCCCGGTCTTGTCTCCGCCGATAAGCAGAATCGCCGTACGCCTCGGATCGAACGCATAGAGCACTCGGTACGGCCGGCCTTCGTGCTGACAGCGGAGTTCGCGCATGTTGGTAAACTTCGACCCATGGACCGCATCCGCATGGGGTCGCCTCAGATGAATCCCTCGTTCCTCCAGCAAGCGCACCGAGAAATCGACGCTCTCCTGCTCGTTCTCATCCAGGCTGTTCCACCAGCTCTCAAATTCAGCGGTGAACTCAACCTCATATGCCATTGCATCAGTATTCCATAAAGGTATTATTACTTCAAGGTAATAGCGTGGTCGCCCGCGCTCACCTTTCCCCGTAGAATCGTCGTAGCCCGATGAGTCCGACCCTCCCGCCCGACCCGCCCGCGCCATCTCCCAACCTCACCCGCGCCGGCAATCCGTCCCGCCAGCACACCGCTGGCTCCGCAGCAGTCCTGCTGATGGCCAGCTCTTTCGCTTCCGGCCTGCTCGCCCTCATCCGCATCAAGTACGTCAACTACCTCTTCGGCGCCGGCACCGCACAGGACGCCTATCAAGCCGCCTTCACCCTGCCCGACCTCATCAACTACTTCCTCATCGGCGGCGCGGCTTCCATCTCCGTCATCACCATCCTCAACCGTTATCGCGAGTCGGGTGACCAACCCGGCGGCGACCGCGCGCTCTCCGTCATCCTAACCACCATGTCCGTAGTGCTGGCCGCCGGCCTTCTGCTTGGCGAGCTCTTCGCCCCGCTCTACGTCTGGCTCTTCTTCACCGGCTACCGCCACGACCCCATCGGCGCCGCGCTCTGCACCTCGCTCACCCGCCTCATGCTGCCCGCGCAGCTCTTCTTCTTCATCGGCAGCGTCATGAGCTCGCGCCTGCAGGTGCGCAAGATCTTCCTCTATCAGGCCTTCACCCCGCTCCTCTACAACCTGGGAATCATTCTCGGCGCGGTCTTCCTGCATCGCCGCCTGGGCATCTATTCGCTCGCCTGGGGCGTGCTCGCAGGCGCACTCATCGGCGCAGCCTTCCTCAACTCGCTCGGCGCATTCCGCACCGGCCTGCGCTTTCGACCCATCCTCGGCTTTCGCGATCCCGCGTTCCTCGAGTGGCTCAAGCTCTCCCTGCCCCTCATGATCGGCGTCTCCCTGGTCACCTTCGACGGCCTCTACTTCAAGTTCTTCGCCTCCGCCCAGACCGGTGGCATCACCCTCATCACCAACGCCAAAAACCTCTTCAACGCCCCCTTCAACGTCATCGGCCCCGCCGCCGGCGCCGCCTCGCTGCCCTTCTTCGCCTCACTCTTTCAGCAGCGCCGCGCCTACGACTTCTCTGCCTCGGTCGCCCGCTCCGTCTCCCGCCTCTTCGCCGTTGGCCTCATCGTCTCCGCCTGGATGATCGCGCTTGCGCCCTGGCTGATGGACCTCTTCCGTGGCGGCCGCTTCAACCGCACCGACACCGCCACCGTCACTCAGCTCTTCTCCATCCTCGCCATCACGCTGGCCATCTGGGCGGTGCAGGGCATCTACGCCCGCGCCTTCTACGCCGCCAGCGACACCCGCACCCCCATGCTCACCGGCACCCTCATCACCGCGCTCTCCGCCCCCATGTACTGGGCGCTCTTCCGCGCGCTCGGCCTCAAAGGCCTGGCCATCGCGTCCGACATCGGCATCGTCGTCCAGACCGCGGCGCTCACCCTCCTGCTGCACAAAAAGCGCCTGGTCTCCTTCGCCCATCTCGAATTCGCCGAACTCGGCCGCGCTCTGCTCGCCGCCACGCTCGCCTTCGTCGCCACCGCAGCCGCGGCGCACTTCCTTCCACCCATTTCAGACACGATCACCGCGACCGTCGCCCAAGTTCTTCCGCCGGTCTCCAACTACGCTCGCTACCTGCGCGATCTCTTCACCATCGCCGTAGCCAGCCTGGCCTGGGCCGCCGCCGCCCTGCTCACCCTGCTCGTCACCGGCTCATCCCTGCCCCGCCAGATCCTCCGCCGCCGCTAGCCCCACTTAGAGCGCGGTTGGACTCAGGCTGCAACCTCGATATTGACAAGCTCGATTGCCGATTGCGGCAGCGCCTCCCCTTGGGCCTTTAGGTACTCAATCAGTCCGGCTACTCCCCTGCGGAGATCGGCCAGGGCTTCATCCTTGGTCGCGCCAGTGCCTAAAACCGAATGCTCACCGACTACGGCAGCCGTCCAGCTGCCGTCGCCTGCCTGCTCCACCATTGCCGTGAGTTTAACCATTACCCTATCCCCGTTTGCTTGAGTATAGCCTTGAGAGTGCCCGGCGCGATCTCATTGTTGCCACCGTGGTATGGCACGGTCACAGTCCCTTTGGTCGGATGCTTGTAGACGTAGTGGCTACCGGTAGCGCGGTCGAACTCCCAACCATCAGCCTTGAGCAACTTCGCCAAATCTCTAAACTTTGTAGGCACCGGCATCCCCTCAACAACAACGTCATCCACTTCGAGCGAACCGGCATCCGCTCCGACCTCTTCGAGTGAAGGTTGCGCGCAACAACGCTGGCCCCGCCTCATTACTTGAACCTTGACCCTCGAACCTTGAACCTGCGTCACCCCTTCGCGTCCACATACTCCTCGTGCCAGGCCGTCTGGATCGCCTCCAGAATCCCCTCATTCGACTTCGCCGGATCGCCCACGAACCCCGGCAACTGCACCACCCACTTGTGCAGATCGGTAAACCGCACCGAGTACGGGTCCGTCTCCGGAAACATCTCCTGCAACTGAATCCCAATCTCCTCCGCATTCGTCCAATCCAGCTCCCGCGCCATCGCCGTCTCCTCCGTCCACCAGTCTACGGCGAAACCGCCCCGCCCGCCGCCGCCCGATACACCAGCTTCCGCACCATCTCTCCCGGCCGCCTCGTCCGCGGAGTCCCCGGCGGGACCCACCACGGCCCCGTCGGCTCCGCACTCGTCGCAGCGGCCGCTCCAATCAGCGACCCGATCCCCGCGCAGATAAACGCTGCCGCAGGCCCGCCCGCCGCGCCCACCAGCGCACCGATTGCGAACCCAAAACCCAACCCCCTTAGCAGCCGCCGGTCGCTCGCGTCCTCCCAAATCCACACGCCCTTCACTGCGCTGCGCGGGAACACCAGCCGCGCCCCGCTGCCCGCGTTCCAATCCACGTCGGGATTCTTCTCCCGCTCGCAGGTCAGCGCCGTATCGTCCACCCGCACCACCCGGCACTGCTCCACACCCGCCTGCCCACCCGACTGGACCTCGATGGCAACCCCCACCCCCAGCCGCTTCACCGCCTTCCACTGCTCATGCCGCGCGCTCGCCTGCGCCATCCCGCCGCCCGCCAGCGTCACCGCCAGCACCCCAACCGCAAATCGTCCCATCGGCTGCCTCCTTCCATCCCAGAGAAGCCAGCCTACTTGCCTGCCGCCCGCCCCACCGCCCCCTTTGTGACACTTCCTGAACTGTCACATATCCCTCAACTGTCACTCCAAGGGCCGTCATTCTGCACGGCGTGCAGAATCTCCGAAGTTGCCTTCGATGGGCGGACGCCTCCCGAACCGCCGGGTACCCCACCTCTCGCTTCTGAGATGTGGGCCGCGGCCACCTACAACTGCTCAGCCACCGTCCAGGAAGGGCCCGCGTTGGATAGGCCGGGACTTCAGTCCCGGCATCAACAACCCGGGTCGAAGACCCGCGCCGTTCTGCCAACGGCCGGAGTGGGGGCGCAGCCGGAACGACTGCATCTCTCGCCCAAAACTTTGTCAAGCCCCCAAATCCCGCCAAACCTCCCTAACCCTCAGCAATTGAGTCTCTTCCGTCCAAAAGAAAGTTGGCATAGTAGTTTCCCTCCAACCCGTATACTGGAAGTAAAGATGATTCTAAAAGGAACAGTATTTAAGTTGATCTCGCAAGCCCACCCGGAATTGCGTTACCGCTCGCGCCTCGCGCGCTCTCTGGCTCTCTCGCTTTCTCTGGGTTTCTGTGATTCCCAAAGTAAGTCCAGACTTAAGTCTTTTAGAAGAAGGACTTTCGGACTTAAGGTACTCCAGAGAAAAAAACGTCCCCACCCTGCCCCCTGCCCCCTGTTGCCTGTCCCCTGCCTCTAGCTTCCCGGGCCATGCGCCGGCTTGCCTTCCTGCACATAGTTCCGGTTCCACTTGGGAATCTCGACCACATACGTTCCCGGCTTCTCGATCACCGCCTGGCAGCCCAGCCGCGAGTTCAGCTCGATGCCCGCCGCCGTCTCCAGCCGGTCCAGCTCCAGGTCCTCGGCCTCGCTGATCCCACCCGCGCCCTCCTTCACATGCAGATGACACGTGGTGCAGGCGCACACCCCGCCGCACGCATGGTCAAGGAAGATCCCGTAGTTCTCCGCCACATCGAGGAACGACATCGGTCTCCCGTGCCCTTCGTACGGCAGCGAGTCGAACGCAAACTCCACCGTCCTGCCCTCGGGCAGAAACGTCACCCGCACCATACCCTCGGCGGGCGCCTTCGACAGATCGACTTCAGGCACAGCAGTCATCTCTTCGGACATAAGCCTCATTCTAAACTTCGCAGCACTTGCAACAAAGGCGACACCAACCACGGATTTGCACGGATAAGAACGGACGATCCCAAATAGTTCTCAATCCATATTCATTCGCGTCTATCCGTGATCCGCGGTCCTCTTTATCTTGATTGTTCTTAATCGGTGCCCATCGGTGTCAATCGGTGTTAAGCCTTGTCTTCGTCTTCCTCAAACTCGGCCTTCGCAAACGGATGCGGCGCATGCGGCGCATCGCCCATGCCCGCGTCCGCCGCGCCCATCGTCTTTCCTTTGATCGCGCCCATCACTTCCGTATCCATCATCAACTCGGCAAAGCGTCGCGTCGCCTGGTCCAGCCGCCCGATCGCCGCGCGAATCGCCCGGTAATTTCCACCCTCAACCGACTGCTTCAATTGCTGGATCTCAATCTCGATGGTCGCCATCTCATAGCTCGACAGCTGCGCCCACGAGGGATGGTTCTTGCCCTTCTCCACCGCGCTCAGAATCGTCTCTGCCTCGTTCCTCGCCTCAATCAACTGGCGCGCTTCGATGTCCGCCTCGGCGTTGTCGAACGACGAAAGGATCATTGTCTCCACCTGCTCGTCGGTCAGCCCGTAAGTCGGCTTCACCTCGATCTCCGCCTCCTTGCCGCTGCGCTGCTCGCGCGCGCTGACATGCAATATACCGTTCGCATCGATCAGGAACTTCACCTCGATGCGCGGCAAACCGGCTACCATCGGCGGAATTCCCTTCAGGTCGAACCGCGCCAATGAGCGGCAATCCTTGGCCAGCTCGCGCTCGCCCTGCAGCACATGGATCGCCACGTTGGTCTGTCCATCCACGCCGGTCGTGAAGTGCTCCGTCGAGCTCGCCGGGATCGTCGAGTTCCGCTCGATAATCTTCGCCACCACGCCGCCCAGCGCCTCGATACCCAGCGACAGCGGCGTCACATCCAGCAGCAGCAGGTCCTCCGTCGCCGCCGAACCGCCCGCCAGAATCTGCGCCTGCACCGCAGCGCCCAGCGCAACCACCTCATCCGGATTCAGTTCCGTATGCGGCTTCTTTCCCCGCGCGCTAAGGGAGAACAGCTCATCCACCAGCGCGCGCACCGCTGGAATGCGCGTCGATCCGCCAACCAGCACCACCTCGTCGATCGCGGCCGACTCGAGGCCCGCATCTTTCATGGCCTGACGAACCGGCGCCGCCGTCCGCGCAATGATCGGCGCAATCAGCTCTTCGAACTGCGCTCGCGTGATCTCTCGCGCATAATGTTTACCGTTCGGCAGCTCCACCTGCAGCTTCGCTGAGTGGCCTTCAGACAGCTCAATCTTGGCCTCAATCACCGCCTTGCGCACCGCCTGCACCAGCTCGCCGCTGGCCTTGGCATCGCTGCCAATTCCGAAGCCCAGCTCCGCGTCGCCGGCAATATCGTCCAGCGCAATCGCAATCAGCAGATTGTCGATGTCATCGCCGCCCAGATGCGTATCGCCGCCGGTCGCAATCACCTCGAAGATGCCCTCATGCAGCTTCAGGATCGAGATGTCGAACGTCCCGCCGCCAAAGTCATACACGGCGATCAGGCCGTCGCGTTGCTTGTCCAGCCCATAGGCCAGCGCCGCGGCCGTCGGCTCATTCACCAGCCGCAACACATCGAGCCCGGCAATCCGTCCAGCGTCCTTGGTCGCCTGCCGCTGCGCGTCGTTGAAGTAGGCCGGAACCGTGATGACCGCCCTGGTCACCGGAGCGCCGAAGAAGCGCTCCGCATTCCTCTTCAGCTGCAGAAGAATATAAGCCGAAATCTCAGGAGGAGTCAGCTGCAACCCGCCAATCTCCAGCTTCAGCACGTCGCCCGGCTGCAGGCCGTCGACCAGCTTGAAGGGGAAGAGCTTCAGCTCCTCCTGCACGTCCTCGATGCCGCGTCCCATCAGCCGCTTCGCCGAGTACACCGCGCTCGCCGCATCGGTCAGCAGAGTCGCCCGCGCCGCATTCCCCACCACGAATCCGCGGTCCTGATCGAATGCCACCACCGACGGGACCAGCCGGTCGCCGTCCTCGCCGGGAATGATCGTCGGCTGGTCGCCCTGCATGAACGCTACCAGTGAATTGGTCGTCCCTAGATCGATCCCGACGACCCGTGCTGCGCTCTCATCCGCCATGCCGTTGGTGTGCCCTCAAATCCCCGTCTCGATTCCGCCGCTGATGCCCGCTCCTGTTGGATGATGCTGACCCGGCAACGGTTCTGCCCAAACTTCTATTGTCCTACAAACCGCGCGATGGCATTCTAAGCAGATGGAAGCTAACCCATACGCAAAGTACCTGGCCGGCCGCAATCCCATCGAGGTCATCGGTTCTACGCACGGCCAACTCATCAAGCTCGCCGACCGCCTGCCCGCGGACCAGCTCGCCCTGCGGACGCCCGCGGGCAAATGGAACGCGCGCGAGATCGTCGCTCACCTTGCCGACTGCGAACTCGTCTTCAGCTTCCGCCTCCGCCAGACCCTGGCCGACGACCATCCCACGCTGCAACCCTTCGACCAGGATCGCTGGGCCGCGCGCTACGCCAACTACGACTGGACCAGCGCTCTTCGCCTGTTTGGCGCCGTCCGCGATTGGAACCTGCTGCTGCTCGATGGAGTCAGCGCAGAGGAGCGCACCCGCCCCGTCACCCATCCAGAACGCGGCACCATGACCCTATGGACGATTGTCGAAACCATGGCCGGCCACGACCTGAACCACTTGCAGCAGATCGAACTCCTGGCCTCGAGTTGAATCTACGAGCAATCAAGCCAAGAGGACCTTTGCGCGTTGCGGACGAAGCCTCTAGAATAATAGCTGGTACGCCGATGTAGCTCAGTTGGTAGAGCAACTGATTCGTAATCAGTAGGTCAGCGGTTCAACTCCGCTCATCGGCTCCATCCTATCGACAACCCGCAAAGTTCCGGCTGCCTCGCGCACAGCGCCAGCCTTACTTCGCCGGGTCGCCCCAAAAAACGCCTCGCCCGTTGGTCCCGAAGTACACTCTGCCGAATACCCGCGGATCTCCCGTGATTTGTTCAACCCATGCGTATCTGTGGTCAGGGTCGTCGATGCGCTGCCAGGTTGCGCCGTCGTCGAGCGACCGGTAGATTCCGCCTCCACGCCCCTGGTCTGCGGCTGGCGGCCCCGCTTCCGGAGTGCCGGCGATCGCTCCTGCCAGGTAGATTGCGGGCGCGGCTGAGCCGGGAGCGGGCTTGCCGAAGCCAACGGCATACGCCGCTGCGACTGTGGTCAGTTGTTTGAATCCGGTGCCTCCATCGGTCGATCGCCACAGGCCGGATGAGTTGGCGATCCACAGCACGTCGGGCGCGTTGGCGGGTATGCGCAGCCTTCCGCCCTTCGGCGCAGCATCGCTGACTGACCTCGGCACGCCGTCGCCTTCGATACTGTAGAGCTCGCCCGCAGCCGCATCCAGCACCCAGAAGCGCTGGCCGTTGCGCACATCCGCAAGCACCTGCAGCCCGCCGCGCCCTCCCGCCTGAAGCGAGAGCGGCCGCCAACTTGCCCCGGCATCATTGCTCATCTGCAGCGGGCCGCCACGCACCGCCCACAGCAGCAGCTTGCCATCGGCCGAGATCGCCGCGTCGCCGCCTTGCGTGCCCTGCGCGGGTTCCGTGGCAAACGGCGTCCAGTGCAGTCCGCCATCGTGCGACACCGCGCCGTGCGGGCCTGGATTCCAGGAGCGGCCCACGCGCACCATCTCCTCCGGCCTCTGCGCGGCCTGCGCAATCGTGTCGCAGTTTGACAGCTCAGGGTTCTTCATCGCACCGCCCGCCGGAGACCTGGCGAAGTCGTCGTTGCGGAAGCAGCCGATGTCGCCCAGGCCGGTAAAAAGATGCGGGCCTTCATTGTTCGGACTTAACAGCATAATGTCCGCGGTCTCCTCCAGGCCGGGTGCGCCAATAACCCAGTGGGTGGCAGCCCCGCCGTTGACATCGTGCGACTCCCAAATCGTCTCGCCCGTTCCATAAAGCACGTGGGCGGAATCGAACGGATCGATCATCACCGCCCCGATCCAATGGCCGAAAGGCGCTCCGGCAACATGGTCCGCCCAGGGCGAAAGGCTTGCGTCGCGGACCGCTCCTTCTTTCAGCGACTGCCAGTGCGCGCCGCCATCCGCCGAACGGAAGATGGTGTCGCCGGGATGCCAGCGGTCGATGGTCGAGGCCAGCAGCGTCTGCGGATGCTGCGGATCGACCACGACGATGCCATAGCCAAAGCCCTGCGCGTCCTGCTGCGCTGCCGCGTCGTTTGCATGGTCACGCTGCTCGCCGGCTGCGGGTTTCTGCGGGGTAATGTCCTTCCATGTGCTCGTTGCCGGCGAGAACGCCCACACCGCTCCATTGCCAGTTCCGTTGGGGCCGGGACGGTCGGTGAAGCTGAGGTACATCGTCCCATCGGAGCTGAACACTCCATGATTCGGGAACAGGCCTTGCGGCGCGCCTGCCACCGGTTTCCAGGTCTGGCCGGCGTCCTCGGAGAGCAGCAGGTTGTTCACCGGGTCGTCCACGCCAACGTAGATCGCCGGCGTGGGCTGTCCCGCGCGGCCACTGGATCTGTCGAAGGTAACAAAGGTCAAGCCGATGCGGTTGGCGGGCTGGGCCGGAAACTGCGCGACCCGGGCCCAGGTGACGCCGCTGTCGTCCGAGCGCCAAAGGCCCGCGAGCCGCGTGGCCATCAGCAGCGTCTGCGGATGGTTGGGGTCGACCTGCAGCCGTTCCCCCGCAAAGCGCCCATCCTCGTTGCCGCCCATCTTGAACGGAACGCGCGCGATCGTGAAGTGCCGGCCCTGGTCGCTGGAGCGCAGGATGGCCCCGTTGGGCGTGCCGTTATTGGTATAGGTGCCCGCGGCGATATAGAGCTTGTTCGCGTCAGTTGGGTCGATGGCCAGGCTCTCCGCGCCCAGCAGATTGCGGTCCGAGAAGGGCAGCCAATCCTGCAGCGGCTGCCAGCGCTTGCCCGCGCTGTCCCAGCGATACGCGCCGCCAATGTCAGTCCGGACGTAATAGAGCCCGCGCTGCGCGGGATGCGCCACAAAGCCGGTAATGAACCCGCCGGCGATGAAGGTGACATTCTGAAAGCGATACGGAACGGATGCGGGATCGGCTGCATTGCAAGCCGCGGTCGCGCACAACAAAGAGACGACGATACCCAGGACCTTTTCTCTCATCGCGTAAGGGTACTGCACTCCAACACGTCCGCGCAGATTAAATGTTGGAGGCGGATTTTGCGATGACGTTGGGCTTGTTCGATAAATGTCAGCGCAGCTTCAGATGGATCTCGGCTCCCGTGTACTCCGCGGTCTTCGATGGCGTGGCTGTCGGCGAGAACCCGGCCGGATGCGCGGCTGAAACCAGAACGATCTGGAAGGTGCGGTGGTCCAGCATGCCGTCGAAGCTGCCGGTGCGTTTGCCAATCGTCAGCGTTCCCGTCTTGTCATCCCAGCGCATCGGAATCTGGGTGAAGACGCCCTTCTCATAGTCGAAGGTCGTGCCCTGGTCTTCATAGAGAACGAAGCTGCCGTCGGCCCCGGAGTAGACGTAGAGGGTAGTCGGATCAGAAGGCTTCTCGCCGATGTACTGCATGGGGGGCGCGTAGGGGATGATCGATCCCGCCCGCACAAACACGGGAATTTGATCGTACGGCGCCGCGGCCTGGATATGACCAGCGGCAGCAGGCTTTCCCGTCCAGTAGTCGTACCAGGTGGACGTGAGAGGCAGATATACGGCGCGCGCGCGCTGCTTGTATTCGGTAACGGGAGCGACCAGCAGGGCCGGGCCGAACATGTACTCATCCGGCAACTCGCGGGCGGTGCGGTCGCGGGGAAAGTCCATCACCAGCGGCCGCATCATGGTGTAGTCCTTCTGGGTAATCCAGCCGGCCTGGGAGTAGATGTACGGGAACAAGGCGTAACGCAGGCGGTCAAACTTCAACTCCGCGTTGTATGCCGGCGAGCCGTCGCCGAGGGTCCACATCTCGCGCGGACGCAGTTCGCCATGCACGCGCAGCAAGGGGGTGAAGGTGGAGTACTCAAACCAGCGCGCATTCAGCTCGCGCCACTCGTCTTCTGCGTCCGGCGTCATGGTCTGCTGGGAGAACTTGCGCTGCATGGTGTAGCCGCCCGTATCCATGGTCCAGTAGGGCAAGCCGGAGATGCTTGCGCCCAGGCCGGCGGCGATCTGCTTGGCCATGGCCGTCCATGTCGAGGTAATGTCGCCCGACCACGGCACCGCAGAATAGCGCTGCTCGCCTGAGAAACCGGAGCGGGTGAGGATGAAGACGCGCTGGTCCGGCGCGGTCTGGCGCTGGCCGGTGTAGACGCCTTCGCTGTTCATCAGCGCATAGCCGTTCAACATGCGCGAGCCGGTGCCGAGATAGGTCGGATTCATGTGGGTCTGCTGCCCCTGCAGCGAAGGCGGAGACGGCGTCAGGTCCGGTTCGGTCGCGTCCATCCACCACGCGTCGACGCCCTTTGAGAAGAGCGCGGTGTCGATCTGCGACCAGAACAGCTTGCGCGCGTCGGGGTTGAAGGCGTCATAAAACGTGTAGGGCTGATTGATCCAATCCTTGATGTGCTCAGTCAGATTCGGCTGATACAGAAACCCCTTCGCGTCCATCTCCTTGGCATTATCGGTATTGGGATTGAACTTGCCCCAGACCGAGATCATCAGATGCGTGTGCTCCGCATGGATGGCCTTGATCCAGCCCTCGGGATCGGGGAAGCGAGTGGAGTCGAACTGGTGCGAGCCCCATGCATCCGCGCGCCAGTACTGCCAATCCTGCACGATGTTGTCGAAGGGGATCTGCCGCTCACGGAACTGCTTGACCACATCCAGCGACTGGTCGGCGGTCTCATACCTCTGCCGCGATTGCCACAGACCGAATACCCAATCGGGCAGCATAGTCGCCTTGCCGGTCAGGAAGCGGTAACCCGCGATGACCTGGTCCATCGAAGGCCCGTAGACGAAGGTGTAGTCGATGCCGTCGCCGACCTGCGACCACAACGAAGTATCCGCGTCGGGCGCTGGCGTCTTCCATAGGAAGGTGAGCGTGCTCTGCTGCTCCGGATCGTTCTCGATGCGGATCGGATACTTGTGTCCGGCGTCGAGATGGACGCGTACCTGGTCGTTGGTCGGGTTCCAGCTCTGCCGCCAGTGGTCCATCACCAGCCTGCCATCGAACCAAACCTGAATCCCGCCGTTGGAATACGCCTGAAACTGATAGTCGCCGGTCGCTGGCGCAAGCACCGAGCCCTCCCAGCGCTGATGCTTCAGCGGTGCCAGACGTCCGCCGCCCGCAGGACGGTTCGCCCGCATGTTGATGCCGATGTCGGCGGTCTGCCGGGGCGGCTCCGAGCCATCGACCGGAGCAACTGTCAGGCCGCCCTTTGCGCCGCTTGCGTCGTAGAGATTAGCCGGAGGGATTGCCACAAAGGGTCGAAGGTCACCGAAGCGAGTAAATGAGGTATTGTCCCAGAGAATTCCGTATCCTCGCGATGAGACGAGAAACGGCACCACGATATTCGTGTTGTGCTGCCAGAGATCCAGATCGTAGCCCTTGATGTCCGTAATTCCCAGTTGCATCTGGCCCAGGCCATAAAGCGACTCGTCCGCCTGGGCCTTCCACTTCTGCTGAATGTTGAACGTATTCTCGCCCTGGACCGTTGCTGACTCCAAAGTCCGGCTGCCCGGTGCTTCGGCGAGAATCGGACGCCCTGCCGCATCGGCAAATGAAACGGCGCCGGTCTGGCGGTCCACGGTCACTTGCAGCTTGGATGTGGACAAGGTGAATGCCGCTGGCCTTTCCACGATCCTCCAGCCGGAGGTGAAGGCAGCGTGTGGAAGCACATCGATCGAAGCGCGGCTGGAGAAATCGGGGGACTTGGCAAACGCCACCCGGACCACCGTGTCGGACAGCACCTGAATGCGAAGATCGCCGGAGTCCAGGTGCAAAATCAAGCCATCGGGCTGCCGATCCATCGTTGCCGGAGCTGCATGGAGCGCGAGGGCGGACACACCGAAACAAGCTGCAAGTATCACTGCTTTCGTGGAGAACATGAAAAGAGTGTACGCCGGTGAGGGCGGATCGAAATGCCAGTCTCTGATCGCTGCGTCTCCAGTCAGGACGCGGTCGAGCGAACGAATCCACCGTCCCGCGCAAGGGTGCGGTGGTACCATTCTGTGCGCCGGAGTTGCACCCCATGCGCAATCGCCCAAGTGCTCAGCTGATTCTTGCAAGTGCGGTGCTGCCCGTCTTGTTTGCATGCACACGACCGGACCATTCCGGCCAAACCACCACTCCCGCGCCGGAGAGGCCGGGATTTTCCCAATCCTCAGGAGGTCATGCGATGTCCTTTTCACTGAAGTCAACCGCATTTGCCAACGGCGGCGAGATTCCCAGGAAGTTCACCTGCGATAGCGCCGACCTTTCGCCCGAGCTGGAGTGGGATGGGGTCCCGCCAGGGACACACTCCCTGGCGCTGATCGCAGACGATCCCGATGCACCCATGGGTACATGGACGCATTGGCTAATCTGGAACATCTCTGCTAAAGCGACGGTGCTGCCGGAGGGCGTGCCGAAGATCGAAGTTCTGGACAATGGCGCGCGTCAGGGCAGGAACGACTTCAAGCGCATTGGCTATGGCGGCCCGTGTCCGCCCCCGGGCAAGCCGCATCGCTACTTCTTCAAGCTATATGCTCTCGGTGCCAGGCTGGACGTAAAGGCAGGCGCCGGCCGGGACGAGTTGGAACTCGCCATGAAGCCGCACGTGCTCTCCCAGGCGGAATGGATGGGGACCTACGAACGGTAGCTTCGCACATGCCGAAGCTGTGATACGGATCACATGGCTTATTGGGCCGATAGGCGGTTAATGGATACGGCTTGCAATGGAGGTGTCTTCATGAAGTCGAATACGTCTCGCCGCGATTTCTTGTCTGCCGGATTGATGCTGCCCGTCATGGGCGGAGCCCCCGGCATGGGATTTTGGAAGCAGTCAGCGCCACCCGCAGCGGCGACTAGCCCTTCCCCCGCCAAACTCAGCTACAAGACCCTGGGCAAGACGGGGCTGAAGGTCACTTCGGTCGGGATGGGATGCATGATCACCTCGGACCCCAGCGTGATTGAGCGCGCCGCCGATGCCGGCATCAACTACTTCGATACCGCGCGCGGCTACCAGCACGGCAACAATGAACGCATGGTCGGTGCGGCGTTAGGGGCCAAGCGCAAGCAGGTTGTGCTCTCCACCAAGACCGAGGCCCGCGACAAAGACGGCGTGCTCAAGGAGCTCGACACCAGCCTGCGCGAGCTCAACACGGATTACGTCGACATCTGGTATCTCCACGGCAAGAGCAGTCCGGCGGAGATTCATGACGATCTAATCGAAGCCCAGCAGCTTGCCAAACAGCAGGGCAAGGCCCGCTTTGTCGGCGTCAGCACGCACAGTGGCCAGCCACAACTGATTCCTTGGATGGCGCAAAAGGACGTGTTCGACGTGGTTCTGACAGCCTTCAATTTCTCCATGGATCCCGGCATGGAGCAGGCGATCGATGTCGCCGCCAAGGCCGGCATGGGCGTGGTGGCCATGAAGGTGATGGCGGGAGGGTCTCGCAGCCAGAAGATGGCAAAGGATGGCGCCATGCTGGCAGCGCTGAGATGGGTGATCAAGCATCCTGGCGTCGGCACAACGATTCCCAGCATGACGGACATGGACCAGTTGGAGGAGAACCTGAAAGCGATGGAAGGCGCATTCTCCGACAGCGACCAGAAGCTGTTGGCGGAGCACCTGGAACTGATCCTACCGCTCTATTGCCGCATGTGCGGGAAGTGCGAAGGCACCTGCGCTCAGGGTCTACCGGTCGCCGATGTTCTGCGCTTCCTCACCTACGCTGACGGTTATGGCCAGTTCGCGCTGGGCCGGGAGAGGTTCTTAGAGTTGCCCGCCAAGCAGGTTGCAGCCCGCTGCGCCGACTGCACCGAATGCACGGTGAAGTGTCCGTATGGCGTCCAGGTATCCAGCCGGATGGCCCGTGCCCAGGAACTGTTCGCGTGAAGACCGCACATTGGGCGCTGCTGCCAACCCTGTTTGCAACGGGAATGGCCGGCGCCCAAGACTACCTCAACTGCCAACTTGCTCCCGGCTGGGCACAGTCCGAGGCAAAGCGTAACTATGTCGCTGACAACCTCTACGATTACAAGGATGGCGCGGCCGAGGGCTACCTGAGCTACGGCTTCGTGCGCATGCAAGGGATCACCTGCAAGTCGGGTGCGAATACGCTGACGATCGACGTCTCCGAGATGAACGACGCCGACTCGGCCTACGGCATCTTCAGCGCCAACCGCGATCCCAGACTGCCCGTCGCCAGGATTGGCATGGGCGGACAGATCCAACCGCAGAGCGCCCTCTTCGCCAAAGGCAAGTACTACGTCGAAATTGTGGAGCTCACGGCCGACCCCAACAGCGATCGCACCGCGGAACTGAGTGCGCTGGTCGCGAAGATGCAAGGCCTTATCGAGGGTCGCGACAGTCCGCCGGAGGAGCTGGACTGGTTCTCGAAGGAGAATCTCGTATCGACCCGGTTGGTCCCTAAGAGTGTGCTGGGACTGCGCCAATTGAAGCGCGGTTATGTGGCGACATACAAACAGGGCCAGGCGTTTATTGTGGAGGAAGCCACGCCAGAATCCGCGGCAGCGGCAATGAAGGACCTTCGGGCTCACTTTGCTGGAGCCACGGCCGCGCCGATCGGCGACGAAGCATTTCAGGCAAAGGCACAGTATCTGGACGGAACCTGCATCTTCCGCAAAGGCAGAACCCTGGGTGGGTATGCCAATCTGCCGGATCCTCAGCAAGCTGCTGCGCAAGCCGCGAAGCTTGCCGCAGCCATGCATTAGCGGAATTACCGCAGCAAAAAGCCCCATCCGGATTGGATGGGGCTTCTGCTTCAGCGGATCCCGGCAAGCTGTGCTTGCTGGAGTGTAATTATGCCGGCGATCACCTAATCTCCCACACACTTACGCGTGCAGTACCATCGGCCCAACGAGGCTTAACTTCCGTGTTCGGGATGGGAACGGGTGTGACCCTCGTAGTAAACTCACCGGCAAAGTTGAGAAATGTCGCTCACGCGATCTTTCATAACTGAATAGATTGGGATTAGACGTTGCATTGCAAACATCTTGGGATAACTACAGGGCTTGTGTTGAATGTACTTTGAACAGTGGACTTACGCACTGCGCAGAGTAAATTCTATGGACAAGCCGAACGGGCGATTAGTACTGGTAAGCTACACGCATTGCTGCGCTTCAACCTCCAGCCTATCAACCTGGTGGTCTTCCAGGGCCCTTCATTTCCCTTTTGGGTTGGGAGATCTCATCTTAGAGCGTGCTT
>Ga0326727_10010138_pt1 | contig 22625 bp, 20 predicted proteins | sample MB2enrmetagenome_FD_207643 | JGI IMG/M metagenome (GOLD analysis project Ga0326727, IMG submission 207643) | Lab enriched peat soil microbial communities from McLean, Ithaca, NY, United States - MB29MY | ecosystem: Environmental > Terrestrial > Soil > Wetlands > Peat | place: USA: New York...
GCAAAGCGCACAGGAGGAGGGGAACAAAGTGCAACTTAAACTATCGATTGGACTTCGAAGCACGCGAACCACGGCACGCCACCGCGTCGTCTGCGATGGCGGAACGTCGGTCACGCGAACGCCGGAATCTCTGGAGAAGACACACCTCACTCATGGGCGCGGCAATTGCCCGCTGCCCTGTGCGCCAAGTATACCGCAGAGTGGAAGAAGCGTTCTACGGCGGGTTGCCGCAGTCTGGGCCGAGTTCGCAGCGCCGCGGGCACAGCGACCCCATGGAAATGAATGCCTCCAGTGAGGATGCGCGTGGGCCTGCGCATTCGGCCAATGTTAGAAAACGCCGGCCATGTAGGCTTCCGCCGGACGCAGGTTCTCCGCTTTCGATCCGCACTCGGCCAGCACCACCGGCGACAGCGTGATGACCGGGCAGTGGGTGTGGGCCAGAGTCTTGTAAACCACGCCGTGACGGGTGATGGCGGCAAAGGCCGAAGCACCCTGCGCGCCGAGCACGATGAGGTCCGCCTGTTGCGCGCGGCTCTGGTAGAGCAGTTCTTCCGTCGGGTCGCCGGGCACCACAATGGTCTGGATGGCGATTTGACCTTGCAGTTTCCTGGGAACCAGCGCCAGCATGCCGGCTTCAACCTCGTCCAGCGATCGTCCGGCCAGGAACTCCGCACGCTCCTGGGGGCGGATGACATGCTGCAGAATCAAACGCGCCCCATGCTGCAAGGCCAATTCCGCGGCAAACGCGACCACCACCGTGCTGGCTTCGTGCAAGCTGGCGGCGCAGAGAATGGTGCGCGTGGCGAAGTTGCGATAACTGCCGTCAACCACCTCGGGGCCAATGATAAAGACCGGCGACGTTGCGGTGCGCAACACCGCCTCGGCCACCGAGCCCACCAGCAGCTTGCCAATGGGGCCGGGAGAATGCGTGCCCATCACGATCCGATCGATTTCGCGCTCATGCGTGTAGGCCAGAATCTCGTCCGCGGGCAGGCCGGGCCGCACCACGACCTCGCAGCTAAGGCCCGCTTCGCGGACGCGCGCGGCGAGCGGCTCCAGATGCAGTTTCTCTGTCCGCGCAGCGGCGGCATAGTCGTAATAGCGGATGCCCGAGGCCTCAGACGCGGCCACCACGAGCGTGTCATAGGCGTGAAAGAGGATCAGATCGGAACCGAATTCGCCGGCTTGCGCAAGCGCGAACGAGAAGGCTTTTTCGTTCGCCGGTATTTCGGAGGCGAAGAGGATGGTGGAGGGTTTGCTCCAGCCTGGCTTCAAGACGGCTGCCATGGGAACCTCCTTCAGGTGCGCTCAGATAGTCTCAGCTTCGATGCCCTGTATTCGGTGTTATGCCGCACATAAGAAGGTGATCCGACTCACCTTATCTCGATTTGCCAGCACGGTTTGCTGGTCGCGGCCTGCCTGCATAACCACTCTAGATGCTGGGCTCGACCGCGTCGCCAAACCGTGACAGAATTGTGTTCCCGTTTCCCGATTTTGTCCAGTCGAGGGAATCTCGCTGCCCGATTTGGGCCGATAATGTGATCTCAATCACAGCCTCGCCGGCCCAAATCCTGTTCTTCTATACCGGAATCGTGGTCCTCGGGAACGGTTTTCCTGCTCCTGGCGCTGCCGGTTAGTTCCGCCGCTGCCATGGATTTTTCAGCAGGAAGCCGGTCTCCATCCCCTGGCCCAGACGCCAGACCCGTTGGCGCGCCAGGCCGCCACGATCCATTCGGGAGGCCTCATGAAGCCGATGCATACCATTCCCGCCCGCGGCGGGATTAACTACGACGAATCGCCATTTCTCGCTATTTGGGAGGTCACACAAGCTTGTGACTTGGCCTGCAAGCACTGCCGCGCCGCGGCGCAGCCGATCTCGCATCCCGACGAGTTGACGCACGCCGAAGGCATGGCGCTTATTGACCAGATCGCCGAGATGCACGTCCCCATCTTCGTTTTCACCGGCGGCGACCCGCTCAAGCGCAAAGATCTTTTCGAGTTGATCCATTACGCTGCCGGCAAAGGCGTGCAGGTCGCGGTCACTCCCAGCGCCACGCCGTTGCTCACCCGCGAAGCGATTTTCAAGATGAAAGAGGCTGGCCTGGTGCGGCTTGGCATCTCGCTGGACGGCTCGACCGCCGAGATTCACGACGCCTTCCGCGGCTTGCCGGGCGCATGGGCGCGGACCATCCAAGCCATCGAATGGGCCAATGAGGCCGGCATTCCCATCCAGGTGCACACCACCGTCAGCCGGCACAACGTTCACGACCTCGACAACCTCTGTAACTTGTTTGAGAAACTCGCCATCGTCATGTGGAATGTCTTTTTCCTGGTTCCCGTGGGCCGCGGCCAGTTGGACGACCTTCTCAGTGGGGATGAATTCGAGCAGGTCTTCGGCAAGATCTACGAGCTCTCGAGACGGGCGAACTTCCAGATCAAGACCACTGAGGCGATGCACTACCGACGCTACCTGTTGCAGCACAATCTGGAAGAGCGCCGCATGGGACACGGGGCTGGCCATGCGCATGGAGCCGCGTATGAGCCCGGTGCGCCCACGGCCGACGCCAAAACGCGCAACATGGGCTGGGCAACGCGTCGCGTCAACGACGGCAAGGGATTTGTCTTCATCTCGCACATGGGCAACGTGTATCCGAGCGGATTTCTGCCGATCCACGCAGGCAACATCCGTGAGACGCCGCTGGCGGAGATCTACCGCGATGCCCCTATCTTCAAGGCTCTACGCAACACCAGCCGCCTGGAAGGCAAGTGCGGCGCCTGCGAGTTCAAGGAGATCTGCGGCGGCTCCCGCGCCCGCGCCTACGCGCTGACCGGCGATCCGCTGGCCCAGGAACCTTGCTGCATCTACCAGCCGAAGAACTGGGATCCGCTGCTCGAGAACGAGGCCGAAGCCTACCGGCATGCAGTGCCGGTGGGACCGCTGGTCACGCTATAACTAGACCCACTGTAGGCCGAAACAACAGGCTGCGGCTTGAACCCCGGCCATGGTTGGGGAAAACGAGCATGACCTTCGGGTCCTCAATGCCCGCCGGCGGGCGCGTCCGCTTTGCCTTTGAAGCGGCTGTAGACGAAGACTACGTAGCCGACAGCGAGAGCCATGCCGGAGAGCCACCACGCCAGCCCCACGGCCAGGGTGTGCGGGCCGGAGAGTGCGCGGGCGAGCGTGATGTCGTTGGCGGCGCCGGTCGTCGCGGGCAACAGCGTGGGATAAACGCCCCAGCAAGCCCCGGCGAGCATGAAGAAGAGATAGAAGCACGAAGCGAGAAACGCCTTCAGCGGTTGCCCCTTCCGGTTCCAGAGCCAGATCGCGGCCAGCGCGCCCACCACCCCCACTGGGACAACAAACGTCGCCGGGTAGTGAAAGTAGTTGTCGAGGCTCGCCGGGCGCACGGCAATGGTGGCGATAAGGCTCACGACGGTGAGGGCCACAAGTAGCAACCACAGTGGTGTAACGACCTTCCGTGCGCGCTGTTCCAGGTCACCCGATGTCTTGAGCGTGAGCCACAAGGCGCCGTGCATGGTGAGAGCAACGAGCGCCACGAGGCCGCCGATCACGGTGTACCAATCCAAGATGCCGGGAAGGGTGCCGGGCTTCCAATTGGTCCACAGAGGCAGGAAGAAGTAGCCGTCGGCCTGCAAGGGAACGCCGCGCAGCACATTGGCCAGAGCCGCGCCGTAAAAGATGGTGAGCAGCGCGCTCGCTAAACCGAAGACACCGTCGAGCAGCGCTCGCCACACGCCTACATCGATGTGATTGCGCAGCTCAAGGCTTACGCCGCGCAGCACCAGCAGCCACAACACGATCATCAGCGGCAGATAGAACCCGCTGAACGCCGAGGCGTAAAGCAGCGGAAAAGCGAAGTAGAGCGTACCGCCACCGGCCAGCAGCCAGACTTCGTTGCCGTCCCACACCGGCCCGATGCTGGCCAGCGTCGCCTTACGCTCGGCCTCATTGCGCACCAGAAACAGGTGCAGCACGCCCACGCCGAGGTCGAAGCCATCGAGCACCACATAGGCGACGATCATTACGGCAACCAACCAGAACCATACGAATCCCATGGGCAGGCTCCTTATGCAGCCTTGAATCACACTCGTCAATCGCCGCGAATCGCTGCCGCTTCCTGGGCCTTCGGCTCAGGGCCGTTGCTGATTTCGCGATAGATGAGAACGGTGAACAACAGCCCCAGCAGCGCGTAGAGCCCCATGAAGCCGAGCAGAGTAAAGAGACCGTTGCTGGCCGAGACGGTGCTTGAGTAGCCCTCGCTGGTGCGCATCAATCCGTAGATGAGCCAGGGCTGGCGGCCCAGCTCGGCGGTCATCCATCCGGCAGTGTTGGCGATATAGGGCAGCGGAAAGCTGAGCAGGAGCGCCCATAGCGCCCATCTTGAAGTGAAGAGCCGCCCGCGCCAAAGCAAGAAGGCGGCCACGACCATGAGCAGCACGAACCAGGTCCCCAGACCGGCCATGATGTGGTAGGCGTAGAAAAGCAGAGGCAGCGCCGTCGGCCACTGATCCTGCGGAAACTGATCGAGACCTTTCACTTCGGCCTTGGTGGTGCCGTAGATGAGGAAGCTGAGGACGTCGTTGACCACGATTGGATTGTCGATCTGGCCCGTTTCCTCGTTGGGCTGGCCCATGAGCACGATTCCCGCGCCGGTCCCGCTCTTGAAGAGGCCCTCCATTGCGGCGATGGCCACGGGCTGGTTTTGAGCGACGTATTTGCCGGCGAGGTCGCCGGTGGGAAAGATGATGAGGATCGACGCGATGACTCCCGCGATGACGCCGACCTTCAAGAAAATGCGCCCGTAGTCCTCGCGCCAGCCCTCGAGAAGGTAGAACGCGCCCACGGCGGCCATGACGAACGATCCTGTCACGACTGCGCCGGTCATATTGTGCATGTACTGGAGCAATCCCCAGGGATTGAGCAGCAGTTGCCAGAAGCTGAGCACCTCAAAGTGGCCGTCGGGCATGCGACTGTAGGCCACAGGATGCTGCATCCACGCGTCGGTGACGATGATGAAGAAGCCAGAGATCCAGGAGCCCAGCCACACCATCACCGCAGAGAACCAGTGCATGCGCCGCGAGATGCGCTTTTCGCCGTAGAGAAACAGCCCTAGAAACGCCGATTCAAGAAAGAAGCTAAACACGCCTTCCATGGCCAGCGGCTGGCCGATGACGCCGCCCGAAAGCCGCGAGAACCGCGCCCAGTTGGTGCCGAACTCGAACTCCATGGGAATGCCGGTGACTACGCCGAAGACAAAGTTGATGGCAAAGATGCGGCCCCAGAAACGCGCGGCGCGATCCCAGGTTTCAGCGCCGGTCCGCAAAGCCACGGTCTTCAGCACAACAATCAGAAGGCCCAGGCCCATGGTGAGCTGCGGAAACAAGTAGTGGAAGGTGATGGTGAAGGCAAAGTGCAGGCGGTGGATGATCTCGGCGGTCATGCAAGGCCTCCTGCTGGTGGCCAGGGCCGGATGACGGACGAGCAAGGCATCCGGGGATCAGGATCGGTGGGTCAATATGGGTCAATCCGACGCGAGCTTTCGGATTTGAAAAGGGCGGAATGCAACTCCGAACCCGATTCTAGCTCTTCCGGTGACTTCAATCACTTGCCGCATCCGGCCCGCGCCTTGATTCTAGACTTGAAGCGGAGATCCCGGTGAGGCCGCTCGATTCCCCTCCCGCGCACGCTTATGCCGTAAATTGCTGTAAAGATGGACTGAGGTCAAGGAATGCGGATTGCGATCATTGGCGGCGGCATTGCGGGATTGGCGGCCGCCTATGAGCTCGAAAAGGCGCGTGCTCGGGGCGCATCCGTCGACTACACGCTTTACGAGGAGCAGCCGCGGTTGGGCGGATCGCTGGCCTCGGAGATTGTGAATGGCGCCGTGCTGGAGCGCGGGCCGGATTCGTTTCTGACCGAGAAGCCTGCCGCGGCCGAGCTCTGCCGCGAGCTGGGCCTTGGCGGTGAGTTGCTGCCTTCGAACGATGCCTCGCGCAAGACCTATATTGTGGTCCGCAATCGCCTGGTCGCGCTGCCCGATGGGCTCATGTTCCTGGTTCCCACCAAACTGGTTCCCACTTCGCTGACGCAACTTTTTGGATTGCGCACCAAAATGCGGATGGCGCTCGAGCTGCTGCACCCTCCGCGGCCTGGCGGCGGCGACGAGTCCGTAGCGGCGCTGGTGAAGCGGCACTTCGGGCAGGAGGCGGTCGACCGGCTCGCCGATCCATTGTTGAGCGGCATTTACGGAGGCGATGCGGCGCAGCTCAGCGCGCAAACCGTCTTGCCGCGACTGGTCGAGATGGAAGCGAAGTACGGTTCGCTCACGCGAGGCATGCTGGCCGCGCACCGGCAGATGCGCGCGATGGCGAAGACCTCCGCGCAAAAGAGCGGGGCCGCTGCGCCGAGGGCGTTGTTCACTGCACTGCGCGGCGGCATGCAGCAGTTGGTCGACGCGCTTGTCGGGCGGCTCAACCCAGCGAGTTTGCGCATGGCCACACCGGTGAGCGCGATCCGGAAGGCAACTGGCGGCTGGAGCGTTGAGGCCAGCGGCGCGAAACAAGAGGTTGACGCGCTCATCATGGCCGCACCCGCGTGGGTTGCAGGCTCTCTGCTGGCGCCGGTTGATGGGGCGCTCGGCAGCGAGCTCGGCGGCATTCCGTACTCCTCGTCGATCACGGTGAATTTGATTTACGACGAGGCGAAGATCGGCCGTTTGCCCGAGGGCTTCGGCTTTCTGGTGCCGGCAATCGAGGGCCGCGCGATGCTGGCCTGCACATTTGTGCACCGCAAATTCCTGGGCCGCACGCCGCCGGGCAAGGCCGTTTTTCGCGCCTTCCTGGGCGGCATGAAGCACGAGGCGCTGTTGGATGAGAGCGACGAGGTTTTGGTGGCGACGGTGCGGCGCGAGATGGGCGAGATTCTGGGCGCGAGGGCGATTAGCGCCGATGTCGAGCCCGAGCACGCTCAAGTTTCGCGCTGGCGGCGGGCGATGGCGCAGTACGGCGTTGGGCACCGCGAGCGCATGGACCGCATCGGCAGGCGCGTAGCCGCGCTGCCGGGGCTGCGGCTGGTGGGGAATGCGTACGACGGCATTGGCGTTCCCGACTGCATTCGGTTGGGAAGGCGGGCCGCGCAAGAGCTGGTTGCGGCGGTTACAAAGGCGCCCGCTTCTACGCTCTGATCTACCTTTCGATGCGCCGCGCGACAGGATAGACCACCCGTATACTCGACTTGAGAGCATGACGACCCGCGCTGACACGTTTCTTGCGACGATTTTGGCCTCGACGCGCGCCACTCTGGCCGCGGCCAAGGCCGATGTGTCCGTCGCCGAGTTGGAGCGCCGCGCCGCCGGGCATCGCCCGCGCGGATGGGCCGCTGCGCTGCGCCGCCAGGCCGCAACCGGCCCCGCAGTCATCGCTGAGATCAAGAAGGCCTCGCCGTCAAAGGGCCTGATTCGCGCTGACTTCGACCCTGCATGGCTCGCACGGCGCTATCGTGCCGGCGGGGCGACTGCCTTGTCTGTGCTCACTGACGAGCCTTACTTCCAAGGCAGCCTGCGCAATCTGGAGCTCGCCTCAACCGCCGCGCCGCTGCCCTGCCTGCGCAAGGATTTCACCATCGATGAGTACCAGGTCGTCGAAGCACGCGCCCACCGCGCCGACGCTATTTTGCTCATCGCAGCCGCGCTCAGCGATTCTGAGTTGAAGCGTTTGGCCCAGGCCGCGCGCTCGCTCGCGCTCGACGTACTGGTCGAGGTGCACACGGCTGAAGAACTGGCACACGTGCTCGACGCGTTGGGCGAGACCGGCGCGGATGCCATCGGCGTGAACAACCGCGACCTGAAGACCTTCGAGGTGGCGCAGGAGACTTCGCTCGCGCTGGTCGATCGAATTCCGGCCAGCGTGGTGCGTGTGACCGAAAGCGGGATCTCCACACACGAAGACATCGCACGCCTTCACAAGGCCGGCTTCGACGCATTTCTGATCGGCGAGAGCCTGATGCGCCAGCCCGATCCCGGCGCGGCGCTGGCTGCGCTGTTGAAAGGCGCAGCGAACAAACGATGAGCCTGTGGATCAAAATCTGCGCCAACACTTCTCTCGACGACGCGAAGCTGGCGGCCGAGGCCGGAGTCGATGCGGTTGGATTCGTCTTTGCGCCCAGCCCGCGCCGCGTGACGCCCGCGCAGGTGGCCGCCATCGTGCCCCATCTGCCGCCGATGCTCGAGAAGATCGGCGTGTTTGTGGATGCGAGTGTCGATGAGATCGCTGCGACGGTGGAAGCTGCAGGCTTGACCGGCGTGCAGCTGCACTGGGACGCTCCGGCTGAATTGCCGTCCGCGCTCCGTGCGCGGTTTGGGCCGAGGCTGCGCATTCTGCGCGTCGTGCACTTCGATGCGGAGACGGCAGAATGGGATGCGGCCATTGCCTCCGATTCGAATGTTGACGCAATTCTTGTCGACTCGCGAACGCCCACGGCCACAGGCGGCACCGGCCAGAGCTACGACTGGGCCGCGGCCAGCAAGTCCCTCTTTCAACATGCTGATGTGCGCAAGCCCCTTATTGCAGCCGGTGGGCTATCGCCGGACAACGTCGCCGAAGCCATTGCCACGCTGCGCCCCTGGGGCGTGGATGTGGTGAGCGGTGTGGAAGCTGAGCCGGGGCGGAAAGATGTGGCCAAGGTGCGAGCGTTCATCGAAAATGCGCGCGCAGCGCAGTAACCTTTTTGTCTGGTCTGGCGTAAATCAAAAATAGGACAGGGCGCGTCGAATGCCTGTCCGCAATCATCGAAAAGTGCAAAGAGCATCCCCGGAGGTTTGCCCATGGCTACGTTTCTTCCCCCCATTGAGAATCCGTCAAGCCCAATAATGAAGTTCGTCTACAACATGTCGCGCCGCCAGTTTGGCAAGGTGATGACACCGCTCAAAGTGTTTGCCGCGCGGATGCCGCTGGGCTTTGGAATGTTCACCGCGAAGATCGCGAAGCTCGACCAGAAGCTGGAGCTGCCAACCGAGTTGCGGATGCTGGTTCGCGAGCGCGTGGCGCATATCAATGTGTGCGAGTTTTGCATTGATATCGGCCGGGCGTTTGCGATCAAGGCGGGAATGAACGAAGCGAAGTTCGATGCACTCGACGAATACGCCACGAGCCCGCTGTTCAACGAAGCGGAGCGCGCCGCGTTGGACTACGTAACCGAGCTGACACGCGATAAGAGTGTGAAGGACGAAACCTTTGCGCGGCTCAGGAAGCATTACTCTGAGCGGGCTATCTGCGAGATCGTGTGGCTGGTAGCCAGTGAGCATGTGTACAACATGACCAACATCGGATTGAACATTCATTCGGATATGCTGTGCGACATCAGCCGAAAGCGGAAGACGGCGTGAGGATGATGCGCCTCCTTGTACACTGAAGAGTTCCCTTCCTTCGTGGACAACTGAGCAGGAGTCACTCATGGCGTCGATCATTCATCCGGCAAATCCATCGGAGTCGCGACCGGGGCGCTTTGGCGTCTACGGCGGGCGCTACGTGCCGGAGACGCTGGTGGCCGCGCTGGATGAGCTGGAGCACGCGTACGAGGAGGCCAAGGCCGACGCGGCGTTCCAGGCCGAGCTGGCGGATTTGCTCAAGGATTATGCCGGGCGGCCGACGCCGCTCTACTTTGCCAAGCACCTGACCGAATCGCTGGGTGGCGCGAAGATTTACCTCAAGCGCGAAGATCTACTGCACACCGGAGCGCACAAGATCAACAACGCGCTTGGCCAGGGACTGCTGGCCAAGCGCATGGGAAAGAAACGCGTGATTGCCGAGACCGGCGCGGGCCAGCACGGCGTGGCGACGGCGACGGTGTGCGCGCTGCTCGGCCTGGAGTGCGTCGTCTACATGGGCGACGTGGACATGGAGCGCCAGGAACTGAACGTGAAGCGTATGCGGCTGCTCGGCGCGGAAGTTCGCAGCGTCTCGTCCGGGTCGAAGACGCTCAAAGACGCCATCAGCGAGGCCATGCGCGACTGGGTCACCAACGTACGGACGACCTACTATTTGCTGGGCAGCGCGCTGGGCGCGCATCCCTATCCCACGATGGTGCGCGATTTCCATTGCGTCATCAGCAAAGAGATGAAGCAGCAGATTCTCGAAAAGGAAGGCCGGCTGCCTACGGCGGTCATCGCGTGCGTAGGCGGTGGGTCGAACGCCATCGGCGCATTCTACGAATTCCTCGCTGACCGGCAAGTGCGGCTCATTGGTGTGGAAGCCGGCGGGCGCGGCACGGCGCTGGGCGAGCACGCGGCCCGGTTCAAGGGCGGCGCGCCGGGCGTGTTGCAGGGCACGTATTCGTACGTGCTGCAGGATGAGGACGGGCAGATCGCGCTCACACACTCGGTCTCGGCGGGACTGGACTACGCGTCGATTGGGCCAGAGCACGCGGCGCTGCACGACTCCGGCCGCGCGGAGTACGTTTCATGCGATGACGCGGCCGCGCTGGATGCGGTTGTGAAGCTGGCGCGGACGGAAGGAATTCTGCCGGCGCTCGAAAGCGCGCATGCCGTGGCCGAGGCTATTCGCATTGCTCCCACGTGCGCGCCGCGTGACATACTGGTGGTGAACCTCTCTGGACGCGGCGACAAGGATATGGGCATCCTGGCCCGCGAGTTGAAGCTCTAGCTGGCGGTTTACAGGGGTCCTGGAGAAGTGTCCCTCAGGGGCTAAAGCCCACTCAGTTTTTTCAGGCTTTATCGGCACGACTAAAGTCGTGCCCTGATACAAACCTGAAATATTCTGGTGGCGTTCGAGCGCAGTTGATATGCCGATCCGTTTCGATCACAAGCCGGGCTTCGTCGTCTATTTGACCGCCGGCGATCCGAGTCTCGCATCCACACGTGATATTGCGATTGCCGCCATCGATGCCGGCGCGGATGTGATCGAACTGGGCGTTCCCTTCAGCGATCCACTCGCCGACGGTCCCATCATCCAGCGCGCCAGCGAGCGCGCACTGGCCCACGGCACGCGGCTCAAAGATGTTCTTGCGCTGGCGCGCGAGATTCGCGCTGCGCGTCCTGGCGCGGGACTGGTGATCTTCAGCTATCTCAATCCGATCCTTCGCTACGGCCTGCACAGATTTGCCGATGATGCCGCAGCGGCAGGCGTGGACGGCGTTCTGGCCACCGACCTGATCGTGGAAGAGGCCGCCGAGTACCTGGCCGAGATGAGCCGCGTGGGTCTGGCGCCGATTTTTCTCGCCGCGCCCACCAGTCCTGATGTGCGCCTCGAAGCCATTGCCACGCACTCCAAGGGTTTTGTTTACGCCATCTCGCGCGTAGGCGTCACCGGCACGCAGCAGAGCGTGGCCGCGGATGCCGCCGCGCTGGTTGCCCGCATTCGGCGTTTTTCGGGCCCTGCCGGGCGCGGCCTCCCGGTGGCTGTAGGGTTCGGCATCAGCAACGCGGAGCACGTCGCCCAGGTGGCGGAGTTTGCGGATGCCGCGGTCGTGGGCAGCGCGATTGTCGAGCTGATTGAACGAGCGACACCCGGGGATGCGCCCGGCGCGGTGGCACGATTTATTAAGGGTCTGCGCCTGCAGCAGGCGGCGTTGGCCCGGTGAGAAAAACAGCCCTCAGCCATCAGCTTTCAGCTCTCAGCTTGCATGTTGGTCGATCGAGCCGTTGCGATTTGCGCTAGCACGAAGAGGCTGAAAGCTGACGGCTGATAGCTGATGGCTAGCTTTTCAGAGGATGCAATGACCATCGAAGAATTGCGAATCCGAATCGATGCCCTGGATCGGCAGCTCGTTGAACTGCTGAGCGAGCGGGCCCGTGCCGCGCAGATGATCGGCCACCTGAAGGCCGCTACCTCGCTTCCGGTCTATGAGCCGGAGCGCGAGAAGATCATTTACGCGAACGTGCGCGCGGCCAACAAGGGGCCACTACCGGACATCGAGCTGACGCATATCTACGAGCGCATTATCGACGTGATGCGGGCGTTGCAAAGGAACGAGCTGGCTAGCGAGAGGAACGTCCAGGCCGCCCAATCCGAGGGTAAGATGCCTGGCCACGCCGCGGGCGCACAAGCGTCCGAGACAGGGAATAAAAAATGATTGTTGCCATGCAGGAGAAAGCCACCGAAGAGCAGATCGATGCCGTCATCAGCGCCATGGAGGAGTCCGGCGTGGACGTGCATCGCACCACGGGAGAGTTCCAGACCATTCTGGCGGGCGTCGGACCCACAGCCAGCCTCGACCTGACGAAGTTTGAGATGCTGCCGGGCGTGCTTCACGTGCACCGTATCAGCGCGCCCTACAAGCTGGCCGGCCGCGCTTTTCGTCCCGAAGGTACAGTGATCGAGTTCGCGAACGGCGCGACCATCGGCGGCCAGCAGGTCGCGGTCATCGCCGGGCCCTGCGCAGTTGAAAACCGCGAGCAGATCTTCGCCATCGCGGCCTGCGTCAAAGCTGCCGGCGGGGGCTTTCTGCGCGGTGGCGCCTACAAGCCGCGCAGTTCGCCGTATTCGTTTCAGGGTCTCGGCATTCCCGGCCTCGAACTGATGCGCGAAGCCGCAACCAGCAACGGCCTGGCCGTCGTGAGCGAGGTGATGGAGATTGCGCAGATCGAGCCCATGCTGCCGTACGTGGATTGCTTCCAGGTAGGCGCGCGCAATATGCAGAACTTCAACCTGCTGCGTGAGCTGGGCCAGGTGCGCAAGCCCATCCTGCTCAAGCGCGGCATCGCCGCCACCCTCGAGGAGCTGCTGCTCTCGAGCGAATACATTCTCTCCGGCGGCAACTACGAAGTGCTCCTGTGCGAGCGCGGTATCCGCACCTACGAAACTTCGACGCGCAACACCATGGACATCGCGGCCATTCCGGTGCTGAAGAAACTTTCACACCTGCCCGTGGTCGCCGATCCCTCGCACGGCACCGGCCGCCGCGACATGGTTCCCGCCATGGCCAAGGCCGCAGTGGCCGCGGGCGCCGATGCGCTGCTCATTGAAATCCACCCCAACGCCGATAAAGCTGTCTCCGACGCAGCGCAGACCCTCTACCTCGACCAGTTTGAAAAGCTGGTGAGCGAGTTGCGCGCGCTTGCGACGGCTGTCGGGCGGACGTTGTAACCTAACGGAGCAACGAGACTCCGCATGATTGAACGCATCTCCATTCTGGGCACGGGATTGCTGGGCACATCTGTAGGCCTGGCGTTGCGGGCGGCGGGATTTAAAGGCGCAATTGCCGGCTGGAACCGCAGTTCCGAGCATGGGCAGCTTGCGCTCAAGATGGGCTCCATCGACTCGTTCGCGCCCGACCCGATCGAGGCGGCGCGCGCAAGCGAGGTCACCGTTCTCGCCGTGCCCATCTACGCCACGCTCGACTTGATGGAAAAGCTGGCTCAGGTGCTCGGCCCCGAGCAGCTTGTAACCGACGTGGGCAGCACCAAACGGATCATTTCTGAAGCTGCGGCGCGCCTCTACAACACGCCTGAGCGCGCTGCGTTTCTTCCCGGCCATCCCATGGCCGGCAAAGAGCGCGGCGGCGCGGCGCTGGCCGACGCAAATCTCTTCCGCGGCGCGGTGTGGCTCTTTACCGACGACCCGGATGCGCAGCGCTCACCGCACTCAGCCGCATTGGTGAAAGGCTGGCGCGAATGGGTCGCTACCATGGGCGCAAAGACTCTCGATCTCGATCCCGTCCGCCACGATGAGCTTGTCGCCTGGGTCAGCCACCTTCCGCAGTTCACGGCCACGGCGCTGAGCGCACTGCTCGAGGAGGAGGTGGGCGACGCACCCGAGCTGAAAGACGTGGGCGGCCGCGCGCTGCGCGAGATGACGCGCCTGGGCGCCAGCCCTTACTCCATGTGGCGCGACATCGCGCATACGAACACGGAGGCCGTCGAGCGTGCGCTGCTGGCCCTCGAACAGCGTCTCGCGTTGGTGCGCGAAAACCTTCGCACACCCGAACTGCGTGATGAGTTCGAAAAAGCCAACAAGTTCCGGCGGGAATAGCTAGAGCATCGGCCAGTACGGCTGCCGTCTGCTATCTTCGAGGTTGCGGACCTCACGCCGCATGGATTCGAGGCTCCGCCATGCTTCGAGGAGTCTCGCCTTCATGTCCGGTCCCTCACGCCGCCCGCCTGCCTCCGAAGCTGCAACTCCGGAACCGATGGGATTCTTTCATCCAGCCAGGCGTCCCTACCGGTTCACCATCCTGATGTTCATCAGCCTGCTGGTCCTGGGAAGCTATTTCGCCTACGACAGCATCGGCGCTCTCGCGCCAACGCTCATCGAGGATCTCCATATCGACCGCAGCACCATTGGCAATCTCTACACGGCCTACTCCGTGGCCGCCATCATCATCGTCTTTTTCGGGGGCATGCTCTACGACAAGCTGGGCCCCCGCCGGGCGAGCCTCTTGTTCTGCACGCTCGTCCTGGTCGGCGCCACAATCGTAGCCCTCGCTGTCTCCCGGTGGGAGCTCTTCGCCGGGCGGTTGATCTTCGGCGCCGGATCGGAATCGCTGATCGTGGTGCAGAGCGCGATCATCAGCCGCTGGTTCAAGGGCAAGGAGATGGCTCTTGCGTTCGGCATCGCTCTTACCATCAGCCGCGTCGGGACTCTCTTCAGTTTCAACACCGAAGAACTCATCGCCCGCTACTTCGGCAGCTACCGCACGGCGCTTTGGGCTGCGGCGGGCTTCTGTCTGTTCTCCGTGCTCTGCAACCTGGTTTACAACGCCTTGGACCTGCATGGTGAGAAGGTGCTCGCGCTCCCCAAGCCGGAGGGCGGCGACAAGATCGTCTTCTCCGATATCCGGAAGTTCAACTCTTCGTATTGGTACGTTGTTTTGCTCTGCGTCACCTTTTATAGCGCGATTTTCCCCTTCACAGCCCTTGCGACCGACATGTTCCACGACAAGTGGGGCATCCCGCTGGTGAGCGCGTCCACGGGCGGCTTCCTGGCGCAGATCTTTGCCAACTTCCTGCACATGTTTTCGACAGCGCCGGGAATGACCAGCATCATCATCTTCGCATCCATGGTCTTCGCGCCGTTCGCCGGCGATCTGATTGACCGCATCGGCAAGCGGGCCACGCTGATGGTCGTGGGCTCCCTGATGCTGATTCCCGCCCACCTCATTATGGGCATCACCCACTGGAATCCAGTCCCCAGCATGATCGTGCTCGGCGCAGCCTTCGTCCTGGTTCCCGCGGCCATGTGGCCATCGGTTCCGCTGGTGGTGGAGGAGAAGCGCGTGGGCACGGCCTTCGGCCTGATGACGGCCATTCAGAACCTGGGCCTCGGGCTGTTCCCGCTCCTGAATGGCAAACTCCGCGACGCGACAGGAACCTACACGGCGACCCAGATCATGTTCGCGTGCCTCGGCGTGGCCGGGCTCATCTTCGCCATCCTCCTATTGCAGTCGGATCGGCGTCATGGCGGCAAGCTGGAGCAGGGAAAGAGCAAAGAGACGGAACTGCCCAGAATCGAAGCGGCCTCAGAAAAACGCTAGCTAGCGAGGAGCGCGCTCTGGTGAACCACTGGAGCGACGAGCAGCTATGCGGGTTCGATGGCGTTGCGCCCCACGGCCCGGGCCGCTTCAAGCAGTGGCAGCCGATCGCTGCTTCACTCCGCGCGCATCCAATGCTCGGTGCGGCCCAGCAGGGGAATGCCGATGTAGCCGTGCAGCCGGAGTTTTCGGCCCTCATCCTCAAGTGCCAGCGACGCGCGATAGATTTTGCCGCTCTCGGGATCGAGGACCTGTCCGCCGGACCATTCGCTGCCATCCTGCTCGAATCCCCAAAGGACCTGCAGGCCAACGAGAGGACGGTCTTTCATCTGGCCTTTGCAGAGGTAACAGGTGGGATAAGGAACCGGCGGGTCGAAGAGCGTTTCGATCGTCCCGTAGAGCTTTCCGTTCTTCTCGTGGATGGCGACGATCGATTTCACTTTGCCGGTTGCGTCGTCAATGGTCTTCCATCGCCCAACCGGGGATGCGGACGACCCGTTCGGCACGTTGAACGCCTGCGCGGGCAATGGATGGGATTGCCCGAGCGGCGCGGCCAGGACAAGAGACAAAACCGGGACACAGACAACACGGAGATGGGGGAAGAGCATGATCTCGAGTAGCGTGCAGGGAATTAGACTTTGGGCTCGTGCAGAAGTCTCACATTGTTGATTCCGGTCCGCGGGTGCGGCGCCGGCCTACTCCGCTGCTTTCACTGGTTCCGCTTCTTTTGGCGTCTCTGTCTCGGCCGGCGGCAGATTTACCGGGTCGATCGCCTCCAGGCCTTCCGCCCGCGCCGCTTCCAGCAGGGGCGCCGAAGCGGTGACGAAGGTGACCTCGGTGCCGGGGAACATGTCGCGGGCTGTGAGCGCGGCGCCCAGTTGCAGAGCGTCGGGCCAGCGCAGCGTCGTGCGGTCCAGGAGCTGCCGCGCGGCTTCGAGTACCGCAGGATTCAACGGCTGCTGGACCATCCGCGCAGCTTCGATGCGCAGAAGCTCGAGCGCGGTAACGGCGGCTTCCGGCGCGATCTGCCCCGCGCGCTCGCGCCGCCGGATGGCGGCGTACACTTCAAGCGGAGTCGCGGCCGAGATCAGCTTGTGGTTGTCTTCCATGCTCTCCATCAGCCGGATGAGCGCATCGGTGCCGGGCTCGCGCACAAACAGCTTGGCGAATGCCGTGGCCTCGAGAAAATAGAAGTTCACTCGCTCCCCCGTTCCTCATCGATGGCTACAGCCACGGGCTCTCCCTGCACTTCAACGGGATGAAAGCGCTGCGCCTCCTCGGGAATGCCGGCTTCGGCGCGGTTGAGCCGAATGGTGGTGGTGGGATATGCCGGGGTTTTGGGGTTCGCAATCTTGTTGGTGAGGACGGCGCCGCGCTGGATGGCTTCGGCCAGCACAGCCTGCCGCGTATCCGGATGCTGATTCCAGCGGAAGGCTTTGCGCGGCAGGAAGGAATCGCGGAACCACTTGAGCGCAATAAAGGCATGTCCGCCGCGCTCGGCCTCCGCCAAGGCCGCGCACAGCTCCTTCACGCGCGCGTCCATGTCGGCGGGCAGCGCCGGCTCTTCCTCTTCGTCGTCCTGCCCCACGGTGTGAACGGCGGTGATGCGTGGCGCGCGGCTCGGGCGCGGAGCCGGTTCCTCGCCGTCGATGCGCTCAAAATAAATGCGCACCTCGTCTTCCTCCGGCGACCAGATGTCTGCCGAAGCGGTGCGGCGCTTGCTGCGGCCGTTTTCGCTGCACAACTCCACAATGGCTTGATATCCCGGAGGCGCCAGAAAGCGTAGCGCCCGCGTCAATCCGGGATCTTGCGAATAGGCCAGCTCGTTCAGTGCTTCTTCGATAATTTCTTCCGCCGCGGGGATGGTCAGGACGCCGTTTTCTACGCTGTTCGGCGCAGCTTTTGTCGCTCTCATCTCTTTTTCTCCCTATACTGCCACCCGCGGCCACGGAGCCAGCGTCTTCACCGGCCGGTCTGTTTTCCCGGCTCGGAGCTGCGCCGCCCGCATCAGGCAGCAGACCTCGATTTAAGGTTCCCCAAAAACGCTCTTCTGAACGAGGAAGACGGGCTTGAGTTCCTCTATTCTGAGCAATAAGAATGCGATATCAGCGTTGTGCCGGCTGGTTCTGTATACGACGGCATCTATCCAGCCAGCAGGCAAAAAGACCCATACAACGACTCGAAGCTACAGTTAATGATCCATCATATGCACGATTCCCCAGCCTGACAACAACTATTTCCCGCCGATTCTGTGAACGGAATCCAGCCGGGAACGGGTCGCTCCGGCGCCTATTGGTCGAGGATTTTTGAGCCTGAAGCGCGGGTTCCCCCGGCACATGCCGCGCCGCTCCATGCTTACTTCAGACGCTGAAATTCGTAAAATAGAAACCATGCGCCGTTGTTGGCAGTTGCTTTTGTCCTGTTGCCTTGCATCTTCCCTGCTGCACGCCGATGGCCAACCCTTCGATCTCTCTGGTCCAAAAGTGGATGTGCACGTCAAGCGCGGAGACGTCACCCTTCCCATCTCAGAGGTGCCCAACCTGATGCCCGGAGACCGGCTGTGGGTTCATCCTGACCTGCCGGAGAGCCAGGCCACTCACTTTGTCCTGGTGGTTGCCTTCCTGCGCGGATCCACCAATCCTCCGCCGCCGGAGTGGTTTACGCGCGTGGAAACCTGGACCCGCGAAGCCCGCGACGAGGGCGTCTTTGTCACGGTTCCCCCTGAAGCGCAGCAGGCGCTGCTTTTTCTGGCGCCGGAGACGGGAGGCGACTTTAATACCTTGCGCAGCGCAGTACGCGGCCTGCCTGGTTCGTTTGTGCGCGCCGCCCAGGATCTGCAGGCGGCCAGTTGGGAGCGGATGCGGCTTGAAGCCTATCTGGCCGACGTGAAGGTCAGCTCGCAGTCCGATCCCGCGGCGCTGAAGACGCGCACCGAGATGGCGGCCCGCAGCCTGGGAATCAAGATCAACGAGAGCTGCTTCGACAAGCCCGTTGATGAGCAGGCTTCTTGCCTGTCGCAGAACTCCCAAGGCATCGTTCTCGATGACGCCAACGCGCAATCGCTTGTGAACCAGTTGGCGAGCGGGTCGACTCTCGACCTGATGAACCAGCTTAGCTACTCGACCATGGCCGGCGGGGGCGCCTATAGCCCCTACATCGGCGCCATCGTCGACACCGCTAAAATTCTTGCCTCGCTGCACACTGCGCATTTTCAGTACATTCCTGCGCTGGCCCTGCCCACGACCGACAGCCTTAATCTGCGGCTGAACATGCCGCCCTCCTTTCGCAATCCCAAGTCCGTCGTCGTGGTTGCGCTGCCTCCGATCGGCCCCGCACCGCCGGAACCGCTGCATCCTGTGAGTCCCAACGAAACCTTCTGCGCGCTCAAGCCGGGCCTGGTGCTGCCGGCAGAGGGAGCGCCGCTGGTCTTCGCTACGCAGATGGCTCATGACCTTGTCCTGCACCTGGAGACCGGGGGCGATGCAAAGGGCCCCGATCTGGATATTCCTGTCAGCGCTGACGCTGCCCAAGGCGGCCTGATCCCCACGCAGCCGATCCCTGCGTTGCCCGGAGGCGAGTTGAAGGGCGTGGTGCGCGGCAAGTGGGGCTTTGACGATTGGGAAGGACCACAATACGAACTGGTCTCGGCGCAGCCCGGCAAATGGACGCTGGCCCCCTCCGATCGGTCTGCGTTGGTCGTCGGCCGCGACGACGTTCTCCATATCGACGGCCAAAGCCCAGTCTGCGTCGACAAGGTCGAGGCGCAGATCGGTGCGGACCATCCCAGATCTCTTGCCTGGAAGTCGCCCAAAGCCGACGCCCTGGAGATCACCGTGCCTCTCAAGGACGTGGAACCGGGGCCGGCCAGCATCGACATCTACCAGATTGGGCTGGCGAAACCGGATCGGATCGCGATGGTGGCCTACGCGGCGGCAGCATCGCTGGACGGCTTGACCCTCAGATCGGGCGACTCAACGGCGCTGCTCCGGGGCACGCGGCTCGATGAGGTGGCGAAGGCGCAAATCGACAGCGTAACCTTCACTCCTGTGACCCTGGACCGCGTAGAAAACCTCGATCAGTTGGTGATGAACGCCGCCGGTTCCACCGCCGTCCTGGAGCCTGGCAAACCGTATTCGACTTGGGTGCAACTGAAGGATGGCCGCATGATCAAGGCGCCCGTTACCGTCGATCCGCCGCGCCCGCAGCTCACGCTACTCAGCAAGGGAGTTCAGCAGGATGCCACCGCGCCGCTTTCGCCCGTGCAATTGGGGAGTCCAGACGATCTGCCTGTCGACGGCCGCCTGGTCTTTTTTCTCCAGTCCAAAGTGCCACAGGATTTCCCGCGCAACGAGAAAGTGGAAGTGGCAGGAGAAGACACAAGCTTCGATACCGTGCTGTCGTTGAACGACGGTAGCCTGATGCTCGAGGATGCCCATACTGCTGTGGCCAGCCTTGAGCCACTCGCCCGTTTGGGATCTTCGGCCTTCGGACCCGTGCGCGTCCGCGCCATCTCCGCGGATGGCGCCGTCGGCGGCTGGATTCCCCTGGGAACGCTGGTACGCATTCCCGGCTTCAAGGACCTGCGCTGCCCGCGCGCTGTGTCCAAACCCTGCATGTTGAGCGGGAGCAATCTTTTCCTGGCCACGTCCTTCGCCGCCACGCCATCGTTCGACAATCCCACGGACGTGCCGCCGCAGTTTACCGGAACGCAGCTCATCGTTCCACATCCCGTGAACGGCGTTCTTTATCTCAAGCTGCGTGACGACCCGGCTACCGTGCAGATGCTTACGCTGCCGGTGACGCCCATCTCTCTCACCGCGCCGAAGGCAACCTCGGCGGCATCGCAGCCGGGCGCCGTGCCCCCTGCAGCGCACTCCGCGCCGCAGGCCACGCCGCCCGCGAAGGGCTCTGCCGCCCAGGGCGACCAAACCCAAAAACCTGCGCCGAAAACAAACTAGGTCTTTGACCGCGTGAATTCGAACCTTACGATTGTCAATCCCAGGCCCCAAAGTCGGGACCTGGGGCACCCAGGTTGGTACAAAATCGAGCGGTCAAAGACCTAGCCATTCCGTTCAGAAGCCGCGAGGAATGCCACCTGCCGGGGTGCAGTCCGGCTTAGTTGAAGTACGCATCGTTCTTCTCAGCAAACTGGGCCTTATCGGCCGGCAACTCTTCCAGTGCGAAGATCGCATTCTGCGCGCAGATTGAAGCGCAGTTGCCGCAGTCGATGCACTCATCGGGATTGATGAACACCTGAGAAGCGGTTGCGGCCGCCGAATCGTCTTCCACGGGTGCGATCGCGGAGGTGGCGCACTCCGCTACGCAGACAAAATCCTTGATGCAGGCATCAGTCACGACATAGGCCATGGCAGAATTGCTCCTCGATCATGGGCGCGCTCTGAAGTCGCGCCCTACCTGTGAGGCTAGCCGTTGCGTCTGGCCGGCGGCCGTGATCCGAATCACGATCCAATTGCCGTTGGGACCCGGATTTACCTGATTACGGTATGGCCCTTGCAACCGCCGGCATCTGCCTGCTGCTACCATCAGCGGCTACAGCAGCTTCGGAAATGGTGTAGCCGCATTCGGGAACGTCAAGTCGTCGCGATCCAAAGAAGCGACGACCCTGGTGAATGCCCTGACCGGACTCAGTATTTCCGAAACTGCTTTAGGTCTCTGACCGTGTGATCTCGAACCTGGCGATTGCCAATCCCAGTTCCAAAAATCGGGACCTAGGGCACCCCATTTGGTACAAAACTTAGCGGTCAGAGAGCTAGAAAATGCGCACGCGAAAGCCCGCGCTCACGCCGACCGACGTCATGTTGCCGTAGGTGAACTGAGGCCAGTCCTGATACTCGATATCTGCGGCGCGGACGTAGATCCTGTGCGTCCATTGGAAGTCCAACCCGCCGCCTGCCGTCACCACCAGGTATCTTCCCCGGGCGAAGTTGTAAGGGAAGTTGAAATCACCGAATCCTACCAGTCCCTTGGCGTATGGCTGAAACCGGCCGAGATCGAAGTGATAACGGCCGCCAATCGAAAAGGTCTCAGCGTGTACATTCGCCGTCTGGTTGTATTCGAGCCATCGCCCTTCGGCCTCGATCCCGAGGCGGCGTTTCGTGTCGGCATCAACAAATGCCGAGATGCCGGGCATGTCCCGCTGGCCGTACTGCAGGTAGTAACCGGAGCCCATCGCGCCAGCCGACAAATTGAGCCCGCCCTGGTCGCCCGGCGGCGCCACTTGCGCGCGAGCCTCGCCCGGAGTCAAGCAAAACATTGAGATCGTCAGCGCAAAAACCGCGATAACCCAAACCCGCAAACCCGGATTTCCTCTCCGCCGGAAACCTCGATCATGCACGACTTCCATCTCTCTCCCGCGCCCGCGCAGAGGTTCACGCTCCCGGATCTATTTCGTAATCTCCACCGACAGGTTCTGGTACTGCTCCAAATTGCTGCTCGCGCCCGTACCGGTAACCTGAATCACATAGGCGCCAGGGGCGGCCGTGTTCACGGTGAAACTGCTGCAGCCGGTAGCCAATAGCGAAGCCGCCGAGAGAACCAGAGCTAGCGCCATGGCCAGAACCCCGGCGTTCCGCCGGCGCAGCCGCCAGAAGATCCATCCGAAGCACAAGCTCAGGGGCAGAAACAGTCCGGCCAACGCAACCTTGGCGCTTCCCGCGCCACGGTTCATGGCGGAGGTTCCTCCGCTCAGCGGATTGTTGGTGTCAATGGTGAGCTGCACGCTGGCGGAGCCGCCCGCCGAAAGCTTGACGCTGGCGCTTGAGAAGTTGCAGGTCACTCCGGTGGGCAATGATGCGCAGCCCAATCCAATGGTATCGGCAAAATTCCCATTCGAGCCCAGATTCACGGTGACCGTGGCGTTCTGCGACGTTGCCATGGTCACACTCGAAGGCGTCACTCCCAGAGTGAATGGGGTCGGCGTGCCCGAGATCGTGACCGGCGGAGATGTGGAGGTGCTATGATCCGCGTCGCCGCTATACACAGCGATGATCGAGTAATCCACGCCTGCGGTCAGGTTCGGATTCAGCGTCGCCGCGCCGCTCGAGTTCAGCGTCGCCGATCCGAGCTCACTGGCGCCGCTATTGAAGCTGACGATACCGGT
>Ga0326727_10010140_pt1 | contig 22619 bp, 16 predicted proteins | sample MB2enrmetagenome_FD_207643 | JGI IMG/M metagenome (GOLD analysis project Ga0326727, IMG submission 207643) | Lab enriched peat soil microbial communities from McLean, Ithaca, NY, United States - MB29MY | ecosystem: Environmental > Terrestrial > Soil > Wetlands > Peat | place: USA: New York...
GGACGCGGGCGGCGCTGCAAGAGCTCCGCCGCAACCTCGCCGCCGGCGCTCACGAGCAGCTCGCGAAACTCGGCGAGAGATTCCTCGGCGTCGAGTTCATGCGCCCCGCGCACAACTCCGGCGGAGCCCTTGGGAAGCGTGGATTGCCGAGGAGCAGTGGCTTGCGGAACGCGCTCGTCAGTTTCTAAAGCCGGCTCGGCCGCCGCCGCTGAGTCGAGACACACACTCTGCGCACGCGCCGCCATCACGGCTGCGCGGTTGTCACGCGAGCGGACCCCGAGGTCCACTCCGACCAGGACGGCACGCTCCGTGCGGCCGCTTCCGCGGCCAGCGGTGCTTCCATCCCTGTTCGCCTCGCTTGCCAATCGAGGACGCTCCGGCGCTACCTCTGTTCCACTGCCGTCTGCGTTGCCGGCGGTACCGCTATGGGAGTCCCACCGATAACCGGCGACGCAGCAGCCGGACGGTGTTCGCTATGAATCACGCTCCGGTTGCTGACGACAGTTGAAATCGCGTGTTTGAAAATCAGTTGTTCCTGGCTGTTGTTCTCCAGGAGCACGGAATACTTGTCAAAGGACCTGATCTTCCCTGTCAGCTTCACTCCGCTGACAAGATAAATCGTAATCGGGGATTTGTCCTTCCGAACCGTGTTCAGAAAGGTGTCCTGAATATTTTGTGCCGGCTTGTTCTCCATGTGCCGATCTCCTGCTTTCTTGGTGAAGGTGTTTGCTGTGACTTTCCATACCGCATACTTCAGATTCGCGGGACGGCTCCGGAACCCCCGGCGCCGGCTCACCCCGCAATGTGACAAGATTATAGAGGTTCTTGCTCCATTTCAACACCGGACGCCGCTTCTGCCCGAAAACAGCGGCATAAGGACCCAGCCGGGGTGGGCGGTGGGACGCCCAGGCTTGGACTGCTGATAGCATCAATTTGTGCCAGACACCGCGATCCCGTCCAGCGTTTCTCGCCCGCCAGGCCCGCCCGCGCGCACGCCTGTGCCGATGCTCGACTTGAAGCGCCAGTACTCTCCCATCCATGATGAATTATTGGAGGCGCTCGGCCGGGTGCTCGCGACGCAGCAGTTCATTCTTGGCGCCGAGGTAGACGCATTCGAAAAAGCCGCCGCGGACGAGTTGGGCGTCGCCCATGCGCTGGGATGCTCCTCGGGCACCGATGCCTTGTGGCTGGCGCTGGCCGCGGCGGGAGTCGAGTCCGGCGAGGCTGTCATCACCACCCCATTCAGCTTTTTTGCCTCGGTCAGCTCGATTCTTCGCGCCGGCGCGACTCCGGTGCTGGCGGACATTGATCCCGTCAGCTTCAATCTGTCTCCGGCCGCAGTCGAAGCCGTTCTGAAAGGTCCGCGCGGCGAGGCGGTCAGAGCGATCCTCCCCGTGCATCTCTATGGCCAGTGCAGCGATTTTTCTTCTGGTTTTGGACGAGAGCGTGGACTGATTGTCATCGAGGACGCCGCCCAGGCCTGGGGCGCCGAATGGAAGGGGACAAAGGCAGGCGGCCTGGGCGACATTGCCGCGTTCAGTTTTTATCCCACCAAGAACCTGAGCGCGGCCGGCGATGCGGGCATGGTGACTACGAATTCCGGCGAGCTGGCCGAGCGCGTGAAGATGCTGCGCCAGCATGGCATGCGCCGCCGCTACCACCACGACGAGCTGGGCTGGAACGCGCGCATGGACGGCTTCCAGGGCGCGGTGCTCCAGGTCAAGCTCAAATACATCGACGGCTGGAACCAGGCTCGAAGAACAGCCGCGAAGCGATACCATGCGTTGTTCCGCGCCGCCGGGCTGGCTGAGTTAGGGCCTTATCCGATCCATGGCGTCGTACTGCCTCGGGAGGTCCCAAGCAGCAAGCACGTGTGGCACCAGTATGTGATTCGCGCCCCGCGCCGCGATGCATTGCGCGAGTTTCTCACCGCGCGCGGCATCGGATCGGAGATCTATTATCCTTTGCCGCTCCACCTGCAGGAGGCGCTGAAGGGTCTTGGCTACTCCGAGGGGGATTTCCCCGAGGCCGAACGCGCCGCGCGCGAAGTGTTGGCGCTGCCCATCTTTCCAGAGCTGCGCGAGGACGAGCAGCAAGCGGTGGTCGCGGCGATCGCCGAGTTTTTTAGCTAGAACGTCTGCCCGAGGACGCTTTCGCCTCGATGCGCGTTTTTCTGCATCCGACGAATTTAAGATAAAACCGTGCGCAACTACTTCAATTATTTTACGGAGATCGAGGAGCGCTTCCAGCAGCGCCGCGGAGCGGGTCTGCTGCTCTCCACGCTCGATTGGGCGCTGATCGAGACCTGGCGCGAGGCCGGAATTCCGCTGGAAGCGGCGTTGCGCGGCATCGATGCTGCTTTTGATAAATACGAAGCGCGGCAGAAGCGGGCGCGCATGCAGCGCATCAACGGCCTCGCGTGGTGCGCACAGGCGGTGATCGCGGCCGCCATGGAGATGAGCGAGGCCGCGGTGGGATCGGCTTCATTGGACGGCTCGGCTGCAACGCCGGCTGCGGAATCGGGCTTCGAGCAGGAGCGCGTCGCGGCGCATTTGACCGCGGCAGCAGGCGCGCTCGATGCCGCGGAAGTGGCCGAGGAAGCCTGCCGCGCAGCAGCCGCGCGGTTGCGCGAGATGGCGGCCGAAGTGACGGCGGCTAGCGACGGAAAGAGCCAGGCCGTCGATCTGGAGGCGATGGAACGCTCGCTGACTGTGCTTGAGGAGAAGTTATTTGCTGCGCTCACCGCGGCTGCTCCCGAGGAATTGCTCGTCGGTCTCAAAGAGCACGCGGCCCGCGAGCTTGCGCCCTACCGCAGCCGCATGGGCGTGGTGCAACTGCGCCAGGTGGAGCGCCAGTTCGTGCACAAGCAACTGCTGGTGCACTACAATCTGCCGCGGTTGAGCCTGTTTTACATGAGCCAGCAATGAAGAAACAGCGAGGCGTAAGAGGAAGTTCTCAAGGCTTCCACCCTTTCCGCGAAGAACGCGGAAAGGATGGGGCACGGAGCATGCAGTCTTTGCCGGCGGCCTCGCAACTGGTGCGCATCGAGAAACCAATCTACGGCGGCGTGTTCCTGGCGCGCGTCGCAGGCAAAGCCGTGTTTGTGCCGCTGACTCTGCCCGGCGAGCAGGCGCGGGTGCGCATTGTCGAGGCCAAGCGGGGCTACGCGACCGCCGAAGCCGAAGAGATTGTCGATCCCTCGGCGCAGCGGGTCGCGCCCTTGTGTCCGCACTTTGGCGCGTGCGGCGGCTGCCATTATCAGCACGCAAATTACGCGGCGCAACTCGCGTATAAGCAGGCGATCCTGCGCGAGACGCTGGAGCGCGGCGGCGTGTACCCTCCGGAAGAGATCGCGGTCGTGGCTGGAGAGCCGTGGGCCTACCGCAATCGCATCCGGCTGGCGTTCGACGCGAAGGGAAATGCAGGTTACCGCGGCCGTCGCTCGCATTCGGTGGTTTCCGTCGCCGAGTGCCCCATTGCCGCGCCGCTGCTGGTGCGGGCTGCGCTCGCGGCAGGCGAAATCCTGCGGAGATTACCTGCAGAATTGCGGGCGAGTGAGATCTCCCTCTTTTGCGATGGCGAGGAGACCGCATTGCTCGCGAGCGTGACGCTTTTGGGCGGCGTAAAAGGCCGGATTGACGATTTTGTGCAAGCGCTTGCCGGCAGAATCCCCGCATTGAATGGCGTCGAATTTGTGGCCGAGAGCGGCAAAGGGCAGGCGCCGCTGAGTGTCGCGCAATGGGGTGCGGACTCCCTTGTCTATCGTGCGGCGGACTTTGATTATCGCGTCGATCGAGGGGCGTTTTTCCAGGTCAATCGCTGGCTGGTGGATGTCCTGGTGGAGCGCGTGACGGCCAATGCGCGCGGCGCACTGGCCTGGGATCTTTTCAGCGGCGTGGGTTTATTCGCGCGCAGGCTTGGCCGTAGTTTCACGCGCGTGATTGCCGTCGAGTCCGCTCCGCAATCCATGGCCGCATTGGCGCACAACCTGCGCGGCACAAGTGCAACGGCAGTGAAAGCGGCGACGCTCGAATTCCTGCGCAGAGAACGCGGAGGCGGCCGGCCCGATTCGATTGTTCCCGATTTAATTGTTGTCGACCCGCCGCGCACCGGTCTGGGCGCAGAAACCACGGCGCTGCTAGGAGAAATTCGAGCACCGGAAATTGTGTACGTCTCCTGCGACCCGGCAACCCTGGCGCGGGATTTGCGTGCGCTCGTCGATTCTCGTCACGGGGCTCGCGACGGGGCCGGTTACGTCATCGACCAGATCACGCTCTTCGACCTTTTCCCGCAAACCTTTCATCTCGAGACGGTGGTGCGCCTGCGCCGCTAGTTGACTGCGCGAATTCAGTGCACGGAAAAGCAGTTCCTGTTACGCTTGAAGCCAAATTCATCCGATCTTCGGGCCTCATGCCAATCGTTCCCACCACCCCCGAGCAGCCCGCGGCCGGCGCGACGGCCGTTCCGCTCTTTCATGCGGCCTGGCTCTTCGCGGCGGGCATTGCGCTGGCCGGCCGGGTCTGGTTCGAGCCCAGTGTTGTGCTCGTCGCGTTGGCGCTTACCGGCGCGGTGTGTGTGGTGGCGGCGTTGTGTGCGCAACGCATCGCCTGGCTGCCGCTGGCCGCATCATGGATGCTGCTGGGCGCGTGGTGCGGAGAGATGGAGCCGCATCCTGCGCCCGCGCCCGCGCTGGCAGAGCTTTCCGACGGGCTGTTGCGCACCGTCGAAGGAACCGTGATCGATGCCGGCCCCTTGCGCACGGAGCTGGAGCAGAATGTCGACGAGCCCTCGGCCGCGTCTCCGTCTGAGCGCGTGGATTTGCGCGTAGAAAGCGTCGAGGCTGTCAGCGACGAAAGCGATGCACAAGCGCTTGTGGACGGCGGAGTGCGGCTGACGGTCCGCTGGCCGGCCGGCAAAGGCGTGCAGGCGTTCGAGTGCGGTGACCGCATCCGCGCCGTGGTTCGCTTGCTGCCGCCGGAGACTTATCACGATCCCGGCGTCTGGAGCCGCGCGGATTATCTGCTGGACCAGGGCATCACGTCGACGGCGACCGTTGCCAGCGATCGCGTGGAGCGGCTGGGCCGCGCGCCCGGCCCGTTCGTGTCGTGCCGCGTGCACGCGTGGCAGCACGCATCGACCGCGCGTCTGCTTGCCCTTCCCGCCGCGATGCGCAATTTCCCCGCGCCCCTGCGCCTCTCGGAAGACGACGCTGTCATGCTGTCGGCGATGGTCGCCGGAGACCGCACCTATCTCACGCACGCCTTGCGTGTCGGCTTCGAGCGCACTGGCTCGTTTAACATGCTCGTGGTTTCAGGCCTGCATCTTGCCATCGTGGCGGCTTGTCTCTTCTGGATCTTCAAGCGGTTGCGCCTGCCGCGCGTTCCGGCCACGCTTCTCACCATTGCCGCGTCTTTTGCCTACGCGCTCTTCACCGGCTTCGCCACGCCGGTCCAGCGCTCGCTCTGGATGGTGACGCTTTATCTCGCCGGGCGGCTGATTTACCGCGAGCGCAGTCCGCTGAACACCATCGGATTCGCCGCGCTGTGCCTGCTGGTGGTGAGCCCGCGCAGCCTCTTCGACGCGAGCCTGCAGATGACGCTGCTGGCCGTGATCGCTGTTGCCGGAGTGGCCGCGCCGTTGCTCGCGGGGACGATCCATCCCTATGCCACCGACCTGCGCGACCTGAAGCTGGTGGCTATCGACATCAAGCTCCCGCCAAAACTGGCTGAGTTCCGCGTGATGATGCGCATGATTGCCGAGCGCCTGCAACGCGCCTTGAACCCAACCATTGCGTGGCGCGTTTTTCCCTGGACACTGCGGTTCTTCATTCGCGCGCTCGAACTGATGGTGGTCTCCTGCGTCGTCGAGCTGGCGATGACGCTGCCCATGGCCGTCTACTTCCATCGCATCACCATCTTCGCTTTGCCGGTGAATCTGCTGATTGTGCCGCTGCTGATTGTGCTCATGCCGGCGGCGCTGGTGACACTGATTGTGTTAGCCCTATGGCCGGCGGCGGCAGTTGTTCCGGCGATGGCGGCTGCGCTGGTGATGCACGCGGGCGTCGGGCTGGTACGCTGGTTCGGCGCCATGGCACTCGGGGATTTCCGCATTCCCGGCCCGCTGTTGTGGCAGTCGGCCGCATTTTGCGCACTGCTGGGAGTGGCGATTGCGCTGGCGCACCAAGGCCTGCGATGGCCGAGCTTTGGCCGGCTCAATCCGGTTGGGGCAATTGCCGGGTACCCTCGAGGGATCAAGGCCTTCCTTTGCCGGCACATTTTTAGAGTTCGTCTTGGCACGATCTTTGAGGCGTCCGATTACGAAAAAGGCTTGGGGCGATGGCTGCGTCGCGGGGTGTGGGCGGCGCTGGCACTCGCGGCGTTTGCCGCTGTGCTGCCGCGCCCGGTCGATCGGCCGCACGGCGCCATGATGATGGAGGCCATCGACGTGGGCCAGGGCGACTCGTTGCTTGTGATTACGCCCGATGGCAAAACCTTGCTGATCGATGGCGGCGGATTTGGCGGCGGCCCGCGGCAGGCGCCGCAGGATTTCGATATCGGCGAGGAGGTGGTGTCTCCGGCGCTGTGGGCGCGCGGCATCCGGCATCTCGATGTGGTGGCGCTGAGCCACGCGCACTCCGATCACATGGGCGGATTGCCCGCCATCCTCAGAAATTTCCATCCCGACGAGTTGTGGGTAGGCAACAATCCGCGCTTCGCGGCCTACAACGCGCTTCTCGACGAGGCCGCCAGCCTGCATGTCCGCGTGCGCAGCTTCCGCGCCGGCGACGCATTCACGTTTGGCGACACGCAGATTCACGTGCTGGCGCCGTTTCGCGATTATCAGCCGGGTCCGGAGCCCACGAACAACGATTCGCTGGTGCTGCACGTGGCTTACGGCGCAACCTCCGTAATGCTCGAAGGCGACGCGGAAGCGCCCATCGAACAAGCCATGCTCGCCGAGCCGGGGCTCGAAAGCACTTTATTGAAGGTTGGCCATCACGGCAGCATCACCTCCACGCGGCCGGAGTTCCTGGCCCGCGTGTCGCCGCAATGGGCGGTGATTTCGTGCGGCCTGCACAACCGCTACGGGCATCCGCGCGAGGAAGTGCTGGAGGCGCTTCAGGACGCGCACGTCCGCACCTACCAGACATATGCCAACGGCATAACATGCTTCCGTCTTGATGGAAAGCGCGTCGCGGCCGACGTGGGGTGTGGGGAGCGGTAGCCGCGGCGGTATATTGTGTCTATGCAAATAACGAGGAAGCCTGGAGTCTTCAACCCGCATGAGACACTGCGCGTAGAATCGCTGGCCGGCGTGCCGCTGGCGTCCTTCAGGAGGCGAATGGCCGCTTATCTGATCGACATGGTGCTGGTCTTCGGAACCTACGGCCCGGCCATGGCGGGGCTGCATTCTCTGCTCTTCGACGTTCTGGGGCTGCACGAAGTGCTTTACCATTCGAGCCACACCGAGGTGCGCTTCGAGTTCGAACAGACGAAGGAATTGGCGTGGGTGCTGTGGTTGGTGCTTTACTTCGGCCTTTGCATGTGGAAGACGAATGGGCTCACGCTCGGGAAGAAACTGCTGCGCATTCGCGTGGTCTCATTGGAACACGAGCGGATGACACTGTGGCAATCAACAGAGCGGGCGCTGGGCTACGGGGCCAGCGCACTCGAAGCCGGGTTTGGTTTCCTGCAGTATTTTCTCTATCCGAATCACCGTTGCCTGCACGACCGGATTGCGGAGACGATTGTGGTTGACGAGCGTGCGAAAGGATGATGGCGGCAGCCGCGCCTATAGCATTTTCGGAAATGGTGTAGATCGAAGCCGCGGCTGCTGAGTGGATTTTTCCTCAAGAAAAATCCACATCCACGGCTCTCAAGAGTTCAAAGTATCTCCGAAAATGCCGTAAACTCCAGCCGCCGCGTGAATTGCCAACAGCGTCTCCAGCAGCGGCTTGAGCAGCTTGAGATCGAGGGCGTTGGCTCCATCCGATTTCGCGTTCGCCGGATCGTCGTGAACTTCGAGAAAGAGCCCATCGATGCCGGCAGCGACGGCCGCGCGCGCCAGCAGCGGAATGAACTCCGGCTGGCCTCCGCTTACGCCGTTGGCCGCCGAGGGCTGCTGCACCGAGTGCGTGCCGTCAAAAACCACCGGCGCCATGCCGCGCATGATGGCGAGCGAGCGGAAATCGACCACCAGATTGTTGTAGCCGAAGCTCGAACCGCGCTCCGTGAGGAAGATGCGCTCGTTGCCCGTGGAGCGGACTTTCTCGAGGCCGTGGCTCATGTCCCACGGCGCCACAAACTGGCCCTTCTTGATGTTGACGGCGCGTCCGGTACGGCCCGCGGCCACCAGCAGGTCGGTCTGGCGGCAAAGGAACGCGGGAATTTGCAGCACGTCGACGGCTTCGGCGGCAACTTGGCAATGCGCGGGCTCGTGTACGTCGGTGAGCACCGGTAGGCCCGTATCTTTCGCAATTCGGGCGAGAATGCGTGTTCCCTCAATAAGTCCGGGGCCGCGAAAGCTACCAACGCTGGTGCGGTTGGCCTTGTCGTAGCTGGCTTTGAAGACGTACGGGATGCCAAGATCGGCCGCGATGCGCTGAATGGCCTCGGCCATGGTGCGCGCGTGAGTCTCGGACTCGATGACGCAGGGACCGGCGATGAGGAACAGCCGGCCCGCGCCTACTTCGACCGGCCCGATTTCGAAAGATGCACTCACGAAAGTGATTCTACAGGGGTCAGGGGTCAGGGGTCAGGGTCAACAGCCGACGGCAGCCGGGCACGCGTGCTCCCTCCGTGACGAAGCCGGAAGAGAGAGCACGCGGCCGGCAGATTGAAAAAGGGAGCCGGCAATCACTTCATGTGGCTGCGCGACCACTCCCACAGTGCGCGATCGAGCGCGCGCAGCGGCGTAGGCGCGGGCAGGTCGCCTTGCGGGTGCACGATGTTGCTCTCGGCCAGGCGCTTGCAAAAGTCAAGATACTCCTCGTAAAAGCGCACGTCGTGCCGTGCATGCCCCAGAGCTTCCAGGGCGCGGTAATCGAGCACTGTGTAGCGTTCGGGAAAGATCGCGGCCAGAATCGCCGACGCCACGGGAAGGTCCACGCCGTGCAATTCGAGCAGGGCCTTGACGGCCGTTTCCGTGGTTGCATCCGGCGAGGCGGCAACGGCCAGCGCGTGCCGGATCTTTTCGCTGCTGTTGCCGATGAGGAACTGTACCACGCGCTCCGACTTCCAGCGCACGATGACTTCAAGATTGGCCAGGGTGTAATCGCCGTTGCGGATCGCTTCGCCGGCTTCAAAGGCTGCTTTTTCAAGCTCGCGCTCCTTTTCGCCGGTCGTCTGCCAATACTGCTCTGCCAACTGCTGCAACTCTGCTTCCGCGGGCTGAAGCTGAAAATAGGCAACCATCTTTCGATCTCCTGCCTTTCTGTTCTTACGCAAAACTTAGTCACAATAGGCCCGCCACGAAATCTTTGTCAATAACCCGGAGCGGATTTACTGCGGTTAAGTACCGTATTGGCTGCACCAGGCCTGCCGGCAGGAGACGAGCGCGTTTCGAAGCCGGTGGATGGGCCTGTTTTCTTCCTCTTGAGGCATCGGGCAACCGCTCCAATGCAAGTAGACGAGAGATGGGTGTGGTGCGCTTGAACGGAGCCGGTCAAAGAGAAGAATCTTCGGTGAATCCTGCGATTCTCAGGACGTAGGGAGTTGAAGAGCCGGGCGGAAACGAAGGTCCATCCATAAAATCAACAAGTTATCGATGCGATGCATCAAAGCATAAATATGCTATTATGCAGATATGCGTACGAGTATTGAGCTCCCTGATCCCGTCTACCGCGAGATGAAGATCCGCGCAGCCAACGAGGGCACGACCATCCGGGAGATCATCCTGGAGGGCGTCGCGATGCGGCTTCGCGGCGAAAGTGCGACGGCAACGCGGGGCGATGGGCCACGTTTTCCGGTAATCCGCTCCAGGAATCCAGGTTCGCTGAAGCTGGGCGAGGAGGGTGTTTACGAGTACATTCCTTTTCCCTGATGTGAACGTCTGGCTGGCGCTGGTCCACGAGATTCACCCGCACCACAAAGCCGCCACGGAATGGAGCCAGTCGCTGGATGGCGATGCGGTGGCCTATTTTTGCCGATTCACGCAGCTGGGGTTGTTATGCCTGCTCACCAACGAAAGCGCGATGCGAGCGGATGTGCTCACGCAGCAGCATGCTTGGGAGGCGTACGACGCGCTCGTCGCCGATCCGCGCAACCGGATGATCGGCGAACCGGCAGGGATCGATCCGGCCTTTCGGCAACAGACGGTTAGTCAGCAGGCCTCGACGAAGCAATGGGCGGATGGGTATCTCGCGGCGTTCGCAGAGACGGCAGGGATTCAGTTAGTCACGTTTGACCGCGCGCTGGCGGCAAAGGTGAAGGGGGCGGTGCTATTGGACTGAGTCGCCATGCGTGGCCGGCTGCTCACAGTTTCGCCGTGGAACCAATGCGCCGCGCACGATCCCTATGATTCTGTTACATTGATCTGAAATCGGGAAATCCTAATTATTTTCGCGGTGTCGATTTGCGAAAGGAGCATACCGTGTTCCGGCTGCGGAAACTCATCCTTGGTCTATTGTGGATTGCGCCTTTTGCTTACGGTTTGGCAGCCATCTCGCTCCCCTTTTTCATTTTTCGGCTGATTTCTATTCCACTCCCGACGCAGGGGTTCGACCAAGGCGAAACAGCGGGATTTGAATACCGGATTCTTTATCATGCTTTGCAACTCTTATTGATTCTCCTCGCATTCTCTCCCGTTGCAATCTGCATTTCCAGCATAGGGACTGTTCTTCAGTACCATCGCCGCAAGGAGAATACGCGATCTTGGGCCATCGCGTGCGGAATATCGTTTCTGGCAATCGCTGTACCGCTCATGATCGCCGAGACATTTTTCTTCTACTCTGAAACGATTCACCCTGATCGGATTAACTACAATGGGTATCCTCATTCTTGGCTTTCTAGCTTTCCCATCTTTGGCCTCATCCACCTAGCGATCGGGCTACTGATCTTACTGGCGTTCAAGCCTCGTACATCTGTCAACGAGATCTTCTCGGCAGAAGAGCGTCCGGTTAAGGTAAAGGGAGACGGGACAACCTCGCTTTCTTTTCTAATCACTATTGCAGTTGTTGTGGGCGGTCTGCTGGTTATCGATTCACAAATCCAAAGATGGGGGCGGCAGCAAGGGCTTCCGCAAGCCTCAGGGTGGCTCGTCGATCAGTTGACTTTCTTCGGCGCTTTGTTCATCGCGACAGCGTTGCATGAATTGGGACACATCGCCGCGGGATTGTCCGTCGGGATGAAATTGATCTCCGTCCGCATAGGGCCATTCCAAATGGAAATCAAAGATGGGCGCTGGCGGTTGATCCCACCTGCCTCGTGGAAGTGTCTTTTCCAGGGCGGGGTGGTGATTATTCCGCCCAACCCACAAGACTACAAGAAATCGCGCGCAATATGGACCGGAGCCGGAGGGCCGTTGGCCAGCCTTGCCGCAGGCGGCCTTGCGCTGCTTGCGCTATTCGCGGCAAAAGGCTCCTTCTATGAATCGGCATGGAAATTGTTGAGCTACATAGCGGCGATTTGTCTGGTTTTCTTCCTAGTGAATCTCATTCCCGTGCGGGAAGCCTTCGCGTATTCGGACGGTGCTCATATTTACCAGATACTCACTGGAAATGTGATGGCGGACTATCGCCGCATTGCGGCTATGACAATGGCGACCACGACCACTGCCATACGCCCGCGGAACTTCGATATTTCGGTGATTGAGAAGACGGCATCAAACGAAGCTTTGGAACCTCGTATTGCGACATTCCTGCATCTCGTTGCATGCGATTACTATTTCGACCAGGGAAGAATGGGCGAGGCGCGCGCAGCATTGAGCAAAGCCGAGGCGATTGCGGGAGAACTGAAACCCGCGAAAGAGAATTGCGGATGTATTGTTTTGCGCGCGGTCTGCATTGCTAAAGATCGGGAGATGGCAGAGAAGTGGTGGGAGCGCAGAATGCAAGCCAAACCATTCGATCGAGCGCGCACTTCCGAATTCGATCTCCTCGCTTACTGCATCATCTCGAATCGGCTCATTGAAGCCGAGGAGGTATGGAAGAGGGAGTTCGAGCGCACAAACCGTCTGCCCGATACCGGAGAACGAGCGTTCGATCTGCACTACCTTGGTTCTTTGCGGGGATTGCTGAATGATGCGCTGGCGGCCAGCCGTGAAAGCGCTATCCTAAGCACCACGCAGCAAACGGGCTCTGTCGCGGCAACATGACAAACGCAGTAAAGACGTCGAAAGATAATGTCGGTTCCAAAACTCGGTGGCCAGGCAATTGAGAAAAGACAACCGCAGATCCTTCGACTCCCTCCCCCTTCACTGCGTTCAGGGTTCGGTCGCTCAGGATGACAGCAGTGTTATGCTGCGAGTTTCGGGCTCAGGATGACAGCGCGTCGGTGAGGGTTGGCGATGCGGCCATCTCAACTGCGTTTTTTTTTGCGTGCTCCTGCCGGTTCTTGTAGCTCGCCTCAATAAACGCGTAGAACAGTGGGTGCGGCTCCAGGGGCTTGGATTTGAACTCGGGGTGGAACTGGCAGCCTAAGAAATACGGATGGCCGGGGATCTCGACGATCTCTACGTAGGTCTGGTCGGGCGTGGCGCCCGAGATGCGCAGGCCCGCGCCGGTGAGCAGTGCCTCGTATTCGCGGTTGAACTCGTAACGGTGACGATGGCGCTCGCTGATCTCCTTGGCTCCGCCGTAGGCGCGGCTGGCCAGTGAATCCTCCTGCAGGTTGCAGGTCCAGGCGCCCAATCTCATCGTCCCGCCCATCTCCTCGACGCCCAGCAGCTCGCGCAGCTTGTAGATGATGCGATGCTCGGCTGCCTGGTTGAATTCGCTCGAGTTTGCGTCCTTCAGGCCGCAGACGTTGCGCGCAAACTCGATGCACGCGGTTTGCATGCCCAGGCAGATTCCGAAGTAGGGCACGTGCTTCTCGCGCGCGTAGCGGATGGCGTTCAACATGCCCTCGATGCCGCGCTTGCCGAAGCCGCCGGGAACCAGGATGCCGTCGAATTCCTCGAGCTGCGCCTCGTAACTGCGGTCTTCCGGGCCAGCCGACTCCAGGCCCTCGGCCTCGATCCAGGTGATTTTAAGCTTGAGGTTTTGCGCGACCGCCCCGTGCGTGAGCGCCTCTTTGAGCGATTTGTAGCTGTCTTCGTATTCGACGTACTTGCCCACGATGGCGATCGAGACTTCGTCCTTCGGGTTGTAGCAGCGGACCACAAGGTCGCGCCATTTGGCGAGGTCGGCCTCGGGCGCTTCCTTGTGAAAATACTTGAGGACGAGCTCGTCGACTCCCTCCTGCGCAAAGTTGAGCGGCACCTCGTAGATAGAGGGCACGGTTCTGGCGCCGATCACGGCCTTCTCTTCCACGTTGCAGAAGGCGGCGATCTTCTGCTTGATTTCGCGGCTCAAGGCGCGCTCGGAGCGGCAGAGCAGGATGTCGGCCTGGATGCCGATGGAGAGCAGTTCCTTGACCGAATGCTGCGTGGGTTTGGTCTTCAGCTCCTGCGCGGCGGCGATCCAGGGCACCAGCGTGACGTGCACGAAGACCGTGCTTTCGCGGCCCAGCTCCTGGCGCATCTGGCGGATAGCTTCGAGAAACGGCAGCGACTCGATGTCGCCCACCGTGCCGCCGATCTCCACAATCGTCACGTCGGCGCCGTTCGCGGCCACCTTGCGCATGGCGTTCTTGATCTCGTTGGTCACGTGGGGAATCACCTGGACGGTTTTGCCCAGGTAGTCGCCGCGGCGCTCCTTCAGGATGATCTGCTCGTAGATGCGGCCGGTTGTGTAGTTGTTGTCGCGCGAGAGCGGCGCGTGGGTGAAGCGCTCGTAGTGGCCCAAGTCGAGGTCGGTCTCGGCGCCGTCGTCGGTGACAAAGACCTCGCCATGCTGGAAGGGCGACATGGTGCCGGGATCGACATTGAGGTAGGGGTCGAACTTCATCAGGTTCACGCGCAGGCCGCGGCTTTCAAGCAGGCAGCCGATGGAAGCCGCCGCGAGACCCTTGCCGAGACTGGACACAACTCCGCCCGTCACAAAGACATACTTTGCCGACATCGATGCAACCTCGTTGTGGGATTGTGTGGATTGGCCGTAAGAGGGGGGCACAATCAAGTATGGCAGAGATGCGGGTGCGGCGAAAGAGGAAAGTTGAGCGGGGCTGAAGATAAGTGGGGCAACATCTTGCTAATGAGATGGAAATGAACGCTTTGCGCCGGGAAGTGCGGGCGATGCGGCCGCAAACCCGGGCGCGGCTTCTGGGGTGGGGTCTACGACGGAAACAGCGTTGCGGAGGCGGCGGAGATGGCCGTCAGCCGGTTGCGGCGGCGCGGAGGCTGCTCGGCCGGGGAAGCCAGCAACTGAACCAATTCGCGCAGCTCGGCGCGGGCGTGGCCGATGGCGGCGGCCACGCCATCCAGATTCTGGTTGCGATCGGTCAGCAGCGGCAAAGCGGCCTCGGGTTGCCTGGGTTTGCCGGGACGGCGCTGTTCCTGCTCGAGAACCGCGCGCGCGCCCGCGAGGGTGTAGCCTTCAGCGTGGACCAACCGCTTGATCTCCAGCGCCAGTTCCACGTCGCGGCGGCGATAGAGCCGCTGCCCGGTTCCACTCTTGTTGGGCTTCAACTGCGGAAACTGCGACTCCCAGAAGCGGAGCACGTAGGTCTCCACGCCGCACAGTTCCGCCACATCGCCAATTTTGAAATAAAGCCGGTCCGGGATGGGTGGTGGCTCGTAAGCGCGCTTCCGATTCAGTTGGGTTGCCATAGAAAGCCGGCGAGGAAACCGCCTTAATCAGGGGTAAATCCCTCGCACTGTTCGCAGTATAGGACAGGTGTTTTGCGTTTTCGCCAGTCAAAAAACAGCATGAACCATACTTTACATAGGAAAACTGGGGACAAATTCGACCCACACGCTCAGGACGATCACGGCAATGAACGGGCCCGGAAGGAATGCCACGCTGTGCCTCATTCTTTCCGCGCACCGGAGCCGACCCAGCTCCGCTAACCCCGCTAGCGCCGCTAACTCCGCTGTTTCCTCACCGGCTACTGCCTCCTGAGCACGGCCGTGCCCTTTTCGTCGGAGAGGATTGCGGACTCGAACTTGCGAAAATCGGCTGCCCTTTCTGCGGGAAGCTCCACCTGCCGCACTGTGAGCTCGCGCTCGTAGTGCAGCAGGTTTCCCTTGGCCGTCACCGAGGCATGGTAGCTGGCAAAATCCATGTCGAGGTCCACAGGATCGGGGGTCTCGTCGACCACGTAGCCAGCGGGAAGGGCGATGTCGTAGCTATCGTTCCAGCGGCCAGTGGCTTCGAGGTCGAATGGCACTTTGCGTGGCTTGTCGTCAAAGTGCAGCGCCATCGAAAACAGAACCCGCGGCCGCACCAGCAGCAGCGGCCCGGCGGTGTGCGCGTACTGATGCGCCGTTACCGTGAAGTGAAACTCGAGCGGCTTGGCCAGCGAGTCAGGCTCGACGAACTGGAAGGAATCCAGCACCACGCCGGGCACATCGCGGGCCACATGCTTTTCCCACGCATCCCGTCGTTCCTTCTGGTCGGTGAATTTGAGGAACTGGCGAAGATCTGCGCCCTCGGGCCCGAAGTGCAATGTATCCACGGATCCGGTCAGGGTACCGTCTGCCGCGAGCGTGAATTTGCCGCTTTCGTCGGTTCCATTGGCCGAGGGATCGAGCACCGGCAATTCGATGATCTGGCTTGACGGCCCAGCCGCCAGCAGCCCGTAGCCTCCCTGAAGATACGAGGGCAGGTTGCCCACAGGCGTCCGCTCATTGGTGGGGTCGAAGATCAGATAGCGGTTGCCGTCTTTGGCTGTAACCACGGCCAGCAGCCGCGGATCCTTTACGTCCGGCGGCAGCAGGATAGCCGTGATCATGTGATCGCCCGCAAGCGAGGGCGCGTTCGGGTCGACGAAGCCTCGGTGATCGTCGACCGGCATGTAAAATGCCTTGATGTCCACCACCTGCAGCATGGAGATGAGCAGGGTGGTCTTGTCCTTGCAATCGCCGTAACGGTTGCGGAAGATGTCGCCGGCGGGGTGCGCCTGCCAGCCGCCAATGCCGCGGACAATAATGAAGTAGCGGATGTTCTTCTGGATGTATGCGGTGATGTTCGTAAGCTTGGTAAAGAAATCGGAGGTTCCCTCCGTCAATTCCTGCGCTTTGGCCGTAATCTCTGGGCTGGGATCGGGGCGATGCTCTTCGATGTCAGTAGCCCACTGGCCCAGGGCGCGCCACTCGCCGCTTTCGTCCGACGTGGCGCCGCCGCCCCAATAGACCGACATGCGCGCAGCCAGCGCCTCCCAACTCGGGCTCGATTTCACATCCCGGAGGTCGAGCCGAGGCATGTCTTTGATCACCCAGCGCCAATGGTTGGGCTCCACTTCGACCGGTTTCACCGGCTGATAGCGATGCCAGGACTCCGCAAGATAGCCGCCCGGGGGAAGATCGATCTCCAGCGCCTCGAAAACGAACGGAATGCCTTCCTGAATACGCCAAACCATTTCATGGCGCCATGGCGCCATCAGTTCCTCGGATTCGCAGAGGATGGTCGCTCCCATGTCCTCGGCCGGAGGGTGCACAATGCGGGTCTTTTCCGTCTGCAGCAGGATGGGAATGTCACGAACAGCGTCTTCCTCTCCGGCGCCTACATCGATAAAGTCCGTGTCCTTGGCTTGGAAGGTCTTGCCGTCAGCGGCCAGCGTCCACTCGCGGAAGTAGTTGATCTTTTCATCCACGTCATAGCTGACAGCGCAGAATTCGTGACGGGCCTGCGGCTTGAGAATGCGGATGGCCTCGCGCTCCCGCTCCACGGCGCGGCCCTGGCCGTCGATGGTTTCCACGTACTCGTCGAAGAGAACCACGGAAGAGGCATCGCCGATGTTGGCCGGGGTGGGAGTCTTCGCGGCGTCCAGTCCCCACTGCGGCACGGGCGAGTCTTTGCCGAAGAGGCCGGCGTGCGCCGGAACGGCGGCGCCGGCCAACAACGCGGCTGAAAGGACAGAAACGAGATGCATACGCAGACAGAAGCCGTTCTTCATGATCAATTTCCTTTGGTTGGGGCAGCCCGCGCCAACACGATCTGTTGCTGATCGGCCGCCGCCAGCTTGAGATAGAAATCGTGGAGGTTGTTATAGTCTTCGGGACCGAGCAGCGTAAAGTTCCGCGCAAAGAGCCGACCCACCTCAAGCCGATCTTCCTTGGCGGCGGAATTGATGCGAAGCAACGCATTTCCCGGCCAGGTGACATCCGCGGTGTGCGGCGCGCTCTCCACGGTGTATCCCGGAGGCAGATGATAAACCACATCGTCGGTCTCCAACCTCGGGAAATGCACGTCGATGAGCGTGGTGCGCCTGTCCTGGGCCACGAAGGGATGTTTGGCGCGCGTTTCGAAGAAGAGGCCCGGCAGAATCATGCGCTTGCCCGTCGACGTCCCAATGCTGCCGCTCAGATTGACGATGGCCATCAGGTTCGACTCGTAATCGTCAAGTCCCACGAAGTGATCGAAAGTGGCCGTGACGCCCTCGGGAAGATCGCCCTCGAGATCCTCGATAAACTGCTTCTTGACCTCCTCCACATCGTTCTCGAGGGCCTTTTGCCGCCAGTGCAGTGCATCGGAGCCATTGAACGTGATGCGCGCCGATCCCTGAAAACTACCGCCAGCATCCACAGTCAATTCGGCGAAGTAATTCGCCGCATTCTGCTTATAAGTCAAGGCGGGAGTCAGGGCAATCTTCGGGCCGGTATCCGACTCGCGGAGGCCGCCAGCCAAGGTGTGGGTCCAGTTCAAGACGCCAAAAGGACAGTCCTTCTGCCCGGGATCGAGATAAACCTCCTTGCCGCTGAGATTGACGATGACGACGGAATAGTCTAACTGCGAGGTGCTGAGAAAGGCATTGTTAAAGATCGCGCGGTCGCGATCCACGATCCACATGACCCAGGCTTTCAGACCCGCCGCACGCGCCAGCGCCGCATAGAGCAGAACGAGATCGTTGCCGTCTCCGCCCTGATTCTTCCACACGTCGTCGTTGCTATGTACCTCCTTGAGCTTGTCTTTCTTGCGCTCGGCTTCGGATTTCTCGCGGCTGAAGTCGGTGTTGTCGAGCTTCATTACGGCGGCGTAGATCTTGCGTGCCTTCTGCTCGTCGCTGTCATCCGGAGAGACGATCGATCCCGCCGCCTTTTTGATGTCACCACTGGGAGCGAGATATCGCTCAATTCCCAATGCCCAGGAAGCGAGCTCACTTTTCCAATACGCGTCAACGGTATTGACCTCGGTGTAAAAGAACTCAACACGCCAGCGAATGGTATTCGTGGGCGGCATCCAATCCTCATCCGGAGCTGGCGGCACATCGGTGAGGTCAACCGTGAATCGCTTCTTTTTGTCTTCAACCTTGGCGATACTGCTCGACGGTGTAGTTACCGCCGTCAAGCCGCTCCACAATATGCTCCGCATCTGCCCTGAATCGAAGAAAAAATGTTCCTTGTGGATGAAGTAAGACGTTTGCAGTTCCCAGCTTGGGAGGGGAGCTTCGTCCTTGAACCTGATATGCAACCTGTATTCAAGGATGCTGCCCACTTCCACGTCGGGCAGCGTGAAGGCGATCGAATCGACCTGAAAGTGCTTGCCTTTCGCCACCACCAGTTCTTCCGGCTTCACGTTGAGAGGAACTATAGTGCCGTCAGGGCGAATGGTCCGCCCTTCCACCTTTTCCACTTTGGCCGCACCGCGCAAAAAGGGAACCTCCACGGAGGCCAGCTCCTTACCTTTTTCGGTGAGCACCTTGATTCGCGCATAGATGGTGCTCAATCCGTTCGCCCCTTCGGTGATTTCCTCTCGATATAAATAAACCGCCGGCGCCCCCGGCGCCTTGGGGTCGGAGGTCATCTTGAGCTCTTCCGGCGTGGGATCCTGGAACTGCGCGCGCAAGGCCAGGGGCGTCGCGGCAACGACAAGCAGAGCTGCACTACGAATGAGAAGATGAAGCCGCATTAGATCAACCCTCGGCCGTCGCTCGCGATGACGTCAGCTTTCGACTCTCCATAGCGGTCGCAGCGCGCGCATCAGTTGCCCTTTCCTGCCGGCGTTGAAGTTGCCGGCGCCGCTGGAGCCGCCGACGCCGCCGGAGCGATCTTCAGGACCAGTTGCGCCTGTTCGGCCGCGGCCACCTGCTGGTAGAAACCGCGCAAATCCTGGTACTCCTCCGGCTTGGCCTCACTGAACGCTCTTGCCAGGGTGTTGACGACCTCAATCTGGCTTGTGTCGGCCCTGCTCTTGAGGACGAACACGGCATGGCCCTGCCAGGGCACGGACGCATCCTGCGGCGCGCCTTCCACGGTCATGCCGGCAGGCAGGTGATAGGTCACGTCGTCGGTGACGCGTTCGGCAAAGTGCATGTCCACCGGCTCCAGCCGCTTTTCTTCGTTGACGAAGGGAGCCCCCGTACGCGTCTCAAAGAAAAGGCCCGGAAGCATGAGACGTTTTGCCGTCGCGACGCCCAGAATGCCGCTTACTTTCACAATCGCCATCAGATTTTGGCCAGGCTGGTCGACGCCAAGAAAATGATCGACGTGTGCCTCGACGCCCTCGGGCACCAGGCCCTCCAGCTCGTGGTCAAACTGTTTCTTCAGTTCGGTGTCGTCGTTCCTAAGCGCCGCCTGGCGCCAACGCAGCCCCGCCTGACCGGCCATGACGATCTGAACGTACCCAGTAACGCCGCCGTGCGCGTCGAGCGTCAAGTCGGCCACGCGATTCGTAATGTTGTCGTTATAGGCTTGCTCCGGCGTGGTCGAGATCTGGATTCCCTTGTCGCTTTGGCTAATGCCCCCGGCGCCCGAGTGACGCCAGTTCATCGTCCCGAAGGGACACATCTTTTCGCCGGGATCGAGGACCATCTGTTTGCCGCCCGCGCTCAACGCCACCAGGGTCGTGTCCAGTTGATTGAGAGTCAAGTAGGATGGATCGAAGATTCCCTTATCGCGATCCACCACCTTGATCGCAATGGCGTTCAGTCCCGCGGCGCGCAGCATGGCCAGGTAGAGCATGGCAATGTCTTCGCTCGATCCGCTCTTCTGCGCCCAGGTATCTTCGGCGTGCCTGGCTACCTTGATCCCGAGCTCCTTCATCTCCGAGTGGGTCTTTTGCCGCGAGTAATCGGTATTGTCGAGGGCCTGGACTGCGGCATAGAGCTTCTTCGCCTTGTCGAGATCGCTGTCGCCGGGAGCGACAAGGCCGTTCACCGCTTCTTTAATGGCCTTCGACGGCGCGGCGAACTTGTCCACATCGTCTGACCAGAGCTTGCCGTCGCCCGACCAGAACTGCCTGGCGTCGTGGATATAGCTGTAAAAGAACTCCACCTTGTAAAGCAGGCTCGATAGGGGGGGCATCCACCCCTCGTCGGGGATGGGCGGAACATCGGTCAGATCCACGCTGAAGCTAGTCATGCCCGTCTTCACCGCCGCGCCTGGCGGTAAACGCTGAACGTAAGCAATGCTATGGACGATGCGTCCGTGGCTGTCCGCCATGTTGCCCGGGTCGGTAAATGAGGCGGACGCATGACTCGGTGAGAGCGACGGAGGCGGCGTGAACACATAGTGCGCCTTGTGCACAAGATGAGTCTTCTGGACCTCCCACGCCGGCGGCACGAAAAAGCAGCTCCCATTCATCTGCTCGCAGTTGTCGCCGTAGCTGATGTCGTAGCGGTACTCCAGGATGCTGCCCACCTCGACACTGGGCAGGGTGAATACTTTCCTTTTGAACTGCTCATCGCCGCTCTTTTGGATCATCAGGTCTGCCGGCTTGATGTCGAGCGGAACGATGGTTCCATCCGCATGAATTGTGCGGCCCTTGATGTCGGTCACCTTCCAGGAACCCATCAGGTAAGGAAACTCGACCGTGGCCATCTCCTTGCCCTTCTCGGTGAGCACTTTGATGCGCGCATAATGGCTCTCGTAATGCTGCGCATCGTTGTCCGTCTCTTCAAAATAGAGGTACACGGCATCGGCTCCCGGAGCTTCCGGGTCCGCGGTCATTTTCAATTCATCGGGTGTCGGTGGCTGGAACTGCGCGCGAACCAGAACCGCGGGCAACATGGCAGCGATCAAGACTGTGCTGCAAAGAAGATGCGAGTTTCGCATAAGAGGATGGCCTTGTGATTAAAGTGCGACCATTCTAGCTCAGATGGGCGCCAATGTATCGCTCAACTTCCGGGATTCATGGCGCTTCCAGGTGCTCCCGCAGGAACGCAGACGGTTCAGTTGCCCTTCGATTTGGCCCCGGCGTCCAGCACCAGTTGTCCCTGGTCAGCCGCGGCCACCTTCTGGTAGAACCCGCGTAAGTCCTGATACTCCTCGGGCTTGGCCAGCGTGAAGGCGTTGGCCAGGAGGCGAGCCACAGTGATCTTGCCGGGTTCCGGCTTGGTCTTCACGATGTAAACAGCGTGACCCTCCCACGAGATCTTCGCATCCTGCGGCGCGCCTTCCACCGTCATACCGGCGGGCAGGTCGTAGATCAACTGGTCGGTGATCTGCCCGGCGTATTGCATGTCCACAGGTTCCAAACGCTTCTCCTGGCTTACAAACGGCTCGCCGCCGCGGGTCTCAAAAAAGAAGCTGGGCAAGATCAGGCGCTTGGCAGTTGCCGTGCCTAACGTGCCCTTTACCTGGACAAAGACCATGAAGATCCTGTCGGGCTCGTCCAATCCCAAGAAGTGATCCACACGAACCTCGACGCCTTCAGGCGCGATCTTTTCGAGGCCGCTGTCGAACTGCTTCTTCAGCTCCGAGGCATCGACTTCGAGCGCCCGCTGCCGCCAGAGAAGCGCTTCCTGGCCGGTCATCAGAATCTGGAGGGTCCCGCTGACGCCTCCCTGGGCATCCACAGTGATCTCGCCGGAGCGCTTGATCGTGTTGGTCCCAAAAACCTGCGAAGGAGTCTCGGCTCGGCCCAGCCCATCGGCGCTCTGCCGCAGGCCCCCGGCGCCGGAATGCCTCCAGTTCACGGTCGCAAAGGGGCACATCTTTTCGCCGGGATCGAGAAGGATTTCCTTGCCGCCGGTGCTCAGGATCACCAGCGTGTGATTGAGCTGCTCAAGCGTCATGTAGCTGGGGTCGAAGACTCCGCGATCGCGGTCAACAACGCTCATGGCATAGGCGGTAAGGCCGGCGGCGCGCAGCATGGCTAAATAAAGCAGCGCGATTTCGTTGCTGTTGCCGCTCTTCTGCGTCCAGGTGTCCTCAGCGCGCTTTTCCGTTTTCAGTTTCAGCTCCCGCCGCTCCGACTCGGTCTTCTGACGGGAAAAACTTGTGTTGTCGAGAGCCTCGACGGCGGTATAGAGCTTCTGCGCCTTCACGAGATCGCTGTCGGAGGGCGCAACCAGGCCGGCAACCGCGTCCCGAATGTTTTTGTTTGGCTCGGCAAAATGGTCGATGTCTTTCGACCACTGCTTGGCCTGCGCCTTCCAGTAGTCCTCAGGCACTAGGGGATCGCCGGGGCCCCGATAATAGAA
>Ga0326727_10010142_pt1 | contig 22616 bp, 18 predicted proteins | sample MB2enrmetagenome_FD_207643 | JGI IMG/M metagenome (GOLD analysis project Ga0326727, IMG submission 207643) | Lab enriched peat soil microbial communities from McLean, Ithaca, NY, United States - MB29MY | ecosystem: Environmental > Terrestrial > Soil > Wetlands > Peat | place: USA: New York...
CCGAGTCGAAGAAGGCTCCGAAGACGGAGACCTGGTTGGTCTTGCGCGCCACGCGCCCGTCCACCATGTCGAAGATGCCCGCGCCGATGATGATGAGCCCGGCGTAGAAGAACATGCGGTCGGCGTTGTGTCCGCGCGCGAAGCCGAAGAAACAGGCTGCGACGATGTTGATCACCAGCCCGAGGAAGGTCAGCACGTTGGGCGAGATTTTGGTCAGCGCCAGCCCGTTCACGATCTTCTGCAGCAGCCATCCGCTGCCCCTGCCAAATTCACTCGTCCAGGTCATTGAAGTGCCGTCATTGAACTCTTGTCTTGAACTCTCGTCGCTGATTCGCAGCGATCCGCTCACCGCCATCGTTTTGCCGGGTCATAACTTACCCGGCCACACCATCCTCGCCCGCAATATCTTCTTCCAACACATCGTGGATCGTTGTCAGCTTGAGCACCTCCAGCTCGCGCTTGCCGTTGGGCGTCACCACGGTGGCCACGTCGCCGACCTGCTTGCCCAGCAGCGCGCGCCCGATGGGCGACGTGGTCGAGATCAACCCCTGGGTCACGTCCGACTCCTCGCTGGTGACCAGCTTGTAGCTGATCTCCTCGTTCTTGCTGGAATCGAAGACGACCACGGTGGCGCCAAACCCCACCTTGTCGCGCGGAAGGTTCACCAGGTTGACCATCGCCAGCTCGCCCATGCGCTTCTTCAACTGGCCCAGGCGCGCGTTCACAAACACCTGGCGCTGCTTGGCCATGTGGTACTCGGCGTTCTCGCTCAGGTCGCCCATTGCGACCGCGCGCTTGATCTCGGCCGGCAGCTCGGTGGTGAGCTCGCGCTCCAGCAACTTAATCTCTTCCACCAGCCGCTTCATGATCTGTTCTGGCATTGGGGCCTTCCGGAATCTTCCTGCGCACACGCGCTCAGCCGCCTGCAGCGGCGGCGCGTTCTGTATCGAATCTCCATTATACGTCCCCGACCGCGCCAATCCATCCCGCGCCCGTTACTCCTGGGCCGTCCGGTTTGCGCGCGCGTCCAGAAACGATTGCAGGATCAGGACCGCGGCCACCTGGTCGATGATCTGCCTGCGCTCGCGCCCCGCCGCGTGGCCTCCCGCGTCCAGATGCCGGTGGGCTTCGGTGGTCGTCAGCCGCTCGTCCCACAGATGCACGGTGAGGCCGAACTGGGTGCGCAACTCCTCGGCGAACTGTTGCGCCTTGGCCGCCTGCGGGCTCTGGTCGCCGGACATGTGCAGCGGATTGCCGACGACCGCCTCCGCGACGGCGTGCTTGCGCAGGAGGCGCGCGATGGACTTCATGTCGGCGCGGTGGTTCGTCCGGTGCAGCGTAAAGAGCGGCTGCGCGGTGTAGCCCAGCGGGTCGGAGAGGGCGACGCCGATTCGCCGGTCGCCCACATCGAAGGCGGCGACGCGGCGAACCAAGCGAGCCTCGGGGGGGTGAGGTTCGGCGGTCTTAGGGGCCAACTCCGCGCGCGCTGCATCCATCTGGCGAGTGTAGAGCAAACCAGTTTCGCAAGGAAGCGCGGAGGGGGCGGGCCCTTGCGGGGGTTGGCGGTTGATGCAGGTGGCCGAGGTTGCGCGGAGGTCCGATCCCACATCTCAGAAGCGAGATGTGGGGCACCCGGGGTTGTGCTTCGGTTGGGGAGCAGACCGTCAGTAAATTAAATCTGCGCATAACCCAACGCTTGGGTTATTATTGCGAATGTGGCAACGATCACCATCAGCGAAGCACGGTTTATCATCCCATCGAATGACCACACCCCAATGCATGTTCATGTGCTGATCGGCAACTCGAGATTCATTCTCGACCTTCTGGCGTCCGGTGGCGTCACGTTATCTTCAAGGCACGACGCAAGGAAGCCGAAGAACGCTAAGAAGTCGGATGAACGGCGCGCCCTGAAATTGGCAGAAGCCAATCATCTAACGCTCATGAACCTCTGCCAGAAGGTGCACAAAAAGAGGACTGCTGCCAAGGAGGGCGAAGATGAAAAGTCTGGTTAAGTCTGCTGTTTGGACTGGTGAAGCTCAGGACTTGCTTGTTCTGAATCTGCAAGATGGATCAAGACGCGTTTTTCCGAAGGAAACGATTGAGACGGTTAGCGACGCATGCGCAATAGATGCTGCCAATGTAGAGCTGCTGGGTAACGGCTATTATCTTCACTGGCCAGCGCTGGACTTTGACCTCTATGTCCCAGCTCTCCTTCAGGGAGTGTCTGGCTCCGAGTCGTGGATGTCGCACCTCGGACGCCAAGGTGGCCTTGCGCGTACCGAAAAGAAAGCTGCTGCAGCCCGCGCGAATGGGCGTAGAGGCGGCCGGCCATGCCGAACCAAGAGTGGCCGGGTTGCAATTGATGCCGGTTTTGATTTGGCTCAGGAGCGATCCACAACACAACTCGAATCCACCTACCGCTTCACGTTGGGGCAATTTGCGGTTGCTTTCACTACTTCACAATATTCCAAGCCAGAGGGTGTTCCGAGGTTCATGTAATGGCACAATTTATAACCTACTACTCGTTTAAGGGTGGGGTTGGTAGAACGCTTGCGTTAGCCAATACTGCTTGGCTCCTTGCAAATCATGCAATGGAGCCTGCTCGTGTGCTTGTTGTCGACTTCGATCTGGCAGCTCCGGGTCTTCACCGTGTTTTCAAAATGTCTAAAAAGTCCAGCTCATTAGGAATTGTCGACTATGTTACTCAATATCTGGAGACGGCACGTGTTCCAGACATAAGTATTTTTATCCAGAAGACAATGTTTCCCCAAATTGATATCATTCCGGCCGGAAAACTTGATCGACACTATCAAGAGCGGCTGGAACAAATCAATTGGAAATCGGTTTACGAGAAAGCTCACGGCTTTCTTCTAATCGATGCTTTCAAGCGATCAATCAATAATTTAGCACAGGATTATGACTATGTACTTGTAGATTCTTTAACAGGCTTCAGCGATGTGGGCGGAATCTGCGTGAAGCAACTCGCTGATTCAGTCGTGTTGTTATTCCGCCTGAACCAGCAGAATCTGGATGGGATTTCTACAGTCTATCAATCTATCGAGAATGTTCAAGATATTGACATCACGCCAGTGATCACTCCAGCGTGGCCGTTCATCGATGATGCTGCAGGAGCATGGGTTAAGAAGGCGGCATCGATCTTTGATAAGCGGCAGATACTCGAGATTTCATTCGATAGCGGATTGACCTTCGGCGAGAAAATTATCGCACGTCAGTCAAAGCAGTTGACCTTGAAGCCTAAAGTTATAGAGGAATACCAACGCTTGACTACGCATCTGCGAGCTCAGAATGTCAGAGATCCCCTCACCATATGGCAATCCCTTAATAGCTTTCCTGGTCGTCGCAACCCCGAGGCTCGTGCAGAGGCCCACCTCAGTCTTCTTCGAAAAAGACCGCAGACTTTGGCATACTGGGAAATCCTTCCGACCACTCTTGTCTCCATCAATCTAGAGAACTCCTCTATGAGAGGTACATGGCAGAGACGCTTACGGGAATATTTGAACGAACAGTGTAAGCAAGAGAATAAATTCGCATTATTTGGACGTGCGGCGGTTGTCGCCGCACAATACCGACACGAAGGCTCCTCACAGCTCAAAGCAGTTCCCGATCTCACGAAGGCTATTGAGATCGATACGAAGTTCTATGATGCGTTAGAAATGCGGGCACGCCTTTATTTATCTGCGGATCGACCCGCCGAAGCCATTTATGATTATGAAATTCTTTACAAAAACTTCCATTCTGGTGATGAAAGACGGGCGCGAATTGCTGGCGAGCTGGGGGATATCTACCTAAGTCAATTCAACTCTAAACAGGCAGTTACCTATCTCAGCGAAGCCTTTAAGCACGGGGATAAGACGCTGGGAACCACCAGGGCTTTGGCTCAGGCACTCTATCTGGACGGAAACTATGAAGCTGCAATCGCTCAAGCTCGAAGATACGGATCGCTATATGTAGACGACGAACCGATGGCGTTGCTGCCTGCTCAGATTTTAGCTGCTATGGGACGGTCTACCGAGGCGTTGGAAGAGTTGCGCCATGCCCAACGGCGTACTGGAAGTCCCATTGAGTTCGCTAATCTCGCGGAAGCGTATCTTGCCGTTGACCCTGCACGCACCATCACATTACTTCAAAATAAGAAGACTAGAATAAGCTCATCTACCAGAGAGATGCTGGTGGATGTCGCAGATATATTATTGGGTGACGACAATAAGAGCCGGGTGCATAGCACGGACGAACATTCTGATCGTAAAGAGTTCATACACTGGAACTGCTTCGAGATAGTAGCAATGCTTTTTGCAAAAAGGCGTGACAATTCAATATCTAGAGATTTGGCACTGCGGATCATTGATCTCGTATCTCTCAAATCAGGCACGTCTCTTGTTGTCACTCTACCGTGACGGATTTGGCGAGGTTGCGGGGCTGGTCGACGTCGCAGCCGCGGCGGACGGCGATGTGGTAGGCGAGAAGTTGCAGGGGGACGACCTCCAGGATGGGGAGGAGCAACTCCGGGGCGGGGGGGATGTGGATGGTGTGTTCGACGAGTTGGGCGATCTGGCGGTCGCCCTCGATGGCGATGGCGATGACGCGGCCAGAGCGCGCGGTGACCTCCTGAATGTTGCTGAGGGTCTTCTCGTACTTGAGGACGGAGGCGGGGTCGGACGGGTCCTGGGTGGCGATGACGACGACGGGGAGGGTCTCGTCGATGAGGGCGTTGGGGCCGTGCTTCATCTCTCCGGCGGGGTAGCCCTCGGCGTGGATGTAGGAGATCTCCTTGAGCTTGAGCGCGCCCTCGAGGGCGATGGGGTAGTGGATGCCGCGGCCGAGGAAGAGGAAGTCGTTGGAGGTGGAGAAGGCTCGGGCGAGAATTGCACACTGGTCGTCCACCGAGCGCACCACCTCTTCTAGCTTGCCGGGAATCTTGTTGAGTTCGGCGACGAGCTGGATGGATTCATCCTCGGTGACGGTGCCGCGGAGCTGGGCCATGTGCAGGGCGAGGAGGAAGAGCGCGGTGAGCTGCGCGGTGAAGGCCTTGGTGCTGGCGACGCCGATCTCCGGCCCGGCGTTGGTGGTGATGGTTCCCTGGGCCTCGCGGGAGACGGCTGCGCCGACGACGTTGCAGATGGCGATGGTGCGGGAGCCGAGGGCGTGCAGCTCGCGCTGGGCGGCGATGGTGTCGGCCGTCTCGCCGGACTGGGTGATGAGGAGGCCGATGGATGCGGGGTCGGCGATGGGCGAGCGATAGCGATACTCGCTGGCGTAGTCGACCTCGGTGCGCAGGCGGGCGAGGCGCTCGATCATGAACTTGCCGGCGAGGCCAGCGTGCCAACTGGTGCCGCAGGCGGCGATGGTGATCTGAGTGCAGGCGCGGAGATCGGCGTCGGAGAGCTGCATCTCGGAGAGGAAGACGCGGCCGGTGTCGGCGGAGACGCGGCCGAGGATGGTGTCGCGGACGGCGCGGGGCTGCTCGTTGATCTCCTTGAGCATGAAGTGCTTGTAGCCGGACTTTTCGGCCTGGATGGGGTCCCATGCGATGCGCTGGATGCGGAGGGGGATGGGCGCGCCGTCGAAGCCGGTGAGGGCGATGCCGGAGGGGGTGAGGATGGCGAGTTCGCCGTCGGCGAGGAAGTGGATGTCGCGGGTGTGGTGGAGGATGCCGGGAACGTCGGATGCGAGGAAGAATTCGCCGTCGCCGAGGCCGAGGACGACAGGCGGGCCAAAACGCGCGGCGACCAGCTTGTCGGGCTCGTTGGCCGAGAGGACGCCGATGGCAAAGGCGCCGGTGAGACGCTTGACGGCGCGGCGGACGGCCTCCTCCAGCGGAATGGCGGGCTTGCGGCGGGGGAGGGTGAGGACGGCTTCGGGTGCTGGCCGCACGGGCGGACGCGCTTCGCGCCGTGAGGCTGAACTAACGACTGCAGTGCTTTCATTCGCCTCGACGGTACCCTCGTTCTCCTGACTGGCGGCGAGGCTGAGCTCGTTCTCGATGGTCACATCCTCTTCATCTTCGGCGGCGAGGTTGAGCTCGTTCTCGATGAGGTGGGCGATGATCTCGGTGTCGGTCTCGGAGACGAACTTGTGGCCGCGGGCGATGAGTTCGGCCTTGAGGGCGAGGTAGTTCTCCACGATGCCGTTGTGCACGACGACGAGCGTGCCGGAGCCGTCGCGGTGGGGGTGGGCGTTCTCCTCGGTGGGGCGGCCGTGGGTGGCCCAGCGGGTGTGACCGATGCCGAAGGTGCCAGAGATGGGGCTGGCGGCGATGGCGGCCTCAAGGTTGCACAGCTTGCCGGGGGCGCGACGCAACTCCAGGCCCTGCGGGCCGCCGGCGACGGCGATGCCGGCTGAGTCGTAGCCGCGGTACTCCAGGCGGCGCAGACCGTTGAGGATGATGGGGACGGGAGGCTTGGGGCCGATGTAACCGACGATTCCGCACATGATTAGAGTGTAGATTGTTCGCGTGGGATTTTGTGAGTTGAAGGAGATGGGACTTTTGGGTGAGCGATTGAGGACGGAACGAAGGCGCGCGGAGTGGTAGTTTGGTGGTGGCTGCGGAGAGGCCTCAAGCGAATGCATATTCTGGTGCTGAATCCCGGGTCGTCGTCGATCAAGTTCTCGATGCATGAGGTGGGCGAGGGTGCGGGTGCGAAAGGCGCGGGCGCGAATGCGGAGGGCTCGGCGGAGCTTCGCACGCTGTATGAGGGCGAGCTGGGCGGGATCGGCGGCCGGCAGGAGAAGCTGGCGTTTCGCGATGCGGCGGGGAACGACCTGAGCGGCAGGCTGGGCAAGGTGAAGCCCGGCTCGATGCAGGAGGCGATTGCGGTGGTGGAGCGCGCGGTGGGGCTGGATGGGCTGCCGCCGCCGGACGCGGTTGGCTATCGCGTGGTGCATCCGGGAGCGCATCTGCGGGGACATCAGCGGCTGACGGCGGAGGTGTTATCCGAGTTGCGCGAGGCGTGCGAGTTCGCTCCGCTGCACGACCCGGAGGCGCTGGCGATGATCGGCGAGATGATGCGGCGCTTCGCGGATGTGCCGCACGTTGCGTGCTTCGACACGGTCTTTCACGAGACGATGCCGGAGGAGGCGACGGTGTATGCGCTGCCGTATGCGGTGCGGCGGCAGGGCGTACGGCGGTATGGGTTTCATGGGCTGTCGTGCGAATCGGTGGTGGCGCAGATGCGCGAGGCGGTGGGGCTGGAATTTCCGCAGTCCATGCTGATTGCGCACCTGGGCAGCGGGTGCAGCGTGACGGCGTGCATCGAGGGCAAGTCTGTGGACACGACAATGGGGCTGACGCCGACCGGCGGAGTGATGATGGGGACGCGGACCGGCGACCTCGATCCCGGCGTGGTTCTGTTCCTGATGCGGCAGGCGGGCGCGACGGCGGATTCCGTGGAGCGGATGATCGATGGCGACGCGGGGCTGAAGGCGCTGGGCGGGGTGAACGACATGCGCGAGCTGCGCAGGCGGGCCGCCGAGGGGAACGCGCGGGCGGGGCTGGCGATTCGCGTCTTCTGCCGCACGGTGGTGAAGGCGATTGCGGGATTCATTGCGCTCAATGGCGCGGATGCGATTGTGTTTACCGGGGGGATTGGAGAGCACGATGCTGCTACGCGCGGGGAGATCGCGGGCGCGCTGCGCGGGCTGGGGGTGGAGCTGGATCTTGTGGCGAATCAACTGGAGCACAAGGCGAGTGGACAGAGCGTGCGCAAGATCAGCGACGAGGATTCACCGATTGCGGTCTACATTGTGCCCGCCGAGGAGGACCGGATGATTGCGCAGCATGTGGCGCGAATGTGCCGCGCGTCGGCGAAGAACGGCGTGTCAACGTAAATTGATCTGGCTGGAATGCGGGCGTACGGCGGATGGACGTAAGCTGGCATCTGAAGCGATAAAGCTTTTCCGATCAATTTGATCCCGGACTAGGATTTAAGTTGAGGTGCCAAAGAAGACGATGAAACTCGTTCGATCAGATTCACCGGAAGTAGTTCGCAATATCGCATCGGCGGGCGCATGGGCTAGCCGGAATTGGTACACGCTGGGTACCGCCTACGCCGCAAACGTGCTCGCCATTTTGATCGCCCTCACCGTGAGCCTCAGTGTTTCGGTGCGCGCAGCGGCGTGGGTCACCGTGCCGGTTCTCCTTTCATTGAATGGATATGTGCTTTGGCGGACAAAAGCCTCCCACCGGAGGTGGGTCTTAGTGGGTTGTGCCAATCGACTGTACCTTCGGCTGTTTGCGTGGTGCCGCGGGGACCATGGTGACGATCATGATCCAGATGTACTCGTGCTCGAAGTTTCTGAGATCACTTCGATGTCGATCAAAACTGTCGAAGTGTTCGTGTATGGACCAAAGCCCGAATTTTCTGAATGGTTGGTGATTGAACCTGCCCAGGCGGTCGGGGATGACATTTCACGTCACATCCGTCCGTTGCTGACGGCAACAGACCCAGATAAGGCAGTGCTCGTGGCTTACGACGAAGGGCGTATCACCATCGAATGGAAATGGTGGCGTCCTGCTCTGCGGGTATTTCTTCAGCAAGTCGTACAGGAATGTCCGTCCGTTGTCATAGCCGCCGAAGAACGTTCTGAGTTGGATTTGAATGGTATTTGGACGGGGAGCCTGGAACCGAATGCACATCAGCGTCAGATGCTGGGTAAGGCGACACGCCTTGGATTCGGCTGCGAATGCGCACAGCGGATAAGTCAGTATAAGCACATGTCGTTCCGGAAGGCTTCGGCGTACCTGGCGGAGATTGAGCGAGAGGAAGCCGGGTTGAACCGTCAAACAGAGCAGCCACACGAACAGGAGTAAGACGATGGGTGAAGGTTCCGCAGTGCAGGGCAAGGCATCTGGTTCAACGATTTCTACGGGCGCGGAGACGCACTCGATAGATATGCAGCCGCTTTCGGCCGACGAGCTGCGCAGGATGGATGCGTACTGGCGGGCGTGCAACTATTGCTGCGTGGGGATGCTGTATCTGCAGGCGAACCCGCTGCTGAGGGAGCCGCTGAAGCCGGAGCACATCAAGAACCGGCTGCTGGGGCACTGGGGATCGGACCCTGGGCAGACGTTTACATGGGTGCATCTGAACCGGCTGATCAAAAAATATTCGCTCGACCTGATCTATCTGTCGGGGCCGGGACACGGCGCGCCGGCGACGCTGTCGAACAGCTACCTGGAGGGCGTTTATTCGGAGGTCTATCCCGACAAGAGCCAGGACGCGGCGGGGATGCAGAAGTTCTTCAAGCAGTTCTCGTTTCCCGGCGGGATTGGGAGCCACTGCACGCCGGAGACGCCGGGATCGATCCACGAGGGCGGGGAGCTGGGCTACAGCCTCTCGCATGGATTCGGCGCGGCCTTCGACAATCCGGACCTGATTGTTGCGGTGGTGGTGGGCGATGGCGAGTCGGAGACTGGGCCGCTGGCGACGAGCTGGCACTCCAATAAATTTCTCAATCCGGTGCGCGATGGAGCGGTGCTGCCGATCCTGCACTTGAACGGCTACAAGATTGCGAACCCTACGATTCTGGCGCGCATTCCTCCCGAAGAACTGGAGATGCTCTTCCGCGGGTTGGGCTATACGCCGTATGTCGTCGAGGGCGACGACCCGGCGACGATGCACCAGAAGATGGCATCGGTGATGGAGCGCTGCATCCTGGAGATTCGCGCGATTCAGGCTGCGGCGCGGGCGAACCGCGATGTGCCGCCGGTGCGACCGATCTGGCCGATGATCATCCTGCGCACGCCCAAGGGATGGGGCTGCCCGAAGGAGCTGGACGGGCACAAGCTGGAGGGATCGTGGCGCGCGCACCAGATTCCGATCACCGATCCGGTGACGAATCCCGCGCACCTGAAGCTGGTGGAAGAGTGGATGCGGAGCTATCGGCCGGAGGAGCTGTTCGACGCGGAGGGCAAGTTGATGCCGGAGATTGCGGCGATGGCGCCCACCGGGACGAGCCGCATCTCGGGGAACCCGCACGCCAACGGCGGCCTTCTGCGCAAGCCGCTCGATATGCCGGATTTCCGCGACTATGCGGTGAAGGTGGAGCGGCCGGGGCAGATCGAGGTGTCGTCGACCGCGACGCTGGCCGTGATGCTGCGCGACGTGATGCGGCGGAACATGACAAGCTTCCGTGTCTTCGGGCCGGATGAGACGGCCTCGAACAAGCTGGACGCGATCTACCAGGCAAGCCCCAAGACATGGATGGAGGAGAGGAAGCCGGAGGACGACGACGACGGCTTTCTATCGACCTCGGGCCGCGTGATGGAGATGCTGAGCGAGCACACGCTGGAGGGCTGGCTGGAGGGCTATGTGCTGACCGGGCGTCACGGCTTCTTCGCCAGCTACGAGGCCTTCGTGCATGTCATCGACTCGATGTTCAACCAGCACGCGAAGTGGCTGGAGAAATCGAAGCTCGAACTCGACTGGCGCCAGCCCGTCTCGTCGCTGAACCTGCTGATTACCTCGCTGGTGTGGCGGCAGGACCACAACGGATTCACGCACCAGGACCCGGGTTTTCTGGACGTGGTGACGAACAAGAGCCCCGAAATTACGCGCATCTATCTGCCGCCGGACGCGAACTGCCTGCTCTCGGTGGCGGACCACTGCCTGCGCTCGACCGAGTACGTCAACGTGATTGTGGCGGACAAGACCCCTCACCTGCAGTACCTGACGATGGAACAGGCGATCGACCACTGCACCAAGGGGATTGGGATATGGGATTTCGCGTCGAACGACGACGGAGCGGAACCGGATGTGGTGATGGCGTGCGCGGGCGACATTCCGACGTCGGAGTCGCTGGCTGCCGTTGCTATTCTGCGCGAACGCTGCCCGAAGCTGAGGATTCGCTTCGTCAACGTGGTGGATCTGTTCCGGCTGATGCCGGAGAACGAACATCCGCATGGGATGAGCGATAAGGAGTTCGACGCGCTGTTTACGGTGGACAAGCCGGTGATCTTCAACTTCCATGCGTATGCGTTTCTGATCCACAAGCTGACCTACCGGCGCAAGAACCACGAGAACATCCATGTGCGCGGATACAAGGAGAAGGGGAACATCAACACGCCGCTGGAGCTGGCGATCCTGAACCAGACCGACCGCTTCGACCTGGCGCTGGACGCGATCGACCGCGTGCCGAAGCTGCGGGAGACGGCGGCGCACACGCGGGAGTGGCTGAAAGACCAGATCGTGGAGAGCGTGAACTACGCGCACCAGAACGGGATAGACCGGCCGGAGATCACCGGCTGGCACTTCGTGCCGTTCTCGACGCTTCGCGTAAAGACAGAGGCAGAGTCCAATCCGGAGTGACCAATCACTTCGCACGGTGTTTGACGCTTCGCGTAAAAGCTAAAAAGATTCCTCCGCTACGCTACGGAATGACGCGTGCTTCGTGCCTTGCTCGAACCTGATAATGTTATCTCGCAATGAATTCCTTCTTTCTGAGAGGGACATGAGATGAACCGCGCACAGACCGGACGACGCAGCTTCCTGAAGACCGCCGCACAGACCCTCATCGCAGCTCCCGCCGTCTCGGCGCTCGGCCGATTCGCAGCCGCGCAGCAACCGGCGCAGCAGCCGGCTAAGCCCGCCGCGCAGACGGCGCACCCCGCGCAGGCCGGCGCACAGGCAACTGCGCACAAGCCCGCGGCCAAGGCGCCCGCTAAGCCTGCGGTCACGCTGAACGTGCGCGACTTTGGCGCGACGGGCGACGGCAAGACGAAGGACACGCTGGCGATCCAGCAGACGATCGAGCGCTGCTCGGCGTTTGGCGGCGGCGAGGTGGTGGTTCCAGCGGGAGATTACCTGACCGGCGCACTGTCTTTGCGCAGCAACGTCGTGCTACGCGTGGAGGAGGGCGCGACGCTGAACGGTTCGCCCGACATGGCCGACTACCCCCTGGCACAGGTGCGCTGGGAGGGCCACTGGATCAAGGGATACAGCAGCTTGATCAACGCGACGGACGCGGAGAACATCGGCCTGGCAGGGCCTGGCAAGATCATCGGCAGCCCCACCGAACGGGGCCGTGTCGAGCGGCCAAGCGGGATGCGGCTGCCCGCGCTGATCGAGTTCAACAACTGCAAAAATGTGCGCGTGGAGGACCTAACGACGCAGAACTTCGGCATGTGGTCGATCCATCCGGTCTACTGTGAGAACACGACCTTCAAGAATGTGACGGTGAAGAGCGGGGCGGACGGCATCGATGTGGACTCCTGCAAGCACACCATCATCGACGGATGCACGTTCGAGACCGGCGACGACTCGATCTCGCTGAAGAGCGGGCGCGGCGTGGAGGGAAACGACATCGGCCGCGTCTGCGAGGACACGCTAATCACCAACTGCACGCTGACCGACATGGGATTCGCCTGCATCGGCATCGGCAGCGAGACCAGTGGCGGCGTACGCGGCGTGCGCATCGAGCACTGCAAGTTCGTGCACGCGCGCTCGCACGCCATCTTCATCAAGACGCGCGTGGGGCGCGGGGCGTTCATCGAAGACGTGAGCGCGACGGACTGCGACGTCTCCGGCATGGGCCAGGGCTTCCTGCAGATCAGCGTGCTTGCGGTGGGCAAGTCGGATGGAGATGCGTCGGTGATCGGCGAGGCGGGGATTCCGACGGTCCGCAACTTCCGCTTCTCCAACGTGCGGGTCAAGGACGTGCCGACGCTGGTGGACGCCGTCAATATCGATCCGCGCAAGCCGCTGGATGGATTTGTGCTGTCGAACGTGACCGGTACCTGCGGCAAGGGCATCGTGCTGGCCAACATCAAGAACGCGCACCTCAGCGGCATCAAGGTCACGGGCTTTACGGGGCCGCTGCTGTCGACGGCCAACGTGACCGGAACCGGGCTGGCCGGGGCAGAAAAGATCGACGGGCCAAAGACGGTTCCCGACGTTGTGCCGCCGCCGGCTACGCCGTACCAGTTGCACTGAGGCGCAGCTTGTAGCAGGGTCTAATTGCTCCCTTTGCCCTCGTCCGCGACGGCGGGGGCGGTTAAGCCCAGCGGCCGGGGCAACCGGGCTATGATGAAGTGAATCGGAGCGGCGATGACGACGCAGTACTATACGGGGCCAAACTACGGCGGCAGGTTCCTCAGCTTCCTGCTGGCGCTGGTTTTGGGCGCGGCGGGGTTCGTTGTCTTCGCGCGCCATGAAACCACGGGCAAGATGGGCAGCTTCATTACACGCATCACCGGGCGCGCCGCCGGCTCCAACGTATCCGTGCCCGCTGCAGTCGAGAAGATCCAGCGCCTCGGTCGCATGCAGACCGCCGTCTACTCGCTGGACACGGTGGTTGTGGACGGTCTTACCACGCCCACTCCATCCGGCGCTCCGGGCGGCGAACGCATCCTGCTGGTGGTCCACGGCGAGTCGGTCGCGGGCATCGACATGGCCGAGCTCAGGCCGGAGGACGTGCGCATCGACGCCGCCACGCGCAGCATCCACATCACGCTGCCGCCCGCGCAGCTCTTCTCGACCACGCTGGACGACCAGCGCACGCGCGTTCTTGTGCGCTCGACCGGGCTGCCGGTCCCGACGGGCCAGGCCCTGGGGCCCGCGACCCGCGCCAGGGCGCAGGACCAGCTCCAGCAGACCGCACAGGCGGAGGGCATCCTGGACGCCGCGCGCAGGAACGCACGCGCCACCGTGACTGCGCTGCTCTCTTCGCTGGGCTTCGAGCAGGTCGACGTCAAGTAGCGGAGATGGCCGGCGCGGGTTCCTGAATCGGTACACACGATCTGAATTTCACACACGGTCCACACTCTTCTTGCGCTATCATGTGGGCATGAGGTTCCTCCCAAAACTCGGCTGCTGTAGAAGTTCGTCCCGCAATTGCGAAGAGACCGGAGCTGTTGGAACGATTGAGAACGCCAGCAGCGCACGGGACGAGCAACCCGTCTGCGACGAGCAGGCCTGCGCGCAGGAGTCCCACCTGCTGAAGACCATCGGCTGGGTCTCGGCCGCGCTTGGGGCGGTGGCGCTCGGGCTGATCGTGGGCCGCGAGATTCGCCAGCGTTACAAGTTCAACCGCCGCACTCCGTACGATCTCTACGCCCACTCCGGCGACGAGCTGCCCGACGGCGACTGCAGCGTCGGCATATAAGCCGCGCCCTTACGGATTGGACCAGCCGAGCCCTTACGAAATGAATCTGCCGCGCCTGTTCGAGAAGGACAAGTCGCGCCCACACGGATTGGCGGCTTCGAGGATGCGTCTCTTAGAATCGAGAAGATAAATAAGCCGCAGAAGCAAGTCGCGTGGAGGATTGAGGGAGATGCACGGATGAAGGCTCGACTGCGGCTGGCGGGGACCGTTGTTCTGCTGTTTGCGCTGGTGGCCGGCGGCACGTTTTACTGGAACCCGCTGTGGGTCAACGATCAGCAGATTCGCACCCGCCTCTGGCGCGCGGGCGTGCGCAGCGAGTACGTCAATGTCCGCGGCTTTCGCATTCACACCTTCGAGGCCGTACCGCCCGATGGGACGCCGGGCAAGCCGCTTCTTCTGCTGCATGGGCTTGGCTCGCGCGGCGAGGACTGGGCGCCGCTGATCCCTTCGCTTGCCGCCGCGGGCTTCCACGTCTACGCGCCGGACCTGCTCGGCTACGGACGCTCCGACAAGCCGCAGTGGCCGTGCTGCTCCGTCCAGGTGGAAGAAGATGTCGTTCTCCACTTCATCCAAGCCACCGGCATGGCCCGGGCGGACGGCGCGGGCAGTTCCACGACCATCGACCTCGCCGGCTGGTCCATGGGCGGATGGATCGCCGCCAAGCTCGTGCTGGACGAGCCTGAATTTTTCGACCGCCTGGTCCTCTACGACAGCGCGGGCCTCACCATCCAACCCGACTTCCCACGCGACGCCTTTGTGCCGACCGACGCCGCCGGGCTGTCGCGACTGATGGCGTTGTTGATGCCGCATCCGCCCAGGCTGCCCGGCTTCGTCGTGCGCGCATCGCTGCGCAGGCTCAAGAGCAACAGCCGCATTGTGCAGCAGTCCATGGACTCGATGTTGTCTGGCCAGGACCTTCTCGACGCGCGGATTGGAAGCATCGCACAGCCCACGCTGATCGTCTGGGGCGCCGAGGACAGGCTGATTCCGATCTCCGTTGGCGAGGCGATGCACCGCGAGATCCCGAACTCGGTCTTCGAGGGCGTGGCGGGCTGCGGCCACCTCGCGCCGAGTCAGTGCCCGAGGCCCGTGCTGGAAGGAACGATCCAGTTCCTCAAGGCGCAACCTCCCATGCAGGGTGGCGAACAGATGCTTGCAGGAGACGCGCGCTAGAGGCATTTTCACCGGTGTAGAGTGTTGCACCTCGGACAAAATGCGGGGATTCTTCCCCTTCGCAAGCTCAGGGTCAGAATGACAATTCATTTTTGTCTATAGAAATAGTGAAAATGCTTTAAAGCGGGCCGTACTAATCGGGCTTCCACTCGTACGCGCCGGGCTGGGGCAGGCCGATGTGGGCGAGCACGCGGTCGACGAACTGGCGCGCCATCTCGGTGGTGTCGCGCGGCTGGTTGTAGAGGGTGGGCATCACCGGAAAGATGGTGGCTCCGGCGTCCGCGGCGAGCTGCATGTTGCGCAGATGGATGCGGTTGAAGGGCGTCTCGCGCACGCAGAGAACGAGGCGGCGGCGCTCCTTGAGGCAGACGTCGGCGGCGCGCTCGATCAGATTCGAGGCCATTCCGTTGGCAATGCCGGCCAGCGTTCCCATGGTGCAGGGAAGGACGATCATACCGTCCGAGGGAGTGCTGCCGCTGGCGATGCTGGCCCCGATGTCGGCCTCGGCGTGCTGGACAATCTTGGAGGGCGAGGCGTGACCGGTGCCGAGGAGCTTCTCTGCGAGTGCGTTGCGTCCGCTGAGCTGCATCTCTTCGGCGAAGACGCGCAACGATGCCTCGCTGGGGATGAAGTCCACCTTGGCGACGCGCGCATCGGCGTGGAGGGCGCGTAGCATCTCGGCGGCAAAGATGGAGCCGCTGGCGCCGGTGACGGCGAGGATGAGGCGGAGATTGGAGATGGTGGGGGCGGACTTGGCTACAGAGGTCACGAGAGTGATTATCGCCCATCCGGCGGAAGTCAGAGCGCAAACAACAATGATATGGCACTGCCAGAACAGGAAAATGGCGAAGAGTGGAGCGGACTAGCCTTCGACGATGCTGGCAGAGGCTGCAACTCGCGCCTGCTTGGGCGCGGGCGACTGGCGGGTGCTCATGCGGAAGAGGACAAAGACCGCCTGACAGACGCCGTACGCCAGCAGGACGCCAGAAGCCAACGACGCAAAGACCGCACACACCAGTACCACCGAATCACTCACAGAAACATTCCTCAACTTTCGCCTGCCCCTCCAATGAGATGCCAAGGACTCGAGGCGCGGCCGGACCAAATTTATTGTTACAAAGATTGAATCGGCTGCGATGCAGCCTTGATGAATTGCTTATTACCCATTCGGGTACGCTCTGGCGGGGAAGGGCTGGCCGCGCTTCGACCGCGTGCAAGACCTGGCGCGGCCCGATGCCGTATCCTGAGGATTGGCCATTTCACCTCCACGCGGCACTGTGGGAGCGCGCGGCCAATTCGATCCGCATGGCAATCACTCACATCACGGTGCGCGGCGCGCGGCAGCACAATCTGCGCAACCTCTCGGTCTCCATCCCGCGCAATTCGCTGACCGTGGTGACGGGACTCTCGGGGTCGGGCAAGTCCTCGCTCGCCTTCGACACCATCTACGCCGAAGGCCAGCGGCGCTATGTGGAGACGCTCTCGGCCTACGCGCGGCAGTTTCTGGATCAGATGGAGCGGCCGGACGTGGACGCGATTGATGGTCTGTCGCCGGCAATCTCCATCGAGCAGAAGACGACCTCGCGCAGCCCGCGCTCGACCGTGGGAACGATCACTGAGATCTACGACTACCTGCGCCTGCTGTACGCGTCGGTGGGCCAGCCGCACTGCCCCAAGTGCGGGCTGCCGATCACCCGCCAGACGGCGGAGCAGATTGTGGAGCGCATTGTGGCGCAGGCTCCGGGCGAGAGGATTACGGTGTACGCGCCGCTGGTGCGCGGACGCAAGGGCGAGTTCCGCGAGGAGCTGGAGGCGCTGGACCAGCAGGGGTTCCGCGCGCGCATCGACGGCGCAATGACGGAGCTGACCGAGGGAATGCGCCTGGACAAGCGCAAGAACCACACGGTGGAGGCGGTTGTCGATCGCATTATTCTGAAGCCGCTGGCGCAAAACGTCAACGAGGCCGCATCTACTTTGCCGTCCCTCGAACCTCGAACCGTGGACCCTGAACCTCGAAAGTTCGACACGCGGCGGCTGGAGACCTCGGTGGCGAAGGCGCTGCAGATGGCCAAGGGGCTGGTGCTGATCGGCATTCAGGGGGCGAACCGCGCGCAGGACGAGACGCTGTATTCCTCGTCGATGGCCTGCCCGGAGTGCGGCATCGATGTGCCTCGGCTGGAGCCGCGCAGTTTCTCGTTCAACTCGGCCTACGGTGCGTGTCCGGAGTGCAACGGGCTGGGCAGCACCTACGACTTTGACCCCGCAAAGACGATCACGGATTGGTCGAAGCCGCTGCTGGATGGAGCGATGGGGCCGGGATCGGGATCGGCGTACCTGCAGCGGCTGATCAAACTGGCGGCGGAGCGGTACAGAATCGACCTGAAGCTGCCCTTTTCAGAGTTGACCAAGCCGCAGCAGGACCTGCTGTTGTATGGGCCGCCGAAGAACGAACTGGGGCGGACGGGCTTTCATGGCATCTTCGCCTATCTGCGCGCGAACCTCGACGAGACGAAGTCCGATGGCTACCGCGAGTACATGATGCAGTACATGTCGGCGACCGTGTGTCCGCGCTGCCAGGGCCGGCGGCTGAGGCCGGAGTCGCTGGCCGTGACGGTGCAGATCGCCGGCGAGGACCGCTCGATCGCGGAGTTCACGGCGCTCTCCATGGAGCGTGCGCTGGAGGGCGCGCGGGCGATGAATTTTACCGGGCGCGACAGGATCGTCGCGGACCGCTTGCAGCGCGAGATCGTCGAGCGGCTGGAGTTCCTGAACGCGGTGGGGCTGGGCTATCTCTCTCTGGACCGCTCGGCGGCGACGCTCTCCGGCGGCGAGGGACAAAGGATACGGCTGGCGACGCAGATCGGGTCGCGTCTGCGCGGAGTGCTGTATGTGCTCGACGAGCCGTCGGTCGGGCTGCATCAGCGGGACAACCGGCGGCTGCTCCAGGCGCTCACCAACCTGCGCGACCTGGGAAACACGGTGCTGGTCGTCGAGCATGATGAGGACACCATTCGCAAGGCCGACTATGTGCTCGACCTCGGCCCCGGCGCGGGCAGGAACGGCGGCCTGCTGATCGCCGCCGGAACGCCGCAACAGGTGATGGACAATCCGGCGTCGCTCACCGGGCAGTATCTGGCGGGCAAGATCGAGATTGTGGCGCGCGCCACGCCGAGACCGCTGACCGGCAATTGGATCACGGTGGAGAATGCGACGGCGCACAACCTGCAACAGTTGACCGCGCACTTCCCGCTGGGCGTGATGACGGTGGTGACCGGCGTGTCGGGCTCGGGCAAATCGACGCTGGTGACGGACATCCTGTACCGCGCGCTGGCCAGGGAACTCTACGGGTCGCGCGAGGAGCCGGGAGCGCATGGGCGAGTCGCCGGCATCGACCAGATCGACAAGGTGATCGAGATCGACCAGTCGGCGATTGGGCGGACGCCACGGTCAAACCCCGCCACGTACACCGGCGTCTTCACGGCGATCCGGGATTTATTTGCCATGCTGCCGGAGTCGCGCGAGCGCGGATACAAGCCCGGCCGCTTCAGCTTCAATGTGCAGGGCGGGCGTTGCGAGGCCTGCCAGGGCGAGGGCCAGAGGCGCATTGAAATGAACTTCCTGCCCGACGTCTATGTGCTCTGCGACGTATGTAACGGCCGTCGTTACAACCAGGAGACGCTCGCCGTCCGCTTCAATGGCCACTCCATCGCCGACCTGCTCGACCTGCCGATCGCCGACGCGCTCCCAGTCCTCAAAGACATTCCGGCCGCCGCGGCGAAGTTGCAGACGCTGGTTGACGTGGGCCTCGGTTACATCCACCTCGGCCAGTCCGCCACCACGCTCTCCGGCGGCGAGGCGCAGCGCATGAAGCTGGCGCGCGAGCTATCCAAACGCCAGACTGGGCGCACGCTCTATCTGCTGGACGAGCCGACCACGGGGCTGCACTTCGACGATGTGCGCAAGCTGCTGGAGGTGCTGCACCGGCTCACCGATCTGGGCAACACGGTGATTATTATTGAGCACAATCTCGATATTGTGCGCAACGCCGACTATGTGCTGGACATGGGGCCGGAGGGCGGCGAACGCGGCGGACGCATCGTCGCGCACGGCACGCCGGAGCAGATTGCAACCGTCGCCGGATCGTACACCGGAAACTTTTTGGCGCGGCACTATGGAGCAAATCGCGCAGGGTCGAACTGGGCGAACCGGATCTCGTCGAACGGAGGCGGCGGCGCGAGCCACGCCGGACCGCAGCCACTGGAACTCTCAGCCGTGCCGGACCGTGTGAAGACCGCACGCGCCAAGTTCATCGCACGCGAGAAGAAGACCGGTGTACCGTTGGCGCGAGCGGACGGACTGGTGAAGAAGGTGGCTAAGAAATCAGTTTTATCGAAGAGCACGCCTGCGAGGGCTGCGAAGAAGAACGCGAACCTGAGGAGGGGGAGATCGGCATGAGTCTCTTTTCCGCGAATGGACCGGAAGACGTGACGAGGCAGCAAGAAGCGCTAGGCAGCGAAGGCACGCCGAGCACAGAGGCACCCACCGGCGAGGAACACGAGGCGCCGCGGCGGCGCGTTCCCCACATGGGACACGCGCTTGTGTTCGTCGCCTTCACGGGATTGCTGCTGATTCTGCTTGAGCTTGTTCTGGTAGCGATGGGAAGAGCGCCGGGAGCTGTGCATGGCGGCGTGGCCAAGCTGCTGCACCCGAAGATGCAGCTCGCCATGCTGGCGGCGACCTATCTGACGACGCTGCTGGCGTCGTGGTTCTTCTTTCCGCAATTGTGGCAGCGCAAGTTTCTCGAGGGGTTGCAGTGGCGCTGGCCGGCCGCGCGCAACCAGGCTGGCAGGCTAATCGCGCTCGGCCTGATGCTTGGCGTGATGGTGCAGATCGCCACCAACTTCATCACGCCGCCAAAATCGCGGCCCATCGACGCATTCTTTCTGACGCAGGCGGATGCGTGGCTGATTACTGTGTTCGGGACCCTTGTGGCACCGGTTTTCGAGGAAGTCTGCTTTCGCGGGTTCCTGCTGCCCGCCTTCGCCATCGCGTACGACTGGCTGAGCCTGCCGCGCACCGCCGAGGCGCGCTCGCGCTGGCAGACAACCACAACCCTGACCCCGGCGGCGTTGATCTTTTCGGCCGTGCTCACCAGCGTCCTCTTCGCGTTGATGCACGCGACCCAGGTGGCGCATCTGTGGGCCGCGCTGCTGGTGCTCTTCACCATCTCGCTGGTGCTCGCATTTGTACGCGTCAAGACCGGCTCGGTGGCCGCGTCCGCGCTGGTGCATGGGGCCTACAACGGGTTTGTCTTTCTCGTGGTGATAATCCAGACCGGAGGCTACCGGCATCTGGAGCGCATGACGCAGTAGTTGCCGTGGCAAAGCATGGGTTGCGAGGTGCATTGTGGTCGTTCTCCGCTACAATGGCTCAGCCATGACCACCCACTCGCGCAGCGCGCTGCTCAACCTGATTGCCACCTATTCTTTCAAGCTGGGCGACTTTATCCTGGCCAGCGGACAGAGGTCCGATTACTACGTCGACTGCCGTACCACCACGCTGCACGCGGAGGGCGGGCGGCTGGCCGGGCTGGTACTCTACGAGTTGATCCGCGAGCATATGCCGGAGGCGGTTGCGGTGGGCGGGCTCACCATGGGGGCCGACCCGCTGGTCTCCAACGTCGCCAGCGCAAGCGCCTGGGCGCTGGCCGACTACAACGAGATTCGCGCGCTGTCGAGCGAGCTTGGCCTCGACGAGCAGGACCAAGGCCCCGCGCCCACGCTGATCCACGGCTTTCTGGTGCGCAAGGCGGAGAAGACGCACGGCACGGGGCGACGCATTGAAGGCTTCCTGCAGCCCGGCGCGCAGGTGGTGATCCTCGACGACGTATGCACGACGGGCGGCTCGACCGTCACGGCGATCGAGGCGGCGCGCGAGGCTGGAATGATCGTCGCCGGAGTGCTCTGCCTGGTGGACCGCGAGCAGGGCGGGCGGCTGATCATCGAGCGAGCGCTGGCCGAGGTACCGTCGGAGGAGGACCTGCCATTCCTCTGCGTCTTCACTGCCAAAGACGTCCGCAAGGCACACGTTGCGCTCCACTCCAAGTAAACTGATAGGGAGATGATTCCTACGCTTGAGTGGCTGCCGGAAGGCGTCAATTTTCTCGACCAGACCAAGCTCCCGCTGGAGGAGACATATGTTCTTGCCACCGACTACCGGCAGGTTGCGACCGTCATTCGCGAGATGATCGTGCGCGGCGCGCCGGCCATCGGCGTGGCGGCGGCGATGGGGATGGCGCTGGGCATCGAGCGCAGCTCGGCGGCGACGCTGGATGCACTTACCGCCGAGCTTGCCACCATCGCGAAGACGCTGGCCGAGACGCGGCCCACGGCGGTGAATCTCTTCTGGGGCATCGACGAGATTCGCAGGCTCTTCAACTCGCTGGCCGCGAAGGGAGCGACGATTCCTGAGATCAAATCCGCCGCCGTCGCCCGCGCCCGGCGGATGTACGACGAGGACATCGCCGCGTGCAAACAGATGGGCGCGCATGGCGCGGCGCTGTTGCCGATGGAGGGCGCGGTGCTCACCCACTGCAACGCCGGCGCGCTGGCCACCTGCGGATACGGCACGGCGCTGGGCGTGATTCGCGCGGCCATCGAGCAGGGGCACAAAATCAGCGTCTTCGCCGATGAGACGCGGCCGTTCCTACAGGGGGCGCGGCTGACCGCGTGGGAGCTGATGAAGGACAACATTCCGACCACGGTGATCTGCGACAACATGGCCGCCGCGCTGATGCGCCAGGGACGGATTCAGGCGGTGATCGTCGGCTCGGACAGGATTGCGGCCAACGGCGATGTGGCCAACAAGATTGGCACCTACGGCGTCGCGGTGCTGGCGCGGGAGCACAGGATTCCGTTCTACGTTGCGGCCCCGTGGTCCACGATTGACCTGGCGACGAGCCACGGCGACCTGATCCCCATCGAGCAGCGCGCCCCCGGCGAGGTGACGCACATCAACGGCAGGCAGATGACGCCGGACGGCGTGGGGATCGAGAACCCGGCCTTTGACGTGACGCCCGCGAAGTATGTGACGGCGATCGTCACCGAGCGCGGCGTGCTGCGCGCGCCCTACGCGGAGTCGGTCCGCGCCATGGCGATCAACCCGCCCCCTCCGGCGGAACGGGTGTCCGCGTAGGACAGCATCGGCCTCCTAGCTTCTTTCTGGCTGACCCACATGGAACGTGGTCTGACTCCCGACCTCCTGGCCGAAGCCACCTGCCCAGTGATGACGGTGTGCTAAAATCCGAGACGGGGCAGTTGTATCTC